>Ga0126306_10000787_pt1 | contig 15869 bp, 22 predicted proteins | sample Plot27_FD_92592 | JGI IMG/M metagenome (GOLD analysis project Ga0126306, IMG submission 92592) | Serpentine soil microbial communities from UC McLaughlin Reserve, CA, USA - Plot27 | ecosystem: Environmental > Terrestrial > Soil > Grasslands | place: USA: UC McLaughlin Reserve, Lake County...
GAAACCCGCCTAGATCGTCTTGAACTGCTCGAACGGCTGCCGGCAGTTCTTGCAGTAGCGAAGGGATCGGCACGGCGTCGGGCCGAAGATGTTCTCGAGCTCGGTCTCGGTCGAGCCGCAGTATGGGCAGCGGAACGGCCCGCGTTGGAGCTGAACCAGCTGCGGCACGCCAGCTTGCCTCGGCGCCGGCGGGGCGAACCCGGCCTGCCGCAGCTTCTCCCGCCCCTCCGGCGTGATCCGATCGGTCGACCACGAGTCGTCAGCAATCACCTCGATCGCCGGCTCAGCGCCGAGCTTGCGCACCTTCGCGGCCATCTGATCGCGCATGACCTCGAGCGCCGGGCAGCCGAGGAATGTCGGCGTGAACTCGACCCGCACCCGCCCGTCCTCGACCTCGACGTCCCGCACGACTCCGAGCTCGACCAGGGAGATCACCGGGATCTCGGGATCCGGGATCTCCGCAAGCGCTTCCCAGACCGCCTCGGTGGTTACCACGTCGCCCCCGCGACCGAGCGACGCACTATGGTCATCTCTTCCCAGAGCTCGGCGAACTCGGGTGAGCCGCTCTCGTCGAGCAGCGGGCGGAGCTCCTCGAGAGCGTCGGTGAAGCGCGGCTCGTCCTGCAGTCGCTCGCGCCACATCTGCGCATGCATCCGGTGGTATGCCTCCTCGCGGTCGATCTTCGCCGCGAGGCCCGCGACCGCGGACTCGTCGGAGGCCTTCAGCTCCTCGAGCCGCTTCGCATCTGCCTCCTCGTAGAGGACGTGGCGCGCGATCGTCCGCGCCCAGTCGGGGACGAGCCTGAGCTCGACGAGGCGCGAGTGCCGGTAGTCCTCGGGCGAGCGGTCGAAGGCGAGCGCGTCGGCGGTCGTCCCGAGCTCGTCGGCGACGAGCTGGTACAGCGCCCGCGCGTGACCGATCTCGTTCTGGGCGATCGAGGAGAAGGCGACGTCCTCCTCGAGGAACGGCGCGATCCCGGTCCACTCCGAGTTGCGCCAGCCGAGCACGAGCTCGTCGTCAGCGATCCCCAGCAGCTGCTGTGCCCGCTCGCTCACGCGCCTCCTTCAGCTTCTCTTTCAGCGGGTAGCCGTCGACGCGGTGGTAGTTGCGCTGGAGCTCATCGGCGAAGTCTCCGATCTCGACGATCTCGTGGCGCGGAACGACCCAGAGCGAGACCGACTCGCCGCGGCGGCCGTACTGCTCGCGCGCGTACCACTCGGCGAAGGCCTGGTCGGGCGCCTCGACGGAGCCGGCGTGCGCAAACGCCTGGCCCCTTCGCTCCTGCCTGAACACCTCGTAGATCAAGCCGCCTCCGCAAGCACAACGCGGCGCACCCAGGCCGTCTCCTCTCGCGTGGCCTGCCGGAGCTCGAGCCGTTCTTGCGTCTTCGGGCCATGGCCGGTGACGACGTGCTTGAGCTCGTCCCAGTCCGGCTCGGTGAACTCCCAGACGCCGTCGTCGCGCTTCCGCAGCTTCGGGTCGGGCACGGTCAGGCCGATTTCCCAGATCTGCGGCACGTAGCCGTCGAGGAACTGCTGGCGGGCCTCCTCGTTGCCCTGGCTCTTGATCCGCCAGACGTACATCGGATCCTCGTCCTTCGGGATCGGGTTCCCGTGGAACTGCATCAGCGGCCCCCACCACCGGTTGACCGCCTCCTGGACGAGGTCGCGCTGCTCGTCGGTGCCGTTCATCATCGTCAGGACGACGTCGCGCCCGTGGAGGATGTGGAACGACTCCTCCCAGCAGATCTTCTTCATGATCCGCGCGTAGGGGGCGTACGAGCACTTGAGGAGCGCCTTCTGGCTGATGATCGCCGCGGCGTCGACGAGCCAGGCGATCACCCCGACGTCGCCCCAGGTCTTCGTCGGGTAGTGGAAGACGTTGTGGAACTTGGTCTTGCCCGAGACCAGATCTTCGAGGCATTGCTCCCGCGGCTTCCCGAGGTCCTCGACGACGCGGTAGATCAGCTGCGAGTGGCCGACCTCGTCCTGCACCTTCGCGGTCAGTGCGAGCTTCCGTTGCAGCGTCGGCGCGCGCAGGATCCACTCACGCTCGGGCAGGACACCCATCAGCTCCGAGTTGCCGTGCATCTCGATGAACTTGATCAGCTTGGCGCGATACTCGTCCGGCATCCAGTCATTGGTCTCGACCTGGCCGCCGTCTTGGACGTATTCGAGAAATTCCTGCTCGGTCATCCTGCACTCCTTACGAACGATCGTTAGGCTCAATCGTACTATCTCCGCGCTCAGGACCGAACTAACCCGCACCGCCGCCCGCCTCTTTGCGGAGCGCGGTTACCACGGGACCTCAATCGGCGATCTCGCCAAGGCGCTGGGCGTGCAGAAGGGCTCGCTGTACGCGCACATCGAGTCGAAGCAGGACCTGCTCTACGAGGCAATGCGCGAGGGGTCCGAGGCTTTCCACGCGGCACTCGACGAGATCCCCGACAACCTCAGAGTCACGGACCGCATCCGGCTCGCCCTGCGCGCGCACCTACGCGTGGTCGCAGAGCAGCTCGACGTGGCGACGGTCTTCGTCCGCGAGTGGCGGTACCTGGAGGGCGAGCGCGCGGCGGAGTTCCTCGCCGAGCGCCGCCGCTACGAGGAGCGCTTTCGCGCCCTCTTCCGCGAAGGCCGGGAGCTCGGTGAGCTGCGTACCGACCTCGACGACCAAGCGGCGGTGCTGCTCGTCCTGTCGGCGGCCAACTGGGCGTACACCTGGCTTCCCGCCGACGCGGACACGGACGAGCTCGCAGACCGGTTCTTCGCGGTTCTCCTGGACGGGATGCGCGGCTACTCGACACCTTCATAGACGATCGCCTCGAGCTGCCGGCCGTCGGGGTCCTGGAAGAAGACGCCGATCGCGATCTCGTGATCGCGTTCCTCCCAGGAGATTCCTTCCTCGTCGAGCCGGCGCTTGAGCGCCTGCTGCCCTTCGGCTGACATACGGACGCCGGTGTGCTCGCCGGGCCCACCGACTTCGTGGAAGGCAAAGCCCGTGTTCCCGACGTAGGCCATGACCGGGTGGCCCTCACGCTTGACGATCCGCGCGCCAAGCAGCCGCTCGTAGAACGCGGCGGTCGCGTCCGGATCGTCCGTCTCGACTGCGACGTGGTCGATCCGTGGCATGGTGGGGGCACGATGCCCCAGGCGCTGCTGATCGTCAATCCTCAGGCGACCGCAGTGACCGCTAACCGAGCTGCGGCTGTGGCCGGGATCCTCGGCACCGACGTCGTCGAGACCGAACGGGCGGGACACGCGACTGAGCTGGCCGCAGAGTCGGACGCCGGCTCGGTCGTCGTGTTCGGCGGCGACGGCGTCTTCAACGAGGTGATCAACGGCTTGAGGCCGGGCATACCGCTCGGCGTGATTCCCGGCGGCGGCTCAAGCGTCCTCCCGCGTGCGCTGGGCCTTCCGCGTCGGCCTGAAGACGCGGCGAGGCAGATCCTGGATGCGCTCGGGACCGGGCGGACACGCCGGATCTCAATCGGCCGGGTCAACGACCGCCGCTTCGCGTTCGCCGGTGCGGTGGGGTTCCCCGCGGAGGTCGTGCGCCGAGTCGACGAGCTCGGCCGCGAGGGTGGCCGCCGGCCGCCGGATCGCGCGTTTGCGCTCGCGGTTGCGCGCGCGCTGAGGGCGCGCGGCGGACGGCTCGAGCCCGTGCTCGAGATCGACGGCGAGCCGGCGGCGTTCGCGCTGGTCGCCAACGGCGACCCCTACACCTACCTCGCTCGCTTGCCGCTGCGCCTTGCGCCGAAAGCCCATTTCGAGGGCGGGCTCGATCTCGTCGCGCCGCTGCATGTGCGGGCGAGGGCGATTCCGCGGCTGACAGTCGCCGCTGTCCTCGGCCGGAAGGCGGCAGGAGTGCTTTACAGGCACGACGTCGACGGATTCGAGATCCGCTGTCGCGAGCCGCTCCCACTCCAAGTCGACGGCGAGGATCTGGGTGATGTCCGGGAGGCGGTCTTCGAGTGTGAGCGCAGCGCCCTCCCGGTCTTCGTGCCGCGATAATCCGACCATGGCCCAGCTTCTTCGCGACGAGCGCGAGCTTCGCCGTGTCATCGGCGACGGCGAGGATCTCCCCGACCGCGAGGTCGAAGGTCTCGGCGAGCGCGATCTGATCGAGCTCTACCGCGGCATGGTGCTGCTCCGCACGTACGACGAGCGCTCGCTCGTCTACCACCGCCAGGGCAGGATCGGCACGTATGCGATCTTCTGGAACCACGAGGCAATGCAGGCGGGCGCGACGTACGCGCTCGAGCGCGACGACTGGATCTTCCCGAGCTACCGCGAGTCGGCGATCGGACTCCTCCGCGGGATGCCCGCCTCGACGGTCCTCTCCTGGTGGCGAGGTCACCCGGCCGGCTGGTGGAATCCGCTCGACTACAACGTCGCCTCGATCTGCGTTCCGATCGGAACGCACGTGCCGCACGCAGCGGGGCTCGCTTGGGGAAAGAAGCTGCGCGGCGAGCGCGCCTGTGCGCTTGTGTTCTTCGGCGACGGCGCGACGTCCGAGGGCTCGTTCCACGAAGGGGCCAACTTCGCCGGCGTCATGCGCGCCCCGCTGGTCCTCTTCTGCAACAACAACGGCTGGGCGATCTCGACGCCCCTCTCGGCCCAGACGGCCGCCGAGACACTCGCCGACAAGGCGGTGGGGTACGGGATGCCGGGCGTTCGAGTAGACGGCGCCGATGTACTCGCCGTGTACGAGGCAACTCGCGAGGCGGTCGAGCGGGCGCGGGCCGGAGCGGGACCGACGTTCGTCGAGGCCGTCACCTACCGCGCCGCGCCGCATGCGACCGCGGACGACCCGACCGCCTACATCGACGCCGAGCGGGTCGAGGAGGAGAAGCGGAACGAGTGCCTCGGTCGCTACGAGCGCTACCTGCGCCGGAGCGGCGTGCTGACAGACCAGCTCGCCGAGGAGATCCGCGGCGAGGCGCTCGAAGTGATGCGTGAGGGCATCGCCGCGGCCGAGGCGGAGCCGGAGGCGGACCCGGACCTCCTCTTCAAAAACGCGTACGTTGACCCGCCGCCTTCTCTCACCGATGGCTGAGAAGCTGCTGATCGAAGCCATCAACGACTGCTTCTACGTCGAGCTCGAGCGCGACGAGAACGTCATGGTTATGGGCGAGGACGTTGGGCGCGCCGGGGGCGTCTTCCGCGCGACCGCCGGCCTGCGTGATCGCTTCGGCCCGGACCGCTGCGTCGACACGCCGCTCGCCGAGGCGGGCATCGCAGGGACCGCCGTCGGGCTCTGCATGGCGGGCTGGCGCCCGGTGTGCGAGATGCAGTACGACGCGTTCAGCTACCCCGCGCTCGACCAGCTGATCACGCACGTCGGCCGCTACCGCTGGCGCACCGGCGGAGGAATGGAGTTTCCGATCACGATCCGCATGCCGTACGGCGGCGGCGTGCGGGCGCCTGAGCTTCACGACGACTCGCCGGAGACCTACTACGTGCACACCCCTGGCGTGAAGGTCGCGATCCCCTCGACACCCGCCGACGCAAAGGGGTTGCTCGCCGCGGCGATCCGCGATCCCGATCCGGTCGTCATCTTCGAGCCCAAGCTCCACTACCGGACGATGCGCGGCGAGGTGCCGGAGGGCGAGCACGTGGTTCCCCTCGGAAAAGCACGCCTTGCGCGCGAGGGGACCGACGTCTCCCTGGTCGCCTACGGAGCGATGGTGCCGCTCTGCGAGGAGGTGGCCGATGCGCTCGACGGGGAAGCGAGCATCGAGGTGCTCGACATCAGGTCGCTGAAGCCCCTGGACGAGGAGGCGCTGCTGGGGGCCGCCGCGAAGACCGGACGGGTCGTGATCGTCCAGGAGGCGCCGCGGGTGGCGGGCTTCGGCGCCGAGCTGGCGGCGATCCTCGCCGAGAAGGCGATCCTCGACCTGCGCGGGCCGGTTCTGCGCGTTACGGGCTACGACGTGCCGTATCCGTACTGGCAGATCGAAGACGCGTACATGCCGTCAGTGGAGCGGGTCAGCGCCGCTGTGCGCAAGCTGCTCGAGTTCTAGCGTGGGCCGCCGGACGCTGGTCTGGCGGGGCCTCGACCTGCCGTTGATGGAGATTGCCGAGGCGGAGGTCACGGCCGAAGGACTGTCGGCTCGCGGGACGCAGATCGGTGTCTCGTACGAGCTCCGCTACGAGCTCGAGCCCGGGCGGCTGCAGGCCGAGGTCGTCGGCGAACGACGCATCGACATCGGCCTCGACAGCACCGACTTCTTCGATCTCGGCTTCTCGCCCCTGTTCAACTCGCTGCCGGTGCTCGCCGGCCTGGACGAGCCGGCGGATTTCGTCATGAGCTTCGTCGAGGTGCCCTCCCTGGAGGTGTCTCGATCCGAGCAGCGGTATGAGCCCCTCGGTGACGGAGTCGTCCGCTACCGCTCGGGCTCGTTCGTCGCCGACATCACCTTCGACGCAGACGGCTTCGTCTCGCACTACGAGAAGCTCGCCGAGCGGGTCAACTGATGGCCGTGCATGAGCTACCGCTCAACGCGTGGGTGCTGCACGGTTATTTCTCGCGCGAGCTCGAGGACGTCCTGGAGATTTACGCAGGGGACTCAGTTCGGTTCTCGACGCCGAACAACGCTTGGCGGGTGCGTCCGGACGAGCGCATTGAGCCCAAGGATGGGCGGGACACTGGGCACGCGATCGCGGGACCGATCGCGGTTCGGGGCGCGCGGGCGGGGCAGACGCTTGTTGTCAGGATCGACGAAGTGACCCCGGCGTCGTGGGGCGAGACATTTGCCGACGAGGGCTACCGTCTCGAATGGGAGCTCAGCGACGGCGTTGCCCGGGCGCTCGGGCTCGAGGTCGACCTAGCGCCGTTTCTCGGTGGGATGCGGATGCCGCCGCCGGAACCCGGTATTCACTCGACCGTCCCGCCGCGCAGATGGGGCGGCAACATCGACTGCAAAGAGCTCGTCGCCGGCACGACCCTCTACCTCCCGATCCCGGTCGACAGCGCGCTCTTCTCCGCCGGCGACGGCCATGCCGCACAGGGGGACGGCGAGGTCTCGGGTTACGCGATCGAGACGCCGACCGAGGCGCAGGTGACCCTCGACGTCCGCGACGACCTGCCGCTCGAATGGCCGATCGCCCGGATCGGCGGGGCCTGGCTGACCTTCGGGTTCGACGAGCACCTCGGTCGCGCCGCCGCGATCGCCGTGGAGGGGATGCTCGCGCTCATGGGCCGTGAGCTCGGCGTCACTGGCGGCGACGCCCGGATCCTCGCGAGCGTCGGCGTCGATCTCCATGTCACGCAGATCGTGAACGGAGCGACGGGCGTGCACGCCGAGCTTCGCGACGACGCGTTCAGATGAGCGAGCGGCTCCGATTGATCCTCGAGCGGGCGCAGTCGGGGTATCGGCTCCGCGATGCGGCGACCGGGGAACCGGTTCGCTGGGAGGATCCGCGGATCCGCGTCGTCCCGGCCGCCGGCGTGTCCTATCGCGCCGAGGCGCTGCCCGATGAGTCGTTCGAGCCCGGACGGCGGTTGGCGCTCGTCCCCGAGCCCGACAACGAGCACGATCCGAACGCGGTCGCGATCTGGAACGAGGGCCGCACGCTTCAGGTCGGCTACGTCCCCCGCGAGACGGCCGCGGAGCTCGTCGGGGACGAGCAAGCGGTCTCGCTCTGGCGCGTGGAAGGCGGTCTGCGTGTGCTGATCGCGCCCCCGGATGCCTGGATCGGCCAGCCCCGCTAGGTTTCGCCGGCCGTGGCGTACGAGTTCAAGCTGCCGGACCTGGGCGAAGGGCTGACCGAAGGCGAGATCGCCCGCTGGCTCGTCCAGGAAGGCGAGGAGGTCGCCGAGGACGACCCGCTCGTCGAGATCCAGACCGACAAGGCGACGGTCGAGATTCCCTCGCCTGCGGCCGGCAAGGTGGCACGGATCATGGTCGGCGAAGGGGACGTCGTTCCGGTCGGGACCGTGCTCGTCGTGATCGGCGAGGACGGCGCCGAGCCGCCGCCGCAGCGGCGCGAAGAGCCCAAGGTTCGAGCGACGCCGCTGATCCGTCGCCTCGCTCAGGAGCTCGGCGTCGAGCTCGAAAGCGTCCAGGGGACCGGACCGCAGGGCAGGATCACGGAGCAGGACGTGCGGAGCGCAGCAGGCCCCTCAGAGGGGCGGCGCGAGCCGCTGCGCGGTGTGCGCCGGCTGATCGCCGAGCACATGGCGAAGGCGCACCGCGAGATACCTCCGGTGACGTGGGTCGAGGAGTGCGACTTCGGCGAGGTCGAGCTCCAGCTGCTTCTTCCCACCACGCTCAAGGCATCGGCCCTCGCGCTCCAGGAGTTTCCGGAGCTGAACGCGCGGCTGGAAGGCAACGAGATCGTCTTCCTCGACCGCTACGACCTCGGCTTCGCCGTTCAGACGGAGCAGGGGCTCGTCGTACCGGTCGTCCGCGACTGCGCCTCGCGCTCTCTCGAGGGGTTGGACGCCGACGTCAAGCGACTCGCCGACGCTGCCCGTTCTGGTGCGCTCGAACCCGAGGATTTGCGCGGCTCGACCTTCACCGTCACGAGCGCCGGCAAGCTCGCCGGGCTCTTCCAGACTCCGATCGTGAACCACCCGGAGGTCGCGATCCTCAGCCTCGGCCGGATCGCAGACCGCCCGGTCGTCCGCGACGGAGAAATCGCCTCGCGCCCGATCGGCTACGTCGCGCTGACCTTCGACCATCGCGTGGTCGACGGTGCCCGGGCGGCGGAGTTCGGCCTGGCCGTCATCCGCCGCCTCGAGCAGCCGTCCGAGTAGTCGCTGCTAGTCGCCCACTGCGAACAGCGGTGGGCCGGTGTACTCCTTCTGGTCTCGATCGTTGAGCTGACCGCGGATCTCCCCACCCGTCCAGCCGGTCGTGTGGACATTGGCGTACGTATGCCCGACCTTCAATGCGGCGATGAACTCCTCCCACTCGCCGGCGTTGATGCCACGTCCGGCCGCTTGGACGTCGTCGCGGCTGAACGTGCCCTCAACGCTGCCTCCGGTATTCGGAGGACACACGGGCGGAGTTCGCGCCGGAGGTGCAGGCGGCGTCGGCGGGGCGGCCGGGTCGCCGTCGCACAGCCAGACCGCGATGCCGCCGTTTTGGGCGCGCTGCGCGAAGTGGATGTGTGACTGGGTGACCGCCGACTCCAGATCGCGGTACGAGAGCACGTAGTCGACGCTCTCCTCGTCCGCGTTGAGCTTCCAGTGGAAGCTGCCGAAGCCGGTCGTCGAGATCGATGTCACTTCCTGGTAGCCGTTGAGCCTGCCACCGTTCCTGCCGCTGCCGTCGTCGTCATTCGCGACGGCGACGGCTCCAACCGCCAACACGCCCGTCGCGACGAGCACGGCCAAGAGTGCAAGTTTCCTCATCTCCCCTCCTTGGTTGCTTACCCCCGTTTCCAATACGGAGGCCGGGAAAGATCGGATGAACTGCTCGGCGCCATAGACTGGTCCGCGTATGTGGGACGTCTATTGGGTGGGGGTGTTTCTCGGTTTGGGGGTCGGTCTCGGCGTCGTCGTCGCCGGACTGCTCGGCTCCACTCGGTGGGCCTTGGCCGGCGGCGCGGTCCTGGGCGCCGGGCTGGGGATCGGTCTGGGCTTCGGGCTCGGCGGGATCGAGGACGGCATCGCGGGAGGCCTTGGCGGCCTGTTCGGGGCCGCCGGCACCCAGAGACTGCTCAGTGGCGCTCTGCGCAGAGGCGGAACGCGGGTTGCGGCCGCCGCACTGTTGGGCGTTGCGGGTTTCCTGATCGCCGTCGTGGCTTTCGTTCCCCTCGTCGGCTTCGTCGAGGCCGCCGCGCTCCCCGCCCTCGCAGCCCGGCTGCGCCGGCGCGAGCCGGATCGCTATGCCGGGCTTCGCACGCTGGCCCGGGACTAAGAGCCTTTAATGCCGAAGAAGCTCATCCTGATCGTCATCGACGGCCTCACGCCGGACGTCTTCGAGGCTGCGGCCGAGAGCCGCTCCGCACCCGCTCTGGCAATGCTCGCCGAGGCCGGGACCTACGCCCGGGCGACCTCGAGCTTTCCCTCCCTGACCCCGGTCTGCCTCGCGTCGCTCGCCACGGGCGGTGGCCCGGACGTCCACCACATCCCGCATCTCGTTTGGTACCACCGCGGCGAGCGGCGGGTGGTCGAATACGGCTCTTCGTTCGGAGCCATGCGGGCGGTCGGCACGAGACGCGCGATCAAGGATGCGATCGTGCAGATGAACGCCGAGCATCTCGCGCGAGAGGCGGTCACTGTGTACGAGGCCCTCGAGGACGACGGGCTCACAACCGCCGCCGTCAACGTCCCGTGCTACCGGGGCCGCACGCGACACGTCGCCACGGTCCCGGGGGTCGCCCGACCCGTGTACGGGCCGCGTCGATTCTTCTACTACAGCCTCTTCGAGTCCGACGTGACCGGAGCGCCGCTGGCCGTCCGCGGCCGGGCGATTGGCTCGATCGACGCCTATGCAGCCGCGGTCGGGCGCTGGCTGGTCACGCGCGACGGCTTCGACTTCCTCTTCTACTACCTGCCGGACTACGACTTCGCTTCGCATGTGCTGGGCCCGAGCGGAGCGCACGAGGCGCTTGCGAGGAGCGATCGCGCTGTCGCTGCCCTGGTCGAAGCCGCCGGCGGGCTCGAGGCGTTCCTCGAGCGCTACGACGTCGTCCTCTGCTCTGACCACGGCCAGACGCCGATCGAGCGTCCGTTCCGGCTCGAGTCCGCGCTCTCGGACTTCCGCCTGTCGCGGCCCAACGGCCGGCGCGACGACTCGGAGCTCGCGGTCACCGCCTCCAACCGGGCGGGCATGGTCTACCTGCTGCCCGCCGCCCAGGTCGAGCCGAGGGCGATCGCGGAACTCCTCAGCAACGAGGACGACCTCGACGTCGTGATCTTTCGCGAAGGCGAGCACGCGATCGCCCTACGTGACGGGGAGGAGTTGGGCCTCTCACCCGACGGCGGCAGTTGGCACGGCCGCGCGTGGCAGGCGCTCGCCAACCCGAATGCGGGCGACGTGCTCGTCTCAGCTGCAAGGGGCGTTGAGCTCACCGACCTCGGCGGCCGCCATCACGTCGGCGGCGGCTCGCACGGATCGCTGTTGGACGGCGACTCCCTCGTCCCGATGCTCGTCGTCGGCGCAGCCGAGCCCCCGGCGAGCATCACCGGCGTCGCGCCGCTCGTCCTGAAGCACTTCGGGGTCAAGGCCCCTTCGTATGCGCGGGCCGCCTGACCGCGGCCGCATGGTCGACGAGCAGCTGCGCGGGCGCGACATCGTCGATGAGCGCGTGCTCGAGGCGATGGGCAAGGTGCCGCGTGAGCTGTTCGTCCCCGAGGAGCTTAGGGAACGGTCGTTCGATGATGCGGCGCTGCCGATCGGAGCCGGGCAGACGATCTCGCAGCCGTACATGGTCGCGCGCATCGCCGAGGAGCTCGGTCTCGACGGGGACGAGCGTGTGCTCGACGTCGGAACGGGCTCCGGTTACCAGGCGGCCGTGCTCGCGGAGCTCGCTGACGAGGTGCACACGATCGAGCGCATTCCCGAGCTGGCCGAGCAGGCGAGGGCTAATCTCGCCACGGCTGCTTACGACAACGTTGTCGTCCACGTCGGCGACGGGTCACGCGGGTTACCCGAGCAGGCGCCCTTCGAGGCGATCGCCGTCGCGGCCGCCGCGCCAAGCTTTCCGCAGGCGCTGTACGACCAGCTGCGGGTGGGCGGACGCCTCGTCGTCCCCGTGGGGGGCCGCCGCGGTCAGAGGCTCGAGGTGATCGTGCGCAGCCCGGAGGGGCCCGCCGTCATCCGCTCGGTCCCATGCCGGTTCGTCCCGCTCGTCGGCGAGGAGGGGTTCGGAGAGTGAAGAGGGCACACGTCATCGTCCGCGGGCAGGTCCAGGGAGTGTTCTTTCGCGCGGAGGCGCGGGACCGCGCGGCGTCGCTCGGGCTCGGCGGCTGGGTGCGCAACAACGCGGACGGGACGGTCGAAGCCGTGTTCGAAGGCGAGGACGAGCGGGTCGACTCGATCGTGGAGTGGTGCCGGCAAGGTCCCGCCCTCGCGCAGGTCGAGGACGTCGAGGTGAGTTGGGAGCAGCCGCGCAGCGAATCGGGTTTCACGGTCAGCGGCGGTTGGGCATAGGGTCACGGGATGGAGCGCCTCCTCGAACTCACGGTGGTCGTGAACGGCATCCAGGCCGGCCGCGTAGTCGACGTGATCCTCGAGCCCAACGCGGGCGGCGTGATCGGCTTCGAGGTTCGCTGCGAGGACGGCCGCCACCGCTTCCTGCCGCAGGCCGCTGCAATCCGCCAAGACTCCGCGATCGAGATCAAGTCTTCTCTGGCACTGCTGGACAGCGACCAGCTCGAGTTCTACCGGCGGCGGGGAACAAGTCTGCGCACACGCGAAGAGCCCGCCGCCTGACGCGGTACCTTTCTGGCCCGTGTCCCGCTCCCTCGCCACGTCGATCGTCGTCGCCGGCGGCCGCGCTCGCGCGGGCCTGCGCCGTCCGCACAACTGGGTGCAGCTGGCGACGTTCTGCAGCGTCGGGGCGACCGGCTACGTGGTCAACCTCGCCGTCTTCAGCGCCCTCGTCCTCGGCGCCGACTGGCACCACCTTCCTGCGGCCACGGTCTCGTTCCTCGTCGCCGTCACCAACAACTACACCTGGAATCGGCTGTGGACCTTCCGCGGCCAGCGCGGGCACGTCGCCTATCAGGGCATCCGCTTCCTCGTCGTTGCGGTCTGCGCCCTCGCCGCCAACCTGATCATCCTCGAGGCGCTCATCTCGCTCGGGCTGGACAAGATCCCTTCCCAAGCGATCGCGATCGTGCTCGTCATGCCCCTCAACTTCGTCGGCAACAAGCTCTGGAGCTTTCGGCGAAAGGCCTGACGGACTTTCGCCGAGAATAGGCTCCTGGGCGGTGCGCCTCCTCATCGCGGTTCTTGCGGCTTTGATCGTCGCGCCCTCGGCGCCAGCCGCTGAAGCCCGGCTCAGCGAAGACACTGCGACCAAGGCCTTCCTCCGTCACGAGAAGGTGGCCGATTGGCTCGACCGCTATCCGGCGCGCGGCATCGTCGAGGACGCGACCTACGACAAGGGGCGCAGTGAGTGGACCGTCCACGTCTGGTGGGAGGAGGCGGGCGAGATCGCCACCGGCAAGGTCGACGACGCCACGGCTCGGGTGAAAGAAGCGTGGACCGGCCCGCAGGTGGCCTGGAAGATGGCGCGCGGCTCTCCGGGCGCCTTCGGTGGGAAGACGCTGAATCGCACCGAGGTCTGGCTCGCATTCTGCGCCCTCTTCCTGCTCGGCCTGATCGACTGGCGGCGCCCGCTCAGCTTGCGCACGCTCGACCTGTTCGTCCTGCTCTCCTTCTCGGTGTCGCTCTGGTTCTTCAACCGCGGTGACGTCTTCACGAGCATGCCGCTCGTCTATCCCGCGTTTGCGTATCTGCTCGCGCGGATGGTCTGGATCGGCCTTCGCGGACGGAATCCCTCTCGCCGTGCCGCTTTCTGGCCGATCTGGTTGCTCGCAGCCGTCACAGTGTTCCTCGCGGGCTTCCGGATCGGTCTCAATTTCGAAGGCTCGAACGTGATCGACGTCGGTTTCTCCGGCGTCGTCGGCGCTCACCGGATCGTGAACGGGGAGATGCCTTACGGGCACATGCCCGTGCAAGGGAAACTGAAGCCGTGCGGCCCGGCGGATGCAGAGGGGGAGATCCGCGAACGGATTCAGACCAACGGCCGCTGCGAATCGTCGAATGAGCGCGGCGACACCTACGGGCCGGTGGCGTATCTCGCCTACGTGCCCGGCTACCTGCTGCTGGGCTGGAGCGGCAAGTGGGATGAGCTCCCGGCCGCACACTTCACCTCGATCGCGCTCGACCTCTTGGCGATGATCGGGCTCGCGCTCGTAGGCAGACGGTTCGGCGGCCTACAGCTGGCGGCGACGTTGGCGTTCGCCTGGGCCGCTTATCCCTTCACCCAGTACGTGTCGAACTCGAACACGAACGACGCGCTGCCTCCCCTGCTCCTGATTTGGGGTTTCTGGTTGGCGTCGTCCCCCTGGGGGCGGGGGATCTTCGGCGCTCTCGCCGGGTGGACCAAGTTCAGCGCGCTTCTAGTCGCTCCGCTCTGGGCCGGCTACCCCGAGGCGGTGCGCCTTCGCCGGCCGCGCGTGCCGCTGCTCTTCGCCGCCGGGTTCGCCGCCGCGACGCTCGCCGCCTTCTCGATCCTCCTCCTCGAACCTGATCCTCTTCACGCAGCACGTGTCTTCTGGGACCGAACGCTCGGCTGGCAGCTCGGCCGCGAGTCGCCCTTTTCGATCTGGGATTGGGGGCAGTACCACGCGGCCGGGATCCCGAACCTGCGGCTCGTACAACTGCCGCTGATCGGGATCGTCCTCGCCGGCGCGGCGCTCGCTGCGTTCTACCCTCGGCACCGCTCGCCGCTGCAGCTCGCTGCGCTGACGGCCGCGCTCCTGATCAGCTTCGAGCTCGTGCTCACGCACTGGTCCTATCTGTACTTGCCGTGGTTCCTCCCCTTTGCCGCCTTCGCGGTGCTGGCTCCGACCCGTGCGGCCGGCTAGGGCCGGGCTCGCCGTCGCTCTCTTTCTCCTCTCCTGGGGCGTGCTCCACTACGGCTTCTACGCGCGGAGCCAGATCGTCGACACACCCGTCTACGAGCGCTACGGCGAGGCGATGACCCATGGGCAGGTGCCTTACCGGGACTTCGCGCTCGAATACCCGCCCGCCTCGCTCCCGGTCTTCCTCTTGCCGGCGCTCGGGGAGGGGGACGCCGAGGACTACGACCGGCGCTTCGAGGGCCTGCTGGCGGCGCTCGGCGTTGCCTGCGTCCTGCTCGTCGCCGTTGTCGTCTCCTCGTGGTGGGCGCCGTTCTACGTCGCCGCGGCGCCGCTTGCCCTCGGCTCTGTGATCCTGTCGCGCTTCGATCTCTGGCCGGCCGCACTGACGGTTGCGGCGCTCGCGCTGCTCGTCGCCGGGCGCTCGCGGTTGGGGCTCGCGACCCTCGGTCTCGCGACCGCGGCCAAGCTCTATCCCGCGCTGCTCGCCCCGATCGCGGTCGCCCATGTCTGGCGGGGACGAGGCCGGCGCGAGGCGCTGATCTGTGCGGCAGCCTTCGTCGGCGTCTTCGTCGCGATCGTGCTCCCGTTCGCGCTAGTCGCGCCCGGCGGCGTCTGGGATTCGTTCTGGCGTCAGGCGGGCCGCCCGCTCCAGATCGAGAGCCTCGGCGCCGGGCTCTTGCTTGCGGCTCACCAGCTCTTCGGGCTCGAGCTGACGATGGAGTCGAGCCACGGGTCGCAGAACCTCGCCGCAGGAGGAGCGGACGTTCTCGCGGCCGCTTCGACGCTGGTGCAGGCCGCAGCGCTGATTGCGATCTGGGTCTGGTACGCCCGCGGTCCTGCGAATCGCGAGCGACTCCTGGCCGCGAGTGCGGCCGCGGTCTGCGCATTCGTCGCGTTCGGAAAGGTGATCTCGCCGCAGTTTCTCATCTGGCTGATTCCGCTCGTGCCGCTTGCCGGCGGGCGCCGCGGCCTGGTTGCCTCAGGCCTCCTGGCGGCGGCGCTCGTGCTGACCCAGCTCTGGTTCCCGTTCCGCTACTGGGAGCTGGCGCTCGAGTTCGACCCGGCGGCGTCCTTCCTCGTGCTTGCCCGCGACCTCGTCCTGGTGGCGCTCACCCTGACGCTGGTGGCTCGAGCTCGACCCGGAGGAGCTCGCAGCCCGTAGCGCGTCCGTCGTCGCCGCACTCGACGAGCACGCCCTCGAGGCGAACGCCGCCGGCGGCCGTTCGAAACCGAATGGGGACGCCGGTTCGCATGTGCTCGACCGCCAGTTCGGTGATCACCCCGATCACCGAGTCGTGCGGGCCGGTCATCCCGGCGTC
>Ga0126306_10000788_pt1 | contig 15850 bp, 9 predicted proteins | sample Plot27_FD_92592 | JGI IMG/M metagenome (GOLD analysis project Ga0126306, IMG submission 92592) | Serpentine soil microbial communities from UC McLaughlin Reserve, CA, USA - Plot27 | ecosystem: Environmental > Terrestrial > Soil > Grasslands | place: USA: UC McLaughlin Reserve, Lake County...
CACATCCGCGCGGAGGGCCAGGCGTTCGGCGACGTGCCGCTCCAGCTCGAGCTCAAGCTCGAGGTCTGGGACTCGCCCAACTCCGCCGGCATCGTCATCGACGCCGCGCGCTGCTGCAAGCTCGCCATGAACCACGGCGTCGCCGGCCAGCTCGACGGGCCGAGCTCGTATCTGATGAAGTCGCCGCACAACCAGCGGCCGGACGACGAGGCGCGCGTGGCGACCGAGGAGTTCATCGACAAGCACGCGCGCACGCGCGAGGCGGTCAAGCGCGCACGCGCGGCGAAGAAGGGCGCGGGCGAGACGGTCTAGAGACTCAGATCCCGGGTTCGCGCACCGCAAGCCGGTATGCCGGATCGCAGGATCTGACCCCTATGCTTCGGCGCTCGTGAGCGAGCGCTTCGCAATCGCACAGGTCTCGCCGCACCCGTGGGAGGATGAGCACGAGGTCGGCGCGTTCGTGCGGTCGCTGTCCGAGGAGCTCGCGCGGCGCGGGCACCGGATGATCGTGCTCGCGCCTTCGCGCTCGCCCGCGCTGGTGCGCGACTCGCGCCGGCTGATACGCGCGGGCGACTTCTTCGATCCCGACGGCGGCGTGCGCGTGCTCGGCGTCGGCGAGCTGCTGCCGCTGGCGCCGTCGCGGCGGGGAACGCCGCCGGCACCGCCGCTCGACGTCGCGCGCACGCTCGACGACGTGCTGAGCCGCGCACCGCTCGACTTCGTCCACGTGCACGAGCCGTTCGCGCCGAGCACCGCGTCGGTCGCGCTGCGCCACTCGCGCGCGCTCAACGTCGGGACGTTCCACGCGCCGGCGGAGCGCGTGATCTCCACCCAGGTGGCGCGCCGCTTCGTCGAGCGCTTCTTCGGCCGGCTGGATGCCCGCACCGCCTCGTTCGACGCGACGCGGAAGCTGCTGGAGCGCGCCTTTCCGGCGAGCTACGAGGTCGTGCGCGCGGGCGCCGAGACGCCGCAGCGCACGGACGGGGGCGACGAGCTGCGGCTCGCGTTCGTCGACCACGAGGACCGCCAGGCGCTGCGGCTGTTCCTGCGCGCGCTGCGGCGGCTGCCCGACGAGGTCGCCTGGCGCGCAACCATCTTCACCCCCGTCGGCGCGCGCACGAGCGCGCTGCGCAGCCACCTGCGCGACCGCGTCGAGGTCGTGACGGCGGGAGAGACGAGCGAGGAGCATGTGCTTGCCGGCGCCGACATCGTCGTGGCCGCCTCGTTCGGCCAGGCGCCGGCGCCCGGCGTGCTCGTGCGCGCCCTCGGCGCCGGCGCCGTGCCGGTTGCCGCGCGGCTGCAGGTGTACGAGGAGGTGCTGCGCGACGGCGAGCTGGGTCTGCTGTTCGAGCCCGGAGACGCCGCCACGCTCACCGCCCAGCTCACGCGGCTGCTGACCGACGGCGAGCTCCGCGGCCGGCTCGCGGACGCCGTCGCGGCGACCGCCCCCGAGCTCGCGTGGAGCGGGGTCGCCGCGCGCTTCGAGGCACTCTACGAGGGCGTGGCCGCACGCAGGCACGGGCCGCGGGCCGACGGCGTGGTGCGCGCGCGGCTGGCGTTGCGCAAGCCGATCGACGTCGACCTGCACATGCACACCGACCACTCCAATGACTGTGCGACGCCGGTCGACATGCTGCTCGCCACCGCCCGCGAGCAAGGGCTCGGGGCGATCGCCGTGACCGACCACAACGAGGTCTCCGGGGCGCTGGACGCGCGCGCCAAGGCGGCGGAGTACGGCGTCAAGGTGATCGTCGCCGAGGAGGTCAAGACGGCGACCCAGGGCGAGGTGATCGGGCTCTTCATCGAGGAGAAGATCCCGCGCGGGATGAGCCTCGAGGAGACGATCGCCGAGATCAAGCGGCAGGGCGGCCTGGTCTACGTGCCGCATCCGTTCGACCGCATGCACTCCGTGCCCGACTACGAGCACCTGCTCGCCGTCGTCGAGGACGTCGATGCGATCGAGGTCTTCAACCCGCGTATCGCGATCCCCGCCTACAACGAGGAGGCCGTGCGCTTCGCGGGCAAGTACCGGATCGTCGCCGGCGCGGGCTCGGACTCGCACGTCGCGCAGGGACTCGGCTCGGTGCGGATCCGGATGCGCGACTTCGACGGGCCGGAGGAGTTCCTGGCCTCGCTCGCCGACGCCGACATCGTCGGCCGCCCGTCCTCGCTCTACTACGCCCAGGTGCAGGCGCTGAAGTTCATCCAGACGCGCGCCACGCCGCCTGCCGCGCGGCGCGCCGCCCGCCGGCGCCAGATCCGCCGCGCGACCTCGGGGCGCAATCGTTGATGCAGGGACAAGGGGAACCAGGCGGCGCGGCCAAACCCGTCGGTGGGATGCCGGCAACCGACGACGAGATCCGCGAGAAGTACCTGGAGCGCGCGATCCGCGAGCTCAACCAGTTCACGCGCGAGCTCCAGGCGTGCACGGCGTGCCCGCGCGGGAGCCTGATGCCGATCCTCGGCTCCGGCCACCCGCAGGCGGACGTCTTCCTGCTCAAGTACGCGCCGACCGGGTCGGAGATCGAGGAGGGAGTCGCGTTCTACGGCCGCTCCGGGACGGCGCTGATGAAGTCGCTCAGGCGGCTCGAGATCGATCCGCTCGCGGTCTACGGCACGCTGTGCGTCAAGTGCCCGGTGCCGGACACCTCGATGGCGGCGCCGGAGTGCGTCGCGCGGCTGGTCGAGGAGATCGCGATCGTGCAGCCGCGGATCGTCGTGATCATGGGGCTCGAGTCGCTCGAGACGATCAACGAGCTCGCGCTGCCGCTGGCCCAGCCGGTCGCCCCGCGCACCGGCGAGATCCAGCCGCTGACGCCGTCGATCGAGGCGCTGTACGTGCCGAGCATCGACGAAGCGCTCGACGAGGAGGCGGCCAAGCGCGCGTTCTGGACGGCGTTCCGCCGGCTTGGGGACTGGTACGCGGACTTTCCGCCGTACTGAGGTGCTCCGCCGGTCATCCGGACGGCGTTCTGATTGGCATGCCGGACGTCCAGGTCCGGTCTTGACCGGGCTTCGCCCTCCTACTTGATGAGTATCGGAGTTCCCACCGGCATCAGGTTCGCGAGCCTGCGGATCTTCGCGTTCGGGACGCGCACGCAACCGTGCGATGGGCGGCCGGGGATCAGGCCGGGCTGGTTGGTCCCGTGGATCCCGACGACGCCGCCGCCCGGCCAGTCGGTCAGCGTCTCCGAGTACGCCGAGGTCCCGAACGCCCACGGACCATAGACGGGGCTGCCGCCGAGGTTCGAGAGCCGCTCGCGGATCCAGAAGCGGCCGGCCGGCGTCGGGGTCCCCGCCTTCCCCACGCCGACGCGCGAGGTCCAGATGACCCTGCCGTTCTTGCGCAGCGTCGCCTTGAGCCGGCGCCGGTCGATCGTCAGGTGCGTCTGGATCGTCTTGAGGTTCGAGAGCTTCTCCTCCTGCACCCAGCCCTTGCGGCCGTTCGGACGGCCGGGGATGCGGATCTGGAGCCACGGCCGGTCGTGGGCGTCGAGCTGAGACTGCAGCACGACGTACACCTCCGGGACGCCGTCCTCGGTGTTCCAGCGCAGCCTGCCGACCGTCCTGCTGCCGGCCCTCGGCTCCGCCCGGATCGCGCCGAGCAGGTTCGTGTGGGCCCAGCGCGTGAGCGTCCGCTCGTTCGACAGGCGCTCGTCGCCCAGCGGCTCGTCGTCGCCCTTCGGCCGCAGCGGCGGCTCATCGGCGGCCACGGCGACGGCCGGGCCGGCGAGCGGGACGAGCAGCAGGACCGGGAGGAGTCGACGCATCATCAGCGGAGTATGCATATGGAACATGACGGCGGTTACGCCGTCATGTTCCATCAGCTCTCTTGATCAGCCGGTGAACCGGGGTCGCACGACCTGGCGGACGCAGCGCTGGTAGCTGAGCCGCAGCGTCCGCGTCTTCGTCCCCGAGCCGGCCTCGAACTGCACCCGCGCGGTGATCCGGTGCACGCCCGGCGCCCGCGACGGCTTGACGCGCAGCACGAACTTCCGCTGGCCCGGCTTGGCGGTCATCGTCTTGATCCGCTTGCCGTCGCGGAAGAACGTCACGCGGGCGATCCGCGTGCCGCGCACGACCGCCTTGAACGGCTTGCGCACGCAGCCACTCGGGCCGCTCAGCCGCGAGCTGCCGGGGATGATCTCCGCGGCCAGCACGGCCTGCGCCTCGAGCACGGTCGCGAAGTCGTCCGAGTCGGTCACCGTCCTGCCCAGGAAGTCCTTCGTGGTCACCGTCGCGGTGTTCACGAACGACCCCGCCGGCTGGCCGGCGGTCTGCGCGGTGCATGTGTAGGTCCACGTGTCGCCCGGATCGAGCTGGCTCGGCGTCGCGTCGCTGCCCGTGTTCGGGCCGGCGGGCGGCGCCTCGCACTTCGGGTCGGTCACCGCGACGTCCTGGGCGGCGAACGGCACGTCACCCGGATTGGTCACCGCCAGCGTGTAGGCGAGCGCCGCGCCGACCGTGGCGGTCGCCGGACCCGTCTTCTCGATGTCGATGGCCGGGTGGATCACATCGACGGCCGCGCTGCTCTCGTCGGTGTCCGTGTTGCCGTACTTGTCCGTGCCCTTGACCGTCGCCGTGTTCGGCAGCGGGTCAGGATCCTGGGCCGTGACCACGTGGGTGCACAGGTACACCCACTGCTCGCCCTTCTCGAGCTCGCCGGCGACGCCGGCGTCGCCCGTGGGCCCGCTGAGCGAGCCCGCGTCACAGCGCGGGTCGGAGAACTCGACGCTGACGAACGCGCCGACTCCCGGGTTGGTGAGCTCGAACCGGTACTCGACCTTGTCGCCGACATGGGCGAACGCGGTCTTGGCGAACGTCCCGCCGGGGAGCAGCCGGACGAGCTTCTCGACCTCGATGTCCGGTCTGACGTTGTCGACGGCGACGTTCTCGACGTCGCCCTCTTCGATCGTGATCGCGACGCAGACGCTGACGATCGCGCCCGTCGCCTGATCCACCGTGATGACACGGCCGGGCACCTGCTCGAGCGACGAGTGCCAGCCGGCGGGCATGCCGACCTCGCACAACGTGTAGTCACCCGGCTTGAGGCCGGCGAACACGACGCCCTCGCTACCGCCGTCGCCGTCCGTCTGCTGCTCGAGCTCGACGCCGTCGGGCCCGCCGCTTAGCGTGAACGTCCAGACGCGGCCCGCCTCAGGCGCGCTGCCGCCCTCGGTCTTGACGACAAGGGCGTTGCCGCGCTTCGTGTTCGTGAACACGCAGCGGACCGTCTCGCCCGGATCGACCTCGATGGTCGCCGTGCGATCGTCCTCGGACGTCGTCGACGGGGTGCCGGACTCGCCGTCGTCGCAGGCCAGATCGGTCAGGTCGTATGCGGGCGCCGGATCGTCCTCGGTCACAGTGTAGGTGCCGGGGAGGACGTGCCCGACGGTCTTGACGCCGTCGTCCTGGAGGTCGAACCCGCCGCCCGGCAGGTCCGCCGTGAAGTGGAACGAGTCCTCCGTCGCCGGAAGCGTCTGCTTCTCGACCTCCACCGTGCCGAGGCGCGTGTTGGCGATCGTGCAGACGACCTCGTCGTTGGAGTCGACGTCGATCCCGCCGAGCGACGTGCCCGACCCGTCCTTGTAGGCCTGGCCGTTCTTCTCGCACGCGACCGAGCTGTCGTAGTCGTCGAGCGACGTGCCCTCGGCGCCGAGCTCGGAGACCGTGTAGCTGCCGGGCGCGACGCCCTTGGAGCCCTCGTCGCCGTCACCCGCGCCGGCCTTGACGACGTCGTCGCCGACCTTGAGATCGAACGTGCCCGTGTCGTCGGACGGCTTGAGGTCCTTGACGACCGTGATCGACGCCTGGCGGCGCGTGTTGGTGATCGTGCAGGTGACGCTCTCGTTGGAATCCACGTGCACGTCCGCCAGCGCCGAGCCCTGACCCGACTGGCCGCTGTCACACGACACGCTCGAGTCGTACTTCGCCAGCGACGTGCCGCCGGCGCCCAGCTCCGACACCGTGTAGTCGCCGGGGGCGACGTCCTTGGAGCCCTGGTCGCCGTCACCCGCGGCCGCCTTGACCACGTCGTCGCCGACCTTCAGATCGAACCGACCCGCGTCATCGGACGGTGCGAGGTCCTTGACCACCGTCAGCGAGCCCCTGCGGCGCGTGTTGGTGATCGTGCACGTGACGCTCTGGTTGGAGTCCACGTGCACGTCCGCCAGCGCGGAGCCCTGACCCGACTGGCCGTTGTCACACGACACGCTCGAGTCGTACTTCGCCAGCGACGTGCCGCCGGCGCCCAGCTCGGAGACGTCGTAGTCGCCCGGCGCGACGCTCTTCGAGCCGCCGTCGCCGTCGCCCGCGCCCGCCTTGACGACATCCGCGCCGACCAGCAGATCGAACGTGCCCGGATCGTCGTCGGGCGCCAGGTCCTTGACGACCGTCAGCTCGCCCGCACGGCGCGTGTTCGTGATGGTGCAGGTGACGCTCTCGTTGGAGTCCACGTGCACGTCCGCCAGCGCCGAGCCCTGACCCGACTGGCCGTTGTCACACGACACGCTCGAGTCGTACTTCGCCAGCGACGTGCCGCCGGCGCCCAGCTCCGACACCGTGTAGTCGCCCGGAGCGACGTCCTTGGAGCCCTGGTCGCCGTCACCCGCGGCCGCCTTGACCACGTCGTCGCCGACCTTCAGATCGAAGCGGCCCGCGTCATCGGACGGCTTGAGCTCCTTGACCACCGTCAGCGAGCCCTTGCGGCGCGTGTTGGTGAAGGTGCAGATGACGTTGTGGCCCTCGACGACCGGCACGCCCGAGAGCGAGGTGCCGGGGCCGGAGGCGACGGTGTCGGCCCCGTCCTTGCAGACGATCGCCGAGTCGTACTTCGCCAGCGAGGTGCCGGCGCCGCCGAGCTCGGAGACCGTGTAGCCGGTGCCCGTGGCGAGCGTACGCGTGCCCTCCGCGAGGTGACCGCCGTCGACGACGACGACGTCGCCGCCGATCCTGAGGTCGAACTTGCCGGGATCCGTCGTCGGGTCGAGCACCTTGCGCACCGTCAGCTGGCCGCTCTTGCGCGTGTTGGTGAAGACGCACGTGATCGTCTCGCCCGACTGCGCGTTGAACGTCGCCGTGTCGCCTGTGTCGCTGGAGTTCGGCGTGATCGTGTCACCCGAGCACGTGATGTCCGACAGGTTGAAGTCGGCGTGGAGCGTCTCCGTGGCCGTGTAGACGCCCGGGTTCACCGTCGTCTCGTTGACCTGCCCATCGGACAGGCTGAAGGTGGCCTTGCCCGGGATCGTCGACGTGAACGCGAACGAGCCGTCCGCGCCGTCGGGCACGGTCTGCTTCTCGACCTTCACGACGGCCTGCTTGTAGTTGCCGAAGTCCTTGCCGCTCGCGTTCGGCGTCGTCGCGCCATCGATCCCGTTGTGCGAGCAGGGGAAGTCGCCGTTGTCCCCGGTCGTCGCCGGAGCCGAGCAGGTCCAGCCCCCGGTGCCGGTCGCCGGCGGCGTCAGCTGCTCGCGCAGCGAGTACGTGCCGGACGGATCCTGGACGTTGGCGATCGAGTAGTCGCCGTTCGCGTCGGTGTCGTCGAACGGCTCGCCGGCGTCGCGGACGCCGTCGTTGTCGTAGTCGGCCCAGATGCGGAAGCCGGCCAGGCCGGGCTCGCCCGCGTCCTCGACGCCGTTGGCGTTCAGGTCGTGGAACTTCGTCCCCGTGGCGGTGCAGTTGCGCACCAGCAGCGGCCGCGGCGCGATGTAGTCGTCGAGGTTGGACTGGTCCGACGTCGACGCACGCGTGTGCATCCAGATCGACCCGAACGAGAAGCACGGGGTGCCGAGCGCGCCCTTCAGCAGCGTCGTGAGGTTCAACGACGCCTCGCCGAACAGGTTCGCCGGGATCGTGTTCGTCGGGCCCCAGTCGAAGCTCGACGGCAGGTAGTTCTGGATCGCGGCGTCGTTGACCGCGCCCTGCGCGTCGACGTTGTCGGTGAACGCGGCGAAGTCCGCCAGGCTGCCGGTCTTCGCGCAGCCGGTCGCCGCGTCGGTCGTCGTCGAGGTCCACTTCTGCAGGATCACGTCCGGGTCGTTGCCCGAGACCTGGTAGGAGACGATGATGTCCCCGGTGGTGCGGCACGGGATGTCGGCCTTCCCGTTGTTCCAGAGCTCGGCCCGCTGGTTGAGCTCGAACGCCATGTACGTCGTGCCGGTGTCGTCGCCGCGCGTGAACGCCAGGTGCAGGAAGACGTCGTTCGAGACCGGGTCGTTGATCGAGTAGGCGTCGAGGATGTTGTTCTTGCCGGGCGTCGAGCCCCCGTCGTGGGTGTCGAAGTTCCAGTTGCCCGGGTTGCTCTCCTTGCCCTCCGCGCCGCCGGCGAAGATGTCGTCGTTCGCGTTGGGGTCGGGGCTGTGGTTGACGCCGCCGGCGTTCTGCCAGTCGGTGCGCAGCGCGCCCGCGATCTGGTTGCCGTCGCCGCCCTCGAAGTTCGAGCCGGGGAGAGGACTGGCGGAACCCGAGAGCGGGACGGCCTCCGCTCGCGCGACGAACAGCGCCAACATACTCACCGCGGCCAACAGCGCCGCGGCGAGAACGTACGAGCGGGTCCGCGCCGAACGCGCGGCCATGGCATCCGTGCCAGTCATGTTCCTACGAGCCTCCCTGCCGGGGAATTTGAGCGAGCGAAGCCACCTTTGAGGGCAGGGCCGCACGTCCAAGCGGGTCCCTGCGTGCCTTCGCTCGAGTTGAGAGCTTGACGAGTATCTGGCCGGGTGTCCTACGGCGCAATCGAACACCCGTCGATTTGCCTCAAGTCGGCGCGTCGAGATACCGAAAAGCCAGAGCTTGAGGCAGGCGTCACAAGCCGGCGCCCCCGCATCAGCGGAGGCGCCGGGGTTGCTGATCGAGCGCTACGCCTGGCTCAGCCGGTGAAGCGCGGCCTCACGACCTGCTTGCGGCAGCGCTGGAAGCTCAGCCGCAGCGTCCGTGCGCTGGTCTGAGCGGCCGCCGCGAACACCACGCGCGCGGTCACGCGGTGGACGCCGAAGCCGCGGCCCTTCGGGTTGATCTTGACCGTGAACTTCGTGCCCTCGCCGCCGGCGGCGTTGATGCGCTTGAACCGCTTGCCGTCCACGAAGAACGTCACGCGAGCGATGCGCGAGCCGCGGACGGTCGCCGTGAACGGGCCCCTGATGCAGCCACTGGGGCCGCGCAGGCGGGCCGCGCCGCTGACGATCGCCGGCTGCGGGAGCACCTGCTGCTGGCTGAGCGTGGTCGGGAAGTCGTCGCTGTCCGACACGTCGCGGCCGTTGCGGTCCTTCCCGGTCACCTTGGCCGTATTCAGGAACGACGTCTGGCCGGCGGCCGTCGCGTGCGAGCACACGTACGTCCAGTTGTCGCCCGGGTTGAGGAAGGCCGGCGTCGGATCGCCGTTCTTGCTCGTGAGGGTCGGCTGGTCGTCGCAGCCGGGATCGGTGACGACGACCTTGTCGGACGCGAACTCGACGTCACCCGGGTTGGTGACCGCCAGCGTGTAGGTGAGCACGGCGCCGGCTGCCGCCGTGGCCGGGCCTGTCTTCTCGATGTCGATCGCCGGGTGCAGGATGTTGGCCTGCGCCTTGTCCTCGTCCGTCACCGGCGGCCGGCCGGGCACCGTTCCCGTCGCGGTCACCGTGTTGGGCAGCGGGTCGGGATCGGCCGCCGTGACCACGTGCGAGCAGACGTAGACCCACGTCTCGCCTGGGTCGAGCAGCTCGTCGTCGCCCTGACGCTGAGTCCGGACCGGGGCGGCGTCGCAGCGCGGGTCGACCACCGTGACCGCCAGCGCGACGTTGCCCGGGTTGGTCACGCTGAACTGGTACTCCAGCGTGTCGCCGACGTACGCGTCGATGTCGGGCGGGGTGTCGACGAGCTGCCCGCCGAGCGTCACGTTGCGGATCTTCTTGTCGACCTCGATGTCGGGGTTGAGGATCGCCTCGTTGGTGATCGTGCAGACGATGTCGTCCTCGGAGCCGACGTCGACGCTGATCGACGTGGCCTCCTGCGGCCCGGCGACGGTCTCCTCACCGTCGACGCAGACGATCGAGCTGTCGTAGTGGGCCAGCTCCGTGCCGCCGGCACCCAGCTCGGACACGACGTACGCGCCCGTGGGCAGGACCCTCGCGCCGCTCGCTCCGTCACCGCCGGTCGCCACCGTCTCGTCGCCGATCCGCAGGTGGAACCTGCCGCTCTCCTTCGGATCGTCGGAGATGAGCTCCTTCTCCACGGTCAGCTTGCCCGTGTCGCGGGCGTTCGTGAACGTGCAGACGATCGTCTCGCCCGGATCGACGTCCAGCGTCGCCGTGCGGCCGGCATCCGTCGCCCCGGCGTCGCCCGTGCACGTGATGTCGGTCAGCGTCCAGTCGGCCTGCGCGGCCTCGGTCACGGTCTTGGTGCCGAAGTCGGTGCCCGACACCGTGAACGTCTTGCTGTTCGACAGCACCGCGTCGCCGTCGTCGTCGAGGTCGAAGCCGGCGCCGAGACCGCTTGTCGAGAACGAGAAGTCCTGCGGATCGTCGGGGACCGCGTCCTTGACGACCGTCACCGTGGCGTCCCTCGTGTTCGTGAAGACGCACGTGATCGTCTCGCCCGACTGCGCGTTGAACGTCGCCGTCGCCCCCGCGTCGCTCGAGTTCGGCAGGATCGTGTCACCCGAGCACGCGATGTCGGTCAGGCTGAAGCCGGGATGCGGCGTCTCGGTCGCCGTGTAGACCCCCGGGTCGACCGTGGTCGAGTTGGTCCCGTTGTCGCTCAGGCTGAAGCTCGCCTTGCCGGGGAGCGTCGACGTGAACGCGAACGAGCCGGCCGCGCCGTCGGGCAGGGTCTGCTTCTCGACCTTGACGACCGCCTTGCGGTAGTTGGCGAAGTCCTTGCCGGACACGTTGCGGTGGTCCGCGTCGATCGTGACGCTGTGCTCGCAGTTCGCGTCGACCTTCGACGGGAACGAGCACAGGAAGCCCTTGAGCCCCGCCGCCTGCGCGGCGTCGGGCGCCTCGCGGATCGTGAACGTGCCGTCCGAGAGGTCCTCGAACGTATAGTCGCCGTCGGCGTCCGTGAGCGTCGTCGGCTCGCCGGCGTCGAGCTGGTTGTTGTTGTTGAGGTCGACGTAGAGCTTCCAGCCCGCGATCGTCGGCTCGCCGGCGTCGATCACGCCGTCGGCGTCGATGTCGTGGTACTTCGTGCCGCTCGCCGTGCAGTTGCGCACGAGCAGCGGCACCGGGCCGACCAGGTCCTGCATCGACGCGGAGGAGGACTCCGACGCGCGGCCGTGCAGCGAGATCTGCCCGAACGAGAAGCACGGGTCGTCGATGAGGTCCTCGAAGATCGCTGTCAGGTTGAGCGCGGCCTCGCCGAACAGCTCCTCGCCGAGCGTGCCGGCCGGCGGAGTGCGCGGCAGGTAGTTCGTGATGCTCGTACCGCGGTTGATCGCGCCCTGCACCTGGTCGGGGGTCAGGTCGAGGTCGACGAAGTGGCCGGTCTTCGAGCAGCCCTCGCCGTTCGTCAGGCCGGCGGCCGCCTCCGCGGCGCTGACCTCGGAGTCCGAGACCCACTGCTGGACGATGACGTCGACGTTGTCGTCGTTCTGGATCTCGTAGGAGACGATGATGTCGCCGCTCGTGCGGCACTGGATCGCGTCGCCGGATGCATTGATCCAGGAGCGCGTGTCCTGGTTCAGCTCAAACGCGAGGAACACATTGCCGCCCGAGTCCTCGCGGTCGAAGGAGAGGTAGAGGAAGGTGTCCTCCCGCTCGTCGATGAACGACCAGGAGTTGAAGAAGTTCGCCTTGCCCGGAGTGACGCCGTCGGGATCGAGCGAGATGTCCCAGTGCAGGGGATCGTTCTCGTGCGAGCCGGTGTCGAACGTCGTGTCGAGCGCGTTCGGGTCGTCGGCGGACACGAGGCCGGGCGAGCCGGCGATGCTCTGCCAGTCGCGGAGCAGCGCCGTCGCGTCCTGGTTCCCGTCGCCGCCCTGGAAGTCGGATCCCGGCAGCGGGGCATCCGTCGGAACCAGCGGCACCGCCTGCGCGACGCCGGCGAGCGCTCCACACAACAGCACCGCCAGCAGCGCGATGAGCGCTCCGTGACGCCCCCTGGTGCGAGCGAGATTGGACCTATCCATGTCCGGCCTCCGTGCGAAACTCAGTTTTTTACCCTTCCGATTCGCCACTATCTCGACTGATGTTCGATCGCGTCAACTCGTCTATCTGTCGAGACGTTTGGGCTTTGCTCACGGCCCGCGGAGCTAGACTCGCGACATGGACCTCGAGGAGCGCACGCTCGAAACCGTCGGCGAACACTGCGAGGAGTGCGGGGCCAAGCTGACGCCGTCCGAGCTCAAGCAGGCGATGGAATCCGGGGGCCCGGCCCTGTGCACGGTCCACGCGGTCGAGGCGACGCCGCTGGATCCGGACGCACTGGACGAGCCCGGCGCGGCCTGAGCTACAGCTCGAGCACGATCTTGCCCAGCTTCGAGCCGGCCTCGAAGCGCGCGTAAGCGTCCGCGACGGACTCGAGCGGGAACTTCGCCGTCACCGGGACGATCAGATCGCCGGAGGCGAAGCCGGGCAGCACCGCTCGCTCGACGCGCCGCGCCGCGTCGGCCTTCTCCTCGAGGGAGCGCGACCGCAGGACCGAGCCGTGGATCCTCGCGCGCCTGCTCATCAGCGCGACCAGGTTGAGCTCCAGCCTCGCGCCCGCCCCGACGCCGATCACGCAGATCCGACCGCGCTCGGCCAGCGCGGCGAGATCGCCCGGCACGTTGGGCGCTCCTACGAGCTCGAGCACGACGTCGAACGGGCCGTGGGCCTCGAACCCGTCGGGCTCGAGGGCCAGCACGCCGAGGGCCGAGATGTGCTCGCGCGCGGCCGGATCGCGCACCGTCGCGGTCACGCGCGCCCCGGCCATCGTGGCGAGCTGGACGGCCGCCATGCCGACGCCGCCGGCGGCCCCGTGCACGAGCACGCGCTCGCCGACCGTCAGCCCGGCCTGGGTGAAGAGCGCGTCGTGGGCGGTGGTGAACGCCTCTGGGACGCCGCCGGCGGCCGTCCAGTCGAGCTCGTCGGGCACCGGCATGGCGGCACGCTCGTGGACCACCGCGAGCTGCGCCTGGCCCCCGCCGGCCACGACCGCCATCACGCGATCGCCGCGCTCGAAGCGCGTCACGCCGCGGCCCGTCCCGACGACCTCTCCGGCCAGCTCCAGCCCGGGGATGTCGGGCGGAGCGCCCGCCGGAGCCGGGTAGCCGCCCTTGAGCTGGAGCATGTCGGCGCCGTTGAGGCCGGCGGCGCGCACGCGGACGAGCAGCTCGCCCGCCTGCGGTTCGGGATCCGGGTGCTCGTGGACCGCGATCGCTCCGTCGCGGATGGTCGCGGCGCGCATGGGCGGCGATGCTTGCACACGCGTCGCGCAGGTGTCCCGCCGTGCCGTTCTAACCCTGTAGTAGAGCTGTAGGGACCGGTGGTCATTTCCGACGATGAAGGCGATTCGTCCGACCATTCGTCGAAAATGTTGTCCGACGTGAACGCGATCGGGTAAGAACCGGAGAATCGTGGCGCTCCCGCACCCGCATCTGCCGCCGCTGTGGCGCGAGGGCCGGATCGGCCTCGAATGGGCGGGGCTGCGGCGCTCGGAGGTCTTCCGCGGCGTCGGTGTCCCGCAGGGCGGCGGCCGTGGCGTGCTGCTGATACCGGGCTTCCTTGCCGGCGACGGCTCGCTCGGCACGATGACTCAGTGGCTGCGCGCCGCGGGCTATCGCACCAAGAGCGCCGGCATCCGCTCGAACATCGCCTGCTCGGAGGTGGCCTGCACGCGCCTGGAGACGCGGCTGGAGTGCCTGAGCGCGCGCACCGGGCGGCGCGTCGTGATCGTCGGACAGAGCCGCGGCGGCGTCCTCGCCAAGTCGATCGGCGCGCGCCGCCCGGATCTCGTGGCCGGCGTCGTCACGCTCGGCGCGCCGGTCGTGTCGCAGCTGTCGGTGCATCCGATCGTGCTGGCGCAGGTCGGGATGCTGGCCGCGCTCGGCAGCGGCCCCGTGCCGGGGCTGATCTCCTGGAGCTGCCTGCGCGGCACCTGCTGCGAGCGCTTCCGCAAGTCCGTCGCCGGCCCGCTCCCGCCCGACGTCGGCTACGTCGCGCTGTACTCGCGCTCGGACGGGATCGTCGACTGGCGCTCGTGCATCGATCCCCACGCCGACGCCTGCGTCGAGGTGCATGCCTCGCACTGCGGCATGGGCGTGAACGCGCACGCCTACCGTGCGATCGCACGGGCGCTCCGCGGGTTCGGCGCCGGCGACGAGGGCTGGGCAGAGGCGGCTTAGCCGGACCGGCCGAAGTAGACTACGCGATCGTCACCGTGACGCTGACGTTGCCCAGGCCTACGCCGGCCGGGACGAGTGGCACGGTCGGTGGGACTGCGCAGAACACGCTGTCGCGGATGTCGACGGTGTACGGGTTGGTTCCGGTGACAAGCGCATGTGAGCCGTCGGAGTAGAAGGTGTAGTTGCAGTTGACACCAGGCGGAATGCCAGTGTCGGTCAGGAAGATGCGGAGGAGCGTCGCCGTCCGGAACGGCCCGACGGTGGCCCCCGGCAACGTCGCATTCATGCAGACGCCACCCGGCTTGCTGGCGAGCGGAACGTTGGTTCCGAGATTCAGCTGGTATCCGTAGGTCAGAGCGTCACACGGCCCGAGCGTCCAGCGCGCATTCGACAACGTGGCGATCCTGCCTGCCGGAATGATGATGCCCTCCGCGAAAACGCCGCCGCGAGCGCGGAAGCGGACGCAAGCGCCGGTGTTCTTGAAGGTCGTCCCGTCGGCTCCGACCAGCGACCGGTAGCCGCCGTGGTTGCACGAGTGAGCGGCCGAGGAGTTCCCGCCTCCGGCCTTCGGCTTCGGTTTTGGATTCTTGGCCTCGAGCGGAGCTGCTGCGATCAAGAGCGTGCTCGCAAGCACCACGGCCACCGCGCCGGTCCGACGCGTCATGTCTGCCTCCCCGGGTCGGCCTTGTCGGCTGGTTCTACTACGCCTGCACGCACGAACGCAAGGGGCCGCGCGGTTCCCGCTCAGTCGCGAACCCTTGGCTCAGGCGCGCTCGAGCAGCGCGACGCACTCGATGTGCGGCGTCTGCGGGAACATGTCGACGGGTCGCACACGGCGCAGCGCGTAGCCCGCCTCGACCAGCTGGGCCGCGTTCGGCGCCAGCGTCGTCGGGTTGCAGGAGACGTACAAGATCCGCTTCGGCGCCGCCTCGACGATCCGGCGCACGATCTTCTGCGAGAGGCCGGCGCGCGGCGGGTCGAGCACGCAGACGTCGGGCCTGCCGGCCTGCTCGACCAGATCGCGCATGGCCAGCCGGATGTCGCCGGCGAAGAACGATGCGTTCGTGATCTCGTTGCGGCGGGCGTTGTCGATCGCGTCGGCGACGGCCGGCGCGACGATCTCGACTCCGATCACCTCGCGCGCCCGGCTCGCGAGCCACAGGCCGATCGTGCCGATGCCGCAGTAGAGGTCGAAGACGCGTTCGTGCCCGCGCAGGCCCGTGAGCTCGACGGCCGCGCCGTAGAGCAGCTCCGCCATCTCGGTGTTGGTCTGGAAGAACGCGTCGGGCGAGATCAGGAGCTCCAGCTCACCGAGCTGCTCGCGCAGCCGCTTGGAGCCGGCAAGACGCGTGGTCTCGCCGCCCTGGGTGCTCTCTCCCAGGCCGGCGGTCCGAGTCCAGAACAGGCCGTCGCAATCCACCGCCGCCGCGAGGCCGTCGCCGTCGATCGCCCCCGGCGACGTGACCAGGCGCACCTGCAGCTCGCCGGTGCGGCGGCCCTCGCGCACGACGAGATTGCGCAGCAGCCCGCGCTGGTCGCGCCGGTCCCAGG
>Ga0126306_10000789_pt1 | contig 15823 bp, 10 predicted proteins | sample Plot27_FD_92592 | JGI IMG/M metagenome (GOLD analysis project Ga0126306, IMG submission 92592) | Serpentine soil microbial communities from UC McLaughlin Reserve, CA, USA - Plot27 | ecosystem: Environmental > Terrestrial > Soil > Grasslands | place: USA: UC McLaughlin Reserve, Lake County...
AATTATGTCGCCCACGCGAGGGTGCTGGCCGAATCCTTCAAGGAGCATCACCCCGAAGGAACATGCTACGTGCTCGTCATCGACGAGGTCGAAGGCTACATAGACGCCGCCTCGGAACCTTTCGAGCTCGTCAGGCCGGACCAGCTCGACATAGAAGACTATGAGCACATGGCGGCGATCTACGACGTGCTCGAGTTCTCGACGGCCGTCAAGCCGTGGCTGCTCAGATATCTCCTGGAAGAGCGTGGCCTGGAGAGGGTCGCCTACTTCGACCCTGACATCCGCGTCTACGACAGGCTGGACGAGATAGAGGAGCTGACCCGCGAGCACGAGCTCGTCCTGATCCCTCACATCACGTCCCCCCTGCCCCGCGACGGCGAGAGGCCCTCCGAGGCCGACATCCTTATCTCCGGTACCTACAACCTGGGCTTCATCTCCCTGGAACGCGGGAGCAGGACGTACGAGCTGCTCGACTGGTGGTCGGAGCGCCTGAAGACGGACTGCGTGGTCGCCCCCGACGTCGGTTACTTCGTGGACCAGCGGTGGATGGACTTCGTGCACGGCGTCATGCCGAACTTCTACGTCCTGCGCGACCACTCCTACAACGTGGCTTACTGGAACCTGCACGGCAGGAACCTCACCTACGAGAAGGGCCGCTTCTACGTCGACGGATTGCCTTTGAGGTTCTTCCACTTCAGCGGCTTCGACGCCGAGAACCGGAAGCAGCTCAGCAAGTACCAGACCCGCATCGAGATCCGGCGCGGCTCCGCCCTGGCCCGCGCCTGCAACGAGTACGCGGACGCGCTGCTCGCCAACGGCTACAAGAAGGTCAAGGACTGGCCCTACTCCTACGGCGTGCTCCCCAACGGCGTGACGCTCGATTCTGGCATGCATCGGCTCTACCGCAAAGGCGAGGAAGAGGGCATGCCAGGGCAATCGATCTTCACCCAGGAAGGAGCAGAGAAGTTCGTCGCCTGGCTCAACGAGCCAGCCGTAGTAGGCGGGGAGCACGGCGTAACCCGCTACCTCTACGAAGTCTACTCCGGCCGCCCCGACCTCAGGCAAGCATTCCCCAACCTCGACGGTCCCGACGCGATGCGCCTCATAGAGTGGTCCCGCGTTCACGGGAGGGTGAAGCTGCCTTACCCCGCGCATCCATCCGCCCAGGGGAACGGGTACGCCGCCTCGGATCCTCCCGATGGGGTCAACGTCGCCGGGTACTTCCGCGCAGAGCTCGGCGTCGGAGAGACGGCCAGGCAGATCGTGGCGGCGCTGGAAGGGCAGGAGATCCCCATCGCCACTGTCGGCCTCGAAGCCGCGGCGAGCCGCCAGGAGCACGAGTATGTGACCGACACAGTCGAGCCCACCTTCCCGGTCAATTTGATCTGCGTCAACGCCGACATGCTTCCTACGTTCGCCAGGCAGGCCGGACCCAGCTTCTTCGTCGACCGTTACTCCATAGGGTTGTGGTGGTGGGAGATCAACGAGTTTCCCGAGCACTTCTCGAAGGCCTTCGACCACCTCGACGAGGTCTGGGTCGGGTCCCACTTCGTCGCCGACGCGATCTCGCCGTCCTCCCCTATCCCCGTGGTGAAGGTGACCATACCCGTATCCATGCCCGAGATAGAGGAGTTCGACCGTGGGGACCTGGGGCTCCCCGAGGGCTTCGTCTTCCTCTTCGTCTTCGACTACCACAGCGTCTTCGAGCGCAAGAACCCGCTGGCGCTGGTCGAGGCCTTCAAGCAGACCTTCCCCGAAGGCTCGGGCGCCTCGCTAGTGCTCAAATCCATAAACAGCGAGCAACACGCCGAAGAACACGAGCGGTTGCTCGAGGCCGCAAGGGGCCACCCCGACATTCACGTCATAAACCACTACGTCACGGCGGCACAGAAGAACGCGATGTTCGCGAGTTGCGACTGCTACGTCTCGCTCCACCGCTCCGAGGGCTTCGGCAATACCCTCGCCGAGGCCATGTATCTCGGCAAGCCGGTTATCGCCACGGGGTACTCAGGGAACATGGACTTCATGACGCCCCATAACAGTTACCCCATCGACTACGAACTGCGGCCCGTAGGCGACGACGCAGGACCCTACCCGCCAACGGGCGAGTGGGCTGAGCCAGACGTCGGTCATGCATCCGCCCTGATGCGCCACGTCTTCGAGCACAGGGACGAGGCAGAAGAACGCGGCAGGCGGGCTGCCGCGGACCTCCGCCGCAACCACTCACCGGAGGTCGCAGGCAAGGCGATGGCGGAGCGCCTCAGGCTCGCCCGCGCGCAGCTCAACGCCGTGACGGACAAGGAGCGCCAGCCCCTTCAACGTCCGGCCGGGATAGATATCAACCCGACCATCCATCGCATAGCCACGACCCCGCAGCCGGTATCGTCGGACTCCCTGTTCGGCCGCGTCCTCGCCCCGGCCAGACGCGTCCTTCTCAAGCTCATGTGGCCCTACGCCATGCAACAGCGGGTGGTCAACCAGGACCTTTTGGCCGCGATCCGGGAAGTGGACCAGAGCGTGCGCGTCCCCATCAACAAGCTCGGTACGCGAAGCGCCAAGAATTACGCCGAACTGTTGCTCGCCGTAGACCGGCAAGACACACGCTTCGAAGAGCAGAACACGAAGATAGCAGAGCAGAGCGTCCGGATAGAAGAGCAGAGCGCCAGGATCGAAGCGCTTCAGAACGAGAACCAGGCGATCCCTTACATGGCGGGGTCCCCGTTCGAGCTGTTCGAGGATCCGACGGTGGGCCGCGTGCAGGGTTACGCCCACCGTGACGGTAAAGCGCAAAACGCCGGGGCGTACGTCGCCTTCGAGAGCGTCTTCCGTGGTCCCGAAGATTTCATCCGTGACCGTCAGCGCCGCTACCTGGACCTACTCGGCGACCGCGAGCCCGTGCTGGATGTCGGTTGCGGCCGCGGAGAGTTCCTGGACCTCCTACGCGAGCAGGGACTTCTGTATGCCGGTATAGATCTCGATCCGGATCTGGTCGAGCGGTGCCTGGCGAAGGGACACAAAAATGTTGAAGTCGCCGGCGTGAACTCCTACCTGGAGGGATGCGCCGACGACTCCATCGGAGTCATCTTCTGCGCCCAGGTGATCGAGCACATGCCCTACAAAGAGCTGTTGCGGTTCTATGAGCTGGGCCGGCAGAAGCTCAAGCCCGGAGGCCTCTTCATCGTAGAGACCATCAACCCGCACTCGGTCCAGGCGTTGAAGACCTTCTGGGTGGATCCGACCCACGAGCACCCGATCTTCCCCGAGGTAGCCCTGGTCTTGTGCCAGATCAACGGTTTCGAGACCGCCTACGTGTTCCATCCTAACGGGTCCGGAGACGTCGAGGTCGACCGCTACGAGGCGGGCGAGTACGCGGTGGTCGCGACCAAGATGGCACGAGAATGAACTCGCACATATCGGCAGACGATCGAACCTTGGAGCGTAATGATACCTCCGACCTCATCGAAGAAGCTCTAGAATGCCTGCTTTCCGACAGCACGTAGCGCTGGCGATCCTGAACGCGAAGGCTTTCTTGAACCTGGAATTGAGGTTCGTTCGTAGTGGGGGGCCAGAATCCGGCTCTGGCCAAAGTGCGAAGACCCCCGGCAAGGCCGCGGTTAGCGGCACGAATACGTCCAGCCCCGGGCGGCGCAAAGCTCCTAAGGAGAATCGCAAGCTCCAACGCTTGCGTCGAGAGCTCGAGGATAAGACCATGGAGAACGCCAGGTTGCAGGCGCGGCTCGTCGCCGGCGATTACGGCCCTGTAGGTGGGGGCGTAAAGCCGGAGAACATGATCTGGATCTTCGGCTCGGGACGGACCGGGAGCAGCTGGCTCAGCAACATGATGGGGGACCTCGAAGGTCACGCCAGGTGGAACGAGCCGTATGTGGGCGAACTCTTCGGCACGGCCTACTACGTCAGGGCGGGAGAACGCATGCGAGGCCGCAAGGATTTCGTCCTCGGCGAGGGCTACAGGGAGGCCTGGGTGCACTCGATCCGCAACTTCGTCCTGGAGGGAGCCAACGTGCGCTTCCCCAGGCTCGGTGAGGACGGATACCTGGTGATCAAGGAGCCGAACGGCTCCATGGGGGCGCCTTTGCTCTCGGAGGCATTGCCCGAGAGCCGAATGATCGTGCTGGTTCGAGACCCGAGGGACGTGGTCTCTTCGGGTATGGCGGCCCAGAGAAAAGGGAGCTGGGGCGACCAGTGGCGGGCGAACGGCAGCGGCGGCGATTCGCTCGCGGACACGGATCCCGACGAGTTCGCGCGCCACTGGGCCCACATGTACACGATGACCCTGGGCAAGGCCAAAGAGGCTTACGATGCCCACGAAGGCCCCAAGGTAGTCGTACGCTACGAGGATCTGCGCACGGATACCCTCGAGACCATGCAAAGCCTCTACTCGACGCTGGGCATCACCGTGGACGAGGTGGAGCTCTCCCGGGTGGTCGAGAAGCACGCCTGGGAGAACATACCCGAGAAGAGAAAAGGCCCGGACAAGCCACAACGTAAAGCCACCCCGGGAGGTTGGAAGGAAGACCTGACGCCGGAGCAGGCCGGGATAGTAGAGGAATTAGCCGCTTCCATCCTCGATGAGTTCTACCCTGAATGGAGTCTCTCGGAGGAGAGAGAAACGGGTCTCGACCGATGACTCTGCCAGCCCGGAGCCCATCGCGACGGTTGCCGCGCCTCGAGTTCGAACGGAGAAACCTATGTCGATCTTGAAGAAGAAGATCACGCTCCCGATCAAAGGGAACACGAGCCTTTTCATCGACGTTGAAGCCGGGGTTACGGGCCTCGGTGCGATCGCGAACGGTCTTAGATCGCGCCTCGGCAAGGGTCAGGAGCTGAAAGGCGTGGCCGCACGGCTGCGCAACGGTAGGGCGCGGGGTCCGCTCACCGCGCCATCCCCGGGCAAACCCGCACGGCAGGGGAGAGAGAAGCAGGGCCGGGTTCGTCCGCCGGGACGAACCCGGCAAGATTCCCCTGTTTTCTTCGTCACGGGGCTTGGCAAATCGGGCACCTCCTGGCTCATGAGGACGCTGGATGGTCACCCCGAGGTGATGTGCAAGGGCGAAGGCCGGTTCCTCGCCGCCGACTGGAGAAGGCCCAACTTCGACCCCGAGCGCACGCGGGCGCTGGCCAGCTCTCTTTACTACGCGCTGCTCAACTCGGATTACCTCAGGCTGTGGATCGAGCGTTCTGTGTGGGCCAGGGATGGAGACGCCGACAGGCACCTCGACAACCTCACGCGCCTGGCGACCGAGCACTTCCTTACGCAGCAGCTCGCCGGGTCCGGCAAGAAGGTCGTCGGGGACAAGTCGCCGCTGCTCAACTCGACCTTCATAGAGGAGGTCAGCAGGGTCTACCCCGAGGCCAGGGTCATCCACATCATAAGGGACGGCAGGGACCAGGCCGTCTCCATGCTCCACCACGTATGGAACCGGTCCACGGATCAGGGCGGGGTCCAGTCCCTAAAACCAGGGGAGCTCGAGAAGCGTGAGGTCTACCGCGAGGACCCGCGCAAGCTGATGGAGACGGGCGAGGGCATGTTCACGGAAGAGAGGCTCCGGGACGCGGCCAAGAGTTGGAAGGAGCGGGTGGGCAAGACCGCGAAGGACGGTCCCATCCTGCTAGGGTCGAACTACGCCGAGGTGCGCTACGAGGACCTGCTCCAGCGTCCTTACGAGGAGGTAAGAAGGCTGGTAGGCTTCCTCGGGGCCGACACGGGAGACAGGGCGGTAGAGAGGGCCGTGGACTCGGCGAGCTTCGAGAGGCTCTCCAAGGGACGCGAGCGGGGCCAGGAGGACACCTCTTCCTTCTACCGCAAAGGCGTCTCCGGCGACTGGAAGAACCACTTCACAGAGCGCGACAAGGAGATCTACAAAGAGGAAGCCGGGGAGCTCCTGATCCGGCTCGGCTACGAGATAGACGACGGCTGGTAGGCTATAACCTCGCTCGTGAGAGCATGGAGCAGCACAACACGTCTTGACAGGAAGGACCCTGGATGCCAGTTTTCAATAGTCGCACGGCCTTCGAGATAGCGCGGGGTATAAGAGCGTATCTGAACGTCGAAGCGGGCCTTACCCGCGGCGAGATACCGGCACCCGCGAAGGCGCCACAGATCTCGAAGGCGAACGGTGGTAAGGGGCCGCCCGACCCACAGGCCGGAGAGCTCGAGCAGACCCGCAAGCGACTGCTGAAAAGAGAGCAGGAGGTCGCCAGGTTGAAGGCGAAGCTGGCATCTTCAGACCCTGGCACCGGAATCGCGCCCGAGAACATCGTGTGGATCTTCTGCTCCAACCGTAGCGGGAGCACGTGGCTGGGATCGATGATGGGCGACATCGAAGGCTACGAGATGTGGAACGAACCCCTGGTCGGAAAGCTCTTCGGGGACCTCTACTACCAGGGCGCAGAGGGCCACAAGGACCGCGAGACCTACATCCTGGGAACATCGCACAAGGCGAGCTGGCTCAACTCCATACAGTCTTTCGTGCTCAGCGAGGCGAGCGCCCGCTACCCCGAGGCGGCCGATGGAGGGTACGTGATCATAAAGGAGCCGAACGGTTCCATCGGGGCCCCTCTGCTCTCGGAGGCACTCCCCGAGAGCCGTGTGATCTACCTGGCCAGAGACCCGAGGGACGTCGTCGCCTCGGGATTGGACGCTGGCAGGCAGGGAAGCTGGCAGTTCAAGAACACCGCCAACCGCGGCTGGAAGCGCGAGGCGCTCGCCGACACCCAACCCGATACCTGGGTGAGGCGACGGGCCCAGAACCACGTAAGGCATGCGGGTAAGGCCAAGGAGGCCTACGAAGCCCACCAGGGCCCGAAGGTCCTGATCCGCTACGAAGAACTGCGGGCCGATACCTTAGGGACCATGAAGCGCCTCTACGCGGCGCTCGGGACCCCTTTCGGAGAGGATGAGCTGGCGCGGGTCGTAGAGAAGCATTCATGGGAGAACATACCCGAGGAGGAAAAGGGAGAGGGCAAATTCTACCGTAAAGCCACCCCGGGAGGTTGGAGAGAAGACCTCACCCCCGAGCAGGCGAAGATAGTGGAGAACGTGACCGCGCCTCTCCTCGAGGAGCTCTACCCGTCTTGAATAGTTCTGGCGCAGCGCGATATCTACCACCGTTTTCGGGCGGCTGCGATTCTCCGGAGCGTACTGTTCAGGGGAGGCTTTTGTGAGAGCATACTCTGCGGCGAGCGAGTCTCGATAGGAGGAAGCTTCAGATGCCGGTCTTTACCAGCCACACAGCCTTCGAGATAGCTCGGGGCGTAAAGGCGTTCCTCAACCTGGAAGCCGGTCTAACCTGCAACGGGACTCCTGACCTCCAAGTGTCGAGGGATAAGGACGAGGAGATCTCCAGACTGCGCGCGGAGCTTGCCCGACTACGGGGTGCACCGAGACCGGTGAGTTCGCCGACCGAAGAAGCGCCGATATTCTTCCTTATAGGGCGGTCCAAGTCGGGCACTTCCTGGCTGATGCGACTTCTGAATTCCCACCCCGAGATACTGTGTCGGGGAGAGGGCATGTTCTTCGAAGAAAACACCTCTCGCTCCCTGTTCTGGGCACTCTCGCGTTCCGAGGGGGTGCAAGCGTGGCTCGCGCGTAGCCCGTGGACGCGTCAGGCTCCCGACGAAGGCCTGGAGAACATGCTTGGCACCTTCGTGAGCCAGGCCATGAGACAAAGGCTCGAAGGGGTAAGAAAGCGTACTGGAACGAAGAAGATCGTGGGTGATAAGAGCCCGTTCAAGTCAGCGGATACAATCAGAGACATCGGCACTGCCTGTCCCGGCGCGAAAGTCGTACACATAATCAGGGACGGCCGGGACGTGGCGGTCTCTTCGGCCCACCACCGGTGGAACAACGCAACCGACGTGGGCGGCCATCGCAACCTTACGCCGGATCAGGTCGCCAAGCGCGAAGCCTACCGCTCCGACCCTTCTGCCTTCCTGGCGACAGGCCAGAGCATCTTTGCGGAAGGTCATGTGGCTGAGATAGCGCGGAACTGGAACGAGAGCGTGGGCGGCACGGTAGAGAACGCGGCGTCCCTCGGGGAAAACTATCACGAGCTACGCTACGAGGATCTCCTTGCTGAGCCGCTCGTGGAAGTGAGGCGGCTGCTGGAGTTCCTGGGGGCCGACTCGGGCGATAAGCTCGTCCGGGAGTGCGTGAAGGCGGCGAGCTTCGAGCAGCTCTCGGGCGGCAGGGCACAGGGAGAGGAGGACTCGTCCTCGTTCTACCGCAAGGGGATAGCGGGCGACTGGAAGAACCATTTTACGACCGAGGATAGCCGCATCTTCAAGGAAGAGGCGGGCAAACTCTTGATCCGGCTCGGCTATGAGAAGAACCTCGACTGGTAAGAGCGGCCACAGAGCGCCAGCACGCGACCGCCCTCGCACGGATCTCGACGGGAGGTATCCTGAGATACCGGGCTTCGAGAAATACATGAGCTCCGGGATAGAGAGCAACGGAGGAACTTCGCTGCTCGCCAGGGCGCGCGGGCTCTACCGAGGGCGGCTCCGGCGGCTGGCGAACGGGAAGGCGACATCCGTGCGCGGCGGTGCGGGATCGGAGGCTTCCAGCACGCCGGTTTTCTTCGTCACGGGGTTGGGCAAGTCCGGGACCAGGTGGCTGACGAAGATCCTTGACTCCCACCCCGAGATACTCTGCAAGGGCGAGGGTCGCTTCTTCTCGGCGGGCTGGCATCGCGCCGATCTCGGCCCCGAGAACGACAGAGCGCTTGCGAGCTCCCTCTACTACGCACTGGAGCATTCGGATCACCTGAGGCTCTGGATCGAGCGCTCCGTGTGGAGCCGCAACGACGACCCGGACGAGCATTTGAAAGCCCTGATGCGCCTGGCCACGGACTACTTCCTCACCTCACAGCTCTCCGAGACGGATAAGATACTCGTCGGGGACAAGTCACCGCTCCAGGACGAAGAGTTCATGCGGGAGGTCAGCGAGGTGTATCCGGTGGCGAAGGTCATCCACATCATTAGGGACGGCAGAGACAGAACGGTCTCTTCCATGCACCGCGGCTGGCGTCGCGCCAACCAGGGCTACCTCCACAGGCTCACAGCCGAGGAACTGGCCAGGGGTGAGGCCCTCCGCGAGGACCCGAAGAAGCTGGTGCAGACGGGCGAGGGCATGTTCAAGGAGGAGCGCCTCCGTCAGGCGGCCCGCCACTGGAGACTCCTCGTCGGCAGGGCCATCCAGGATGGTCAGGCCCTGATCGGATCCAACTACACCGAGGTGCGCTACGAGGATTTGCTCGTCCGTCCCAACGAGGAGGTCGAGAGATTGCTCGGTTTCCTAGGCGCCGACGCGGACCCCAAGATCGTGGAGCATTGCGTAGACTCGGCGAGTTTCGAGAAGCTCTCCAGGGGGCGCGAGCGCGGCGAGGAGGACCCCTCATCCTTCTACCGAAAGGGCGTTGCAGGCGATTGGAGGAACCATTTTACGGCGGAGGATAGCCGCAGCTTCAAAGAGGAGGCCGGGGAACTTTTGATCCAACTCGGCTACGAGAAGGACCTCGACTGGTAGGATCGGAGGGCCCGCGTCGTGGGTAGGTCCGGTAAGGCGCTGCTGATCGCGCTGTTGATCGGGGTGTGCCTGGCGCTCGGCTTCTTCCTGCCTTCTGGCCAGGTCGAGCGCGGGTCCATCGAGGCCACTGACAAGCCCAACATCGTCTTCATCCTCACCGACGACCTCGACCTGGCGTCCGTCTCGAAGATACCGGCCCTCGATGCGTACATGGCCGACGAAGGCGTAACCTTCGATAATGCCTTCGTGACAGAGTCTTTGTGTTGCCCTTCGAGGGCCTCGATCCTGACGGGCCAGTACCCGCACAACCACCTGATCCGGACGAACACCCCCCCGCTCGGTGGCTTCGAGACCTTCCGCAACCTGAAAAGGGAGAGATCCACCGTGGCAACCTGGCTCGACGCGGCAGGTTACGAGACGGCCCTGTTCGGAAAGTACCTCAACGGCTACGACAAGAGAAAGCGCGTCTACGTTCCGCCAGGCTGGGACGAATGGTACGGGTCCGTAGGGGAGGAGGAGCTGAACCAGAACGGTCATGTGGTCGACTACCCGGCCAGTACCTACCTCGACGATGCGCTCTCGGGGCTCGCCCAGGACTTCGTGAGGCGCCAGGAAGACGAGGATGCCCCCTTCTTTCTGTATCTCTCGGTCCACGCTCCACACGTCCCCGCCGAGCCCGACCGGAGGCACAGGAACCTTTTCAATGGCCTGCAAGCCCCACGCACGTCCTCCTTCGACGAGGCGGACCTCTCCGACAAGCCAGATTGGGTGCGCGCGCCACCGCTGGACTATGAGAAGAGAAAGCATATAGACGAGATCTACCGCAACAGACTGCGGACGATGACCGCGGTAGGCGAGATGGTAGGCGGGTTGCTCAGGACGCTCGAAGATACACGGCAGCTCGACGATACCTACATCATCTTCACCAGTGACAACGGCTATCACATGGGCCAGCACCGCCTGCAGCTAGGCAAGGAATCCGCCTACGAAGAAGACATAAGGATACCCCTGATGGTCCGCGGGCCTGGCGTGCCCGCGGGGGTCGAGAGGGACGAGATGATCTTGAACAACGACTTCGCGCCGACCTTCGCCAGCCTGGCTGGTCTACCGCCAACCGACGAGGTAGACGGCCGCTCGTTCGCACCCTTGCTCGATAGGAAAGAGCAAAACGATCCGGCCTCATGGCGTACGGCGTTCGAGATCAGCCACTGGGCGGCAAGGCCCGAGGGTGAGAGCCTCTATGAGGTCGTGACGCCCGTGCCCGCCTACCGGGCCGTGAGGACGCAAAGATACCTGTACGTCGAGTACGGGGACAAACAGCACGAGCTCTACGACCTCGAGAAAGATCCCTACGAGCTGCGAAACCTGTACGACTCGGCCAACGAGACGCTCATCTCGAAGCTCGATTCTCGCCTCGACGCGCTGCGAGACTGCAAGGGCGAGGAGTGCCGCACCGCGGAGAACACGCAACCGCCTCCGTGACCTCGAGCGGCGCTGACTAGCTGATGGCCCCCTCCCGACCCAGGTAGTCTTCCAGTGCCTCGCGCCAGTGGCGCAGTTCCGGGCTCCCCACTGCCGAAAGTAGGCCGTTTGCGGGCCGGGCCGCGGGGAGTGGGTACTCCGAGCCGGGGACGGGGACGATCTCGACCTCGATTCCGGCGAACCCGAAGATCTCCTTCGCGAACTCGTACCAGGAGCAGGATCCTGCGCTGGTAAGGTGGTAGAGGCCGTAGTGCCCACGTTCGACCAGCTCCGCGATCCCCTCCGCGAGGTCGACGGCGTAGGTAGGCGAGATGTACTCGTCGTCCTTGACCTTGAGCACGTCCCTCTCGGCTCCCAGGCGCAGCATGGTCCGCACGAAGTTGTGTCCCCTCCCGTAGATGCCCGCGGACCTGACGACGTACCAGCGGTTCGTTAGCTGCCTTACGTACTCCTCTCCGGCGAGCTTGGTGCGGCCGTAGGCGCTGATCGCGTTCGGCGCATCGAAGGGCTCGTAGGGCCGTTCTGAGGCGCCGTCGAAGACGTAGTTTGTGCTGACGTGCAAGAGATCGCAGCCCCGCTCCTCGCAGAGCTGTGCCAGGTTCCTCGGACCAAGCGCGTTGACACTGTATGCCAGATCCGTCTCCGTCTCGCAGCCGTCGACGTTGGTGTAGGCGGCGGCGTTCACGACGATGTCCGGCGAGTGCTCTTCCAGTGTCAGCCGCGCGGCCACAAAGTCCGCCACGTCGAGCTCTCCCCTCGAGAGCGCGACGATCTCATAGCCGCGCCGGGGGAAGAGCTCGGAGAGCTCGAGCCCGAGCTGGCCGCCAGAGCCGCTTACGAGTATCTTCACGTATCCTCCCTAGACCCTCGCCAGCAGTCCGCCGTACAGTGCCTCGAGCTCGTCCACGTTCTCCTGGACGGTCTTGACGGGTTCGATCCCGCAGCGCAGTCCCTCGAGGAGGCCTGGTTCTTCGGCGAGTCGCCTGAGCTGGCGGGCCAGGTCGTGCGAATCCTCAAGGCCGAAGAGCAGCCCGTCCTTTTCGTGTCTCACGAACTCGGACATCCCGCCGAGGTCGGTCGCCACCACGGGGACACCGGCGGCGAAGGCCTCGAAGATCACACCGGGACCGTTCTCGTACCAGCGGGAAGGTACGACGAGGACGTCCATCCCTGAGAGGACGTCGCCAACCTCTTCGCGCGCGAAGGGCCCGGCGAAGTTTATCCTCCCGTCTCCCCCCGCCAGGGAGCGCAACTCCTCTACAAAGGGTTTGAACCTCTCCAGGTTCCCGTAGATGTCGAGGGTAGCGTCGAGTTCGGGCGAGAAGTCCCTGAAGGCCCGGATCAGGACGTCGCAGCCCTTGTGCGGAGCGAGGGTCCCCACAAAGCCGACCCGGAGCGGCGGGGAGAAGGGCTCCTCTTCCCTGCGTATGCCCGAGGTGTCTATGCCGTAGTGGGAGACCTCGATCTTGCCCGCTCCTATGCCGTTGGCGAGCAACAACTCCCGCATGAGGTGGGTGTAGACGATAATGTGGTCGACCTGCCTCATCTGCTCCCTGATGTGCCCGGGACGCTCCTTGAGGGCCCCTATCTGGCGGAGCGAGTGGGAGAACCTAGAGAGCCTGGTCTCGGAGAGGGCACCGGCGACCTTTATGGCGGGCGGGGGCGTCAGGTCGACCGCCTGCTTCATTCTGGTGCCTGGGTACCTGCTCGCTATGCAGCGGATACAGTGGGAGATCTCGGGCCCCCTGCACATCACCCCGTCGTGGCGCCTGAGGTCGACGACGGGGCAGAACGTCCAGAAGTCCGTCGCCGTGTACACGAGCGGCACGCCGAACTCCTTGATGGCGGGGATCACACTGGCCGAAAGTCCCTGGAAGTGCTCGGCGTGAACGATATCGGGATCTATCTTTCGCATGTACTCACGTGTCCTGTCTGCCATCACCTCGTTCTCGTAATCCAGCCTGTAGGGACGGGAGACACCCTCTCTGGGACGGCCCACCCTGCGCACCGGTATGCCCCCGAACTCGTAGTCCTCGACTTCTGCTGGCTCGATATCGTTGCCCGGGATGCTCCGCTTGGGGGCGAGCACGAATGTCTCGTGGCCCCTAGCCTTGAACTCCTGCGCCAGCGAGAGCGTGACGGTCTCGACCCCGGCGTAGTGCTCGGGGAAGAACTGGTGCGCGGCGAAGAGGATCCTCACGGCTTACCAGTCATACGATTTCTCGTACCCGAACTCCACGAGCCGCTCTCCGGCCAGCTCTTTGTAGATGGCCCTGTCGCGCTCCGTGAAGACGTCCCTCCAGTCGCCGACGACGCCCTTTCTGAAGAAAGAGGCCGAATCTTCCTCGCCCTGCTTACGGCTCGAAGCCCGCTCGAAGCTGCTCGACCGCAGGCAGCGCTCTATGACCCGGACCTCGCTACTGGCCCCGAGGAACTCGAGGATCCCCCCGAAGACGGTGGGGGTGTTGAGGAGGAGATCTTCGTACCGGATCTCCAGGTATCTGTCGCCGTAGAGGATTTTCCCGTCGTGGTGGCCTTTCCCGATCCTGTACTCCCACCGGCGGGCCAGCTGGGCCAGCCGCTCCCGCGTGAAGATCGAACGCCCCTCGGAGAGGAACCTCTGCCTGTCTTCGGCGTAATCGTCGCGGATCCGGAGCTCCTCTGGTGTGAGGTCGAAGATGCCCTCTTCCCTATCTTTGGCCAGACGCCACCAGTGGTGCATCGCCGAGACAGCCACGTCCCTGCCATCCCTGACGATGTGGACTATCCTGGCATCGGGATAGATCTCGTATATCTCGTCCAGGTGCTCGGTATGCTGGGGGCTCTTGTCCCCCACTATCCTCCGTCCCGTACGGGCGACCTCTTTGGAGAGGAAGTAGTCGACCGAGAGCCGAGAGAGGTTCCTCAGGTCCTCGTCGTAACCATCCGACCACAGGTTCCACGGCAGCGCGTGCCAGGTCTTCAACTCCCTGGAGACCGCGAGGGCGCGGGTTAGGCTCGAGACGGGCCCGGTGTAGAGGGGTATCTCCTCCCTATCGTAGCCGCGTCCGAAGAAACTGCCCTCCTGGCCGCAGGCGATCTCGGGGTGACCGCTCAGGCTGTGCCGCAACCAGGAAGTGCCCGAGCGCATCTCTCCCGCCACGAAGAACACTGTGTCGTAGTCTCCTGAGACGACGGTCTGCCCCCTGCGGGAGACCGAACGGGCCGCCGCGACGGTGGCGCGCGCGGCCCTCATGGCCGTCTCGTTGGAGAGCACCGCCCCAACCAGCCGGTCGAACCGCTCGTTCTTCAGCCGGTAGTCACGCAGGCGCTCGACGGTGCGTTCGAGATTCATGGCAGAGATTATAGCGGTCAGCATTTCAGTGTTCCTACACTCCTTTGGCCAAGAGGCGGTGGAGGCGGGCGTGGAGTTTCGGGCTGAGGCGGGAGAATGACGGGACTCTGGCTCCGAGGTAGGCGCCGATCTGGGAGGCGAGGGCGAAGGTCGCCGCGTCGAGCAGGAGCTTTGGCCTCTTTCTTGGTGCTGGTTCCTCGCGGCGGAGGAGGTTGTAGACGTGGCGGGTTGCGTATGGTACGCCAAGCATCAGGCGCGGCAGGTTCGGCACCATGCGGGCCCCGAAGAGCTCGTCGAGGACGAGCTGGTCCACGTAGTGACGCCTGAGGTCGTAGCGGATGCCGCGCTCGTGGGAGTGGACGACGACCGAGCGCGGCTCGTAGACGATCCTGTGCCCGGCTTCGACCACCTTCTTGCCCCAACGCAGGTCCTCGGCGAAGTCAGCCTCCCCGAAATGGAACTCCTCCCACACCGAGCGGCGAAGGCAGGAGCTGACGTTGTCGAAGGTGGCGGCGCGGCGTCTCTGGGCCGGTGGCAGCGACGGGTAGTGCGCGGGGTCCTGGATCTCCTGCTCCCGCCTTTCGAGGCTGCCGACGGCCAGGTTGCCGACTAGCGCGCGGGTTATGATTCCGGCGTCGGGCCTGGGGACGTGCCGGCCGTAGACCGCGGCGACACGCGGGTCTTTCTGCAGGTTCTCGACCAGAGAGGCTAGCCACCGTTCGTCGAGCGGCACGGCGTCCTGGACGGTCAGGGCAACATACTCTCCTGATGAGAACGAGATCCCCAAGTCCCGCGTGGCCCCGTGGTTGAAATCGGCGTTCGGAACGCGGTGCAAGGCCGCCCCGTACCTCGCGGCAAGCTCCGCGGTGCCGTCGGTCGAGCCAGAGTCGACGACGACAACCTGGAGCTCGAAATCCCTCTCCTGCGCGTCGAGCTTTCTCAGCAGCTCCTCGAAACCGGGACCGGCGTTGAAGGTGGGTATGACGACCGAGACCTGGTTGGCCAATGTTAGGGCGTGTCGCTAGAGTAATACTCTTGGAGTAGGGGGGCCGTTATCCTCTCGACCTGCTGAACCTGCTTTGGGGTCAGGTCCTCCTGCCAGCCTCCCGGACTGGCCTTGCGGTAGAACTTGCCGCCCCCCTTCTTCTTCTCGGGGATATTCTCCCAGGAGTGTTTCTCGACGGCCCGCAACAGTTCGCCCTCGTCGACGGGTATCCCGAGCGTCGCGTAGATACGACGCATGTTGCCTAAAGTGTCGGCCCTGAGGTCCTCGTAGCGGACCATGACCTTTGGCCCCCTGTGGGCGTCGTAGGCTTTTTTGGCGTTGCCAGCGTGTTGCATGTAGACGTTCGCCCAGCGCCTCGTGAACGCGTCGGGGTTATTGTCCGGCAGCGAATCGCGCTTCCATCCGCCTTCGTTCTTGCGCTCGTAGAGCCAGTTTCCCTTTCGGGCTCCGTCCA
>Ga0126306_10000791_pt1 | contig 15807 bp, 21 predicted proteins | sample Plot27_FD_92592 | JGI IMG/M metagenome (GOLD analysis project Ga0126306, IMG submission 92592) | Serpentine soil microbial communities from UC McLaughlin Reserve, CA, USA - Plot27 | ecosystem: Environmental > Terrestrial > Soil > Grasslands | place: USA: UC McLaughlin Reserve, Lake County...
CCCGGGCGCGGCTGGCGGGCCGCGCCCCGGCGGCGGCGTCCACCCGGGATCGCGCGCGCGCCGCGCTCGGGCGCTTGCAACGTTCGGCGGATCAGACGTACACGTGCCGCTGCGGCACGAGCTACCGCGTGTCCGGGACTGACCGCCACCGCGTGTACTGGCCGGCCGGCGCGCCCGACGACGCGCCGGTGCTCGGCGACCGCTGCGTGGAGTGCGACGCGCCGCTGCCGGGCGGCCGCGCGACCCACGCGGCCTGATCGGCGCGAGCACATCGCTCGGGGCGAACCCGCGCGGGCGATCCTTGGACACACGGCCAAGGACGCCAGCGCTCGGCGCACCAGAATCCGCTGGGCCTGCAACTGGAGGAGGACGGGATGGTGATTGCGGACCTCGTGGATGGGAAGGTCACCGAGCCGCTCAGCGTTCGCGCGCTGGTGGGCGAGCGGTCCGCGGAGCCGGGCGATGTGCTCACGCTCGCCGACCGCCACGGCGCGCGGATGGTCGATCTGAAATTCACCGACCTGCCGGGCACCTGGCAGCACATGGGCATGGCGCTCGCGAGCCTGGACGAGGAGGCGCTGACCGACGGGATCGGCTTCGACGGGTCGTCGATCCGCGGCTTCCAGGAGATCTACGAGTCCGACATGCTGCTGATGCCCGATCCCGCCACGGCGATCCTGGACCCGTTCTACGAGGCGCCCACGATCTCCCTCGTGTGCACGGTGCTCGACCCGATCACGCGCGAGCCGTACACGCGCGACCCGCGCTACGTGGCGATCAAGGCGGAGGAGCACCTGCGGTCCAGCGGCGTCGCGGACGTCTCCTACTTCGGGCCAGAGGCGGAGTTCTACGTGTTCGACCACGTCGCCTTCGACCAGCAGGCGAACACCGCGTTCTACGAGGTCGACTCGGAGGAAGGGCACTGGACGTCGGGGCAGGGGTTCCAGCGCCGCGGCGAAGGGCTCGCGGCGCTCGGCTACACGAACCGCTCGCAGGAGGGCTACTTCCCCGCCCCGCCGAACGACACCCTCAGCGATCTGCGCGCCACGATGGTGATCGTGCTCGAGGCGCTCGGCATCCGTACCGAGAGCCACCACCACGAGGTCGGCGGGCCTGGCCAGGGCGAGATCGACCTGCGCTTCCTCCCGCTGCTGGAGATGGCGGACGCCCTGCAGCTGCACAAGTACGTGGTCAAGAACACGGCCAAGCAGGCGGGCAAGGCGGCGACGTTCCTGCCCAAGCCGATCTTCGAGGAGAACGGCTCCGGCATGCACGTGCACCAGTCGCTGTGGAAGGGCGGCGAGACCCTGATGCACGCGGCGGACGGCTACGGGCTGCTGTCCCCGTTGGCCCTCCACTACGCGGCCGGCCTGCTCGAGCACGCGTCGGCGCTGCTTGCGTTCTGCGCGCCGGCGACGAACTCCTACCGCCGGCTGGTCCCGGGTTATGAAGCCCCCGTGCTGCTCAAGCACTCGCAGCGCAACCGATCGGCCGCCGTGCGGATCCCGATGTACTCCGCGTCGCCCAAGGCTAAGCGACTTGAGTTCCGCCCGCCCGACCCGCTCGCCAACCCCTACCTCGCCTTCCCGGCGATGCTGATGGCGGGGCTGGACGGGATCGAGCGCGAGCTGAACCCGGGCGACCCGATCGACCTGAACCTCTATGAGCTCCCGCCGGACCAGCTCGCGGACATCCCGACCGTCCCGACATCGCTCGACGAGGCGCTCGACGCGCTCGAGGCCGACCACGCGTTCCTCACCCGCGGCGGGGTGTTCACCGACGACCTGATCGCCACCTACATCGAGTTCCGGCGCGAGCAGTCCGACCGCGTGAAGATCCGACCGCACCCGTACGAGTTCCCGATGTACTTCGACGGATAGGGTGTTCGCCTGGACACTCCCGAGCAGCCCCCAGTACCGTCGCCGACCACAGTCGCGCTGCCGCCGGTGGTCGCGGTGCCCGATCCGGCCGGGCCGCCCTCGCCGGATCACCCGGCCCGCTTCGAGGTGACCTACCCGGCCGAGCTGAACCGCTGGCTGCCCTGTCAAGTGGCTGCTGGTCATCCCGCACTTCATCGCCTTGTTCTTCGTGGCCATCGGCGCGTTGTTCGTGGCGATCTACGGGTTCTTCGCCGTGCTGTTCACGGGCCGCTGGCCACGAGGCGCCTTCGACTACCTGGTCGGAACGTTCAGGTGGGTCTACCGCGTGGTCGCCTTCTTCCATCTGATGACCGACGCCTATCCGCCGTTCTCACTGGCCGACGACCCCGACTTCCCCGGCCTGCGATGGAACCTACGCGGCAACGCCTACGCGTACTTCATGACCGACCGCCATCCGCCGTTGGTCTGGGGCTAGACGCCGAACTCGTCGCGCAGCGCCTCGGAGATGGCGCTACGTCCTCGCGCGGCAGGTGGAAGCGCAGCGGCAGGCTGGTCTCGAGCAATAGGCGGGCGCGTGTGGTCTCGGCCACGACGTCGCCGTCGACCTCGGTCCGGACCGGTCGTGCGCTGCGGCGGACGTCGACGCGATGGAACGGATCGCGTGGGTGGCCGGCGATCTGCTCGTCCTCCTCATACCAATCGTCGAAGGCGTCGAAGTCGAGCACCACGTAGCCGGCCAGATCCTCGTCCGCGAGCCGGAACCCGGCGCCCACGTGGTCGTCGATCGAGACCGGCTCGCCCGCGGCCGTGTGCACGCTGAACGGGATCCCCGGGCAGCACGCCGGCGACCTCGCCGTCCGTCGCCGGCGCGATCGGCAGCTCGGCTCGGATGTCCTCGACCGGCACTATTCCCAAGTCGTGCGGTTCGCGATGATCCGCGTCTGGCCCGGCCCGCTCGCCGACCACGCTCCGGCGTGGCTGGCGCCGATCCCCGACCGGAGGCATCCCCAAAATGCCGTTCGCCTCCGGGCGGGGATCGGTTACCAGCCACGCATCAGAGCCCTGCGGTCAGCTCGTCCCGTACTGCTCCTCCGCGTAGCCGAGCAGCCCGCGCTCCATCAGCCGGTTGACGGGCGCGCGGAACGTGATCTGGACCACGCCGGGGTGGCGGCCGATCTCGACCGCGCCCGTGATGGTCGCCCGGTTGCGCACCTCGGGCACCGTCATCCCGAGCAGCGCGGCCGCACGCTCGAGGCCGTTCTCCGTCGCGATGTTCAGGTCCGCGCCCGTGCCGATCACCGAGATCGGCTGCGCCTGCTCGAGCTGCGTGACGCCGTGGGACCGGCCGAGTGCGAGCGCCTTGGCCGTCTCCTGCGCGGTCACCGGACGCGCGAGATAGGGCAGGTCCTCGAGCACGGGGAAGAGCACCGGCCCGTCGAGCTCGAGGCCCTTGATCACCTCGACCTCGAGCGTCACGGTGCCCGAGACGTCGCACGTGTGGCCGGCGATCTCGCCGTCGCCCTGCATCGCGTGCATGTCGCCGAGGTAGACGCCGCCGCCGTCGAGCTTGACGGGGCAGACGAGGATCGCGCCGGCGCGCACGGCGTCGATGTCCATGTGGCCGTCGGTCTTGTGGCGTCCCAGCTCGTCGGCCGTCAGGGCGTAGGCGTGCGGCGCGCCGATCAGGAACGAGCCGAAGTCGCCCGCGTTGTGGGAGTCCGGGATCGTGGTCGACGGAGTGGTGCCGAGCTGCCCCAGGAACGGGCGCAGCCGCGCGACGGTCGCCACCATGTCGTGCGGCGCGAACAGCAGGATCGGATTCTGCGCCGAGTTGTCCGGCAGCGCCGCCATCCGCGCGGCGTCGCCGGCGATCCGCTCGGCGGCGTCACGGTCGACCGTAACGCCGACGGAGTGGGTCGAATCGAAGGCGATCGTGTACCCGTGCGCGAACGTGAACGGCGTGGCGTCCGCGCCGCACGCCGTGCAGCGGATCGACTCCGGTCCGATTCCCTCGACACGCGTGTCGGGCCACTCGGCGCCGCAGCCGGGGCAGACCGGCGCGCAGTACGGGTCGCCGTTGAAGCGTCCCTCCATCATCACGTCGTGGCCGGACGCTGTCGCGAGCGACGTGACCTCGATGTCGCGGATCCGGATCGCGATCGCGTCGCCCGGGCGGGCGCCGGCCACGGCGACCGGCTGGGCGACCTCGTGCCCGCCGCGGATCGACGGCGTGATCATCGGCCCCCAGCAGCCCGGGGCGCTGTTGACCACGATGTGCCCGCCGTCGGCCACCGGCCCCAGCATCGGCACGTCGGGGCCGAGCAGGCCGTCGGTGAACGTGTCGACGAACACCGTCTGGCGCACCGGCGCGACGGTGGGCTCCATGTCCATCGGTTGGGTGGCCATGGTCCTCCTCTCGGGTCAGCCGGCACCGCCGGCAACAGGAATCAGGAACGCGACCTCATCGCCGACCGCGAGCGTTCGCGACCGTTCGGCTTGCTCGCCGCCGATCGCGGTCAGCGCGTCCGGCAGCGCGGCCGCGAGCCGCGGCTCGCGCTCGGCCAGCGCCGCGCACAGGTCGTCCACGGTGGCGTCCTCGCCGAGCTCGATCGAGAGTCGCGGCGCCGCCGCGAGGCGGGCCAGTCCGCCCCCCAGACGGACGCGCACGCGCACCATGGCGCCGACACTACGCCCGACGGGCCGATCCGTCCACCGCTCATCGGCTCGCCGTGATCTCCTGCTTCCGCGCCCGGACGACGTCCGCGAGGACGTCTTCCGGCACGGGACGGTCGGGCGAGAAGCGGATCGTTCCCTTGGCGAGGTCGAAGCCGTCGAGACGATCCTTGACGGCTTCGATCGCGACCGGGCTGAACGGAAGGATGCTCAGGTGCCTCTTCGCGGCCCTGAACCCGAGTACGTCAGGCGGAGCCGAGAAGACGAAGTCGTCGGTCAGGTTATGCTCGACGACACCGCGATCGCCGGATTCGAAGGCGCGGTAGACGGCGCGGACGACCTGCTCACGGGCGGTCATGTCCTCCGCCACCTACATCCCCGCCGCGTCGGAGATAGCAGCGCTGACGGGGTTCCTCGGCTAGGCGATCGGCCTCTGGTGCGCGGCGGGGATCGGAGTGATCTTCACGGACACGGTGCTGTGCGCGCATCAGGACGCGCAGGCGCTCGGCCCGGCGGCCATGCCGGCTCCGCGGCCCGACGGCGCGCCAGGCCTGCGCGGCGTGCTGACGCCGCGCGAGCGCGAGGTGCTCACGCTCGTCGCCGAAGGCCTGACCGACGGCGCGATCGCGCAGCGCCTGTACCTGACGCGTCGCACCGTCGAAACGCACATCGGCCACATCTTCGCCAAGCTCGACGTGCCGGCGGGAAGCAGCCAGAACCGGCGCGTGCACGCCGTCCGCCGGTATCTCGACGCGCCGCAGGCCTCGCCGTAGGGTCGACGACATGATCGCGGGGGCGCACACCATCATCTTCGCCGAGGACGCCGAGCGGGCACGGGCGTTCTTGCGCGACGTCCTGGGCTTCGACGGAGTGGACGCCGGCGATGGCTGGCTCATCTTCGCCCTGCCGCCAGGCGAGCTCGCGGTGCATCCCGGGTCAGGCTGGGGCCGCGGGCCGGGCCACCAGGCCCTGTTCTTAATGTGCCACGACATCGAGCAAACCGTCCATGAGCTCGAGGCCAAGGGCGTCGAGTTCGTGTCGCCGATCGAGGACGAGGGCTGGGGCCGGATCGCGCGATTCCAGATTCCCGGCGCGGGCGAGATCGGCGTCTACCAGCCCCAGCATCCCAGCCCGCTCCCGGACTTCGCCGGCAGCGGCTGAGGTGCTCGGCTACGGCGCCATTGCCGCCTGCGATAGCACCGACGCGAGCGGGGTAGTGCCGGCGAGACTGCCGCGTTCGACGAGCGGGCGCAGGCGAAGGCGGGAACGTAGCGGGCGCGGAGCTCCCCGGAAATCAGGATGAGAGCGGGCTCGGCCGCGTCGAGCGGGCAAGCGTCGGTGACGTCCGGAGTCCAGCCCTTCCACTCGTCCGAGAACGCGGCACGAACCAGCTCGGCCTCGACGTGCCAGTGCTCACGCGCGCCGGTGCAGAGGTTGCCGAGCAGACCGGCCCAGCGGGCGTCGGTGTCGTCGCCATCCTCCCACGCGGCGAGTACCGCGATCCGCCGCGGTGTCAGCGCGGGGCGTACGCGGGGGACGAAGTGAGCGGTGCCCAGTGCGAGCAGCGCGCGCATCCCGGCGGGCCCGCGCTGCGGATTGCCCTGACCTGCCTCAGCGCGCGACGCACGCCGCCGACGGGACGGTCGACCACGTCGAGGGTCACACGATCAGGCATCGGCGACGATGAGCCGCAGCTTCCCGGCGGCCGAGCGCTCGAGGCTCTCCACGACATCGATCTCGATCACCGGCTGCGCCACCCCGGTCTCGCGCAGGCGCTCGGCGAGCGTGGCTTGCAGGCGCTGGGGGGCGCCGTTTGCGCCTGCGCGCAGTGCCACGCGCAGCCGCAGACGCTCGCCCTCCTGGACGACCTGGAACTCGCGCACGGCGCGATCGGCGCTCAGCGGCGCGAACTGCATCGGATGCACGGCGACGCCACCGATCTCGATCACATCCTCGGAACGCCCTTCGACGTCGCGCAGCCGCATCAGCGTGCGCCCGCACGCATAGGGCTCGGGCTCGACGGTGACGATGTCGCTCACCTCGAATCGGATCAGCGGCTGGATGCGGTTGAAGAGGTTGGTGACGAGCACCCGCGCTCCGGGCTCGCCGACCGGGACGGCGCGTCCCTCGGCATCGACGTTCTCGACGATGCACATGTCCTCGAACAAGTGGATCCCGGTCCGCTCCTCGCAGTCGGAGCCCCACAGGCCCTCGGTCGTCCCGTACAGGTTGAAGGGCCGCACCCCAAAGGCCCGTTCGAGCCGCTCGCGCACCTCGGGCATGAGCGGCTCGCTGCTCGTCGACATCCCGCCCAGCTGGAGCCGCAACCGTCCGGCGAGCTGCTCGTTGGCGAGCAGCGCCGCCATCGACGGGTAGAGCTCGTCGCGGTCGATGCCCTCGAGGTGGGCGAAAAGCTCGTCGCTGCGCAGGCGGTGATCGGTGAGTAGCTCGTCGAGACTGGCCATCAGCTCGACCTTCTCCATGATCGGAAGCTGCTCGAGCGAGACGCGCCCGCGCGGCAGCCGCCCGGCCCAGAACGCAGAGCGCTCGCGCGCGTGGCGCACCAGCGCCTCCAGGCGCTCACGCTGGTGGCGCTCCAGCCGCTCGCGCGGCCAGCGCTCGCGCTCGGCGAGCTGCCGGCCGGCGCTCAGCGCCGTCGCGAGATCGCGCAGGCGCTTTCGCTGGTAGCCAAGACGCGCCATCATCCCCCGTCGCGGAAGGCGGTGCGCATCATCCGCTCGGTCAGCCCCGCGTCGACGACGTCGGGCTGGGTGAGGCGCTCGAGCAGCAGGCCGAGCGCCATCGCGTTCCAGGCCGTGGCCAGCTTGCGCGGATCCTCGCGCGGCTCGACCCCGCGCAGCGCGAAGCCGCGCGCGCTCGCGTCCGCCAGCACGTCCAGGACGCGGCCGTGCTGGGCACGGAAGCGCTCGCGCAGCTCGGGGCGGCGCAGCGCGTGGGCCCAGAACTCGAAGAAGACGGCGAGCCAACCGTCCTCCTGGCCGCGGCGGAGGACGGCCTCGGATGCCATTTCGGTGATCCCCGCCACCGGATCGCCGTCCGCGAGCCGCTGCTCCATCTCCGCCACCGCCCGGTCGACCCGCCCCTCATAGAGCGCCAAGAACAACCCCTCCTTGGAGTCGAAGTTGGAGTAGACGGCGCCCTTCGTGTAGCCCGCCTCGTCGGCTACCGCGTCCACCGAGGTGGCGTGAAAGCCATCGCGGGTGAACAGCCGCTCGGCCGCATCGATCAGCTCCTCGCGCGTGCGCGCCTTGCGTTCGTCGCGCGTCGGTGCCTTCCGTCGTGCCGCTCTCGTCGTCATACCGAGGGGCTGACAGTACTAGCACAATCGCAATACCGCAAGTATCGGCATGGCGCACCCGTATGGTCCGGCCGATGGGCATCAGACTCAACGACGAGATCCGCCGGCTGCTCGATGGCCGCCACTTCGCTGTGCTCGCCACGATCAATCCCGACGGGTCGCCGCAGACGTCCGCGATGTGGGTCGGGCGCGACGGCGACGATGTGCTGTTCTCCACGGTCGCCGGGCGACGCAAGCACCGCAACCTGGAGCGCGACCGGCGCGCCAGCGTCACCGTGCTCGACTCCGACGATCCGTACAACTACGTCGAGCTGCGCGGTCGCACGACGATCGCGGAGGACATCGGACGAGCGTTCGACACCGCGCTCTCCTGGCGCTATGACGGACGCGATCCCGACCCCGACCCGCCCGGCGCGCTGCGGCTCATCCTGCGCATGTCGGTGGATAAGGCGACCGGCTACGCCGCCTGACGCGAACCGATGCACGAAGCCTGCGAACTCGGTTCCGGACAAGACGTTCGAGCGGGTCGATCGCGCCTCGTGCCCAGGTCATGACAGCACCGCTCATCGTCGACGGCAACAACGTCATCGGCTCCAGGCCCGACGGGTGGTGGCGCAACCGCGCCGCGGCGACGCGGCGGCTTGTCGAGCAACTCGCGGCATGGGCGACCCAGGCGGACCAGGCCGTAACCGTCGTCTTCGATGGGCCGCGACCGAAGACGTTCGATGCTCCGCGATCAGTCGAGGTGATCTTCGCCGAACGCTCCTGCCGCGACGCGGCCGACGACGTCATCGCAGCGCTGGTAGCGGACGATCCGCGGCCGCAGCGGCTCGACGTCGTCACGTCCGACGCCGGTCTGGCCGCACGTGTCCGAGCGCACGGCGCCCACGTGATCGGGTCGCGGGCCTTCCGCGACCAGCTCGAGGAGCCAGGATCCACGCCCGCCGAGCGCTGACGCTGCCCGCCGGCGTCCGGCTCCGGCAGGAGCCGGAAGCGCGCGCGTGTCCCCCGGGCCGGGCGACGGGTAGCCGCGCGATATGGGCAAAGAGCCAGTCGTCGTCAATGCGGACGATCGCGAATGGGAGACGTGGCCGGCGCACCAGATCGCGGAGCGGGGAAACGTCTGGTGGAAGACGCTGATCAGCGCCGGCGCGACCGAGAGCGCTGCACTGACGTTGGGTGTTGCGCGGCTGCCGCCGGGCGCCGTCCTCCGCGAGCATCGCCATGAGCAAGCAGAGGTGTATTTCGTGCTGGAGGGTTCCGGCCTCGTCACGATCGACCGGTCAACGCGGCGCGTTGATGCCGGTGCCGGCGTGTTCATTCCGGGTAACGCGACGCACGCCCTCGAGTGCACCGGCAACGCTGATCTCTTGTTCGCGTACGCGTTTGCGGCCGACGCCATCGAGGACGTCGGGTACCTGTTCAGCGCATAGCGCCTACGCTTCGCGTGATCTGGCATCTAGCCAGACTCATGCCTCGACGGCTGGAAGCACGGCCGTCGCCGCGAGTTCGATCTGCTGCGGCTCGTCGCCGAGCGGCCAGAGGTGTACGCGTTCACATCCTGCTTCGGCGTAGCGTGAGAGCAGCTCCGCGCACTTCCCCGCTGGTCCGATGCAGAGCCGGTCGCGCAGGCCATCCGCATCGCGCTTGAGCAGCGGCGCCAGGACCTCTTGCAGCACGCGTTCGGCCGCGCGAGCGTCTTCGGTGATCCAGGTCCACATTGTCACGAGCGCGTTGCGGAACCGGTCGGGATCCCGGCCACGTACGGATAACTGTTCCGACAGTGACTCCTTCGCGGCATTGAATGCCTCGGGGTTTGTGTTGTAAGCGGATGCGAGCCACCCGTCACCGAGCCGCGCGACGCGCCGAAGACCCGCCTTGGAACCCCAGCTGCCGATCCACAGTGGGATTCCGCCGGTCCGGCGTGGAGCCGGCGCCAGCGGCGCGTCCGGCAGCGAGTAATGGCGACAGTCGTCGGGTGGCGGGTCGCCTCGTAGGAGCGCGCGCAGGATCGCGGCGGCTTCGTCGAACCGCTCCCAGCGCTCCTCGTAGGACACGCCGACTGCATCGTAGTCACGCTCGGATGAGCCGGGACCGACTCCGGCAATGACTCGCCCATCGGACAGCAGATCCAGCGCGGCGAGAGTCTTGGCCAGGGGAACAGGGCCGCGAAGCGCGACAAGCGAGACCGTTGTCGCGAGCTCCATCGCACCGGATCGCTCGATCACGGCGGCCAGCGCCGTCGGGCCGTCCAACCACGGCGTCTGAAACAGGAAGTGGTCGTTTGCGGAAACCGCGGCAAAGCCGCACTCCCGCGCGGCATCGACCGCGCGTGTGAGACGAACCAGCGACTGCCCCTCGTCCCCGAACTCCATGAGCGGCAGGTGAATTCCGAGCTCCAAACCGGGCCGATCCTCTCATAGCGAAAAAGCGCCCGCGCGGGTAGTCGACGCCGAATCGCGTCGCCGTGACCGACTTCGCTGCGGGGCGGGCCGACCCTCAGCGCGAGATGCAGCAGCGCCGGGCCCGTCGCGCGAACGTCTGGCTCAGCCGCCGCTCAGATCCAGCACGCCGCTCAGCTCCGCGTGCACAGCGGCACCGGCGCCACTGGCGCTGAACGTGCCTTCGCCCGTCGCGTCGTCGAAGATCCCCGTGCCGGACTCGACCGTCCAGGTCCCGGTATCCGTCACCGGGTTGCCCAGCTCCGCAGCGACCCCAGCGTGTTGCGTGCGTTGCCGCGGAAGCAGGCCGTACTCTCGGTCGCGAGGTTCAGTGTGTCGCCGGACGCGCTCAGCGTGATCGCCAGGATCGCCGTGACCTCGAAGCACGAGCGGCTGACCTGCTCAAACGTGACAGGGACATAGGCGAAGCCGGCGTCGCCGAACGGCTCGAGGCTGCCGCTGCCGCATAGCACCCCGACGCACGCGCCGGCGTCGGGCCGGATCGTGCCGCGGTCGAACGATCCCTCGATCGTCGTGCTCTGCGCCACCGCTGGCGGAGCGAGCGCAAGGGCGAGCGCGATGACCGCGGCTGCGACGGCGCGACCGACGTCGTGGAGCATCACGACCCCTCGAGCTTGCGAGTGACGCGGCTGCGGGCCGATACTCGCACCGGCTGGTTCGGCACACCACTGGCCGTTCGACCGGAATGCGACGAAGCAAGTCGATCAGCGAGGCGCGCACTGCTCACACCACGAACAGCGGGGGGCCGCAGCTTGTGGCCGGCCGCGGGCGGGTGGTGCTCGAAGCGCGTTGAACTGATCACTTGGCGTCCTCAGGCTGCGGGCGCCGGCTCGAATTCGTCCGCGCGGGTGCCGCGCGCGAGGTCCCGGAGCGTCGTGCCGGCGAGATCGCGCTCGATCGCTCGGGCGGCGCTTCGGTCGATGTCGGCAAGCGAGTCCTGGATCCGGCGACCGACCGTGCAGGCAGGGCTCGCCTCGTGCAGGCCGATGATGCCGCCCTCGCCATGCACCGCGCGCCAGATGTCGGCGAGCGTCGTGGTGGCCGGGTCGGCGGCGAGCCGCCAGCCGCCCTTCGGGCCTGGCTGCGAAACGACGAGCCCGGCATCGCGCAACCGGCCGAGCACGCGCCGCACGTGAACGGGGTTCGACCCGGCCGAGCTGGCGAGACGCTCGGATGTCCGCGGCGCGTGGTCGAGCGCCGCGAGCAGCGTCGCCATGTGGACGCCGAGGGCGAACTGCGTGTTGGCCGGGCCGCTCATCTCCGACCAGCTTATCGGGCATTCGCAACTGGATCGGCTACAGTTCCCTATTCGCATCCGAAACCGTTACAGATGGAGCGTTCCCCTTGACCATCGTCATCACCGGCGCGTCCGGCAAGCTGGGCCGCCGCGTCGCGGAGACTCTGCTCGCCGACCACGGCGTCGCCCCGGCGGACCTCGTCCTCGTGACCCGCTCGCCCGACAAGCTCGCCGACCGGGCCGCACAGGGCGGCCAGGTCCGCCATGGCGACTTCGATGACCCGGCTTCCCTGCCCAGCGCGTTCGCCGGCGCCGAGAAGGTCCTGATCGTCAGCACCGACAACGTCGGCACGCGCGTGCAGGGCCACAAGGCCGCGATCGACGCCGCGGTCGAGGCCGGGGCGCCGTCGATTGCGTACACCTCGGGCATCAACCCGTCCGACTCGAACCCGATCGGGGTAATGTGGGAGCACCGTCAGACCGAGGACCACCTCCGCGCCGTCGCGCCGGGCTGGACGATCCTCCGCAACAGCATCTACGCCGAGATCTTGCTCGGTGGGGCCGAGGCGGCGCTTGCCACCGGGTCGCATGTGACCAACGAGGGCGACGGACGGGTTGCCTACGTCTCGCGCGACGACTGCGCCGCGGCGGCCGCAGCGCTCCTCGCGACCGACGGCCACGAGCACAAGATCTACGACGTCACCGGCCCGGCGTCGCTCAGCGCGGCCGATGTCGCGGCGCTGTACGCCGAACTCGGCGGTCGGCCGGTCGAGGTCGTTCAGGTCGACGACGATGCCTACGCAGCCGGGCTCGTCGAGCACGCGGGCTTGCCGCGGCCGGTCGCCGAGCTCTACGCGACCTTCGGGACCGGCGCCCGCCTCGGCTACGGCGCACCGATCAGCGACACGGTCCTTCGGTTCACCGGCCGCCCGCCCAAGCCGGCGCACGACGTGCTCGCCGCGAACATCGGGGTCCTCAACTGAGAGAACGACGAAGAGGGCCCTTCGCGTCAGGATTGCTCCCGGGCAGCGCGGGCCTGCTCTCATGGTCGTCGCGCGAAGCGACACTGCTGCGAACGTGGCCGTGCGCGACGCCGGCGCTGCACGAATGGTCGGCGCGTGCCGGCTTGCAGTGATCAAGCCCGCAGCGGTGGCCGACCCCGTCGTGGCGATGACGATGGCCACGATCGCCACGACCATCTGCGGACGGCCCGGTGGTGCGCGATGCGCTACATCGGCACGCGGGCCCTCAACGGGACGATTCAGCTGACCGCTATTCGCCGGTCTCGATCGGGCTCCCGGCGGCCGACAGCACGTACCACTCGGCGCCGAAGCCGTCGCTTCCCTGGCCGGCGGTCTGACCGGGCACGCTATCGCCGGCGAACCTGTACAGCGGGTGCCCGTTGTACGTCACCCCAGTCGTCCCATCGCTGCGCTCGGCCGTACCCAGCTTGGAAGCCGCCACGCCGGAGCCGGCGATCGGCTGACCCTTGGTCGTGAGCGGGGGCCAGGCGCTCGCGCAGGCGCCGTCGCACGCGCTGGCGGTTCCCTTGTCCGCCTCGAACAGGTACAGAGTCCGGCCGTCGCCGTCGACGAGGACCTTGCCGAGCTTCGTGTCTCCGAGCGCGACGGATGCTCCGCCGGACCCGCCGCCAGCCGGCGCTTGTGCCGAGGTGCCCGGGGCCGAGCTCGACGCGCCGTAGCCCGCCGCCTGCTGGTCGCCGGACGAGCCTCCGCAGCTGGCGACCGTGAGCGCGATCGCGGCCATGCCTGCGGCGCCCACCACCCAACTACGGCCGGTGCCCGAACGCCACTTGACGATCCTGGTCATGAGACACTCCTCGTTTACGGGCCCGGACGCCGTGGTGATCCGACCCGGGCCTGGCTTTGATGTCGCCGCGAGCTTGCGCGGTCAACTACTAGGACGGCCGAGCCGCGGAAAACTTCCCCAAGTTCCCGGTCGCGTCGCCCGGCCAGGCCGCGTCAGTGCCGCTCGTCGCGCGAGTGGCGAAAGCCGGCGCGGTCCCCGACCGACCGCCGCGTGTGCCTCGAGGCGGCGGCGCCGCAGTGGTGTGTGTCAGGCGTTCATGCCCGCGCCGCTGGACAGCGCGTGGGGATCGTGATCGAGTTGACCCGTGAACGACCTGTTTGACGTCTTCCGCGTCTATCCGCAAGACGTCCCGAAGTGCCGTGAGGCTGCGGAGGCGCTGATCGCGCTACCGGACTCCGATGTCACTGCGCGGGCGCGCAAGCTTGGAGACCGAGCCTGAGGACGAGGTCCGGAGGTGGGCGATCTCAGTGCTGCGTGGGCGCCCCGACGCCAAGGAATTCGGGTTCGACACGCTCCTGGAGCTGGTTCGCTCCGTGGACGACCCAGAGGAACGGCGACGGTCGAAGTACACACGGCTGTTCGCACTAGCGGCGCTGCACCAGCTCGCCGACACGTCGCAGCAAGCGCAGCTAGATGCGCTGCTCGCGGAGAGGTGGGCCGACGAGAAGGAGGACGCGCTGCCGCGAACGCTGGCCACCGCACTCGGCACGCTCCGCGGCCACTCTGCCGCGCGGCAACCGCTCGATGTCTTCTGCGAGGAGGTCCGGGGTGACGGGAACTACGAGGGGATGCGGGCGGTGCTCCTGGCGCTGCGCGAGTGCCCACCGGGTCCCGCGGACGGTCCGCTGGCTGCAATCGGACGCTGGGAGCTGATGGGCATGAGCCGGGGCGCCGGTCATCTCGACCTTCGGCATTTAGCGATCGAGCTGCTGGGTCGCATCCCGCCAGACCCCGACGTCGTGCGAGGTCTCGGCGGAATCCTGCTTGAGGACCAGAGCGAGGATTTATGGGGATATCCGCATAAGTCGTCTTGTGCCGAGACCTGCGCTATGCCGAACGATCCCCGGGATCGCGGCGGGCGGCGGAGACGAGCTTGAAACATCGGCATACTCTCCGACGGCCGGTCACCGATACCGCCGGCGACTGCCGAGCGCCCATTGCGGAAGCCGGGCTTCCGCTGGCACCAGCGCGTGCTCCTCCTCCGCAGCGGGCGTCTGGATGGCACGACTGCTTCTCCGGCCGAACGACCATCTGGTTCGCCAGCCCGGCGGACTGGAGTCGATTGCCGTGTCACTGCGGAAGCAGTCGTCTCGTGACCGGCGAGCGAGTCCCGCGTGGGCTTCCTCCAACCGAGAAGCGAGGCTTCCCGTGATGCCTGCCGTATCATGTCGAGACATGACTCAGCCCGCTCACATCGGTCGACCCGCCCTCCCGGCGTCTCCCGTGGGCGCGGCGCAGTCGTGGTGGGCCTGCCGCTAGCCGGCAGGCCGCTTCAGACCCTCATCTGAGACCGGCCGCAGTTCCGGCCCGACCCCAACGGGGCCGGCCACCGCGCGCCCACGGTGATCTCTCAAGGCCCTGCCGCTGACACGGGCGCCAACCCAGGAGATGACCGTCATGACCCACACGACAGCACAGCCCGGACGATCGAGCGGCGCGGCCACGACCCGCCCGACCCACACCCTGACCGGAGTTCAGCCGACCGGGGATCTTCACCTCGGCAACTACATCGGCGCGATTCGGCCGCTGGTGGATCTCGCGGCCGACATGGCCCGAGAGGTGTACGTCTTCGTCGCCGATCTACACGCGCTCAACAGCCGCCCCGATCCGGCGGTGCTGCGCGAGCGCTCACGGCGGCTCGTCGCCGCGGTGCTCGCCTGCGGCCTCGACCGCCCGAACGTCCACGTGTACCGCCAGAGCAGGGTCCCCGCGGTTGCCGGCATGGCCGCCCTGCTCAACAACGTCGCGGTCAAGGGGCTGCTGAACCGCGCCCACGCCTACAAGGCGGCGGTCGCGGCCAACGTCGCGGCCGGACGCGACCCCGATCATGGCGTGAACATGGGCCTGTACAGCTACCCCGTGCTAATGGCCGCCGACATCCTCGCGCTCGACGCTGACGAGGTGCCGGTGGGCGCAGACCAGGCGCAGCACCTGGAGATCGCCGTGGACCTCGCGCAGCAGTTCTCGCGCAGCTGCCGGTCCGCGGTACTGCGAGAGCCGCGGGCGCTCATCGCCCAGCCGACCGCGACGCTCCCCGGTCTCGACGGACGCAAGATGAGCAAGTCCTACGGCAACACCATCCCGCTCATGGCGGAGCCGGACCGCATGCGCAAGCAGATCCGGCGGATCGTCACCGACTCCACGCCACCGGAGCAGCCGAAGGATCCGGACACGTGCACGCTCGTC
>Ga0126306_10000792_pt1 | contig 15805 bp, 19 predicted proteins | sample Plot27_FD_92592 | JGI IMG/M metagenome (GOLD analysis project Ga0126306, IMG submission 92592) | Serpentine soil microbial communities from UC McLaughlin Reserve, CA, USA - Plot27 | ecosystem: Environmental > Terrestrial > Soil > Grasslands | place: USA: UC McLaughlin Reserve, Lake County...
CCGGCGTATCGAGGGTTGAGCAGCGCCCTGCGCAGCGAGGTCACGTTCCAAGACTTCCCGGCCGTCGTGGTCAGGTGCAGGTCGTCCAGCAGCCTGACGCCGGCCGCCAAGGTCTCCCCTCGGAGGATCAGCTCCGCGGCACGTTCGAGGGCCTTCGCCTCGTCGTCCACGACCACGATCGCGCCGTCCTTCCGGTCGTAGCCGAACGGTCGTCGGGTCCAACCCATCCGGCCTGCGGTTGCTCGCTGTTCGTTCGCCCGCCGCTGACGAACGCCCTTGCGCTCGACCTCGCCGCGGGCGACCGACGCGAGGATGCGGGCCATCATCCGGCCGGTGTCGGTACTGAGATCGAGGTCGCCCGTCACGGTGGCGAGGCGGACGCCGGTCGCCTCGCAGATCGTGATGATCTCCTCGAGGTCGACCAGGCGGCGGGTAAGGCGATCGACGTGCCAGACGACCACGGCGTCGATGGAGCGTGACCGCATAAGTGTCAGTAGCCGCTGGTAACCAGGACGGGGCTTGCCGGTGCTCGCTGACATGTCGTTGTCCGTCAGCGTCTCCAGCACGGTCCAGCCGCGCCGGTCGGCAAGCTGCTGGCAGTCGGCTACCTGACGCTCGACCGCTGCCCCCTCGCCCGTGCGGTCAAGTGACTGCCGGGCGTAGATCACCGAATTCAGGGACACAAGAGGAACAGTAGCGGTTGACAACAGTGACCATCATCGCGATCTCCTTGCGGCCGCCGGCCTCGAGCAGCCGGCGCTTGCCGGCCTCCCGCACGTCGGCGGCCTGCGCCCGCAGCACCTCGGCGAGCGGGGTGCCGCGCTCGATGGCCACGAGCAGGCCGTCGATGAACCGTGCCAGCGGGTCGAGCGACGTCCGGTCGGCCACCTGCTGCAGCGCGTCGACGAGCGGGACCCCGGCGCGGGCGCGGCCGAGGGCCGCCGACAGCTCGCGGGCCAGCTCGCCGCCGGAGAGCCGGCTGACCCGCGCGATCGCGGCCGTCGGGCTCTCCCCCGCCGTCACCGCCAGCGCGAGCAGCTCGGCCACGACGGGGAACTCGGCGAGCAGCAGCTCCTCCCGCCGCTGCACCTGCTGGGTCAGCCACCAGTCACGGCCGAGTACACCCCCGAGCAGGCCGGCCAGACAGAGCAGGCCAGTGGAGAGCACGTTGAGGTGCCCGGCCAGCAGCGAACCGACCGCGGCCACGCCCGTCGCACCGAGCAGGCCGAGCCCACCCCAGATCACCTGCTCGACGCGGAAGTCCTCCACGGTCGTGTCGACGGCGAGGGCGTCGAGCCGGCGGCGCACCGCGGCGCGGCCGCCCAGCAGCCGGTCCACCAGCCGCGCACCGTCGGCGACGGCAGGGCCGAACACCCGGCGGACGGCGGTGAGTAGGCCCGGTTCGGTCGCCGTGCCGAGCAGCCGGGACGGCGGCGGGGTGTCGTGCACGTACGGCGCCAGCCGGTCGACCAGCCGGACGGAGCGGAACGGCGGCGCATAGGTGACGACCAGCACCAGCCCGACGGCCGCGGCGAGGCCCAGGAGCATCCCGGTGAGGCCGGCGCTCACTGCAGCACCCGCACGTCCTCGGGCAGTCGCCCGATCCGCAGCATGAGCCGGTAGGCGACCAGGCACACCGCACCGCCCCCGACCAGGATCGCGGTGCCCAGCGCGGAGTCGTACGCCGCCAGGGTCGTCGACTGGGTGGCCAGCAGCAGGAGCACGGCCCACGGCGCGGCCACCGCCAGCCGGGCCGCCTGCACGACCCAGCCCTGCCGGGTCTCCAGCTCCGCGCGGGCGCGGGCGTCCTCCCGGAGGAAGGAGGCGAGGGTCCGCAGGACGCGGCCGAGGTCGCTGCCCCCCACCTCTCGGGCCACCCGCAGCGTCTCGACGATGCGGTCGCCGACCGGGTCGGCCAGGTCGTCCTTGAGCCGGTCCAGGCAGGCGCCGAACCGTCCGCTGGAGCGGTACTCGGCGGCGAACCGCGCGAACGACGGGCGCAGCACCTCGGGCCCCCGGGAGGACAGCGCGGAGAGCGCCTCGGGCAGCGACAGGCCGGCCCGGACGGCCGACGCCAGGTTGTCCACGACCTCCGGCCAGACCTCCCGGAGGTCGGCGCGGCGGCGGGCGGCGAGCCGGCGCACCTGGGCGTAGGGCACGGCGAACGCGAAGACCCCGAAGACCAGGCTGACCGTGACGGTGCCCGTGGTCAGGAGCACCACCACGACGACGAGCAGGCCGAGGCCGACCTGGAGCGCGAGCAGCTGCGCCGGGTTGATGCCGGTCAGGCCCGCGGCGGCCAGCAGCTGCTGCCGGCGGCCGGGACGGCGCGGCTCGGTGGGGCGACGGGGCGCACGCGATCCGCTGCGCCAGATGAGGAGGAGGCCGACGCCGAGGAGGAGGCCCAGCAGCGCCCCGGACTCGGTCACCCGGATCGTCCCTCGGCCAGGAGCCGGCCCAGGTCGAAGCCGGCGGCTGCGAAGCGGTCGGCGTGCGGCGGATAGCCGTCGGCGCGCACCAGCCGCCCCTCCCGCGTGGTGAAGACGTCGGCGGTCTCGATCACGCCGCCCTCGGCGCGGCCGGGCAGCGCCACGATCTCCCGGACGCGGCGGTGCCCGGAGCCGTCGGTGCCCACGTGCACGACCAGGTCCACGCTGGAGGCGACGGTGGGGACGACGAACGCCGTCCCGATGTTCTCGCCGGCCAGCAGCGGCAGGGTGCACATCTTCACCACCGCCTCGCGGGCGCTGTTGGCGTGCAGCGTGCACATGCCGGGCAGGCCGGAGTTGAGTGCGATGAGCAGGTCGAGGCACTCCTCCTGGCGCACCTCGCCGACCACGATCCGGGAGGGCCGCATCCGCAGCGCCTCCTTCACCAGCCGCCGCAGCGGGATCTCCCCGGCACCCTCGAGGTTCGGCTGCCGCGTCTGCATCGAGACGACGTCGGGCAGCGGGACCTGGAGCTCGAAGACCTCCTCGCAGGTGACCACGCGCTCGCGGGCGGGGATGGCCGCACAGAGGCAGTTGAGCAGCGTCGTCTTCCCGGCCTGGGTCCCACCGGAGACGAGCACGTTCAGGCCGGCCGCGACCGCGGCCTCCAGGAAGCGCGCCGCCTGGGTGGTGAGGCTGCCCAGTGTCACCAGCTCGTCGAGGTTGTGCGCCTGGAGCACGAACTTGCGGATGTTGATCGCCATGTGCTGGCGGGTGATGTCGGGGATGACGACGTGCAGCCGCGACCCGTCGGGCATCATCGCGTCGACGAACGGCTGGCTCATGTCGATCCGCCGTCCCGACGTGCGCAGCATCCGCTCCACCAGGTCGGCCAGCTCGCCGGGCGCGAGGATCGTCGTGGTCAGCTCGCTGCGGCCACGGCGGGCGACGAAGACCCGACCCGGCTCGTTGACCCAGATTTCCTCGATCTCCGGGTCGTCGAGGTAGCGCTGCAGCGGGCCGAAGCCGGCCACCCGGTCGAGCACGTCACGGACGACCGACTCCGGGTCGACGATCGGCGGCAGCGCCGACGTCAGCGACCGCTCGGAGTAGTCGGCGACGACGTCGCGCACCAGCGAGCGCACCGGCGCCGGGTCGGTGAACGGATCGAGGCCACGCCGACGGATGAGTTCGCGGACCTCGCCGTCCACGACGTCCAGAGCGGTCGGCACGGCACCCCCGTCGAGCTCGGTCGATCAGTGACACATCGGGCCGGACTTTAAGAGAACGAATCAGTCCGTAGGGGGCTCACCAGCCGATCTGTGGACAACACGACCCTCGGTGACCGCCAGGTCCACCCGATCAGGCGACCCCAGGGTCCCCGCACCAGCCAGCTGCGCAGAGAACCGCCGGGCCACGCCGGAGCCGCCCCAGGGACTTCCGACTCTCGGTTCTGGAGCGGTCCGGTGCCAGCCTGAAACGGCACCCGCAAGTTCCCCGACTCGGCATTGGACGTCTTCGCCGGATCTCGATCTGGCGAGACCACGGGGGCTGATCACGTCAAGGAGTTGATGATGACTGCCTCCGACAGAAGTGGAATTCTGTACGCCATCCATCAGGACGGGCGGCTCCTGTTCTTCCGCGATCTAGTCCGCAACGGCACCAACGCCCCGAATGGATCGACGGGCTGGGCCGGCGGCAATCAGATCGGCCAGCACTTCGAAGGAATCCGCCAACTCGTCAGCGGTGGAGACGGCATCCTCTACGCCATCCACGACGACGGGCGGCTCCTGTTCTTCCGGGATCAGTTGCGCGACGGCAGCAACGCGCCGGACGGATCGACGGGCTGGGCCTCCAAGTCGGGTAACCAGGTGGGCCAGCACTTCGAGGGAATCCGGCAGCTCGTCGATGGTGGAGACGGCATCCTCTACGCCATCCACCAGGACGGCCGGCTGCTCTTCTTCCAGGACCAACTGCGCGACGGCAGCAACGCCCCCGACGGATCGACCGGCTGGGCCGGCGGCAATCAGGTCGGACAGCACTTCGAAGGAATCCGGCAACTCGTCGGCGGCGGAGACGGCATCCTCTACGCCATCCACCAGGACGGCCGGCTGCTCTTCTTCCAGGACCAGCTGCGCGACGGCAGCAACGCCCCCGACGGATCGACCGGCTGGGCCGGCGGAAATCAGGTCGGACAGCACTTCGAAGGAATCCGGCAACTGACCTGAGACCCTTTCCCTCACGGGTTCGGCCTGGTCGCCGCTTCCCGGGCCCCGGTCGTCAGCAGCCGGGGACGTCGTATCCCTGGAGCGCGGGCCAGGCCGAGGGCGGCGTGGTCGGCCAGTCCCAGATAGAGACGCCGACCGCGTGCTGCTCACCGGCGGCCCGCACCATGGCCGCGTAGTCGTCCGCGGTCTCCTGTACGTCGTAGCCGCCGATCACGGACACGACCGCGCACGGATCGCCGAGGTGTGCGCGAACCCGCTCGATGTTCTCGCTGACGTACCGGTGCGGGTCGGTGAAGCCCTCCTCGGAACGGTTCGACCAGTACGCCATCGGCAACCAGACGTCGTAGAGGTCCCACAGCTCCTGCCACGGGAACTCCGGCCAGAACGCGGGATTCAGCACGTCGGTGACCACCGGAGGCAGCACGATCGCGCCGAGCTCGACGTGGGGCAGCGCCGCCCGCAGCTGCCGCGACAGCTCGATCAGTTGCGCATTCCGGGGAGCGAGCTCGACCGCCTCGGTGAACTCGATGTCCACCGCGACCGCGTCGAAGCCCTCCCCGTCGCTGCGGAAGGCCGCGATGTCCCGCAGCCGCCGCAGGTCACCGGCGATGTCGCCGAAGCGGGGCAGGTACCAGGCCACCACGGACATCCCGCGTGCGTGCGCCCGCACCAGGAACTCGCCCAGCAGGTCGGTGCTCAGCAGTCCCGGATAGCGGGGGTCGTCGGCCGCGGGCTGCAGGTAGAGGGTGTGCACCCCCGCGTCGGCCATCGCGTCGACGTCGGCCGGCGTCACCACTGGCGCCGCGCCGCCGAACTCGCGGGTGACCCGGTACCGCGACAGCCAGGTGCCGACCCCGGCGTACGGCGAGTCCTCCACGACCGGCAGCTCCGCCGTCGACGGTCCGGCGGTCGCACCTGCCGGGGGCAGGTTCGCCGTCGGCGGGTCCGCGGGGCCGGCCGTGGTGCGCGCGGCCGGCAGCTCCGGCACCGGTTCGCCCACCCGGTCGATCCGGACGACCACGACGAGGACGGCCATCAGCAGCAGACCGAGGACCAGGCCGCCGATGCGGTGGTCCGGTCGCCGCGCGTGTCGCCCTCCGCCGCGGCCCACCGCCGCATCGTCGCACCGCCCGAGCGGCACCGACCCAGGAAACCCGACGGTCCATGGGAACCTCACCAGTCGCGCTGACGGCGCCTCATCCGGCTGCCGTTCCGTGACGCCAGCGATGTCGCGCGGCGGTTCCGGGACGGCTAGTGGGCAGCGGAAAGCGCGTCCGCGCCGGCCGACTCGGCGGTGTGCTCCAGGCGTCGGCCGACCAGCCCCCAGGCCCACACCATGGGCAGGAGCCCCGCACCCAGCGCGACCACGGCGGCCAGGCAGAAGAGGGTCACGGGCCATGTCGCCAGCAGCCAACCCGTCGCCGCAGGGCGCAGGGCGCGACGCAACCAGGCGATCCCCAGCACCGACGAGCCGATGAGGCCGATGAACATGCCGGGAATGCCGAGGAACATGAAGGACTCGTCGAGCCACGGCGTCCAGTAGTCGCCCACGACGGAGAGGGTGGCGAGCACGTACCCGGTCAGCGCGATCCGCCAGCCCCACAGCTCCAGGCCGACGGGCGTGCGGGCACGACGGACGACGAACGCCGCGACCGTGGCGGCGATCAGGATCGAGAACCAGATCCTGCCGTAGGCGACGTAGACGGTGTAGGGGCCGGACCAGTCGAGCATCGGCCGCAGGCCGCGCGCGGCGGGCTCGGCCCACCACCGGACGAGCGGGCTGTCGAGGTCTCTGGCACCCTCGACGGTCGCGAAGCGGGCGAGGGCGTGGATGGGCGCGAGCACCGTCGCGGCGCAGGCGGCGAGGAAGGCGAGGCGGCCGGCGACGCGACCGGCACTGGTTGTCTGCACGAGGACCTCCGGCGTCGCGGGCCCGGGCGGCACCGATCGACGCCCACGACGCTAGGAACGCCGCGGCCTGCGATCGTCAGTCCACAGATCGGTCCGATCTCCACCCTGGGATGGACTCCGGTACCTCCGCCGCGGCGCTACCGTCCGGCCGTGGGCAGGCCCGTGCTCCCCAGCCTCGGCGAGGTCGCGCTGCCGATCGGCCTCGGGGCGCTGGCGACGGTCGAGGCCTTGTCGGTGGATCCCCCCGACGTCGGCGCGGCGATCGCCGCCGAGTGGACCGCCCTCCTGCTGCTCGTCCTGCGTCGGCGCGCTCCCCTGACCGTCGGCAGCGCGGCCCTAGGCCTGGTGCTGCTGCCCTCCCTGTACATGCGCGTGGACGAGCTCACCGGCCCGATCCTCGTCGCCTGGCTCGCGGTCTACAGCCTGGGACGGTTCCTGCCCGACCTGCGGGGGCTGGCAGTGGTCGTGCTGTTCCTCGCCGTCCTCATCACCGCCTTCGTCTTCCGCGACCACGGGGCCGGGGTCGGCGACGTCGTCTGGGTATCGGCGCTGGTGCTGCCTCCGTACGGATTCGGGGTGCTCATCCGGGTGTGGGACGACCGCACACAGCGCATGGCGGAGGAAGCCGCCCGGCTGGCCGCCGGGCAGGAGCAGATCCGGCAGGAGACCGCGGCGGCGGAGCGCGCACGGATCGCCCGCGAGCTGCATGACGTGCTGGCCCACTCCGTGAGCGCGATGGTCGTGCAGACGACGGCCGCCCAGGACCTGGTGCACCGCGACCCCGACCGTGCGGCGCAGGTGCTCCACGACGTCGCGGCGGTCGGGCGACGTGCACTGGCCGAGACCGGTCGGTTGCTGCACCTGATCCGCGACACCGATGACGAGCTGGGGCTGCAGCCCGACGCGGGCCTGGACCGGCTCGACGAGTTGATCGAGGGCTTCCGGCAGAACGGGATGGGGGTCGAGTTGACCCGGCAGGGGACGGACGACGCGCTGCCGGCCGGCGTGGACCTCTCCGCCTACCGGGTTGTGCAGGAAGCGCTGACCAACGCGCTTCGCCACGGGTCGGGCCGGGAGGCATCGGTGAGGGTGGTGCGCAGGCCCACCGAGGTGGCGATCTGCGTGGAGAACCCCATGGGATCGGGCAACACGTCGGGCAGCGGCCTGGGGCTGCTGGGGGTTGCCGAGCGAGTCGCCGTCTTCGGTGGCTCGCTGCGCCATGGGCGCACGGCCGACGGCCGCTACTCGTTGGCGGTCACCCTGCCGATCCGGGTCGACTACTCATGACCTCCGTGGTGATCGCCGACGACCAGGAACTCATCCGGTCCGGGCTGCGGCTCGTCCTCGAGGCGCGCGGCGTGGACGTGCTGGCCGAGGCGGCCGACGGCCGGCAGGCGGTGGCCGCGGTCGGGCGGCTGCGCCCCGACGTCGTCCTCATGGACATCCGAATGCCGCGCATGGACGGTATCGCCGCCACCCGGGAGCTGACGCGCGTCGCGTCGGGCACCCGGGTGCTGGTGCTGACCACCTACGACCTCGACGAGTACGTGTACGGGGCGCTGCGTGCGGGGGCTGCTGGTTTCCTGCTGAAGTCCACTCCCCCGGACCGCCTGGTCGACGGGATCGCCGTCGTCGCCGCAGGGGACGCCCTGCTCGCCCCGGCGCTCACACGGCGGCTCATCGAGGAGCACATCCGCCGCCCGCTTTCCGTGCACGGCGTCCCGGGGGCGGTACGGGAGCTCACCGCGCGGGAGCGTGAGGTCCTGGTGCTCGTCGCCCGGGGCCTGTCGAACACCGAGATCGCCGAACGGCTGGTCCTCGGTGAGGCGACGGTGAAGACCCACGTCAACCGGATCCTCACCAAGCTGGCCCTCCGCGGGCGCGCCCAGGCCGTCGTCCTCGCGTACGAGTCCGGCCTGGTCACGCCGGGGACTGAGCAGGCATCCGGGGGTCAGGTGAATACCCGCCGGAGGCTCAGCGACGGCATGCGGCCGCTCCCTCCCTCCGGGGAACGGCCCTGCGAGTGATGAGTCGGGCCGGCACGGTCCTGCCGATCGATAGCCGGCGCGACCGCGCCGACCGCCAGGCCCTCGGCGAAACCGGTCGCGTACCAGAGCGGCGCGTTGACCTCGAGGCCGCTGGGCGGGGTCCCGGGCCGGTCCTCCCACAGCAGGCGCGCGAACTCGGCGGGCGTGCGGCCGAGGCACCGCTCCCCGGTCGGGGCTCCGGTCTCGGGCAGGTCCAGCGTGGCGGCGAAGGCGCCGTCCTGCCGGCCCAGCTCCTGGGCCTCCTCCAGCAGCTGGGCGTAGGTGCGATCGGCCATGACGGCCCCCTCCCGAGGGCGGCGGACCGGCGGGACGCCGAACCGTCCGTCGTCAGGAAGAGGCGCCGGACGGCCCTCCGGAGACAGCTCGGCAAACCCCTCGATCCCGGGACCGGACCGGCGTAGCGTCCGCACTCCCGGAGCCGGTCCACCCCTCGACGAGGGAGTTCGCCATGGGCGACAAGTCACCGCACGACCCGCATCACTCCGCGAAGAAGTCGGCCAAGTCGATCAAGCAGAAGCGCGCCGAGAAGAAGACGCACACCCAGGTCGCGCCGTCCCAGATGGCGCGGCTGACGGCCGAGCGCAAGCACGGCACCTGACCAGCACCCGGCACGTCGTCCGGCCTACTGGCTCGGCTCCGGCAGGTCGCAGTTCTCCACCTTCGGGTTGACGCCCGCGTAGTTCAGCGGGCCGGCCACGATGGTGACCGCGATCGTCCCCACGCCGGAGCAGTCGGCGTTGTCACTGGTGAAGTAGCCGCGCTGCCAGGTCGCGATCACACCGATCACGAGCCAGACGAGCACCAGCAACGAGAAGAGTCGGCCCATTGGTCGGCCCTACCCCGAGGTCACGGCGGGCATGCCGGCAGCCGCCCTGGTCGCCGCCGACGTCTCGGGCTCGGTGCTCAGCGGCCGGCGCTGGCCGCGCTCCACCCGGCCGCGCAGCCAGAGCCCGCCGAGCAGGCCGACCAGGACGACGAGGCCGTACAGGCCGCCGGTCGCGGTCATGGCCACGGTCATGCCGGGACAGGTGGCTCCGACCCCGAAACCGAGGCCGAAGATCGCGCCACCGTAGACGTGGCGGCGCTCGATGCGGTGCCGCGGGAGTGACAGCCGGCCGGCGAACCACGTCCGTCCCGTCCGGCGGAGGACGGCGAGGCCGGCGAACGCCACGGCCATCGCGCTGGCCATCATCAGGAAGATGTACGGGTCCTGGAGCAGCAGGCCCTCGTGGATCGTGTCGTAGTCGCCGAGTCCGCTGGCGGTCAGGAGGAACCCGAACACGAGGCCCACACCGAGCGCCGACCAGCGCATCCCGGGCGTCACAGCGCGCCGCCGGTCAGGGCGTTCAGGCCGAGGGTGCTCAGCACCGCGACGGAGAAGAACGTCGCCGTCGTGACGACGCTGTCCGGCGATCCGGCGGCGCACCCCGACATCCCGTGGCCCGACGTGCACCCGCCCGCCCACCGGGAGCCGTAGCCCAGTGCCACCCCCACCAGCAGCAGGACCGGCACGAGCGCCACCGGGGACAGCACCTCCGAGAGCCGGCCGTAGCCGTGCACCGAGACCGGCGGGCCGAGCACCGCGGCCACGACGCAGCCACCGGCCAGCGCGAGCAGGAAGGTGCGCCGCCAGGGTTCGGGCCGCCATCCCTCGACCGGGGCGAGCGTCGCCAGCCACGCGCCCGAGACACCGAGCCGCGCGTTGATCAGGCCGTACAGGGCGACGACGCAGAGCCCGACGGCGGGCCCGGCGATCCACCACGGCAGCTGCCCGCTGAGCACGTCCAGCATCGGTGCGGCCCTTCGACGGCATTCGGGGCGGACATGCTGTCATCCGGGACGGTCCGACGGGAACCGACGGGGCGTAGCGTCCCCCGCACGGAGCTGTCAGGGCTCCCGATCAGGGAGCGACACCATGGGTGACAAGTCCCCCCGCCAGTCGATGACGAAGAAGGCCTCGGACAAGTCGATCAAGGAGAAGCGGCTCGACAAGAAGGCCAAGAACGACCACACGTCGCAGATGGAGAACCTGACGCACGGCAAGAAGCACTGAGCGGGGTCGCCGGCCGGTGAGATGCGTTGCCGGCGCGTTCGACCGCACGGAACGCGCCCGCCGTGCACCTCACCGCTTCGACAGCACTGCGTCGATCAGGTGCGGGCCCGGCTCCGCGAGCGCCTGGCGGAGCTGGTCGGCCAGCTCCTCGGCGGTCGTCGCCCGCGTGGCCGGGACGCCCATGCCGGTGGCGAGGGCGACGAAGTCGAGGTCCGGAGCGCCGAGGTCGAGCAGCCTGCCGGCCCGTTCCCCGTCGCCGGCCGCGCCGACCCGCGAGAGCTCGTGCTCCAGGATCGCGTACGAGCCGTTGTTGCACACGACCGTGGTGATGTCGAGCTGCTCGCGCGCGTAGCTCCACAGGGCCGAGATCGTGTACATCGCGCTGCCGTCGGCCTGGAGCCCGATCACCGGACGATCGGGGCAGGCCACCGCGGCACCCAGGGCCATGGGCAGCCCGTCGCCGATGGCGCCGCCGGTGAGCGAGAGCCAGTCGTGCCGCGGCGCCCCCGACGTCAGCTCGTTCAGCCCGACGCCCGAGGTCAGCGCCTCGTCGACGACGATCGCGCGCTCGGGCAGCAGCGCGCCGATCACCGCCGCCATCGCGCGCGGCGTCAGCGCACCGCTCGGCAGCTCCGGGCGGGACGCCTCCAGCAGCTCCGGCTGCGCCTCTGGAGCGGCCGCGTCCGCGAGCGCCTGCAGCGCGGCGACGACGTCCTCCCCCGGCTGCGCGAGCACGTGCACGGTGCAGTTCTCCGGCACCGGGGTGCCGGGCACCCCGGGGTAGCCGAAGAAGTGCACGGGCGATTGCGCGCCGGCGAGCACCAGGTGCCGGATGCCCTCGAGTGCGGCGATCGCCATCTCCGGCGGGTAGGGCAGCCGCGTCAGGTCGGGCAGCCCCGCGCCGCGCGCCGTCCGCGCGGGGAAGGTCTCCGACATCAGCCGGGCGCCGGTTCCGGCGGCCAGCCGGGCGGCGGCCAGTTGGCCGTCCTCGGTCATCGCGTCGCCACCGAGGAAGATCACGGCCTGCTCCCCGGAGCCGAGCACCTTGGCGACGTCGTCGACGACCGCGCCGGCCACCTGCGGGGCCGGGCGCGGCGGCCGCGGGTCGGCCGGCTCCGCGCCGTCCTCCCACGACACGTCGGCTGGCAGGACGAGGGTGGCGACGCAGCCCGGCGCCGCGGAGGCGGCGGCGACCGCGTCGACGGCGTCCGCGGCCACATCGGCCGGCGCCAGCGAGCGCCGCACCCAGCCGGAGACCGTGCCGGCGAGCGCGTCGATGTCGGACTCCAGCGGCGCGTCCAGCCGCTTGTGCGACCGGGCGTGGTCGCCGACGACGTTCACCATCGGCGTCCTCGCGCGCCGGGCGTTGTGCAGGTTGGCCAGCCCGTTGCCCAGGCCCGGGCCGAGGTGCAGCAGTGTCGCCGCGGGCCGCCCCGCCATGCGCGCGTACCCGTCGGCCGCGCCGGTCGCGACCCCCTCGAACAGGGTCAGGACGGCCCGCATCTCCGGGACGTCGTCCAGCGCCGCGACGAAGTGCATCTCCGAGGTGCCCGGATTGGCGAAGCAGACGTCCACGCCCGCGCCGACCAGGGTCCGGATCAGTGCCTGCGCGCCGTTCACCTCGGCACTGTCGCACGCCCGCTCAGGGAGCGCTCATCACCGTCCGCCGCGACCGGTAGGACATCAGCGACCAGCACGAACGCGCGGCCATGATCGACCCGATCGACAGCCAGGACCCGATCGACGCCACCGACAGAGCCGATCCGATGCTGCCCACCGAGGCCACCGACCCGACGCTGCCGATCGACAGCACCGACCCCTTCGACCCGATGCTCAGCACCGAGTCCTCCGACCACACCGACCACTTCGACGACGAGCCCATGGCTGCACCCTGCTCGGGTCAGAAGGTGAGCACCAGCCGCCCGCGCACGCCGCCCGCCTCGAGCAGCCGGTGCGCCTCGCCCGCCTGGTCGGCAGGGAACGCCCGGGCGACCCGCAGGGTCAGGACGCCGTCCTCCGCCTGCTGCCGCAACCGGTCCAGCGCGACACGGTCCTGGGCGACGCTGCGCACCAGGGTGGGGAAGACCCGCAGGCCGCGCTGCCCGTCCCCGCGGTAGCCACGGACCGTCGCGACCGCACCGCCGTCGCGGACGGCGGGCAGCACCATCTCGTTCTGCACCGCCCCGTCGGCCAGGCCGTCCACGCCCTCGGGAAAGTGCTCGCGGATGCGCGCGGCCACGTCGTCGCCGCGGCGGACGACGACGTCGGCACCGAGTTCCCGGACCAGCGCCTCGTCGGCCTCCGAGGCGTCGGCGACGACGGTCAGCCCGTCGGCCTTGGCCAGCTGGACGACGTAGCCGCCGAAGGCACCGGCCGCGCCGGTCACCGCCAGCGTCTCGCCGGGCCGCAGCCCCATCAGGTCGAGCGCCAGCCGGGCGGTGCGCGCGTTCATCGGCAGCGTCGAGGCGTGCACGGCGTCGACGCCACGGGGTGCCCGCACGACCGAGTCCCCGGGCAGCACGAGGTCCTCCCGGTAACCGCCGTGCGCGCCGGTGGGGACGACGATCCCCATGGCCTCGTCGCCGACCGCCACGTGCGCGACCCCGGCGCCCACCTCGACGACGGTGCCGGCGACGTCCATGCCCGGCACCCACGGCGGCGTCTTCACCGGGTCGCGCTCGGCGTAGGCGCCCCGTCGCGTGTTGGTGTCGGTCGGGTTCACCGTCGCCGCGGCCACCCGCAGCCGCACGTCGCCGGGCCCCAGGGGCTCGGCGGGGACATCGACGACGTGCAGGGCCTCCGGGCCCCCGAACTCGGTCACTCCCACGGCGCGCATGCCGAATACCTAGCACGACGGGTTCCGGCCCACCGGCGGCACCCAGCGGTTCCCGGCGTCGGTCCAATTCCGGTGACGCTCTACGACCTGACCCAGCCGGCCGGGTGAGGTGTTCCCGGAACCCTGCCTCTGCTCCCCTGGAGTAAGCAGAGGCAGAGGTTCCCTGAAAGGCGCCCGAGCGCGTACTCGAGCGGCGACGTCGAACTGTCGTCAGGAAGGGCTTGTGCTGACGTCACTATGGCGTCACTATGGCGTCATGGATCTCTCGCCCTATGTCGATCAGCTGCGACGGGAACTCGCCGCCGCGGCGGACCTCGGTGGAGACGAGGCGCGCGCGCTCGCCGAGCGACTCACCGCTCCGCTGGAGGCGTCGCTGCGTCTCGCCTTGCTGAGCGCCCTCTCCGCGGCGGCCGAGGAGATCACCAGCCAGTTGGCCCCGGGCGCGGTCGATGTCCGTCTCCGCGGCGGGGACATCGGCTTCGTCGTCTCCGGCCCCGACCTGACTCCCGACGTCGACCATCGCAGCGAGCCCGGACCGGCGGACGCACCACCGGCCGGCGCCGCCCCGGACGCGGACGACGGCGGCACCGCGCGCATCACGCTCCGCGTCCCGGAGCAGCTCAAGGCCCGCATCGAGGACGCCGCGGTGCGCGAGGGCTTCTCGGTCAACACCTGGCTGACGCGCGCGGTCACGCGCGGCCTCGAGCCGGGCAACGCCACCGGTGCGGCCGATCGGCGACGCGGTCGCTGGTCGGGCCAGCACTACTCCGGCTGGGTCCGCTGACCACCCAGTCCCGCTTCTCCATCCATCTCCAGAGGACCGCCATCATGCCGACGTTCGACACGCCCTCCCCCATCCAGATCCGCATCGACGTCTCCGGGGGCTCGCTCCGGGTCCGCGCGAGCGACCGCACCGACACCGTGGTGACGGTTCGCCCCGGCCACGAGCGCAAGACCGCCGACGTCCAGGCCGCCGAGCAGACGCGGGTCGAGTTCGCCGACGGACGGCTGGTGGTGACCTCGCCACGTCGTCCCCGGCTGCTGTTCATGGCCACGATGCCGTCGGTCGACGTCGAGCTGCTCGTCCCGGCGGGCTCCGATCTGGACGCCGCGCTCACCGCCGGCGACGTCGAGTGCGAGGGCCGGCTCGGCGACGTGCGGATCGACGACCGCTACGGCGACATCCGGATCGACCGTGCGGCCACGCTGCACGCCCGCACGTCGGCCGGCGACGTCACCGTGGCGCAGGTGGACGAGGACGGCGAGCTCGCCACCTCCTACGGACAGATCCGGGTCCAGCACGCCGCCGGCGCCCTTCGCCTGGACAGCGCCTGCGGCGACATCACGGTGGAGCGCGCGCTGGCCTCCGTCGGGGCCACCACCAAGTACGGCCAGGTCAGCGTCCACCACGCCGCGGGCGGGTCACTCGACCTCGCCACCGCCTACGGCAAGGTCGAGGCCGGGATCCGCGAGGGCACGGCGGCGTGGCTGGACCTCGAGTCGTCCTCCGGGAAGGTCCGCAACTCGCTGTCGTCGTCCGAGGCCCCCAGCGGGTCCGAGGAGACCCTGCGGGTCCGGGCCCGCACGTCCTATGGCGACATCGTGGTGCACCGTGCCTGACTCCGCCGCCGTCCGCATCACGGGGCTGCGCAAGTCCTTCGGCGAACTCACCGTCCTCGACGGCATCGACCTGTCGGTCGACGAGGGCACGGTGTTCGCGCTGCTCGGTCCCAACGGCGCCGGCAAGACGACGATGGTCGACATCCTCTGCACGCTGAGCCGGGCCGACGCCGGAACCGTGCTCGTCGGCGGGCACGACGTCGTCCGGGACCCGGAAGCGGTCCGCGCGGCCATCGCAGTCACCGGGCAGTTCTCCGCGGTCGACAACCTGCTCACCGGTGCCGAGAACCTGAGGCTGATGGCCGATCTCCGGCACCTCGGGCGGCACGAGGCACACCGCCGCATCGCCGACCTCCTGGACCGCTTCGACCTCGGCGAGGCGGCGGACAAGCCGGTCGCCACCTACTCCGGGGGCATGCGCCGCAAGCTCGACCTCGCCATGGGCCTGGTCAGCCGGCCCCGGATCGTGTTCCTCGACGAGCCGACCACCGGCCTCGACCCGCGCAGCCGCCGGACCATGTGGGAGATCGTCCGGGGGCTGGTCGCCGACGGGGCGACCATCTTCCTGACGACGCAGTACCTCGAGGAGGCCGACGAGCTCGCCGATCGCGTGGGCATCATCGACCAGGGCCGGATCGTCGCGGAGGGCACGCCCGACGCGCTCAAGGCCGAGGTCGGGC
>Ga0126306_10000793_pt1 | contig 15797 bp, 15 predicted proteins | sample Plot27_FD_92592 | JGI IMG/M metagenome (GOLD analysis project Ga0126306, IMG submission 92592) | Serpentine soil microbial communities from UC McLaughlin Reserve, CA, USA - Plot27 | ecosystem: Environmental > Terrestrial > Soil > Grasslands | place: USA: UC McLaughlin Reserve, Lake County...
GAGCCCGTCGGCGATCTCCGGGACCTCGAGCTCGAACAGCGCGCGGATCAGCTCGGGCGAGCGCCGCGAGACGATGATCGAGGGCCCCTTCGACTGGTTCGAGACGTCGGTGATGATCGCCTTGACCCGCTGGCCGTGGTCATAGCGCTCGCCGTGAACCTGCTCGCCGCGCGGCAGCAGCGCCTCGACCCGCTCGCGCAGCTGCACGAGCGTGTAGCGCGAGTCGGACTGCTGGACGATGCCGGTGATCAGCTCGCCCACACGATCCTGGTACTCGGTGAACATCATGTCGCGCTCCGCCTCGCGGATGCGCTGGAGGATCACCTGCTTGGCCGTTTGGGCCGCGATGCGACCGAAGTCCTCGGGCGTGACGTCGCGCTCCTCGATCTGGTCGCGGTACTGCATGAGCCGCTCCTGATCGATCTCCGGCGGCTCGGGATACACCATCTCACCGGTCTCGGGATCGACGGTGGGCTCGCCTGCCTCCTCCTCCACTTCGTCGAGCAGCTGCTCCTCGAGGTCTGGCGGCAGCAGCAGCTCGTACACGCGGAAGTCTCCGCTCGAGCGGTCGACCTCCACGCGCGCGTACTTCGCCGCCTCCGGCGTCTTCTTGTACGCCGACAGGAGCGCGTCCTCCAGCGCGGCCATCAAGCGATCGGCGGAGATGCCCTTCTCGCGTTCGAGGACGCCCACCGCCTCGACGATCTCCTTGGTCATCCCTCCCCCTCCAGCAGATTGCTGCGATTGATGTCCGAGTACGAGATGGACACCATCCCGTCCTCGACGGCCACCGTGACCTCGTCGTCCGAGGCACCGACGAGCTCGCCGGTGTAGGTGCCCCGCCCCTCGTGCGGCTCGCGCAGACGCAGGCGCGCCCGACGCCCGAGGAAGCGCCGGAAGTGGTCCGGCTTGGTGAGCGGCCGCTGGGGCCCGGGCGACGAGACCTCGAGCCCATAGTCCACGAGCAGCTCGCGCAGGTGACCGGTGACGCGCTCGCAGAGCGCGAGGTCGACGCCCCCGGGGTGATCGATGAACAACCGCAGACGATCCGGCCCCACCTGCTCGCAGGCCAGCACCTCGACCTCCGGCTCGGCGGAGGCGAGTCGCTGTTCGATGTCGTTCTGGAGTGCGTTCGTCTGCATTGATCCCGAAAAAAAGGTGGACCCCAAGGCCCACCTCCAGGCGCGGCCGGCGGCCGCGTACGACTGAAAGATGTAACGACGAGTATAGGCGCTTGATTAGAGCTGTAACGACTTGGCCACGAGAAACTCCTCGAGCCCGTAACGGCCCAGCTCGCGCCCGTAGCCGGACTGCTTGTAGCCGCCGAACGGCGCCATCGGGTTGAAGGCGCCGCCGTTGATCTCGACCTGACCGGTGCGGATGCGCGCGGCCACCCGCTTGGCCCGCTCCTCGTCCGCAGACCAGACTCCGCCGGCGAGGCCGTAGACCGTGTCGTTGGCGATCCGGACGGCGTCGTCCTCGTCGTCGTAGGGCATGATCGCCAGCACCGGGCCGAAGATCTCCTCCTGGGCGATCGTCATGTCGGTCGTGACCTCGGAGAACACGGTGGGGCGCACGTACCAGCCCCGGTCGAGCCCCTCGGGCGGCTCCACTCCGCCGGCCACGAGCTTCGCTCCCTCCGCCCGGCCCTTCTCGATGTAGCCACGCACGCGCTCGCGCTGGCGCTCGGAGACGAGCGGGCCGAGCGCCGAGCCCTCCGCGAACGGATCGCCCGGCGCGAAGGCCTCGGCCACCACGGCGGCGATGCCCTCGGCCTGCCCCAGCTTGTCGCGCGGCACGAGCAACCGCGTGAGCGCGCTGCAGGTCTGGCCGGAGTTGAGGAAGCACTTGGCGACCCCGTCCGTGACGGCCTGCTCCAGCTCGGCGTCGTCCAGGATCACATTGGGCGACTTCCCACCCAGCTCGAGCGACACCCGCTTGACCGCCTGCGCGGCGAGCTCGGACACGCGCCTGCCCGCGCGCGTCGAGCCGGTGAAGCTGACCATGTCGGTGTCGGGGTGCGCTACCAGCGCCTCTCCCACCACCGGGCCCGTGCCGGTGACCAGGTTGAAGACGCCGGCGGGCAGGCCAACCGCCTCGCAGATCTCGGCCAGCACGAAGGCGTTCAGCGGCACCACCTCGCTGGGCTTCAGCACGACGGTGCAACCGGCGGCGAGCGCGGGCGCCACCTTGCCGGCGATCTGGTGGAGCGGGTAGTTCCAGGGCGTGATCGCTGCGACCACCCCGGCGGGCTCGCGCACGATCAGCGAGTTGCCGACCTCCTCCTCCCATGCGAGCTCCTCCACGAGCTCCGGCATCGATGCGAACGTCATCGACGGCAACCCCACCTGGATCATGCGCGAGAGCTCGATCGGCATCCCGAGCTCGGTGGTGATGAGCGCGGCGAGCTCGTCGGCGCGCTGGTCGAGCGCCGCCGCGATCGCCTCGCAGTAGCGAGCCCGGTCGTAGGGACTCGCCTGCGACCAGGAGTCGAAGGCGGCGCGGGCCGCCCGCACCGCACGGTCGGCGTCCTCGACCGTGCCCTCTGGGACCCGCCCGATCGGCTCCTCAGTCGCCGGGTTGACGACGTCGAGGGCGCCGTGGCCGGCGGGCTCGACCCAGTCGCCGCCGATGAAGAGCTTGTCGCGGACGATCGGCAGGGTGGCTGTGGCCATTGGAACCTCTCCTCAGGCGGGCGTGGCTGCCGCCGTTGTGGGGGTGGCGGCCACGATCGCCTCGCCCGTGCGGTGGGCGAGCGCCATGACCGTGATCATCGGGTTCGTGCCCGAGGGTGTGGGGAAAGCGCTGGCGTCGCCGATCCAGACACCCCGGGTGTCATGGAGCTCGCCGTCCGGGTTGGCCACGCTCTGCCCGGGGTCCGTGCCCACCCGGCAGGTGCCCATCTGGTGGGCGGCGAACAGGCGGAAGCCGCCGGCGCGCAGGGGAACCCGCTTCAGCCGCTCGACGTACGCGTCGACATCGTCGCCCACACGCCAGCTGGGCATCCCGCCGGCGAGCGCCTGGATCTGCCGGGCGCCGGCCGCCACGTGCAGCCGCACCTGGGCTTCGATCGCGCGGTGGGTGTTGCGCACGTCGAGCGGGTCCTCGAGCGAGTACCAGGGCACCGCCTGGCCGGCCTCGTCGACCGTCACCTGGCCGCCGCCGTGATCGCGGACCAGGCCGATGAAGCTCGCGCCGAACCGGAAGTCGTTCAGCTTCTGCTTGTGGTCATCGCCGCTCGTGAACGGGAGCGCCGCTGCGGCGGTGCCGGTCGCGTACTGGGTGGCCTCGATCAGGAAGCCGTAGCCATCCTCGACGTCGGCGAACTCGTCGACGAGCCCCGCGTGCGGCGCGCCCCACCAGGCCCGCATGTCCTCGTCGTACTGGCCGAAGATGGCGGTGCAGGGGTGCAGGCGCAAATTGCGACCAACGGCAGGACCCCCGATCCCGCTCCGCAGGAGCAGGGCCGGGGACTCGAGCGCTCCGCACGCCACCACGACGCGCGGCGCGCGGACCGTGACGCGCGCCGTGCGGCCGCTCTCGGGGTCGGCGTAGAGCGCCTCCACCCCAACCGCGCGACCACCCTCAACGAGCACGCGCTCGGCGAAGCAGCGCACCATCACCTCGGCCCCTGCCTCGAGCGCATCGGCGAGGTAGGTCTTGGCCGTGGAGCGCTTCGCGCCGGTCTGGTCGCCAAAGCCGATGAAGCCGGCGGTCTCGGGCGAGTAGCGCGACTCGTCGACGTTGCGCGTGATGGTCTTGAAGGACCAGCCGAGCCGCTCGGCACCGTGCTTCATGCGCGTCTGGGTGCCGTTCAGGTGCGAGCAGCGGTCGGTGACCGTGAGCCGCTCCCAGACGGCGTCGAGATGGCGGTCGAACTCGGGCCCGTCCACCCCGTGAAGCCCGTGCTCGCGCGTCCACTGCTCGCGCACCCACGGCTTCGTGCGCAGGCAGTTGGTCCAGTTGATCGTGGTGCCGCCACCGTAGGTCGCGCCCGCGTAGAGGGACACGTTCATGTCCGCCGTCGGCTGAGGGCCGCCCCGCCAGTACAGGTTCTGGTAGGCCCACAGCTCGTACTGGTTGAAGTCCGACTCGTCGTAGAGACCGCCCGCTTCGAGCACGAGCACCTTCTGACCCGCCGCCGCGAGCGCCGCGGCGATCACCCCTCCGCCGGCACCGGACCCCACGACCACCGCGTCGGCGTCGTAGCTGGCCTCGTCGGTCTCCGGCACGAGCGGGGCAAGCGTCTTCGGGCGCTGCTCAGGAGGCCCGCCCGGGCCCGGGTATCCAAAGGTGCGCCAGAACGGGTTGAGGCCGGTGGCTGGGTCCGGCATCGCGTAGGCGAAGAAAAGCGACAGGCCCGCCAGCGCCTGGCCCCCGGCGGCCGCCTCGGGGCCGAGGCCGGCCAGGTTGCGCAGGAGCTGCTCCCGCGAGCGCCTGGAAGCGGAGCGGAAGCCCATCCGTGCAAGGCCGTCGAGCAGGCGCTCCAGGCCCTCGCGCTGCAGCTCGGGCATCTGCGCGATCGCTTCGGCCACGGCCTCGTGCGCCCCCACGTCGCTGCCCGAACGCGCCCAGAAGCCATCCGGGTCGTCGGCGCGCTCGATGCGCGGCACCACCGTGTCGGCAACGGCGCGGAGGACCTCGCGTCGGATCTCCTCCATCGGCTTCCACCCTAGTCCCTGCCGCGCGGTACGGTCAATCAACAGAGCGTTGATTTTTCTCGTCTTCGCGTTTAGGTTGGTCGCGATGGGCGCCGTGCCCTATAGGTCGCCGGGGGGTGTGTGACAACGGGGCACGGCGTCCTCTCGAGACGTAGGCCGCGCAAGGGCGACCTGAAGGAACAGGCCATCCTCGAGACCTGCGAGCGACTGCTCGCGGAGAAGCCGCTGCGGGAGATCGGGGTGGACGAGCTGGCCGCCGGCGCCGGCATCTCGCGGTCGGCCTTCTACTTCTACTTCGAGTCGAAGCACGCCGTGCTGCGCGCCCTCGCGGAGCAGGTCTCGAACCAGATGTACGCGGAATCCGAGCGGTGGCTCGCCCGCGACGACGAGCCTCCTGAGGTGACCGTGTCGCGCTCGATCGGGGCAGGCGCCGCGCTCTGGCGTGAGCACGGGCCCGTGCTGCGCGCGGCGGTGCAGACCTGGGGCGCCGTGCCCGAGATGCGCGCGTTCTGGGAGGACATCGTCCGGCGCTTCGTGGCCATATCGGCGGAGCGGATCGGCGAGGAGCGCGACTGCGGCGCTGCGCCTGGCGGCCCCGCCCCGGAGGCGCTCGCCAGAGCGCTCATCTGGATGAACGAACGCTGCTTCTACACGACGTCGCTCGGGGCCGACCCCTCGCTCGACGACGAGGAGCTCGTGCCGACTCTGACCACGATCTGGCTGCGTGCCATATACGCGAGCGTCACGCCTCGAGAAGAAGCGTGACGGGGCCGTCGTTCACGAGCGCGACCAGCATGCGTGCGCCGAACGAGCCGCCCTGGGCGCCGAGTGCGCCACGCACGCGCTCGTAGAGCGGCTCCGCGTCCTCGGGCGCCGCCGCGTCCACGTAGCTCGGCCGATTGCCCTTGCGCGCGTCCCCATAGAGCGTGAACTGCGAGACGACGAGCAGCTCGCCGCCGGCGTCGCGAACCGACAGGTTCATCCTGCCCTCGGCATCCTCGAACACGCGCAGACGCTCGAGCTTCCCGGCCAGCCGGTCGGCCTGGTCGGGCCCGTCGCCACGTCGCACGCCGAGCAGGACGAGCAGCCCATGGCCGATGCGGGCGATCTCCTCGCCGTCCACCGACACGGCGGCCTCCGAGACCCGCTGGACGAGCGCCCGCACCCCTAGGGGAGGGTCTCGGCCAGGACGCGCCGCTGAGCGGGGAGGGCCCGCTCGTAGCGGGCGCGGCCCTCGGCCGTGAGGCAGGCGTAGATCCCGCGGCGGTCCTCAGAGCAGATCGCTCGGGTGACTAATCCGTCGGACTCGAGCCGTCCGATCAGGCGGGAGAGGGCGCTCTGGCTGAGGTGCACGGAGTCGGCCAGCTCCTGCATGCGATGCTCGTCCTTGGCCGGGGCGGCGAGCCGGTCCAGAACCTCGAACTCGCTGACTCCCAGCCCGTGGTCGTCCTGGAGCACACGTTCCAGCGCAGACGTCACGCGCGCGTGCCGGTCCAGGAGCTCGCGCCAGCTCTCGGCGAGGTCCTGCGCTCTCGCGACCGTGGTCATGGCGCGCGGATTATACCAGGACTTTGAAAATGTTGCGCTTAACAAACAATGTACGGGAAATCGTTGCGCGTGCATGTAGTCTCCCTCCGCATGTCTGCGTCTTCCACGACTTCATCCGAAAGCACGGTCCACTGGGACGCGCGCCTGTGGGGCGCCCTGGTGGTTCTGTGCGGTGTCCTGTTCCTCGACGGGCTCGACGTCTCCATGGTCGGCGTCGCGCTCCCCTCCATCCGCTCCGACCTGGGCCTCTCCACCTCCGCCCTCCAGTGGGTCGTCTCGGGATACGTGCTCGGCTACGGCGGCCTACTCCTGCTGGGCGGACGCTTCGCCGATCTTCTCGGCCGCCGCCGGGTGCTGCTCGGCGCGCTTGCGGTGTTCACCGTGGCGTCGATCCTCGGCGGCCTCGTCAATGACGGCACGCTCCTCGTGGCCACGCGTTTCCTCAAGGGGGCCGCCGCCGCGTTCACCGCCCCGGCGAGCCTGTCGATCATCACCACCACGTTCGAGGAGGGTCCGGCGCGCAACCGGGCGCTCAGCATCTACACGGCCTGCGGCGCCAGCGGCTTCTCGCTGGGCCTCGTGCTCGGCGGCCTCATGACCGAGATCGGCTGGCGCTGGACGTTCCTGCTGCCCGTGCCGGTGGCGATCGCGCTGCTTGTGATCGCTCCGCGAGTGCTCGCAAAGGACGGGCCGGCCGTGGCCACACGGCGAAATTTCGACTTCGCCGGGGCGGTCACGCTCACGGTTGGCATGCTCCTGCTCGTCCGCACCGTCGTCGAGGCGCCGGAGACGGGCTGGGGCGCGGTCGAGACGGTGGCCGGCCTGGCCATGGCGGCCCTGCTGCTGGTCACCTTCGTGGCGATCGAGCTGCGGGCCAAGCACCCGCTCGTGCGGCTCGGCATCCTCCGCTCGGGGTCGCTCGTGCGAGCGAATCTCGGCGCCATGGCGGTCTTCGGCTCCTATGTGGGCTTCCAGTTCGTGGGAACGCTCTACTTGCAGTCGCTGCTCGGGTGGTCGCCGCTGGAGACTGCGCTCGCCTTCCTGCCGGGTGGGTTGCTCGTGGCGTTCGGGGCCCCGCGCATCGGCCCGCTGGTCGACCGCTACGGCACGAGCCGGATCATCCTGGTCGGGTCGACGGCGTTCGTGATCGGGTACGCGCTGTTCCTGCGAATCGGCGAGTCCTTCACGTACTCCTCGATATTCCTGCCGACCATGCTGTTGATCGGGGTCGGCTTCGCACTCTGCTTCCCCGCCCTCAACATGCAGGCCACGGCCGGTGTGGCGGACGAGGAACAGGGTCTCGCGTCTGGCCTCGTGAACACGTCGTTCCAGGTCGGCGGCGCCATCGCGTTGGCGATCGTGACCGCGGTGCTGAGTGCCAACAGTGGCGGTGCCACCGACGCGGCTTCGATGCTCGACGGCCTTCGGCCGGCGATTGGCGTCGTGACCGGCGTCGCGGCGATTGGCCTCGTGGTGGCCCTGGCCGGGACCACCATCGCCTCGGCCCGGGCGCGGCGTGTGGCCGTGGCGCCGGCGGCGATCGAGCCCCTGCCGGAGCCGCTGCCGGAGCGCGACGCCGCGTAGCCATCGCCGCCGGTGCCACCATCCCGACGATGGCGGCGGTGGACACGGTCGACGCATATGTGAGCGAGCTGCCGGCGCTTCGGGCCCGGCGGCTCGCTCACTCCGAGTGGGGCATCACGGTTCCCGGAGCCGACCTCGGCGGCGAGCCCCTCGATGTGGGGCTGCGCATCGCCGATGGCCTACTGCGCGCGCAGGCGGTGGCGCTCCACGGCGCCGGCGACCTCGACCCCTGGATGCTGCTCTGGTGGAATCGCCAGACGCGCATGGTGCGCTTCGGGTGCACCCGCTCGCGTGACGTGTGGGTGCACGCGGACGTGCCGGTGGCGGGGCTGGACGAGCGCAGCGTGGATCGACTTCTCGGCCTGCTCGTCGAGGCGGCGGTGGCGGTTCGGGGCCACGCCGAGCAGGTGGGGGGAACGATCAGTTAGGGCACTCCAGGACCTGCGGACCGCAGAGCGAGCGTCGCAAGGACGCAGTGAGCGACGCCTGCTTCATGCAGGCGAGCGAGCGAGGACGCCGCGACGCGAAGCTATGCGGTCCGCAGGCGGTTTCTGAACGCCTGGTAGTCCTTGCGATCCGGACGCATGTGGGCGGCCAGCGCGGCGTGCCGGCGGGCCTCGTTGGTGCGGCCCGTCTTCTCGAGCGAGCGGCCGAGGCAGAAGTGGGCGTAGTCGTTGACCGGATGGCGCTCGACCACTGCTGCGAACTCCTCGGCCGCCTGCTCGAACCGCGCCGAGCGGAAGTAGGCACGACCCAGCGCCTCGCGGATCGAGCTCTTGTCGGGCTCGAGCGAGCGGGCTCGCTCCAGCGAGACGGCCGCGGCCATGAAGTCACCCGCCTCGAGCAGTTCGCTCCCCTTGCGGAACAGCTCGTATGCGCCCTCGGTGCTCATCGTTCGCCTTCCAAGGTACTCGCCGCTGCGGCCTGCTTCCTGAGCGCCTCGACCTCGTCGAGTATCGCCGCCGCCACCGCCTCCTTCGTACCCAGGGGCACGTGGCGCTCGCTCCCCGCGGTCACGATCGTGACCTCGTTGTCGGGTGCGTCGAAGCCGATCTCGGGCCGGGAGATGTCGTTGATCACGACCGCGTCGAGTCGCTTGCGCTCGAGCTTGGCGCGGCCGCGCTCGACGGCCCCGTCGCCGTGCTCCGCCGCGAACCCGATCAGGAGCTTCCCGCTGGCGCGCTCGGCCGCGAGAGCGGCGAGCACGTCGTCCGTGGGCTCGAGCTCCAGGGCGAGCCGATCGCGGCCCGTCTTCGTGATCTTGTCGTCGAGCGCCTCGGCCGGCCGGAAGTCGGCGACGGCGGCGGCCATGAGGAGCACGTCGGCCTCCGCGAACGCGGCCCGCGCGGCGTCGAGCAGCGCCGCTGCCGTGTCGACCTCCACGACGCGGACGCCGGCCGGCTTCGGTAGCGCGACGTTGGCGGCGACCAGGGTGACCTCGGCTCCCCGCCGCGCCGCCTCCTCGGCGATCGCGATCCCCATGCGCCCCGAGGAGCGGTTGCCCACGTAGCGCACGGAGTCGATCGGCTCACGGGTTCCGCCGGCGGTGACCAGCACGCGCAGGCCGTCCAGCGGCCCTCCGGCCGGACCGAGGGCCGCCTCGAGCGTCGCGAGGATCGTGGCCGGGTCGGCAAGCCGTCCCATCCCCCACTCGCCCCTGGACGCCAGCCGGCCCGTCTCCGGCTCCACGATCGCCGCTCCGCGCGAGCGGAGCCGGTCGAGGTTCTCGCGCGTGGCCGGGTGCTCGTACATGTGGTTGTTCATGGCCGGCGCGACCACGAATGGCGCCGTGCAGGCGAGCGCGGCGCTCGTGAGGAGGTTGTCCGCGAGGCCGTTCGCCAGCTTGGCGATCGTGTTGGCGGAGGCGGGCGCGACGCAGTAGGCGTCGGCGCGCCGGACCAGCTCGAGGTGCGAGATCGAATCGTGCTCTGGCGCGGGCTCCCCCGGATACGCGCCGCGCGCGGGGTCCCGCTCGAACTCACCGACCAGCACAGGCGCGCCGGTCACTCCCTCGAAGGTTGCGCGGCCGACGAACTCGAGGCTCGCGGGTGTCTGGACCACGCGCACGGCGTGGCCGGCGCCGGTGGCGAGACGGACCAACTCCACTGCCTTGTACGCGGCGATCCCGCCGGATACGCCGAGCAGGAGTCTGGCCACCTGGACCGCCCTTCTAGCGGTACCGGTACTTGATCTTCCCGGCGGCGATCTCCTCGAGCGAGATCTTCAGGTAGTTCTTCGAGCCGGTCTCCACCATGGGAGGCGGATACTCGTCGAACGTTCCCTCGCCGAGGTTGTGGTAATAGGAGTTGATCTGCCGAGCGCGCTTGGCGGCGACGAGGACGCAGGCGTAGTGAGAGTCCACCTGGTCCAGCAGCTTGTCGAGGCGTGGCTTGATCACGGCGGACACATGGTAGCGGCCAGGACCGCGAGCTCCTGCAGGGCGCGGTCCAGATCGTCGTTCACCACCCGGTGATCGAACTCGCGCGCGGCGGCCAGCTCCTCGCGTGCGGCCTCGAGCCGCCGTTCGATCTGTGCGGGCAGGTCGGAGCCCCGGCCCGAAAGGCGCCGCTCGAGATCCTCGAACGACGGCGGCTCGATGAAGATCAGCACGGCTTCTGGCAGCGTCTCCCGGACCTGGCGGGCGCCCTGGACGTCGATCTCGAGAACGATGCCGCGCGCCGGGCGCTTGAGCTCCGACTTGAGCGTTCCGTAGCGGTTTCCGGCGTACTCGGCATGCTCCACGAACTCGCCCGCGGCCACCCGCCGTTCGAAGTCCTCGGGACTCAGAAAGTGGTAGTCCACGCCGTTCACCTCGCCCTCTCGGGGCTTTCGCGTTGTCGCCGAGACCGCCAGCTGGAGGCCTGGGACCCGCTCCAAAAGGCCCTTGATCAGGGTCCCCTTGCCCACCCCGGAAGGGCCCGTGATGACCAGGATCGGCGCTATCGCCGCAGGAATGAGACGAGCTCGTTGCGCTGCCGCTCCGATAGGCCGCCGATCGTCTTGCTCGGCGAGATCCTGCAGTGCGTGAGAATCCGATTCACCTTCACACGGCCGTACTTCGGGACCGCCAGCAGCAGGTCGAAGACCTTCGCGGTGAGCAGGTAATCGGGCGGATCGAGCAGGAGGCCGTGGATCTGCGCCCTCCCCGCTTTGAGGTCGCGCTTGAGGCGCGCGCGGCGCGTGCGAATCTCGTTTGCGCGCCTCAGAGCATCCATCCGCTGGGTGAGCGAGCGCTCCGGCGCCAGGCCCGCCGACTGAGTCTTGGCGGGCGATTGGGGGGCGGCCGGCATGGGCGGCGATAGTACACGCTGGGCCGCGGGAGTCGAGGCCCTACCCGCAAAAAACCGGCGAATTTAGCTGGACCTCCAGCTGAGCTTGAGGCTGGTTCGGGGAGCTTGAGCGTATTGTCACGGTTTGCAGGGGTTTTCGAGAGCCGTGACGCGTGGAGCCCTGAGTTCCGTGTGAAGATCCCGCATCTTCCGTGAAAAGGAGGCGGCCTCGTCCCCCGAATGGGTTCAAACAATCGTTGGTGTGGAGGAGGTCAGGCCCGGACGAGTAGCCCCAGCTCCGCGGTGACCCGGCGGCCGGCGGCCGGATCGCGGAAACTCTCCGTGCCGATCGCCACGCAGGCGGCGCCGGCGGCGAGGAAGTCCGCCGCGTGGCGGCCGGAGGCGATTCCACCCATCCCGATCACCGGGATCGCCACAGCCCGCGACACCGAATGGACCTGTTCGAGCGCGATGGCGCGCACGGCCGGGCCGGACACGCCGCCCGTGACTCCCCCGAGCCAGGGCCCCGCGGTGCGCGGGTCGAGGGCCATGCCCTTGAGGGTGTTGATCAGCGACACCGCGTCGGCGCCCGCTGCCTCGGCCGCCCGCGCAACGCCCGCCGGCTTGTTCGCATTCGGGGTGAGCTTCACGATCACCGGCTTGGCGGTGAGTGGGCGCACCCGCTCCACCGCGCGCGCGGTCTCCGCGGGGTCGGCTCCCATCACGAGCCCGGTCTCCACGTTCGGACACGACACGTTCAGCTCGATCATGGCCACCTCGTCGCGCTCCCCGACCCGCTCCACGAGGATGGCCAGCTCGTCGCGGCTGAACCCCATGACGGAGACGACGAGTGGCACGGGGAGCTCGCCCAGCTCGGGCAGGTCCTGCTCGAGGAAACCCTCCAAGCCTCTGTTGGGCAAGCCGATCGAGTTGATTAGCCCCGTCGGCGTCTCCCACAGTCGCGGCGGCGGGTTCCCCTGCCGCGGCGCGATGGTGATCGTCTTCGAGACGAACGCGTGAAACGGGAAGCGCTTGAGCAGGGCGTCGCCGAAGGCGCGGCGGGCCGCGATGGCGTCGAAGGTGCCGGAGCCGTTCAGGACGGGGCCATCGAGACGGATGCCGCAGAGCTCGACCATCAGAGCGCCGACTCCAGCCGGTCGGCGTCGAGCACGGGGCCATCCAGGCAGAGGCGCACGTAGCCGTCGATCGTGGCCACCACGCACCCGAAGCAGGCACCGAAGCCACAGGCCATCCCGGACTCCAGGGCGAGCTGGGCCGGCACGGCGAGCTCGGCGCAGAGGGCCCGCACGGCCTCTAGCATCGCCGGCGGGCCGCAGGCGAACACGGCCGCCTCCGGGTCCCGGTCGAGCTGCTCGCGAAGGAGGTCGGTCACGAGCGCCTGGCGCCCGCGCGAGCCGTCATCGGTGGCCACCGCGGGCTCAGCCGCGAACAGGGCGGCGGCCTCGGCGTGCGCCGCCGAGCGAAACCCGAGCAGCGCGGGCACGGCAGGGCCGAGCTCGTCCTGCAGGCACACAAGCGGGGCGGTGCCGATCCCGCCTCCAACCAGGAGCGGACGACGACCCTCCGGGGGTGGGCGCCAGCCGACCCCGAGCGGCCCCACGAGGTCGAGTCCCTCCCCCGGGGCCAGCTCGGCCAGCCGCGCCGTGCCGGGACCGATGGCCTCGAGCAGGAAGCTCAGCTCGCCGCTCTGTATACGCGCGAACGAGAACGCACGCGGCAGGTAGGGACGCTCGTCGGCGCCGCCGCCCCAGCGCTCCGCCGTGCTCAGCATGTAGAACTGCCCGGGTTGCGGGTCGGCCGGCCCCTCGGTGTCGCGGGCCGCGATCAGCTGGTACGCGCCGAGCCGCTCGACCCGGGTGACCTCTGCCGTCCGCCGCTCGGGCGGCGCCAGCGTGCGCGGCTCACTGCGAGGCGGTGCGCTCACGCTCGAAACGCCTGCTGGCGGTTCCATGGAGCTCCTGGAGCGAGACCACCTCGGTCTCGCCGCTCCGACTGGCGCGGATCGCCCGCTGGGCGGCGCTCGCGCCCGACAGCGTTGTGATGCAGGGCACGCCGCGGCCCACCGCGGCGCGACGGATCTCGTAGCCGTCGGCGCGTGCGCCCGAGCCGGTCGGCGTGTTGATCACGAGATCCACCTCGCCGGCCTCGATCCGCTCGACGACGTTGGGCGAGCCCTCGGAGAGCTTGCGGATCCGCTCCACGGGAACGCCCATGCGCCGGATCGCCTGCGCCGTGCCGCCCGTGGCCAGTACCCGGAAGCCCATGTCGTGGAAGCTCGCCGCGAGCTGCGTGGCGGCCGGCTTGTCGCCGTCGGTGACGCTGATGAAGACGGTGCCGGACGCCGGCAGCTCCGCCCCGGCCGCGGCCTGGGCCTTGCCGAACGCCGTGGGGTAGTCGGCGGCCACCCCCATCACCTCGCCGGTGGACTTCATCTCAGGCCCGAGCAGGGCGTCGGCGCGCGGGAAGCGCCCGAACGGCAGCACCGCCTCCTTCACGGAGACGTGCCGCGGCGCGGGCGCGTCGTCGAAGCCCACGTCGCGCAGAGGCTCGCCCAGCATCAGCCGGCAGGCGAGCTTGGCCAGCGGCACGCCGATCGCCTTCGACACGAAGGGCACGGTGCGCGAGGCGCGCGGGTTGGCCTCGATCACGTACAGCTCCTCGTCCCCGTAGACGGCGTACTGCACGTTGAGCAGCCCGACCACGCCGAGCCGCAGCGCGATCGCCTCGGTGGCTTGCTCCACCTGGCGCAGCATCTCGGGGCCAAGCGACATCGCGGGGATCACGCACGCGGAGTCGCCGGAATGCACGCCCGCCTCCTCGACGTGCTGCATGATCGCCCCGATCTGGACCTCCTCGCCGTCGCAGAGGGCGTCCACGTCGACCTCGATCGCGTTCTCGAGGAAGCGGTCGAGGAAGATGGTGCGCCGCTCGCCGTGACCGTTCGTCCGGGTCAGGTAGTCCGCCAGCCCATCGCGTGAGTAGCAGATCTCCATGGCCCGGCCCCCCAGCACGTAGCTCGGCCGCACCAGCAGCGGGTAGCCCACGCCGGAGGCCACCTCGAGCGCTTCCTGGGCCGACTCGGCCGTGGCGTACGGGGGGCTCTTCAGGTCGAGCTCCTCCAGCAGCCTGCCGAAGCTCGGCCGGTCCTCCGCGAGATGGATGGACTCCACCGGCGTGCCGAGGAGCCGGACGCCGGCGTCGGCGAGGCCCTGGGCCAGCTTGAGCGGTGTCTGGCCGCCGAACTGCACGATCACGCCCTCCGGCTGCTCCAGCTCGATCACCCCAAGCACGTCGTCGAGGGTGAGTGGCTCGAAGTAGAGGCGATCCGAGGTGTCGTAGTCGGTGGAGACCGTCTCCGGGTTGCAGTTGATCATCACGGCGTCCCGCCCGGACGCGCGCACGGTCATCGCGGCGTGCACGCAGCAGTAGTCGAACTCGATCCCCTGCCCGATGCGGTTCGGCCCGGACCCGAGGATCACCACGCTCGAGCGATCGCCGCGCCTCACCTCGTGCGCCTTGGTGCGCTCCCAGCCGGAGTAGTAGTAGGGGGTCTCCGCCTCGAACTCCGCCGCGCAGGTGTCCACCGACTTGAAGCTGCGCTCGAGGCCCGCCTCCGGGTCCTCCCCGCGGGCCAGTGCCGCCATCTCCGCCATGAACCAGGGGTCGATGCCGGTCCGCGCGCAGAGCTCCTCCTCGCTGTGGCCGCGGCGCACGGCCTCGAAGAGCAGCTCGTAGCGATCGTGCGAGGGCGTCTCGAGCCGCTCCAGGAGATCGGCCGGCGGATCGAGCACCACGTCGAGTTCGCGTGAGCGCATCGCCTTCACGAAGGCCTGCTTGAAGGTGCGGCCGATGGCCATCGCCTCGCCCACCGACTGCATCGAGGTGTGCAGCTCGCCGTCCACGCCGGGGAACTTCTCGAAGGCGAAGCGGGGCCATTTGACGACCACGTAGTCGATCGTGGGCTCGAACGACGCTGGGGTCTTGCGGGTGATGTCGTTGTCGATCTCCTCGAGCGCGTACCCCACCGCCAGGCGGGCAGCGATCTTGGCGATCGGGAAGCCGGTGGCCTTGGAGGCGAGCGCCGAGGAGCGCGACACGCGCGGGTTCATCTCGATGACCACGATCTCGTCCGTCTGGGGGTTGACCGCGAACTGGATGTTCGAGCCGCCCGTCTCCACGCCAACCGCGCGGATCACCGTGAGCGCCTGGTCGCGCAGGCGCTGGTACTGGGCGTCCGTGAGCGACTGCTGCGGCGCGACGGTCACACTGTCGCCGGTGTGCACCCCCATCGGATCGACGTTCTCGATCGAGCAGACGATCACGACGTTGTCGTTGCGGTCGCGCATCACCTCGAGCTCGAACTCGCCCCACCCGATCACGGACTCCTCGATCAGCACCTGGCCGATCGGGCTGGCGGCGAGCCCCTCGGCGACCACCTGGCGGTACTCGGTCTCGGTGCGCGCGATGCCGCCGCCGGCGCCGCCCATCGTGAAGCCGGGCCGCACGATCGCCGGCAGGCCGATCTCGGGCAGCGTCCGCTCAGCCTCGCGCATCGATTTCACGGCCGCGCTGCGCGGCACGCGGAGGCCGGCGCGCTCCATGGTCGCGCGGAAGAGGTCGTGGTCCTCGGCGCGGCGGATGGCGTCGTAGTCGGCCCCGATTAGCTCCACCCGGTGCTTGGCGAGCGTGCCGTCCTCGGAGAGCTGGCGGGCCA
>Ga0126306_10000794_pt1 | contig 15791 bp, 21 predicted proteins | sample Plot27_FD_92592 | JGI IMG/M metagenome (GOLD analysis project Ga0126306, IMG submission 92592) | Serpentine soil microbial communities from UC McLaughlin Reserve, CA, USA - Plot27 | ecosystem: Environmental > Terrestrial > Soil > Grasslands | place: USA: UC McLaughlin Reserve, Lake County...
CACCGAACAGCAGCGGCAGCCCGATGAGCAGCTGAGCCAGCGCCGAGGCGGCCAGCGCGAGCCGGAGCACCTGGCGCCGGCCACGCACGGCCGCGGCGCGGGCAGCGGCAGCGTCGCGGGTTGAGGCCGCCGGGTCGGCGGCAACCGCGGCCAGCACCTGCGCGGTGAGGTCCGGCACCGCGACGGGCTGGACCCGCATCGTGCGGGTCACCTCTTCCGCACTGTGCTGCCAGTCCTGGCAGGCCCGGCAGCCGGCGACGTGGGTACGCACGTCATCCGCGGAAGTACCGGGCTCCTCGCCGTCGATCAGCGCCGAGATCGCGACCCGGGTCTGGTTGCACGTCATGGTTGTGTAGTCGCTCCCGATGAACGTCGAGTTCCCGCCGCCCGTACTCTCCTGATGTGGACGACGTCACGAACTGGGCATTGCGGGCCCAGGAGGGTGATCCGCTGGCCGAGGCCGCCTTCGTCCGCGCCACCCAGGTTGAGGTGTGGCGGCTCTGCGCGTCACTGGTCGACACCGGCGTCGCCGACGACCTCACGCAGGAAGCGTACCTGCGGGCGTTCCGTGCCCTGCCCGCCTTCGAGGCCCGCTCCGGCGCCCGGACCTGGCTCTTCGGCATCGCCCGCCGCGCCTGCGCCGACCACCTGCGCACCGTGGTGCGGCGGCGCCGGCTCGACGACGTGCTGCGGCGCCGGTCGCACGCCGAGACCGCGCCCGACCCGGCGTCGGCGACCAGCGCGAACGACCTGCTCAGCCGCTTGTCCGACGACCGGCGCAGCGCATTCGCCCTCACCCAGCTGCTCGGCCTGTCCTACGAGGAGACCGCGGCCGTCGAGGGGGTACCGATCGGCACGATCCGGTCCCGGGTGGCCCGCGCGCGGGACCAGCTCGTGGACCTGGTGACCGCCGCCGCGGCATCCTGACCCCGAACAGCGGTGACCTGACCCGGCGCGCCCCGACCGGACCGGGCGCCCCGCCGCACGGCGCTGTGTCCGGCACCACAGGGCCGGGAACGAATCCGGCGCCCCAGACGACTAATCATTGATGAACACGTCTGCCCCTTCCCGGCTCTCCCCTGCCTGGCTGCGCTGGGCGCCGTGGATCTCCACCGCGCTGCGGGTGGCGCTCGGCGCCGTATGGGTCATCGCCGGCGCCAGCAAGGTCGCTGACCTGGGCGAATCCGTCCGTGCGGTGCGCGCCTACCAGCTGCTGCCCGAGTGGGCGGTGCCGGCGGTCGGCGCCGGGCTGCCGTTCCTGGAGATCGCGCTCGGGCTGCTGCTGATCGTCGGGTTCAGCGTCCGGTTCGCGGCGCTCGTCTCGGCGGCGCTGCTGGTGGCGTTCATCGCCGGCATAGTCTCGGCGTCGGCGCGAGGGCTGCAGATCGACTGCGGCTGCTTCGGCGGCGGTGGCGAACTCGGGGCGGGCGAGCAGCCCAGGTACGGAGCCGAGATCGCCCGCGACGCGGGGCTGCTCGCAGTGGCCGGCCTGCTCGCCTGGCGGCCGGCGGGCCGGTTCTCGGTGGATCGATGGATTGCGGGATCAGAGGTGGACGCATGAGCAGCAAGGGGCCGAAGCGGGCGCGAGCCGTCTCGGCGCAGCGGCTGGCACAGCAGCGGGCCGCGGAACGGCGCCGCAGGGCGCTGGTCGCCGGGGCGATCGCGGCCGCCGTGCTGCTGGTGTCGGTGGTCATCGGTATCGCCGTCTACACCAGCCGGGACAAGGCGCCGGACGAGTTCGCGATCCCGAAGGGCGCCACGGCCACCGGCGTCGTGGTCGGCGATCCGAAGGCCGAGGTCACCGTCGACCTCTACGTCGACTATCTCTGCCCGATCTGCAAGGAGTTCGAGGACCAGGCCGGCGCCGAGCTGGACAAGCTGGTCGCGGACGGCACGATCAAGATCGACTACCACCCGGTGGCGTACCTCGACCGGCTCTCCAGCACCGAGTACTCGACCCGGGCGTCCGCCGCCGCCGGCGCCGCGATCGAGGCCGGCGTCTTCGACGAGTTCACCAAGCAGCTCTTCGCGAACCAGCCGCCGGAGGGCGGCGCCGGGCTGTCGAACGACACGCTGATCGAGCTGGGCGCAAAGGCCGGCGCGTCCTCGCCGGAGTTCGCCCAGGCAGTCCGCGACCAGAAATTCGCCGGCTGGACCGCGGCCCTCACCGAGGCCGCGTCGAAGCGCGGCGTCAGCGGCACCCCGACGGTGCTGGTGGACGGGCAGAGGGTCGAGAACCTCTCGGTCGACGCGCTCAAGGCCGCCATCGCGAAGAACACCCCGCAGTAGCAGTGACGCGTGTGCGGGTGAGACGGTTCGCGGCGGGCGGCCTGCTGGCCGGCGCGCTGCTGGCGGTCCTACCGGCGGACCCGGCGTGGGCCCACGACCAGGTGCCGGCCGCCAGCGACTACCGGACCGAGCTGGTCGCGGTCACACCCCAGCCGCGCGGCCTTCAGGTCCGGGTGGTCGAGAACGGTTCCCGGATCGAGGTCGCGAACCGCACCGGCCGCGACGTCACGGTGCTCGGCTACGCCGGTGAGCCCTACCTGCGGATCACGTCGGAGGCCGTCTACGCCAACACCCGCTCGCCCGCGACCGCCATCAACGACTCGAAAAGCAAGATCAAGACCCTTCCTACGGACGCCCGGGTGGAAGCGGAGGCTGCGCCGTCGTGGAAGCGGATCGGTGACGAGCCCATCGCGCGCTGGCACGACCATCGGTCCCACTGGACCAGCAGCGGGCTCCCGCCGGCCGCCGAGGCCGAGCCCGGCTCGCCGCACCGGCTGCGGAACTGGACCGTGGAGCTGGTCGCCGACCGGACCCCGGTGAAGGTCACCGGCACGCTGGACTACGCCCCGCCGCCGGCCACGCCGGTGTGGTGGGCCGGGATGCTGGTGGCCGCGGCCGCGGTCGTCCTGCTGGGGCGGTGGCGGCGGTACGCCGTCCCCACGATCGGCGCGGCGCTGGCGGTGGCGGCGGGGACCGAGGTGCTCGACGGGCGGGTTCTCGACAGCGGGGCCTCCGGGCTCGACGTCCTCGCCCGTCTGCTGACCACCGAGACCTACGGGACGCTCACGGCGTTCGGCGCGGTGGCGGCGGGCGTGGTCGCGCTGCGCCGGCAGCCGGCGGCGCCGTTCGCGCTGGCGCTGGCCGGGGCCTGCCTCGCGGTGCTCGGCGGCGTGACCGATGCCGCCGTGTTCAGCCAGGCGTTCGCCCCGGTGCCCTGGTCGGGCGAGGTGGCAAGGGCATGCACGGCGGCGGCGGTCGCGGTCGGGGCCGGCGCGACGGTGGCCGGCTGGCGCCGGGTCCCGGCCGACCGGGTGGTGCGCGGGCCGGCCGCGGAGGTCAGCCCGCTGGAGGGCTGAGCGGGCGGCGGGCGAACGACCGCGTGAAAGACAGAGTCGGGTCGAACCCGTACGGCAGCTCGAGGCGGTGCCTGGCCATCAGCTCCGGGTCGCCCAGCACCTCGGGAGTCTGTCCGTCCGCGACGATCACGCCGCGATCGATGATGACCGAGCGCGGGCACAGCTCCAGGGCGTACGGCAGGTCGTGGGTGACCATCAGCAGCGTGACGTCGAGACCGCGCAGGATCTCGGAGAGTTCACGCCGGCTCGCCGGGTCGAGGTTGGACGACGGTTCGTCCAGCACCAGGATCTCCGGCCGCATCGCGAGCACCGTGGCGACCGCGACCCGGCGCCGCTGGCCGAACGAGAGGTGGTGCGGCGCCCGGTCGCCGAACTCGCCCATGCCGACCGCGGCGAGCGCCTCGTCGACCCGGTTGGCCAGCTCGGCACCGCGCAGCCCGAGGTTGGCCGGGCCGAATGCGACGTCCTCGGCGACCGTCGGCATGAAGAGCTGGTCATCCGGGTCCTGGAAGACGATCCCGACCCGCCGCCGGACCTCCGCGAAGTGTTCCTTCGCCACCGGCAGCCCGCCGACCTCGACGCTGCCGGCGCCGGCGGTCAGGATGCCGTTGAGGTGCAGCACCAGCGTGGTCTTGCCGGCGCCGTTCGGGCCGAGCAGCGCGACCCGTTCGCCGTGGGCGATCCGGAGGTTGACGCCGAACAGCGCCTGGTGCCCGTCCGGGTAGGCGTAGGCCACGCTCCGCATGTCCAGCGACGCGGGTCGGGTCATCTCAGCAGCCACGCCATCACCGTCACGATCGACGCGGCCAGAGGTACACAGAGTGCAACGGCCCAGTGGCCAGGACTCGCCGCTGCGCCGCCGGGCGCCGGCATCCGGCCGGTGTAGCCGCGCGAGACCATCGCCAGGTACACCCGCTCGCCGCGCTCGTAGGAGCGGATGAAGAGGCTGCCGACCGAGGCGGCGAAGGCGTGCGCCTGCCACAGGAAGCCGGGGTCGTGGCCGCGGGAGAGGCGCGCGATCCGCATCCGCCGGGCCTGGTCGCCGATGACCACCAGGTACCGCAGCATGAACGTGGCTATCTGGATCACCACCTGCGGCGTCCGCAGCCGCTCCAGCCCGAGCAGCAGGTCGCGCATGGGAGTGGTCGCCGCGAGCAGAAGTGACGCGATGACGCCGAGCGTTCCCTTGGCGACGATGTTCCAGGCGCCGTAGAGGCCGTCCACCGACAGCGACAGCCCGGCCCACTCAACCCGCTCCCCCCCGCCGACCAGCGGCAGGACCACCGCCAGCACGACGAACGGCAGCTCGATGAGCGCCCGCTTGGCGAGCCAGCCGGCGCCCACCCCGGCCACCGCCGCGACGCCGGCCAGGAGCACCGCATACGCGCCGAACGCCCAGAACGCCTCGCGCGGGGTGGCCACGATGGCCACCGTCACGGCGAACGCGGCGACGATCTTCACCTCGGGCGGCAGCCGGTGGACCGGGGAGTCGCCGTCGAGGTAGAGCGGGTGCGCGTGGCCGGCGCTCACGTCAGCCCTCTGTCTTGTCGGTGCCGCTGCGAGTCGTCCCGGTGGGCCGCCGGCGGACCAGCCAGAACAACCCGCCGCCGATGGCGAAGGTGATCAGCACGCCGGCCACGCCTGAGAGACCGGTGGCGACGAACTCGTTGTCGATGCCCTTGATGCCGTAGTCGGCGAATGGACTGTCGGCCAGTTCATGGTCGCCGGCCTCCCTGGCCGGGCAGTTCCCGCCGGTGATCTCGCCGTCGGAGTTCGTGGTGCAACCGTCGAGCGTGGCGGAGTCGAGGCCGTCCGGGCTGCCGCTGGCGAGGTTGCTCACCACTCCGGCCAGCACCAGGCTCACCAGCAGCCCGCCAACCAGGAACACGGCGAGGCGGGTCCGGCCGGCGCTCACGCCGCACGCTCGGTCGCCGCGGTGACGAGCAACAGCGGCTGCCGGCGGCCGCGCAACACGTAGACAAGGTCGGGCCGCACCTTCGCGACCGTGCCGACGGTGATCGCTGTGATGAACGCTTCCCCGACGCCGATCAGCAGGTGGAAGCCGGCCATCGTGCCGGCGATCCCGACCAGCGAGAGGTCGGTCGTGCCGCCGAGCGCGTACTCGAGGACGAACGCCTGCGAGGCCGCCACCACCGACACCACCGACGTGATCCAGGCGGCAGTCACCAGGCCGGAGGCATTCTTCGGGAGCACCCGGAGCAGCAGCACAACGATGCCGTACGCGACGAACGCGCCGACGATGCCCATGTTGACGACGTTGAGGCCGAGCGCGGTCAGGCCCCCGTCGGCGAACAGCAGCGCCTGCACGGTGAGGACGAGCGCCACGCAGAGCCCACCGACCCACGGGCCGACCAGGATCGCGGCCAGTGCACCGCCCAGGAGATGCCCGCTCACCCCCGGCAGGATCGGGAAGTTCAGCATCTGGACGGCGAACAGGAACGCCGCGACCAGACCGGCCATCGGCGCCAGCCGGTCATCGAGATCCGCTCGGGCCCGGGCGACACAGAACGCAAGCGCCACGGCGGCGAACACGCCGGCGATCGCCGAGACCGGTATCCCGATGATCCCGTTCGAGATGTGCATCGCCACCACGTCCGTGTGCACCGGCGACTCCCCTCTCCGTGGCCCGTTGGGTCCGTGGCCGCTGGTCCGTGGCCGGCCGCTCGGGTGGAGACGCGGGCCGGCATCTCGCTTCAGTCTCGCAGTTGCCGCTAATGTGCAACAACTCGAACGGGCGATTTGCGCCAAAATCTCAGCCGGCCCTCAGCCTCTCAGCGAGGTCTCAGCGTCGAGGGTTCAACATCAACGGCATGACCAGACGGGGGCTGAGTGGGACCGCTGGGGCGGCCGGGCTGGCGCGGGGGCTGACCCGGGCCGGGTACGCGGCGTGCGCCTCGGCGCTGGTGTTCAGCGCGATCAATCTCTACGCCGACCCGGCGACATCCGGGCAGGGCTCTGGCGAGGTGGTGCAGTGGCTCGCCGGCTGGGTGCTCACCGGGGGCGGCTGGCCGTGACCGGCCGCAGCTGTGACCGGCCGAGCGTCAGACCAGCAGCTCGCCGCGGGCCACGGTGACCGCCCGGCCGGCCAGCTGGACCCGGTCGCCGCGCAGAGCCATCCGGACGACGCCGCCGCGCGCTGACGCCTGCTCGCCGACCAGCTCGTCGCGGCCGAGCCGCGCTGCCCACCAGCAGGCGAGCGTGGTGTGCGCCGACCCGGTCACCGGATCCTCCGGGACGCCGGTCGCCGGGTAGAAGCAGCGGCTGACGAAGTCGATCCCCGGCTGGTCGCCCGGCGCGGTGATGATGACGCCGCGCGCGGGCACCGCCGCGATGGCGGCGAAGTCCGGCGCGAACGTACGCACCTCGGCGGCGGTGGCCACCTCGATCACCACGTCAGAGATGCCGCGCCCGACCCCCGTGACGGCGAGCGAACCGGTCACCGGATCCACCACAGTGGACTCGATCGGCAGCGGCGGGTCAGCCGGGAAGTCCATCTCGACCCAGCCGTCCGGCGCCGCCGTGCAGCTCAGCTCGCCGCCGCGGGTGGTGAATCGTTGATGGCCGCCGAGGACATGGGCGGTCGCCAGCGTGGCGTGTCCGCAGAGGTCGACCTCGGTCGTGGGGGTGAACCAGCGGAGCAGACGCCAAGCGTCGGTCGCCTCCCGGGGAACGAACGCCGTCTCGGAGAAGCCAAGTTCGGCCGCGACGGCCCGCATCCAGGCGGCGTCAGGTGCCTCGTCGAGCAGGACCACCCCGGCCTGGTTCCCGCGGAAGGGTTCGTCGGTGAAGGCATCCACGATGTGCAGCTCCACGGCCATGCCGGGGAGACTAGTCACCACTAGTGTCGGAAGACATGACAGAGCAGACTCGCCTCGCCCCCGGGGATGCCGCCCCGGATTTCGACCTCACCGACGACCACGGCAAGCAGGTGCACCTCGCCGACCTGCGCGGCCGCAAGGTGATCCTGTACGCCTACCCCGCCGCGATGACGCCCGGCTGCACGAAGCAGGCGTGCGACTTCCGCGACTCGCTCGCCTCGCTGCAGGCCGCCGGCTACGAGGTGGTCGGCATCTCGCCGGACAAGCCGGAGAAGCTGGCGAAGTTCCGTGAGCGCGACGGGCTGACGTTTCCGCTCGTCTCGGATCCGGACAAGAGCGTGCTGACCGCGTACGGCGCATTCGGCGAGAAGACGATGTACGGCAAGACCGTGACCGGCGTGATCCGTTCGACGTTCGTCCTCGATGAGGCGGGCAAGGTCGAGCACGCGCAGTACAACGTCAAGGCGACCGGCCACGTGGCCAAGCTCCGGCGCGATCTCGGACTCGACTGAGCCCTTATCCTCCGGAAGCGTGGGCCTTTTGCGGGCACTGAACCGGCACCGAACCGCGAAAGCCACACCGATTTCACACGGCAAGAATGTCGCACCCGCGCGCTACTCTTCAACCATGCGAAACAGCGTGAAGGTCCTGCTCAAGGCCGCCTTGCCGGCGCTCGCCACGGTAGTTCCGAGCCCTGTCACCACGGCCCGGATCATCGACGACCACTCGTATCGCAAGCACGTCACCGACCTCGCTCGGCCGGCTCTGTCGAGCACTCCTTCTGAGGGAATGCGGTGGTCCACAACGGGCGATTGATTTGCACCACTATTGCGTGGCACACACAATTCAGTTCGTGCGGGATGAACCAATTGCCGAACGTCTCGGCAAGCCGGCGTGCGACGTAATTCCCGTGCCCGCGCAAGCGCCACGCGCGGGCACCACGCCGTGCCGAGCGAGCCAGGTCGACAGCTCCACGTAGGATGTGCGGTACACAACCGCGGGAGTGGTGTAACGGCAGCCACGCCAGGTTTAGGTCCTGGTGTCCGAAAGGACGTAGGGGTTCGAATCCCCTCTCCCGCACTGGGGCCGTCGCGTCAGTCGGTGCGGCGGGCCACCGCGAAGACCGACTGGCCGAACGGCGGCCGAACGTACTTCTCCACCCGCCGCGTCACCGGCACCAGCGCGCGGTCGTAGATGGTCAGTCCCAGCCCCTCCTTGGGCCGGCGCTTCAGCAGCTTCACCGCGCCGTACCAGATCGGCAGACCCGGTGCGTTCAGGTAGTGCAGCCGCTCGATCCGCAGCCCGGCGTCGGTGAGCGCGGTGGCGAGGCTGCGCTTGGTGTAGCGCCGCTGGTGCCCGATCGCCCGGTCGAAATCACTCATCGCGCTCGGGAACGCCGGTACCACCAGCACCACCGCGCCGTCCGGGCGGATCAGCCCGGCGAACGCCCGCAGCGCGGCGACGTCGTCCGGGATGTGCTCGAGCACGTTGTACGCGACCACCGCGCTGTGCTCGGCATTCACCTCGATCGGCACCGCCAGCTCGCGCACCCGGACCCGCTCCTCACCGGTGAACCGGTCGCGCAGCGCCGCCAGCCGGCCGTGGTCCGCTTCGGACACGGTGAACGCCTCGCAGGACGGCGCCCACTCGGCGCCGTAGTAGCCAAGCCCCGAGCCGATCTCGATCGGGTCGTCGCCGAGGTACGGCACCGCCAGCGAGCAGAGCCAGCGGCGGTAGTTCACCGCACTGGCCAGGTCTTCCAGCACGTCGGACTGGAGGTGGCTGTCACCGGTGATCTCGCTCATGCACGCCCTCCCAGCGCGGCGGCGATCAGCGGGGCAAGCGCGCGGAACGCCTTGCCGCGGTGGCTGATCGCGTCCTTCTCGGCGGCCGGAAGCTCGGCCGTAGTGTGGTCGTAGCCGGTCGGCAGAAAGATCGGATCGTAGCCGAAGCCGCCGTCGCCGCGCGGGGCGCGGATCAGGCTGCCCTCGACCCGCCCCTCGACCACATGCTCGGTGCCATCCGGCAGCACCAGCGCGGCCGCGCAGACGAACGCCGCGCCGAGCCGCTCGTCCGGCACGTCCGCGAGCTGGGCCAGCAGCAGCTCGATGTTCGCCTGGTCGTCGCCGTGCTTGCCGGACCAGCGGGCGGAGAAGATGCCGGGCATCCCGTTGAGCGCATCCACCGCGAGGCCTGAGTCGTCGGCCACCGTCGCCAGCCCGGTGTACTGGACACCCTCCCGCGCCTTGAGCAGGGCGTTCTCGGTGAATGTCGCCCCGGTCTCGGGGGCCTCCTGGTACGGCGGCACGTCGCCCAGCCCGACGATCTCGACGTCAACCGCGCCGGCCAGGATCCGGCGCAGCTCTGCGAGCTTCTTCGCGTTGCGGGTTGCGAGCAGGAACTTCGGCGGGCTCATCCGGCCAGTGCCTCGGCCTGGATCCGGGTGAGCTCGGCGCAGCCGGCCACGCCGAGGTCGAGCATCGCGTTGAGCGCCGCACGGCCGAACGTGGCGCTCTCGCCGGTGCCCTGCACCTCGACGAACTCGCCGGCCGCCGTGCAGACGATGTTCATGTCGACCTCGGCGGCCACATCCTCCTCGTAACTCAGGTCGAGGCGCGGCTCGCCGTCGACGACGCCGACGCTGACCGCCGCGATCGACGTCGGCAGCGCCCTGGTGATCGTGGTCGCCAGCGCCCCGCGCCCGGCCAGCCAGCCGACGGCGTCGGCCAGCGCGACGTAGGCGCCGGTGATCGCGGCGGTCCGGGTGCCGCCGTCGGCCTGGAGTACGTCACAGTCGAGGGCGATCGTGTTCTCGCCGAGCGCCGCGAGGTCCACCGACGCGCGCAGGCTCCGGCCGATCAGCCGGCTGATCTCGTACGTCCGGCCGCCGATCCGGCCCTTCACCGACTCCCGGGCGCCCCGGGTGTGGGTGGCGCGCGGCAGCATCGCGTACTCGGCGGTGACCCAGCCGAGGCCGCTGCCCTTGCGCCAGCGCGGCACGCCCTCGGTCACGCTCGCGGCGCAGAGAACCCGGGTGCGGCCGAACTCGATCAGCGCCGACCCTTCAGCGTGGTCGAGCCAGTTACGGGTGATGCGGATGGGGCGCAGAGCGTCAGGCGCACGCTCGTCAGGTCGGGTCATGGACCAGAAGCGTAGTTGGTTCGGCCAGCGGCGGGCGCAGGCCGCCGGCCGGCGCTCTCCCACGCCTCCTGCAGCGCCATTCCGGCCAGGTACGGGACCAGGTCGGTGCAGCGCTCGGCGAGCCACGCGGTGCCCCGGGTGGCCAGCCACCAGGCGTGCCCGAGTGCCGACGGCGTCGCCCCGCCACACGGCTCCGCGTCCGGCGCCGCGTGCAACGGCCAGCCGGCGGCGACCAGCAGCTCGGCGAAGCCCCTGGCAACGAGGCGGTGCCCGCGCTCGCTCGGGTGCAGGCGGTCGACGCTCCACATCGCCCGGTCATACGTCGACGGGTGCTCGGCCAGGTCCAGGTGGATGGTGCCGTGCCGGGCGGCCACCTGGTCCGTGACCAAGTTCAGCTGGTGGGTCCGCCGCGAGAGCGGGCGGCTGAGCACTCCGGGCAAGCCGAACATCCGGCCCGGGTCGGGCATCCGGGCGGTGAGCACGGTGGCGCCGCGGCTGGTCAGGGCCGCGACGGTGTGGTCCAGGTCGGCGCCGATCCGGGCCGGATCGAAGCCGGCTCGCAGCGTGTCGTTCACCCCGACCAGCACCGAGGCGATGGTCGGACGCAGGGCCAGCGCCGGGCCGAGCTACTCGATGCGAACCAGCCGCGCGGTCGCACCGCTCATCGCGAGGTTGGTGAGCTGCACCCGGCCGGGCGGGGCGAGCCCGTCCGCGAGCAGCGCTGCCCAGCCTCGCCAGCCGCCACCCGGCAGCGGGTCGCCGAGTCCCTCGGTGGTCGAGTCGCCGAGCGCCACGAAGCGGGTCAGCTGGGTTGCCATGCCACCGCCTCCTCCACGCCGTGCACGCGCAACATGCCGGCCACCGCGGCCGGCCAGCCGAACCGCGCGGCGTGCTCCCTGGCGGCGCGGCGGCGGTCCGCCTCGGGACGCGCCATCACCTCCAGCACGCCGGCGGCGAACCGTTCCCCGTCGCCGCCGACCACGGTGCCCGCCGACCCGACCACCTCGGCCAGCGCGCCGTCGCCGGAGGCCACCACCGGGGTCCCGCTGGCCAGTGCCTCCAGCGCCGCGAGCCCGAACGTCTCCAGTGGACCTGGGGCGAGCGCGACGTCCGCGGTGGCCAACAGCCGGGCGACCAGGTCCGGGTCCCGCAGGAAGCCGAGGAACCGCACCGGCAAGCCGGCGGCCTGGCGCTGCAGCGCCGACCGGCGCGGCCCGTCCCCGGCCACCGCGAGCACCGCCGGGACGGCGCGCCGGCGCAGCGCCGCGAGCGCCTCGATCGACCGCTCCGGACGCTTCTCCGCCGAGAGTCGGCCGCAGTGCACCAGCAACAGTTCCCGCGGGCCGGCCAGCCGCGCGCGCAGCGTCGGATCGCGCAGCTCCGGGGCGAACCGGGCCAGATCGATACCGAGCGGCACCTGCACGACGTTGCCCACGCCGAGGCGGCGGAACTCCTCAGCGGCGAAGCCGGTGGTGCAGACGATCTGGTCGTACGCGCGGGCGGTGGCGGCGTTCAGCCGGTCGGTGAGCCGCCGCCGCGGCAGCCACCGGGGCAGGAACATCTCGATCAGGGCGCTGAGGTTCTCGTGCGAGACCATCACGCTCGGGACGCCGTGCGCCCGCGCCCAGCCGCCGGTCCACCGCAGAGTGGCCCGGTCGGAGACCTCCAGCCGGTCGGGGCGCAGCTCGCGGAGCAGCCGGGCGATGCGGCGGCGGCCGAGCAGCAGCCGGTACCCGCCCATGCCCGGGACGAGCGGGCCCGGGAGCGTGATCACCCGCCCCTGCTCGGTGAGCTGGTCGGTCGCGCGCGGACCGGGCACCACCAGCACGGGCTCGTGCCCCGCCGCGAGGTAGCCCTTGCCGAGCTCGCGCAGCGCGGTGCGGAGACCGCCTGAGCGGGGCCCGACGAAGTTCGCCAGCCGGACGATGCGGCTCATGCCGCCCGCGCCGTGTCGGCCTCGGTCACGGCGGTGTAGTGGTCCAGCAGCGCGTCGCCGATCGCCGTCCAGGTCCGGCCCTCGACGGCTCTTCGCGCCGCCGCACCGAACGCTCCGCGCAGGGCGGGATCGCCGGCGAGCAACTCGACGGCGGCCCGCAGGGTTCCCGCGTCGCCGGGGGTGAAGAGGCAGCCGGTGCGACCGGGCTGGACCAGGTCGAGCGGGCCGCCGGCGGCCGGAGCGACCACCGGGACCCCGGAGGCCATCGCCTCCTGCACGGTCTGGCAGAACGTCTCGTGCGCGCCGGTGTGGGCGAACACGTCGAGGCTGGCGTGCGCGGCGGCGAGCGGCTGGCCGGTGAGCTGGCCGAGGAACGTGGCCCGCGGCAGCGCCCGCTCGACCGCGCGCCGCGCCGGCCCGTCACCGACCACCACCACCTTGATGCCGGCCATCCTGGTCACCGGCTCCAGCAGCTCGACGCTCTTCTCCGGGGCGAGCCGGCCGATGTAGCCGACGATCAGCTCGCCGTCGGGCGCGAGCCGGCGGCGCAGCGCGTCGTCGCGGTGGCGCGGGTGGAACCGGACGCTGTCCACTCCCCGCGGCCACAGGTGGACCCGCTCGATGCCGTGGCCGTGCAGGTTCTCCGCGGCCGCGGTCGACGGGGCGAGCGTGCGGTTGACGACGCCGTGCACCCGCTTGAGCCACCGCCAGGCGGCCGAGCGTCCGACGCCGAGCCGGTAGAACCCCGCGAAGCCCGCGATGTCCGTCTGGTACACCGCGATCGACGGGATGCCGAGCCGGTCGGCGACGAACGCGCCGTACGCCGCGAACGCGAACGGCGACGCGAGGTGCACCACGTCGGGGTCGTGCTCACGCAGCGCCGCCTCCACCTTGCGGGTGGGCAGCCCGATCCGGAACGACGGGTAGCCGGGCAGCGGCACGGAGGGGACCCGCACCACGCCCGCACCACCGCCGTCGGCCAGCCGTGGGGTCGGTGGTTCCGGGGCGATGACCAGGGGCGCGTGGCCGCGGCGGAGCAGGTGCTCGACCACCCGCTGCACCGAGTGCGCCACACCGTTGACGTCGGGCAGGAACGACTCCGTGACGATCGCTACGCGCATGACTCCACGGTCGGGTGCTTATGTCGTCAGCTCGCCACGAGCACATGACCGCTGGCGGAACATTCGGCTACACATCGGGCATCCTCGCCACCCGAGGCTCCCGCCACGGCAGCCGGGGCTGGCGCCCCGTGGCAGCGAGAGGTAATGCGCATTGAACAGGTAGGAATAGTGTGGTTAACTGCTCGGCATGCCCGCCGCAGCCAGCCCGCTCACCCGGCGACTCGGCGTCGACCTGCTTCGCGTCGCGAGCGCGCTCTGTCCGTCCTGCTGACACCTCCCTGATCTCCCGTCAGCAGCGAAAGGACTCCCGTGACCTTGGCCGCCCTCAGCATGCCCAGCACCACGCCGAGCACCCAGGCCCGGCTCCGCTCCCTCATCGCCGGCATCCTCTCCGAGCGCGACGAGTGGTGGCCTACCATCCGCTACGACGCCGAGCAGCGCTGGTACCGGCGCCTCGCCGTCCGCCATCACGACGCCGAGCTGGACGTCGAGGCATGGCTGCTCTCCTGGCTGCCCGGCCAGCGCACCGGCCTGCACGACCATGGCGGCGCGTCCGGCGCGCTCGCGGTGGTGGCCGGCGCCGTCCACGAGCATTCGGTGCAGGCCGGCCGCTCCGGGCCGCCGCGGCTGCTCACGGTGAGCCGGCATGCCGGCCAGCTCCGGGTCTTCGGCGAGCACCACGTGCACGAGATCGTCAACACCCGCGACGAGCCCGCCGTCAGCATCCACCTCTACTCCCCCGCGCTCACGACGATGACCCGCTACCGGTGGACCCGGCGCGGCCCGGTCGTGACGTCGGTCGAGCGGGCGGGGGCAGACTGGTGAGCGGTGCGGCTCTCGGGGCGCGTCCGGCCGGCGCGGTGAGCATCGAGGAGCTGCTGGACCGGGCGCGCCAGCGGCTGGTCCGGGTGACGCCGCCGCAGGCGCACGCCGAGCTGTCCGCCGGCGCGGCGCTGCTGGTGGACATCCGGCCCGCCGCGCAGCGGGCCGCCGAGGGCGAGTTCGCGGACTCCCTGGTCATCGAGCGCAACGTGCTCGAGTGGCGGTTCGACCCGGCCAGCGACGCGCGCATTCCCGAGGCGACCGGCCACGACGTGCGGATCATCGTCGCGTGCTCGGAGGGCTACACCTCCAGCCTGGCGGCCGCCGCGCTCCTGAAGCTGGGTCTACACCGCGTCACCGACCTGGACGGCGGCTTCCAGGCGTGGCACGCGGCTGGCCTGCCAACCCGCTGACCCCGCTCACGCCTCGACGGGGGGCACCGCTCCGAGCTCGTAGCTGCTGCCCGGCCTGGCCAGCTCCACCGGCCCGTCGAATGCCGCGGTCGCCTCGGAGAGCGTCGCCTCGGCGTCGCCCCACGCCCGCACGAGATGGGTCAGCACCAGCCGCCGTGCGCCGGCCTTGCGGGCGTGCTCGCCGGCCTCCCGCCCGGTCAGGTGGAGGTCGGCGGGGTGCGGCTCGCTGTCCAGGTAAGAGGCCTCGCAGAGCAGCAGGTCGGCGTCGCGGGCGAGCGTGACCAGCGCTTCGGTGACCCCGGTGTCGGCCGAGTACGCCAGCGACGAACCGTCGTGCTCGATCCGGAACCCGAACGTCTCCACCGGGTGGTTCATGCGCTCGGCGTGGACCCGGAACGGGCCGATCTCGAACGCGCCCGGGTTGAGCGTGTGGACGTCGTACACGTCGTCCACGTTGCCCGACCTGCGTTCGGCGCCGTAGATGCAGGCGAGCCGTGCCGCGGTGCCGGCCGGTCCGTAGAGCGGCAGCTTCGGCAGCGGCCCGGACGGGTTGTACCGCCGGACCACCACGTAGCTGCACGCGTCGAGCATGTGATCGCAGTGCAGGTGGCTCAGCAGGATGGCGTCGATGCCGTCGAGCCGGTGGTAGCGCTGGAGCGCTCCCAGCGAACCCGTGCCGAAGTCCACGAGGAGGCGGAAACCGTCCGCCTCGACGAGGTAGGCCGAGCACGGCGAGTCGGGGCCGGGGAAGCTGCCGGCGCAGCCCAGGACGGTGAGCCTCATCTGCGTGCCCCAGCCGGATCCACGGTCGCGAACGCGCCGGTGTGCTCGGCGTTGACCTGCGGTCCGAGGAAGCGCCGGCCCAGGCGGGCGAAGGGCTCGGCGTCGCCGGTGGCGAGGAAGCGGTGTCGCGGTGGTGGTGCGTCGTCAGGGCGGAGCAGGTCGCGCTGGGTCAGCACCCGGTAGACGTCCTTCGCGGTCTCGTCCGCGCTCGACACCAGCGTCACTCCGTCTCCCATCGCCAGCCCGATCACTCCGGTGAGCAGCGGGTAGTGCGTACAGCCGAGGACCAGGGTGTCCACCTCGGCGCGCTGCAACGGCTCCAGGTACGCCTGGGCCAGGCCCAGGATCTGCCGGCCGCTGGTCACGCCGCG
>Ga0126306_10000795_pt1 | contig 15790 bp, 11 predicted proteins | sample Plot27_FD_92592 | JGI IMG/M metagenome (GOLD analysis project Ga0126306, IMG submission 92592) | Serpentine soil microbial communities from UC McLaughlin Reserve, CA, USA - Plot27 | ecosystem: Environmental > Terrestrial > Soil > Grasslands | place: USA: UC McLaughlin Reserve, Lake County...
CTACGCGCCGCGCCGGAACGCCGGCGACCTCCGGCTCGAGCGTCCAGCGCGCGCCGGCCAGCGCGCCGGAGGCGATCGGGGTCACCAGCCGGTCGCCGACGCGCGCCGGCGCCGCGGCGGCGAGCGCGCGTCGGGCCGCCTCGGAGTGCGCGAGGAGCCGGCCGCCCGAGCCGCCCGCGACCCGCAACAGCAGGCGTCCGGCTGGCGCGTCGAGCTCGGCCAGCAGGGTGCCGCCGGCGAGCACGCGGTACCCGCGGACTGCGAGCGGGACCCCGGCCGCCTCCTCGGCCGCCGCGCGTGCCCGCTCGGCGGAGCTCGGCGACGGGATCCCGCGCGAGGCGAGCAGGATCGGCCGCCGCAGCGCCCGCGGTCGGTCCACCAGCTGGAGCCGATGCCGGCGCGAGCGATCGCCGGTCTCGATCCACGCCACGTCTAGCCCGTCGCCCTGCAGCGCGCGCGCCAGCGTGGCGAGCGCCGCGGCCGCGCGCGAGCGGCGGATGAGGGCGGCGGTCGTCGCCCGTGGGCTGAGGAGGCGCGCGAGGCGACCGCTCCCGTCCCGTCCCGCCACGGGGGCGAGCGCGAGCAGCCCGCCCGGGGGCAGGCCGCGTGCGCAGCGGATCGCCTCGGCGGCGACGATCGGCTGCTCGCTCGCGGCGCTGACCGTCCACCCGGCGTCCGCGAGCGCGCGAGCGAGCTCCGGCTCGCCGCGCACCTCGACCGGCCCGGGCTCGGCAGGAAGTGCCGCCCACGTCCAACCATGCTGCGATCCGAGCGTTGGTTCGTCTGGTGTCCGGTGCGTGTTCGGCATTTGTCGGCTGGCCCCGAAGGTGCCCCGAGCAGCTCCTGGACGGCGACACAGCGTATTGCGTCCCTGAGAAATCAACTGCCTTGTCCATCACGACACAAGCGCCGCTACGGATCCCGCGAGGTCGCGCTCTTGCCCGAAAGGGCGAATCACCGGGCACTGAACCCGAAAGCTGTCCGACGCGAGCGAGGGCTAGTACTGTCCGTCATTCCCCCCGACGGCCGGACGGAACTGGCGACTGATGCGCGCTCGCGCTTCCACTGAGACGGTGATCGTGACCGGAGGAGCGGGCTTCATCGGCTCGCACCTGGTTGACGCACTGCTGGCCGACGGCCGGCGCGTAGTCGCGATCGACGACCTGTCGCGCGGCGACCCTGACAGGGTCGCCGCCGAGGCGGACCTGGAGACGGTCGACATCACCGACGGCGCCTCGCTCGATCGCGTGATTGACGCCGCACGCCCGGCAGCGATCTTCCACCTCGCCGCCCAGGCCAGCGTGACGGCCTCCGTGGCCGACCCCGGGCACGACTGCCGCGTCAACGTCCTCGGGAGCGTGCGCGTGCTGGAGGCCGCGGAGCGGCACTCGGCGCCGATCGTGTTCGCCTCGACCGGCGGCGCGCTGTACGGCGACGATGCGCCGGTCCCCACGCCTGAGACCTGCGCGCCGTCTCCGCTCTCGCCCTACGGCGCCTCGAAGCTGGCTGCGGAGACGTATCTGACGACCTGGACGCGTGCGGGCGGCCCACCCCACGCCATCTGCCGGCTCGCGAACATCTACGGCCCGCGTCAGAGCCCGGACGGCGAGGCGGGGGTGGTGGCCATCTTCTCGCACCTGCTGTCGCGTGGCGAGGCGCCGACGCTGTACGGCTTCGGCGCCCCGACGCGTGATTACGTGCACGTCGCCGACGTGGTCGTGGCGCTGATGGCGGCACGCGGCCACGCCGGCATCTTCAACGTCGGCAGCGGCGTCGCCACCGACGTCGCGACCGTACTGCGCGAGCTCCAGTCGGCGGCGGGCACAGCGCTCGAGCCGCGCTGCGCGCCGATCCGCGCGGGCGAGCTGATGCGCTCGTGCCTCGACCCCGCCCGGGCTCGGGAGCGCCTCGGCTGGAGCGCGGAGATTCCGCTGGCCGAGGGTCTGAGCGTCACCTATTCGTCGTTCGCTGACGCCTCGGTCGGAAATATGACAGGCAGAGTTGTTCGTCACCAGGCCGCTTGGTTTTCTCAGAATGGGGGGGCGTAGTTATGTCCCGGAGGTGCAAGAAGCCCTACCGGGAGGGAATACGCGCGGAGGACTCGACCGTCATGGAACGACCGGCGCGCAGGTCCAACTTCAGTGAGACGACCCGCAGGCTGGTCGCGGTCTTCGGAGCGGTGATCCTTGCGTGGCTCGCCGCGCGCGCCAGCGTCGGCCCCGCGATCGCCTCGGAGCTCGTCGTGGTCTGTGGCCTCGTCGTCGCGCGGGGCTCCAGCCGGCCGTACGCGCGCCGCCGGCCGCTGCGGACGGTCGTCATCGGCTCGGCGGCCGCCACTCGTGCGCTCGAGGACGAGCTGCGGTTGGCGGGCGTTCGGCGATACGTCGTGGTGGGGCGCGTCGACCCGGTGCTCGGGCCCGATCTCGCGACGTCGGCGCACGACGAGCCGCTGGGGACGCTCCAGGACCTGCGGTCTGTGATCGAGAGCCATCGGGTCGACCTGTTGCTGATGACGGATGAGCCGTCGCGCCTGCGCGTCTTCGACGAGCTCGCCTGCCATTGCGACGACCTGGACGTCCGGCTCTGGGAGCTGTCGGGCTTCTACGAGGAGGTCTTCGGCCACATTCCGGTGGCGGTGATCAACTCCGCCTGGTTCCAGTACATCCTGCACCCCAAGTACCGTCCGCCGGCGCCGCCGTTCAAGCGCTCGTTCGACCTCGTCATGGGCGTCGTGCTGGCGCTCGTGACGCTGCCCTTGCTGGCACTCGCGGTGCTCGTCCTCTGGCTGCAGGGCGGACCGATCCTGTTCCGCCAGGTGCGGATCGGCGAGAAGGGCAGGCTCTTCACGATGTACAAGCTCTGCACGATGCGGCTGGGGCCGAGACAGGACGCCCGCTGGTGCCTGCCGGACGATCCGCGTGTGACAAGCGTCGGCCGGATGCTCCGGCGCAGCCACATCGACGAGCTTCCACAGCTGTTCAACGTCATCCGGGGCGAGATGAGCCTCGTCGGGCCGCGTCCGGAGCAGCCACACCTCGCCGCGAAGCTGGAGCAGACGCTGCCGTTCTACTCGCGCCGCCATGCGATCAAGCCCGGGCTCACCGGATGGGCGCAGGTGCACTGCGGCTACGCGGGCTCGGAGGCCGGCAGCCTGTGGAAGCTCTCCCACGACCTCTTCTACCTCAAGCACCGCTCCACTGCGCTCGACCTCAAGGTCATGTGGCGAACCCTGGTCACGATCCTGGCGCGCGACCAGTACCGCGACACGCCGGTCGTCCCCTTCGTGTTCCGCCGCGGCCTCGACGCGCTTCATGCGCCGGTGGCGGCCGTGGAGCTGGCCACCGCCGAGGCCGGCGACGGCGACGTCAGCGGCGTCGCTGCGGAGCTGTGACGGCAAACGCCACCACGTAACCGCGTCACGACGGCCAGGGCCACCGCGGGCCGCGGGCGCCGCGCCGCGCCGCGACCCCGTCGAGGATGCCCGTATACAGCCCGCGGCCGAGCGACCGCGGCGCGAGCTGCCTGGACTGCCGCAGGGCCAGGTACATCCAGCAGGTGCAGAACAGCGGCCCTACCAGCGTGGGCTGAAGGCCGAGCGCGCGGCTGTAGGACTCGACCGCCCGTGCCGGCAGCCCGCCGAACGCCGACGGATCGGACAGCTCGCGCCCGAACGCCGCCGGCGTCTGGCGACGCCCGCGGCTGGCGGCCGCCCAGCCGCGATAGGCCTGCAGGAAGTAGAAGAGGTCCCAGAGCGGCGGGCCGCTGGACTCGGCGTTCTCCCAGTCGAGCATGCCGATCGTGCCGTCGTCGTCGACGAGCAGGTTGAGCGTCGTCGGATCGCCGTGGAGGAACACCGACGGCAGCTCGGCGCCGGCATCCAGCAGCGCGCTGACGGCCTCGTCGAGCATCCCGCGCTGCTCGGCGCCGGGCCGGTAGATCGCGACGTAGCGCGCCAGCAGGTCGACCAGTGGCGCGGCCGGCGAGCGGCCGTCCGGCGGCTCGCTACGGACGCTGGCGGTGCCGAGCGCGGTGATCGCGGCGATCACGGCCGCCGCCTGCTCGCAGTCCGGCGTAGCGCTCGAGCGCTCGCGCAACGGGCCGCCGGCGAGCCGCGTCTCGCCCACGATGCTCAGCCGCGCGTGCTCGGCGCGAAACAGCGCCCGCGGAGCGGCGACCGCCGCCTCGAGCCCGCGCTCCTGAAGCAGCCTGAGCGCGTGGAACTCGTTGTCGAGCCGAGCGTTGAAGCACGGGTCCTGCGTCAGCTTGACCACATCCTCGTCGCCGACGAGGAAGATCACCTTCTGCGACCGGTAGCCGCGCGGGGCCGCCAGCCACCACGGGCGGTCGTCGAGCGGGTGTCCGGCCTCGCGCGCCGCGTCCAGCAGGTACTCGGGCGCGCGATCGGGAGCGCCGGTCAGCGGCCGGGCGAGCACGCCCGGCGGGCTCACGCTCGGTGGCTGCAGGCGTCGTAGTGGCGGCCCGCTCACCCGGGTCACGCCGAGGGCGCCGGGCGGCGCGGATGCAAGCCGCCGGCTCCGGCCTGAGGTCACGCGCGTCACGATCCGCCCGGCGCGCCGGGTCCCTGCACGGAGCGCCTGACCCCGCCGCGCCGCGCTCCCGTTGCGGTCCGCGGGGACGAGCCACGCCGCCACCTCGCCATCCGGCCGCGGGCCGCGCTCCGGGCTGCCGGCGACGTCCATGAGCACCGCGACGCTCGCGCCGAGGCGCTCGATCAGCTCGATGCCCAGAGGCGCCGGCTCGAGGTAGATCGCCGAGCCGGCCGCGAGCCGCGCCTCCAGCTCGCCGCGCGCTCGCGCCGAGCGCGCGAGACCGGGAAGCTCGCGCGCGGTCACGTACAGGAGGTCGGCGGCCGGCCAGTGCGGGCCGCCCGGCTCGAGCGCCCGGGCGCGGACGTTCGCGAGGTCTCGCCCGGCCAGGACGCGCTGGGCGCGCTGGAGCTCGCTCCGGCGCGGGCAGCCGACGACGACCTCGCCCGCGATACCGGCGAGGGCGACGACGGTCCCCAGCGCGGGAAGGCCTACGAGCAGCGCGCGGTCGAGGTCGAGGCGCGGCAGCAGGAACAGCCAGGCCGTCTGCGCCTGCTCGCCGCGCAGGTTCGTCCCGGGCTCGTAGCCGGCGCGTGACGCGAACTCGAGCATCACCGGCGCGCCTCCGCCGGCAGCAGCAGCCGTACGGCCGGCACGCGCGCCAGCTCGGGGAAGGCATCGCCCAGGCTCAGCCGCCGTCGCCCGAGGGCGAGGACGGCGATCGCGGCGAGCGCCGCGATCGCGGCGTCGGCGGCGACAGGCAGCGACGCCAGCAGCAGCAGCGGGAGCGCGACGGCCGACACGGCCGCGACCGATCCGTACACGACCGCCGTGCTGCGGTCGGCCGCGAGCACGTAGGTGTGGCGCGCCAGCCCCACCTGCAGCCCGGCGTTGAGCAGAACGAACGTGAGGCTGGTCGCGAGCGCCGCCCCCAGGGCGTCCCAGCGCGGTATCAGCAGCAGGCTCAGCGCCACGCTGGCGGCGGCGGCCACCGCGTTGGTGGCGACGATGTAGCGGACCTCGCCGAACACGCCGAGCAGTGTGCCGTTCGGACCGGCGGCCGCGGTGACGAAGTGCCCGACGGCGAGTATGGCCAGCAGCGGCGCGGCGCTCGCGTATCGCTCGCCGAACAGCAGGACCGTCAGTGGTTCCGCGAGCCCGATCGACACGATGAAGATGGGATAGGACAGCACCGTCGTCCAGGTCGCCGTCTGCCAGTAGAGCCGGTTGAGCTCGCCCGCGTCCCCGCGCGCGTACAGCCGCGCGGCGAGCGGCACGAACAGCAGGCCGAACGAGGAGAGCACGTAGGTCATCGTCATCGCCAGCGGGACCACCGCGCGCAGCTCGGCGACGTCGTCGGCCGTCGCCAGCACGCCGAGCAGGACCGCGCTGCCGGCGTTCATCAACGCGTGCGTGATGTCGTTGGTCAGCAGCGGCACGGTGAAGCCCAGCAGCTCACGCGCCGGAACCGCCAGGCCCCGGTGCCGGATCCGGCGCCACACGCCGCGCTCCCCCAGCAGCGGGATCAGCAGCAATCCGTAGAGCACGAGCCCGGCCGCCCCGGTCGCCACGTAGCCCACGGCCAGCAACTCCACGTTGCTCGAGCCGAGCGCGAGCAGCCCGACGACCGCAAGGCGCATCACCGGCGTGAGCACGTACTTGCGCAGCGCGATCACGCGCGGCCGCGTGTGGATCGCGAACACGCCGTCGAGGAGGTTGGAGAGCGCCTGCAGCGGCACCAGGGCGCTCATGAGGACCAGCACCGTCGCCGCTTCCACCTCGGCCGGGAAGGAGGCGGTGATCACCTGGCGCAGCCCGACGATGACGAGCACCACGGCCAGCCCGAGCGAGAGCACGGTCGCCGCCGCGAACACGAGCGTGCCGGCGGCCTTGGCGTCCTCACCCCGCTCCTCGAAGATCGGCACGAACCGGCTCACGCCTCGCCGCAGCCCGAACGCCGCAACCGCCTCGCCGAGCATCACGACCGACAGAGCGTAGGCGAAGACGCCGTAGTCCGCCTTCGAGAGCACCCTCACGATCAGCACCTGGATGATCAGGCCCACGACGAGCGCGAACGCCTGGCCGGCGAGCAGGAGCGTGGACCCGCGCAGCTGCGCCCGCGTCGGGTCGTTCGCCGGCTGCTGAGGGGGTTCCTCAGCGCTCACGTCGGCGCCGCCGGTGGACGTACGCGCGCCAGACCACGTCGGTGAGGTCGCGGCGGACCTCGTCCCGTGAGCGGCCGGCGTCGACCACGGCGACCGGCGCCGGCAGCAGCTTCGCGAGCGCTCGGTAGGCCTGCCGCTGGCGCTCGAGCTCGGCGACCGTGCGCTCGTCCTTGCGTGCCGCCAGCACCGAGCCGGGCGCATCGAGGATCACGACGAGGTCGGGCGCGGGCAGGCAGCGCCCGAGCAGCCTGCGGCGGAGCCGGTCGAGCCGGCGAGTGGGCGACGCGGGGGTGAGCAGAGCGTCGTAGGGATAGCGATCGAAGATCACGAGCCAGCCGCGGGCGACGCGCCGGCGCCCGGCGCCATAGCGCCGCCACTGGCGCGCCACGCGCGCGGCGAGCCGCACGCCCGGCACGGCCAGGTGACGCTCGCCGCGGGGATAGAGCCCGAGGTGGGCCGTCCACGCGGGAACCGGCGAACGGCTGACCAGGTCGGCCGCGAGCGTGGACTTGCCCGCCCCGTCCGGCGCAAGCAGCGCCACGGACAGGCCCCGTGGCGAGGGCGTAGGGCGCCGGCGGCCATCCGCGCCGGCGACATGCACGGTCAGCCACAGGTCCGACGCGGCGTCGTAGGTCACGAACGCGCCCCGCCGGCCCGGAAGCCGCAGGAAGCCGTGTTCGCCCAGGAGCGCGGACGCCGTCGTGAGCGGCAGCTCGAGCTCGGCGTGGCAAGCGTCCCGGCGCGTGATCGAGCCGCCCACTCCCTCCAGCGCGTCGAGCGCGGCGGCCAGACGAGGCAGGACCTCCATCTGCGTCGACACCTTAGAAGCTGCGCCTGCTTTCGGGAGGCGCCTCCCCGGTCGGCCTACACTCCGCCCAGGATGTCGTTGCCGTCGCTTCAGTGGCCGGGCTGAGAGATGGCAGCCCACGCGGGCCGCGCCCTCAACCTGCCCGCCCGGCCGATCGCCGCCGGTGCGCTGATCCTCGCGTCGTTCACCGGCGTCGCACTGGCCGTTCAGCCGCGGGCCGGGATCGCGGTGGTCGTGGCCCTCTGCTACGTGCCGCTCGCCCTGCTCAACCTGCGCCTGGCGATCGCGCTCTGGCTGCCGCTCATCTTCCTCGAGGCATTGCCCGCGTTCAACGCGGCCGGCAAGGCGGCGGGGCTGATGCTGGCGGTGGCGTGGTTCGGGACGCTCGGTAACGAGAGCCGCGCCGCGATGGTCGCGACGATCGTCGCGCGCCATCGGCGGCTGCTCGAGCTGCTCGTGCTGCTGCTCGTCTGGCTGTCGGTGTCGATCCTCTGGGCCGAGGCGCCCGGGCAAGTGCTCGCGGACCTCTGGCATTGGTTCGCGGTGGCCCTGCTCTGGCTGGTGCTGGCGACGATTCTGGACACACCGCGGGCGCTGCGGCTGGCCGCCGGAGCGTTCGTCACCGGGGCGCTGCTGTCCGTGCTCATCGGCGCAATGACGGGCGGCCTGGGATCCGACGCCGCGACCCGCCTAGAGGGCGCCGTGGGCGACGCCAACTTCCTCGCGGCCGGCGTGGTCGCCGCGATCGTGCTGGCGGCGGCGCTCGCCGCCACCACGACCAGCCCGCTCGCGCGCTGGGCGTGCGTGACGGCGATCCCGCTGCTCGCCGCCGGCCTCGTCACGAGCCAATCGCGCGGGGGGACGATCGCCGCGGTCTGCACGGTGGTCGTCGCGCTGGTCGTCTTCCGCGGCCGGCGCGCGCACGTGGCCGCCTTCGCGCTCCTGATGATCGCGATCGCCGGCATGTGGTTCTCCCTGTCACCCGCGGCCTGGGAGCGCGTCACCGCGCTGGACACCGAGGGCAGCGGCCGGTCTTCGCTGTGGACGGTGGCGTGGCGCGTCGTCGAGGACCACCCGTTCGAGGGCGTCGGCTTGAACAACTTCGTCGTGGTCGCCGGCGACTACGTGCGCGAGCCCGGGGTGTTGAACCGGGTCCGGCTGATCGCGGAGGATCCCCACTTCGTCCACAACATGTACCTGCAGGTGCTCGCCGAGAGCGGGATACTGGGACTGCTGCTGTTCTCGCTCTTCATCGTCGGCTGCTTGCGTGCGTCGCTGCTCGCGGCGCGGCGGTTCGCGGCACGGGGCGACCCCGCGATGGAGACGATCGCCAGAGCGGTGTTCGTTGCCACGATCAGCACGCTGATCAGCGCGTTCTTCCTCTCGAGCATGGTCGACAAGCGCATGTGGGTCCTGTTCGCATTGGGGCCGGCGCTGCTGGCGGTCGCGAGCCGACCGAGCGTCGCCGCCGAACCGCAACCGTCGCCGTCTCGCGTTCCGCGGCGTCGCTCAACGGTGCGGCCGGCGCCGATCGCGCGCTGGTAGATCGCCTGCTATGACGCGCGCCGCCCGTGGGCGATCCCCCGCCGCGCGAGCTGCGCGAGCAGGCGGAAGCTCGGCAGCGGATCGCGCAGGCTGGCGACGCTGTGGTGGGCGCCGAGGGCGTAGGTGAGGCAACCGGCCAGCTCCCGGGCGCGCCCCGGTCCCCGGTGTGCGAACGCTCGCCGGAGATCGCCCTCGAGCCACTGGTAGCGCGCCGCCCGCGGTGTCGCCGGCGGCGGCGCGGCGCCCCCGGTCGCGAGCGCCGCCCAGGTCGCGGGCAGGTTGACCCCGGCGCCCGCGGCGAGCGCGAGCGAGCCGTAGAAGCGCCCGTTGAGGTCGATCACGCGCGGCTCGCCGTCCGCTCCGACCATGAACTGCAGCTGAGCGAGCCCGAACCAGCCCAGCTCCGAGAGCAGGTCGACGACGCGCGCCATCAGCCGCGCGTCGACGGGCTCGGTGTGCCCGCGGGCGGCCACACCGGCCCGCGGCGGCCAGGTCGCGTCCGCCGCCTGCTGCACGGCGGCGACCGGCGAGCCCGACCCGTCGACCACCGTCGCGAACGACAGCAGGCGGCCGGCGACGACCTCCTGCAGCATCGCCTCGCCCCCGAACGCCGCGATCTCCGCCACGCGCCGTGCCGCGGCGCGCGGGTGTGGCGCGAGCTCCATCACGACGCGCGCCGGCACGCCCGGCGGGTCCGGCGGCCCGTGGACGCGCGCCTTGACCCAGACCGGGCCGGCATGCTCGTCGGCCGCCTCCTCCGGCGTCGCCCACGTACGCGGGACCGCGAGGCCGGCCGTCTGAGCGGCGGCGGTGAGCGCCAGCTTGTCGAGCGCCCGGACCACGCTCTCGTGCGGCGCGTGCGGCACGACCGTCCGGAATCGCGCGCGCAGCAGCGAGAGCGCAAGCACCTCGGCGTCGCCCGACCCGAACACGACGTCGTAGCGCTCGCGCTCGACGGCCGCCGCGACCGCGTCGGCGAACGCGCCGAGCCCGGCGCCGGGCGCCGGAATCCGGTGCCGGGCGCGTGCCGCGCGGGACGCCGCGGCGAGGCCATCCGGCGCGGGCGATCCGACGCCCACCGTCCAGCCCGCGGCGGCGAGCGCGCGGGCCGCAGCGAGCGCGCCGCGCGCGGCGCCGTCACCGACGATCAAGGCGCGGCGTGATCCTGGCGAGGCCATGTTCCGGAGTATCCTTGCCGCGTGCGGTCGAGGCCTGGACGCCCGCGGACGAGCGTCCTGGTGCTGTGCTACCACGCCGTGAGCGAAACCTGGCCCGCGCCGCTCTCGGTCCGCCCCGAGCGTCTCGAGGCCCAGCTGGCGTCGCTGCTGCGCAGGGGCTATCGCGGCGCCACCTTCCACGACGCCGTCTTCGCTCCGCCGGCCCCGCGCACGCTCGCCGTCACGTTCGACGACGCGTTCCGGTCGGTGCTCGAGCTGGCGTTTCCGATCCTCGAGCGCGCCGGCGTTCCGGCGACCGTCTTCGTCCCGACCGCGTTCCCGGACCGCGGCGGGCCGCTGCTGTGGACGGGCATCGACCACTGGGCCGCCGGCCCGCACGCGGGCGAGCTCGCCGGGCTCTCCTGGGAGCAGCTGCGGACGCTGGCCGCCGCCGGCTGGGAGATCGGCTCGCACACATGCACGCATCCGCGGCTGCCGGCCCTCGGCGACGAGCCACTGGCGGCGGAGCTGGGCGAGTCGCGCACCGCCTGCGAGCGCGGCACGGGCACGCCGTGCCGGTCGCTCGCCTATCCCTACGGTGACGTGAACGGTCGCGTGATGGCCGCCGCGCGCGCCGCCGGCTACCGCGCCGCCGCCGCGCTGCCCGCCCGGCCCGGCCCCGCGACGCCGCTCGCCTGGCCGCGCGTCGGCGTCTATCACCTCGACCGGCTCTGGCGCTTCCGCCTGAAGACGTCACCGCTGGTCACGCGCCTGCGCTCGACGTCCGCAGACCCGGCTGCCGGCTGATCCCGATGCCTTCCCCGGCCAGGAACGCCGCGACGCGTCGAGCCTCCTCGTCGAGCGAGACGCGCCGCGCGCACGCGGCGCCCGCCTCGGTGAGTCGCCGTCGCAGCCCCGCGTCGGCCACCACGCGCTGGAGCGCCTGCGCGGCCGCGCTCGCGCTCCCGGGCGGGATCACCAGCGCCGCGTCCCCCACGACCTCCGCCACACCGCCGACGTCGGTGGCGACCACCGGCACGCGCGCGGCGAACGCCTCGAACAGGACCTGGGGCACTCCCTCGGTCCACGAGACGTGCAGGAAGGCGTGGCTCTGCCGGTAGAGGTCGACAAGGCCGTCGTCGAGCGGCAGGTAGCCCCGCAGCTCGGCGTGGCGGTCGAGCCCGAGCCCCCGCAGGCGCTCGCCGAGAGCCGCCTCGAGCGGTCCCTCGCCGCAGACCACGAGGCGCCAGCGCGCGTCGCGGCGGCGCAGCTCGGCGAGCACGTCGGCGAGCAGCAGCGGGTTCTTCTCCGTGTCGAGCCGGCCGACGCTGAGGAGCTGGAGCGAGCCGTCGTAGTCCCTTGCCTCCGCGGCCCGCGGCGGAGCGATGTCACGCTCGCGCACGAGCGAGACCCGCAGCTCGAGCAGCTCGCGCGCGGCGCCGTAGTGGCGCGCGAGCTCGGGGCCGACGACGATCACCGGGCAGGTCCGGGCCAGCGCCCGGAAGCCGCGCTCGAGCAGCACGGCGAGCAGGCGCAGGGCGCGGGAGCTCGGGTGCCGCCGGGCGACGTAGCGCGGCATGTCCTGGCGCACGCCGAGGACGACGCGGCGGCCGCGCATCCGCGCGAGCGCGGTGCATGCGAAGGCGAGCGGGTGGGGGCCGAGCAGCCAGACGACGTCGACGCCGCCGAGCGCGCGCCAGAACCGCCCCAGCGATCGTGCCATGCCGATCCCTGCCGCGAGCGGCTGCGTCAGCCGCGGGTAGTAGGGAAGGGCGACGAACTCGGCCGAGTCGGGCAGGCGATAGTGCCAGCGCCCGGGCACCGGATCGAGCCGCCCGACCACGACGAGCCCGCCGAGCTCGACCCCCACGCGGGTCAGGAACAGCGCGAACGCCCGCTCGGCGTAGACGCCGTCGCCGTCGCTCCGATAGACGTAGTCCGTGTAGGCGGCGGCTCGCAGCGCGGGCGCGATGCGAGCAAGGCGGCGTTCGTCTGCGGACATGGAGTGGCGTGCTGCCGCGGCGTCGTCGGCCCGGCGCTGCGGCGGCGATCCACGACCGCCGTCGACCGGAAGCAGGTCATTCGATGGTAGGCGATCGGCACACCACCGGATACCCTCGGAGCGCCGTGTCCATCGAGCCCCCCTCGACTCCGCATCCGGGCGACCGGCCGGACTGGAGCGCCATCGAGCGCTCGAGCCAGCCCGGAGCCGCGCTCGGCCCCTACATCCGGGCGCTCCGCTCCCATCTCGTGCTGGCGGTTGCGATCGTGCTCGCGGTCCTGGCCGGCAGCCTGGCCTGGCTGTCCGTTCGCAGTCCGGTCTATCAGACCTCCGCACAGCTCCTGGTCACGCCGCTTCCCGCCGATGGCCGGTCGTTCTTCGGCCTTCCCGTGGTGCGGGAGGCGGGCGGCGATCCGGCGCGCACGCTGCAGACGGCGGCGACGCTCGCCGACTCGAACGCGGCCGCCGCGCTCGCCGCCCGCCGGCTCGGCGAAGGTTGGACCGAGAGACGCGTCCGCGCCGCGGTCGACGTGGTTCCGCAGGGGGAGAGCAGCATCCTCGCGGTGCAGACCCGCGCCGACAGCGCCGAGCAGGCGATGACGGTGGCGAACGCGTTCGCCACCGCGGTGCTCGACGTGCGCGCCGAGACGCTCCGCGGGCTGGTGGCCAAGGAGATAGCCGACACACGCGCCCAGCTCCGCCAGCCGGGGCTCGGGCGCACCATCGAGGCGGATCTCAACCGGCGCCTGAGCGATCTCCAGTCGATCCGCGACGGCACCGATCCCACGTTGACGATCTCCGAGCGCGCGAGCCTGCCGCGCGGTGCGCAGGGCGTGCCTTCGTGGCTCGTGATTCTCCTGGCGCTCGTCACAGGTTCGGTGCTCGCCACGGGCGTCGCGCTCCTGATCGAGCTGGTGACGCCGCAGCCGATCGCGGAGGAGGGCGAGCTGCTGTCTATCTATCCGCTGCCGATCCTGGCGCGCGTGCCGGGGCCCAGGCGGCGGGGTCGCAAGCGCCGCCGCGAGCCGCTGCCCTCGACCTCGCCGGAGGCCAGCGAGGCGTTCCGGCTGCTCCAGCTCCAGCTCGAGCTGGGCAAGGGCCGGCCCCGCTCGGTGCTGTTCACGAGCCCGTCGCGCGGCGACGGAAAGACGGCCGCGATCGCCGGCTTCGCGCGCGAGCTGGCCGCCGCCGGCCGGACCGCGATCCTGTTCGACCTCGACCTGCGCGAGCCGGGGCTCGCGCAGGCGCTGGAGGTCGCGCCGACACGCGACATCACCTCGATCCTGACGCCGAAGGGCAGGCTGCAGCGAGCGATGACACCGGTGCCCTGGGCACGCGAGCTGCGTCTCGTCGCGGCCGTGCAGCAGCACGACGGGACGCTGCTCGGCCGGCTCGGGGGGCGCCTTCCGGAGGTCCTGGACGAGGCGCTGCGGCTTGCCGACTACGTCCTGATCGACACGCCGCCGCTCGGCGAGGTCGGCGATGCGCTCCAGGTCGCGGGCGACGTCGACGAGATCATCGTGGTCTGCCGGCTCGGCAACACGCGGGAGCGGAGCCTCGAGACGATGCGCGACCTGCTGGAGCGCATGGGCCGGACCCCGACCGGATATCTCGTCGTGGGCGGCCGCGCCGCGGGGGGCCGGCGTTACGGCTTCGTCCAGGCCGAGCGCGAGCCCGCGCCGGCGCCCGAACCGGCGGAGGCGACAGGCGGCGGGGAGGGCGAGGGGTCAGAGGACGGCTCGGAGCCTGTCCGACGCCGCGCCGGGCGGCGCGCGGGCTAGCTTTCGGTGCACCGAAGCTGACGCGGGCGCTTGTGCGGATGGTCCGGTCGCCTATGCTGGGCGCAAGGCCCTGAAAAACGGAGCAAGAGGACGGAGCTGTGGGAATGCGGTACGGAAACCGGAAGCGTCGACGGTTCGCCGCCTGCGCGATCCTCTCTGCGGCCGCCGGTCTGGGACCGGCGGCGGCGCTCGCTTCCGCCGCTGAGGTGAGGTTGAGCGGAACGACGCTGATCGTTGACGACCAAGCCGCTGAGGCGAACCGCATCACGATCGAGGCGACTCCCAGCGGTGTCGTGCCGCCCGGTGTCGACGTCGTCGACACCGGCGCCCGTCCCAGCGCCGGCGCAGGTTGCGTCGGGGTGTCCACCGATCGCGTCCGTTGCCAGGGTCCGGTCGAGCGGATCGAGCTCTCGGCCGGCGGCGGCGACGACATCGTCTTCAACCGCACCTCCCGGCTCGCGACCCTGCGTGGCGGCGACGGCGCTGACGAGCTCAGCGGTGGCGGCGCGCGGGAGCTGATCGAGGGCGGCGGCGGCGACGACCGCATCGTCGGTGGCTCTGAGATCGACGATCTCCGCGGCGGCGACGGCGACGACTTCATCTCCACGCGCGGCCAGTTCACCGACAAGGTGAGCTGCGGCGCCGGGAACGACTCCGTCTACGCCGACGACACCGACCAGGTGGCGGCGGACTGCGAGGACGTGAGGCGTACGACCCAGGTTGCCGGCGGGGGCGGCGGGGGTGGCGGCGCCGGCGGGGCAGGCGGACCGACTGGACCGCCCCCCGTCCAGGTGTTCCCGCTGCTTCGGACGGGCGCCTGCGAGCTGATCGTGAACGGGACGGCGGGGAACGACTCGCTGGTCGGCACGGAGCAGGGCGACACGCTGCTCGGTCTCCTGGGCGACGACGCGCTCAGCGGCGCCGGCGGGGACGACTGCCTGTTCGGCGGCGCAGGCGCCGATCGCGCCTCCGGCGGCGAGGGCGATGACTTCCTGAGCGGCGAGCGGGGCGCAGACCGCCTCTCCGGCCAAGCCGGCGCTGACCGGCTGACGGGCGGCTCGGGACCCGACGTCGTGCTCGGCGGCAGCGGGCTCGACACCCTGGCGGGCGGCTCCGGCCGCGATCGCATGTCGGGCGGCGCGAAGCGCGACTCGATCAACGGCGGCGCGGGGCGCGACCGGATCGACGGCGGCGGCGGCCGCGACCGCATCGACGGCGCCGGCGGCGCCGATCGCATCGACGTGCGAGGCGGTGGCCGCGATCGGGTGACCTGCGGCTCCGGCCGCGACGTCGTCCGCGCCGACGAACGAGACCGCGTGGCGGGCGACTGCGAGCGCGTCCTGCTGTGACGAGGCCGGCAGACGCCGTCGACGCCGGTCAGCGCGAGGCCACAACAGGCCCCCGCAAACTCACCTAACTGCCGGGCACCCACCCCGTGCCCGCGAGCGGCACGCGCGCCATCGCCGCGGCCTCGACTGTCAGCGCGACGAGGTCCTCCGGCTCCAGGTTGTGTACGTGCGACTTCCCGCAGGCACGCGCGAGCGTCTGTGTCTCGAGCGTGAGCGTGCGCAGGTAGTTCGCGAGTCGGCGGCCGCCCAGCTCGGGGTCGAAGCGCGCGGCCAGCTCGTCGTCCTGGGTCGAGATGCCGGCCGGGTCGCGGCCCGCCTGCCAGTCGTCGTAGAAGCCGGCGGCCGACCCGATCGCGGCGTAGTCGGCGTCGAGCGCGGGTGCGTTGTCGCCGAGCGCGATCAGCGCCGCGACGCCGAGCGAGACCGCGTCGGCGCC
>Ga0126306_10000796_pt1 | contig 15784 bp, 14 predicted proteins | sample Plot27_FD_92592 | JGI IMG/M metagenome (GOLD analysis project Ga0126306, IMG submission 92592) | Serpentine soil microbial communities from UC McLaughlin Reserve, CA, USA - Plot27 | ecosystem: Environmental > Terrestrial > Soil > Grasslands | place: USA: UC McLaughlin Reserve, Lake County...
CGCGTGCCACGCGCCGGGCCTCGCCGCGCGGCACGTCCCCGTACCGGACGAGCACGTCCGAGATCTCCTGCGCCTCCGCACCGTTTAAGAACTCCGCCGCCGACTCGCCATGCTTCGGGCCCATCCGCATGTCCAACGGGCCCTCGCGGACGTAGCTGAAACCCCGCTCTGCCTCGTCCACCTGGTAGCTCGAAAGCCCGAGATCGAAGAGGACGGCGTCCGCCCGAACGCCCTCTTTGGCCAGCGCCGTCAACATCTCGTCGTACGCGCCGGGCCTGAACAAGAAGCGAGGATCTTCGGCGGCAAGCTCCGCCGCCCTGGACGCCGCGTCGGGGTCGCGGTCTATGCCGACGAGACGACCTTCGGGACCGAGATCTTCGAGGATGCGTCGAGCGTGGCCGCCGCCGCCGAAGGTGGCGTCCACGATCAGCTCGCCGTCTTTGGGGTCGAGGGCGGAGACGGTTTCTTCGAGCATGACTGGGTAGTGTCCGGTCGCCATCAAACCCCCAGATCCCTCCCGGCGAACTCCTCGACGATCTCCGAGAAGGACTCGTCGGCCCCCGACAGGTACTCGTTCCACTCGGCGGTGGACCAGATCTCCAACCGGTCGTCCACCCCCGCCACCGTCACGTCGCGGTCCAATCCCGCGTACTGCGCAAGCTTCGTGGGGATAAGGACCCGCCCCTGCCGGTCCAGGACCGCCTCGAACGCCATCGAGAAAAACATCCTCGACAGCTGGCGCCCTTTCGACGACAGGTCCGCGTTGGCCTTTATGTTCGCCTTGAACGCCGCCCACTCGTCCGGCGGGAACGCGAACAAACAACGATCCACCCCTTTCGTGATCACGATCCCCCCCTCGAAGTAGGGCCGCAAACGGGAGGGGAGAGTCAACCGCCCTTTCTCATCCAGGGTGTGCTCGTACTCTCCTAGAAGGGCCAGGGTTGCCGTCCTCCCACTACGTCCCACTTCGACCCACGACGCCCGAAATTCTTGCATATGCCGGGAAAATGCGCAACGCGTCGTCGATCCTGCCACCCGCGAAGCCGCAAAAACACGCTGTACTCACTCCTAATCCCTCCCCCCAAGGGATTAGGAGTCCCTTTGACTTCTGCTATGAGATCGGTTCGAACATCGGAGCACAAGCAATGATGCACGGACGCTGGGGGCAGCGCCTCTCCCGAACATGTAGGGACAGATCAAGTACGTAGGCTCAATATGTTGCGCATCTGAAAAGTGGATGTGGGCGTTTCGTGGCGGCGCGAGACGGAGCGGGGCGCGGCCCTGTTCCTCGAGCCGGAATGAGTGGGCCCACCAGGACTCGAACCTGGGACCGTCCGATTATGAGTCGGATGCTCTAACCAACTGAGCTATGGGCCCGGAGACGGGCGGTGAGCTGCCCTGGTAGGATTCGAACCTACAACCCTCCGGTTAACAGCCGGATGCTCTGCCATTGAGCTACAGGGCAAGGATCACGAAAAATAATTATACGATCCCGACCGCCCGGCTTCAAGATTCGAGGGTAAGGTCCCCAATCTCGACGGCGGCCCGGTTGAGGCGCTTTATCTCTCCGTGCAGCCGGAACTTTTCGTCCAGGTCTTCGGCCAACGCCTTGGCCCTCTCACGGCTAAGGGCGCCGACCCGCAGCCACGCGGCGCGCAGGGAGGTATCCGAAGGGTACAACTTCTCCCCCGCCGCTTGGAGCGCGCCTATCTCGTCGAGTAGGGGGCGGGCGCGCTCGTCGGACAAGACGGCGCCGAGGTCCTCGCCCGCATGCTCCCGGAGAAGAGCGAACACGTTGGCCTGTGCGTCATCGCCGAAGTCGGCGTCCTCCAGCACGAGGGGCTGTTGCAGGGCAGGCGCCTCGACGCCTTCCCGCAGGGATCTGGCCGCCAGGTCGGGGCGGGCGACCATGAGGGCGAGGAGTTCCCTACCCGCCTCGATCAAGGGGTCGCGCGGGGTGCTTTGTGGCTGCTCTCGGCGGGATTCGCGTGGTAAGCCGGTGGGGCTCTTCGCCGTGTAGAGGGCGCTCGGGTCCACGTCGAGGGATTCGGCCGCGAGCCGTACCGCGTCCCTCTGGAAAACGGGGTCCTCGATCTCCCGTATGAGCCCCTTGACCTCCGAGAGGATGCGCGACCGTTCCGCCGCGCTGGCGCCGCGCGCGTTCCCGGCCTTGCGTCGGAACAAGTACTCCAAGAGCGGTACGGCATCCGAGAGGAGAGCCCGGAACTCCTTGGCGGTGTGCTCGAGCAGCCAATCGGCGGGGTCGTCGGAGAGGCGCAAAACGCGGAGGTCCAGCTTGAGCTCGGCGGCCGTGGCGGCGGCCCTTTCAACGGCCTTCTCGCCCGCCGTGTCGGGGTCGAAGAGCAAGTGGATGGTGCCCGCGTAGCCGCTGAGCATCTTGAGATGCTGTTCGGTCATCGCCGTGCCCAACGTGGCGACGGCGTTCTTTATCCCGGACTGGTACAGCATGAGAACGTCCGTGTAACCCTCGACGACGAGTACCGCTTGCTCCCGACGTACCACCTCGGCGACCTGGGGGAAGCCATAGAGCAAGGACCTCTTGTTGAAGAGCTCGGTCTCCGGGGAGTTGAGGTACTTGGGCTTCACGTCGTCCCCGAGGGCGCGAGCGCCGAAGCCCACCATCCTGCCGCGCGGGTCGGAGATAGGGAAGGTGATCCTGTCGAAGAAACGCTCCCCCCCGCGCGGCGACAACAGCCCGGCCGCGTCCAAGGCGTCCCGCCCCAGCCCGATCTTGCGCGCCGCCCCCGCAAACCCCCCCGTGCCCCGCGGCGGCGCGTAGCCCAAGCGAAATTCTCCTATAGTAGAAGTAGCTATGCCGCGCTCTTCGAGGTAGCGGCGTGCCGCTGCGGCGGCGGGGGATGTAGAGAGGTACTTCTGGTAGTAGACGGTGGCGGCGGCTAGGGCCTTGTGGGCGGAGCGGCGTCGGGAGGCGCGTTCGCGGGCGGCTCGTTCCTGTTTGGGGGAGCGGCCTTCCATCTCTAGCTCGATGCCGAAGCGTTCGGCCAGGTGAGAGACGGCCTCGACAAAGGGCAGTGATTTGAGTTCTACGACGAGCTTTATGGAATCGCCGCCGCGTTGGCACCCGAAACAGTAATAGAAGTTCTTGTCCGGGGCGACACTAAAGGAGGGGGTCTTCTCCTGGTGGTCGGGGTAGGGGCACAGTCCGCTGAAGCGCGCGCCCGCGCGGCGGAGGGCGGTGAACTCGGAGGCCACCTCGACTATGTTCGCGGCCTCCCGGACCTGTTCTATGCTCCGCTGGGATACCCTCAAGCCCGCCCTCTTTGTACCGGCGTACAAACATTACGCTCCGAACCCACCTTCGTCGGGGCGAATGTTACTCTACGAGGCATGAGCTTATCTCAACAACGGGAAAACGCGCCGCCGAAGGCAACCAACGGGGAGTATGCGGATCTGCCGCCGGGGATCGGGTTCTCCTCCAGGGACGAGCCGTTGCGGCGGGACATCAACCTGCTGGGGCGCATCCTGGGGCATGTGATCGCGGAGCAAGAAGGCAAGAGCCTCTTCGGGGCGGAGGAGGAGGTGCGGCTGCTGTGCAAACGGCTGCGCTTCGCCTACGACCCCGACCTCGACGAGCGGCTGTGGCGCAGGATCGAGCGCATGGACGAGGCGGAGCTGGAGCGCATCGTGCGCGCGTTCTCGGTGTACTTCCAACTTGTGAACGTCGCCGAACGCTACCATCGCGTGCGTCGGCGCCGCGAGTACGAAGCCCGGGACGACGCCCCCCAGCGGGCGTCGCTGCGCAACGCACTTGCGCGCATCGAGCGGGAGGGTGTTCTCGACGCCGGGGGGCTGGAGAAGCTCCTGGACGAGATGCGCGTCAGCTTGGTGTTGACGGCGCACCCGACGGAGGCGCAACGCAGGAGCATCCGTCGCAAGCACCAGGACGTGGCGGAGGCGCTCGACCGGCTCGACTCGGGGCGGCTCACGGCGAGGGAGCGAGCGGGGGTCGAGGAGCGGCTCGCGGAGGAGATCTCGCTGCTCTGGCAGACCGACGAGCTGCGGGCAAAGAGGCCCGAGGTAGAGGGTGAGATCAGCCGCACCCTCCAGTTCTTCGAGGATTCGCTGCTCTCAACGACGCTGGAGGTCTATCGCAACCTAGAAGACGACCTGGCCCGCATCTTCCCCGGCCTCGGGCACGTCGGCAAGATCCTCCGGTTCGGCTCGTGGGTCGGCGGCGACCAGGACGGCAACCCGTTCGTGAGGCCGGAGACGATGCTCACGGCGCTACGGCTGCAGCGCGACCTGATCCTTAAACGCCACCGCGTGGCGGCCCTCTCCCTCGCCCGCCAGCTGACTCAGTCCTCGAAGCGGGTCGCCATCTCCGAGGAGCTGAGCGAAGCCCTGGAGCGGGAGGAAGTGCGCTTCCCGCAGGCCGAGGAGCGGTGGACGAGCGAAGACGCGGAGGAACCCTACCGCCGGATGATGCTGTTTATCGCCGGCCGCATCCGCCGCGCCCTCCAAATGCCGGAGGACCCCAAAGGCTACGCGCGGGCGACGGAGTTGCTCGAAGACCTGCGGGTCGTCCAGCGCAGCTTGCTCAGGCACGGGGGCGAGCGGGCCGCGAACGGCGAGTTGCGCGACTTCATGAGGCAGGTCGAGGTCTTCGGCTTCCACCTCGCCAAGCTCGACGTGCGGCAGGAGAGCTCCAAGATCGCCTCGGCCGTCGCGGAGGTGCTGACCGCCGAAGTCGAGCCGGACTCGGACTACCTCGCGCTCGACGAGGGGGACAAGGCGGATCTGCTGCGGCGCCTGCTGACAGATTCCGCAACGCAAGGCTCCCACGACGACGTGCCGGAAGGCATCTCGGACGAGAGCCGGGGCGTGCTGGAGACGTTCGCCAACATCCGGTTCGCGACGGAGGAGTTTTCGGAGCCGCCAGTGGAGACGTTCGTGCTGAGCATGGCGCGGGGCGCGAGCGACGTCCTGGCGGTGCTGTACCTGGCGCGGCGGGCGGGGCTCGTGCGGTTCGACGAGGAGGGGCGGTGCGTGGAAGCGCTCATCAGCGTGACGCCGCTCTTCGAGACTATCGAGGATCTGGACGAGGCGCCGGAGGTGCTGCGCGGGCTGCTAAAGGACCCGACGTACCGCTCGTACGTGGCGACGCGGAGGGACGAGCAGGAGATCATGCTCGGCTACAGCGACTCGGGCAAGGACGCGGGCTACGTCACGAGCAACTGGGCCCTGTACAAGGCGCAGGAGCGCCTCGCTGAGATTTCGCGCGGGTGCGGCGTCAGGTTGAGGCTGTTCCACGGCCGGGGCGGGACGGTCGGCCGCGGCGGAGGCCCGAGCTACGATGCGATCCTCGCGCAGCCGCCTGGCACGGTCGCGGGGAACATCCGCGTCACCGAGCAGGGCGAGGTGATCTCCTTCAAGTACGGCATGAAGGGCCTCGCGCGTCGCAACCTGGACACGGTGCTCGCCGCCGTCCTCGAGGCCAGCGCCATAGACGGCGACGGGGGGCCGAACGAGGAGTGGGCCGAGGCCCTGGAGCGGCTCTCGACCAGGTCGCGCGAGGCCTACCGGGGGCTAGTCTACGAGAACGAGGACTTTTTGCGGTTCTTCGCGGCGGCGACCCCCATCCAGGAGTTGCCGCTGCTCAACATCGGCAGCCGGCCGGCGAAGCGGGTAGATAGCCCGGACGTCTCTTCGCTGCGCGCGATCCCCTGGGTATTCGCGTGGACGCAGAACCGTCTGCTCCTGCCGTCCTGGTACGGCGCGGGGAGCGCCTTCTTCGAAATGATCGAGACCGAAGGTGGGGTCGAGACCCTGCGCGAGATGTACGACGGCTGGCCGTTCTTCAAGACGCTCGTGGACTTCATGCAGATGACCCTCGCCAAGAGCGACATGAGGATAGCCGAAGCCTACGCCTCGCTCGTCGAAGACGAGGGGGCGCGAGAGCGAGTCTGGGGACGAGTCGCCGAGGAACATTCGCGTTGCGTGGTGGCTATGCTGGCGGTCACCGGCCAGGAGAGCCTCCTCGACAACAGCCCGGTGCTGCAGCGTTCGATCCGGCTGCGCAACCCCTACGTGGACCCGCTCTCTTACATCCAGGTACACCTCCTCAGGCGCTTGCGCTCCCTCCCCGAAGACGCCCCCGAACGCGAGTCCATCGCCTACCCTCTGCTCCTTACCGTCTTCGGCATCTCTAGCGGCATGGTGAACACGGGTTAAAGCGGTCACCTTTCAGCGATTAAGTATCAGCCTGCGTGACACGCTGCGAAACTACACGCCGGCACCGCGGCCGTTCGACGTGCGCTTTATTTTGGTCTTAAGGCGTTTGTAAGTGCCGTCGGAGTCCGTTGGTCATCGGTCCGAAGATCGAAAGGCTTGCAGCGACGGCTGATCGCCGACTGCTAACCGAAGATGGTGTCGCTGCGCGGTAGGAAGATTTGCCTGTAGGTCGCGAGGGCGTAGCGGTCCGTCATGCCGGCGACGAAGTCCACGGTCTCGGTTATTGGGTCGGGGTCGCTCTTAGCGCGCTCGTCGGGACGCTCCAAGTAGTACTCGAAGAGCGCGGCGACCACGCCACCGGCCTTCTCGTTTTCTCGGGAGCGCGGGTAGTTATAGACGTTCTTGAAAAGCCAGGCCCTTAGTTCCATAAGCGCCTCGTAGACCTTATCGGAGAGCCCTATCTCGCCCTTCTCCTTCGACGTTACGATCATATCGCGCACCAGCGTGTCTATCCGCCCGCTCATGCGGTCCCCGAGGACGGCGATGGGACCTTTGGGAAGGTCGTCGAACCGGATCACGCCGGCCCTTATGGCGTCGTCCACGTCGTGGTTGACGTAGGCGATGCGGTCTGAGATGCGCACCACCTCACCTTCTCGCGTCAGGGGATAACCCTTGCCGGTATGATTGCGGATGCCGTCTCTGACCTCGTGGGTGAGGTTTAGCCCCTGGTGATACTTCTCCAGCACGTCCACGACGCGCAGGGAGTGTTCGTTGTGTCGGAAGGCACGGCCGTGGACGGCGAGGACGCGCGTGAGGGCCCCTTCGCCGGTGTGGCCGAAGGGGGTGTGCCCGAGGTCGTGGCCGAGGGCTATCGCCTCGGTGAGATCTTCGTTCAGGCCCAGGGAGCGGGCGATGGTGCGTGAGACCTGGGCCATCTCTAACGTGTGCGTGAGGCGCGTCCTGAAGTGGTCGCCGTCCGGCGAGATGAAGACCTGCGTCTTGTGCATCAGCCGACGAAACGCCTTGGCGTGGATTATGCGGTCGCGGTCGCGCTGGAAGGCGTTGCGTACGCCGTCCGGCTGCTCGGGCTTGGGACGCCCGACGCTCGCCTCGCAGGCCCACTCGGGCCGAACGAAGCTCGTCCCGGCGCCCACGGGGCTCGTCTCGCCGGCGTTCACGCGAGGCGGAGCGAAGAGGGCCGGGCGCTGAACGCGGCGTTGCCCGGAGCGTGGGCGAGGACGTGGGCGGAGACGACCCGGTGCACGCCATCTTCGAGCCCTTTCTCCAGGGAGACGTCATTGAGGGGACGGCGCATCAAGGCTCGTAGGGCGGCGAGGGTACCGGGCGGGACCGGGAAGGCGTCGACGGCCGGGTTCTCGGAGCGGCATTCCCCGCAGAGAGCGCCGCCGAGATCGGGGGCATAGTAGAGGATTCCCGCGTCCGCTTCGTCGAGGTCGAGGTCGCAGGAGAGGCAGCCGTCGAGCTGGGGCGCGTATCCGGCGAGGGTGGAGAGCTTGAGGGCGAAGGCCGAGCGCATGGCCTCGTGGCCCGCTTCGCGTGTTTCGAGGGCGTCGAGGGCGTGGTAGAGCAGGTTGAAGAGGCGCCGGTCGGCCTCATCGCCGCCCGCGAGGGCACGGACGGTGGCGACCATGGATCCGGCGACCTCTAGCCTGGCGAGGTCTTCGCGGACGCCGTGGAAGGATCGCAGGACCTCGGCCTGGGTGATGGTGTCGAGGGTGCGGCCCCCGTAGGCGAGAAAATCCACGCAGGAGAGTGGTTCGAGGCGGCCGCCGAAGCGGGACTTGGTTCGCCGGATGCCTTTGGCGATGGTGGAGACTAGGCCACGCTCCGGGGTGTAGAGGTCCAGGATGCGGTCGGCCTCGCCGTAGCGCATCGAGCGCAGGACGATGCCTTTACTCTTGTAAAGCGCCACTCTCCGCTCTTTCCACGATCGCCACGCTGCCGCTCGTCCCCAACCTCGATGCCCCGGCGTTGAGCATGTCCAGGGCATCGTCCAGGGTACGGATGCCGCCCGAAGCCTTGACCGCTAGCCCCTCCGGGGCCTCCCCGCGCAGGAGCGCCACGTCCTCCAGCGTCGCCCCGCCCGGCCCGAAACCCGTCGAGGTCTTCACGAAGTCCGCGCCGCTGGCGGCCACGATCTGCACGGCCAGCCGCTTCATCTCGTCCGTGAGGTACGCCGCCTCGATGATGACCTTCAAGACGGCGTCGTTGAGGCCGTTGTTCATCGCCACCGCGCTTACCTCGCCGTTGAGGCTCGAGAGCTCCTCGGCCACGTAGGAGAACTCGCCCGAGAGAAACTTGGAAATGTTCATCACCACGTCCGTCTCCGATGCGCCGCCCACGATCGCGTCGCGCACCGCCGCCGCCTTGACCGTCGTCGTGTCGGCCCCGAACGGGAACGAGACCACCGTCGCGACCTTGACGTCCGTCCCGCGCAGCTCCCGCGCGGCGAGCCTGACGTAGCACGGCGGGATGCACACCGCGGCGAAGTGGTGGCGGGCGGCCTCCTCGCACAGACGCCGGACGTCCGCCTCCTTCGTGTCGGGCTTCAGCAGAGTGTGGTCTATCGTTTTCGCAAACTCACGCACCCTCATCGCCACCTGCCACGCTCCTCTTAAAGACCCAAGACGTTACCGCTTGATTATAACCCCAGCCGCTCCAGGAACCGCGTGTCGCTCCGCCATCCCGGCGTGACTTTCACCTTGAGGTCCAGGTAGATGCGGGTGCCGAGGAGGCGCTCGACGTCGCGGCGGGCCTCGGTGCCGATTTGTTTGATGGTGCGGCCGTTCTTGCCGAGCACGATCATGCGCTGCGAGGGCCGTTCGACGTGGATGACAGCGTAGACGACCGTAACGTTGTCCTTGCGCTCGACCTCGTCTGTCTCCACGGCGACCGCGTGAGGCACCTCCTCGCGCAGCACGCCCAAAGCCTTCTCGCGAACGTACTCCGCCAGGATCAAAGACTCCGGGTAGTCCGTGACGATGCCCTCGGGGAAGTACCTGGGGCCGGGCGAGAGAAGTTCCACAACGGACCCCATGAGGGGCTCCACGTTCATCCCTTCCATGGCGCTTAGCGGGAAGATCTCCTCGAACTCCGCGAGCCCGGAGACCTCCCCGACCATCGGAAGCACCTCCGAGCGGTCGCGCAACAAGTCCACCTTGTTGAGGCAGGCGATGGCGGGCGTCCCGGACTCGGCGACGAGCCGGGCCACGTAGCGGTCGCCGCGCCCTAGCCCCCCTCGCGCCTGCGCGGCATCGAAGAGGAGCAACACCGCGTCCGACTCGGAGAGGCTGTCGAGGACCTGCTGCTGCATGCGGCTGCGCAGGGTGTCGCGGGGCTTCTGGGAGCCGGGGGTGTCCATAAAGACCGCCTGGTAGTTCGGGCCGTTGCGGACGCCCCGCACGGGCCCGCGCGTCGTCTGGGGCCGCGGAGAGGTTATGGAGACCTTCTGCCCGACAAGCCGGTTGACCAGCGTGGACTTACCGACGTTCGGCCGCCCCACGACCGCGACGAAGCCGCTCTTCAAGCCGTTGTGGGAGTTCTCGGTCACAGCACCTCCGGGCCGAAGGAGTGGGGCATTATCTCCTCAAATTGGTAGCGACGAGGGTTTCCTTCGGCGTCGAGCACGACGACCTCCTCGCAACCGAACTCGCGCAGGACCTGGCGGCACGCCCCGCACGGGAAACAGGGTGAGGCGTTGGGGCTGTAGACGGCGGCCAACTTTATCTCGCGGTCCTTTGCGTCCGTGGAGTCGGCGAGCATACGGGCCGCGGCATTTCGCTCGGCGCAGATCCCCAGCCCGTAGGAGGCGTTCTCGACGTTACAGCCGGCGTACACGGCTCCGCCTTGCGTCAGGATCGCGGCGCCTACCGGAAAGTTGCTGTAAGGAGCATACGCCCTCTCCGAGGCAGCGCGGGCGGCCCTTATAGCGTCATCGAGGTTCATAGGGGGATTATATCGCCGAGTGACCGTATCCTGACGAACGGCTGTCGAATACTGAAAACCTCGTGCCTACAGGAACTGGAAAACGGCGACTGTGAGGAAGGTGCCGAGGATGGCGCCGGCGGCCACCTGGTAGAACGTGTGGATGCCGGCCTCGACGCGGCTCTGCGAGACGAGGAGGGCCATGAGGAGCGTGATCAGGGAGACCAAGCCGGCGAACCGCCCATCCGTGGCGACGAAACTTGCCGCGACCCACCCCGCGAACGCGACCGCCGCGTGTCCGGAGGGCATCCCACCAAAAAACGGGTTGGGTGATCTGGTAAACGCCTTGCCCACGACGACGCCGATAGCCACGAGCCCAAGCGCGACGAGCGTGAGGTGACCGGGCCAGCGCCGGATGCTCTGCAGCGTCTCGAGCGAGAACGGCCCCAGCTCGTCGGCCAGGATCAGGTACCCCACGGCCACGGCACCCACGCTCGCCACCAGGACAGCCCCGGCGGAGACGTCCTTGGCGAGCTTGGCGAGCGGGTGGTACTCGCGGGTGACGAGGTCCACGGTGAACTCCAGCGCCGTGTTGAACATCTCCACGACGAAGACGGCCACTATGACGAGCACGAGCACCGCGAGCTCGAGCTTGCTGACCCCCAGGAGCAGGCTCAGTACGAGCACCGCCGCCGCCACCGCAACGTGGAAGCGCATGTTGCGTTGCGTGCGCACCGCGTGGACGAGCCCGCGGTAGGCGTGGCCGAAAGACCACGCCACCCCCTGCTGCCCCTTGCGGGGTTCGGAGGCCTTCCTACCCTTCCCCAAAACCTGCGCCCCCGAGCACATCCCGCTGCGCCGTTGCCATCTCGCTCACCTCGAAATCGTCCCCGTGGTCCATACCGGCCAGGTGCAACGCCCCGTGTATCACCAACTCCTCAACCCCAGCGCGATCAAAGCCGACGTACTCCGGCGAGACCACGACCTCCCCGAACATCTCCCCGTACGGCCCGTCTATCTGGAAGCTCAACACGTCCGTCGGAGCATCGATACCTCTGTGCTTCAAGTTTAACTGCTGAATCACGCCGAGAGGCACTAGCACGACCGAAACCTCGCCTAAACGGTCAAGGTTGAGGCCGCGGGCGGCGAATGCGGCGGCGAAGAGCGCGGTCGCGCGTTCGGGGGAGAGGTTGCCGTAGGAGACTTCGTCCAGAACGGCAGCGGAGAAGGGCATATTCAGGAGGTGGAGGGGTTTTTAGCGGCGGGCTTCGGTTTGGCGGGTTCGGCGGGGGCGGACGAGGGGTATTCGATGCGGGGTCCTATAAAGCCTATGAGGGCGCCGCGGATGGCTTCGCCGGTTTCGTGGATCTCGCGCATTGTCAGCTCGCACTCGTCGAACTGACCGTCCTCGAGCTTTGCCCGGATTGTGCCGGCGACAATGTCCTCGATGCGCTTGGGGGTCGGCTTCTCCAGCGATTTCATGGTGGCCTCGACGGAGTCGGCGAGCATCAGGATGCCGGCCTCCTTGCTCTTCGGGCGCGGTCCGGGGTAGCGGAAATCCGACTCACGTACATCTACGCCGGCCAGGTCGCCGCCCAGGGATTCTTCGAGGGCCTTGCGGTAGAAGTATTCGATGCGGGTGGTGCCGTGGTGTTCCCGAATCAGGTCGAGTACCTCCCCGGGCAGGTTCCACTCGCGCCCAATCTCCAGCCCGTCCTTGACGTGGCGTTTGACGATGCGGGCCGAGAGGGCGGGGGTCAGGGTCGCGTGGGGGTTCATGCGGGCGATCTGGTTCTCTATAAAGTACTGTGGGTGCTCGAGCTTGCCGACATCGTGGTAGTAGGCACCGACGCGAGCGAGCAGCGGGTCCGCCCCGATGCGCTCGGCGGCGTTCTCGGCGAGGTTGCCCACCTGCATCGAGTGGCTGAAGGTTCCCGGTGCCCCCCGCAGCAGCTTCTGCAGCAACGGGTTGCCCGGGTCCGAAAGCTCCAGGAGCTTCTGGGGCGTCAGGATGTTGAAGGCGTTCTCCAAGAGCGGGAGGAGAACCATCGCAAGGCCCAGGGAGAGGAGGCCGTTGCCGAGGCCAATGCCGCCCTGGGACAGGGCCGCTTGCAGGGTGCCGCCTCCTATCAGGGCGACGGCGAAGGTCACTACGCCGGTGATTACCGTGATGAGAAGCCCCGCCCACAGGAACTCCGTGCGCGGCCCAACGCGCAAGACCGTGTAGATCGCGAACCCGCACGTCAGCAGCAGCGCCGCGGTCAAGAAGAAGTCGTTGCCGGCGATTATGCCGGTGTTGACGCTGGCGATTACGATCATCACGAACATCAGGCGCGGCCCTAGCAGGATCGTGCCGATGATCGAGAGCCCCGCGAGTGGGATGAGGTACGAGGGCAAAGAGAGCAGGACGAACAATCGCGCAACGGCGGTGAACAGGATGAGGAGCAAGGCGGCGAGGATGAGGCGTATGAGCGCGTTGCGTTTGAGGATCCTCTTCCCGAACCGCTCCAAAAAGTACCACGCGACCCACATCTCGGTCGTCACCACGAGCCCGACGCCCAAAAACACGGTCCACGGGTTGAACCCGCCAACGAGCCCCAGAGCTTCCAGCCGGGCCAGATCCCCCCGCTCTACGACCTCGCCGCTGGCGACGACGCGCTCACCCTGCAAGATGCGACCCGTCACCGGCACGACCGCGTCGGCCGCCCTCTGGCGTGCCTCCTCGGTACCTTCGCGGTCCACGACGTAGTTGGGCTCCAGGAAGGCGCCGCTCAAGACCCGGACCACGCCGCCGAGTTCGCCCGAGGCGTCGCGCTCGGCGGCGGCCGAGAGCCGCTCTCGGCCTTCGGAGAGCGGTACAACGGCCGCCGGGGCTTCTTCGATGTCGTCGTCGGCGACCGCGGCCGAGCCGTAGAGCTCGCGCAGGTTCTCTATGGTGAAGCGCTCGGCGTCGTCCACCCGCGCGTCGTCGAGGAACACCAGCGAGCGGGTGGCGCTCTCGGGCAGCACGAAGGGGGCGGAGTCTCTGATCGCGGAGAGCTTCTCCCCCGCCGGGAGGTCCGAGGCGCGTATTTCGCGCACCTCGTCGAAGAAGCCGCGGATGGTCTCGATCTCGCGGCTTGGGATGGTGTCATCCTGGCGGTAGACCATCGGGGCGCGGGACCGCGCCTCCTCGCGCGCGGCGCCAGTGGCGATCGGGTCGACGTAAGAGACGCTGTGCTGGGCGTAGACGTCTTCCTCGACCACGCTCCCCACCTCGTAGCCCCTGTCTTGCTGGGACAGCCCGAGCGAGACCAGCGGCCTGGAATCCAGGGAGATCAAGACCGTCAACGAGAACCAGGTGAAGAGCAACAGCCCCACGTACAACCGCCGCTTGGGCTGGCGCTCGAGCCTGCCCCGGAAATGCTCCATGCGCGTGGGCTCGCGGTGTATTTCCTCGGCCCGCCTCGCGGAAGGAGGGACGGCTGGCCCGTTGGGGGTCGCCCCGTTCTCGGGGCGCTCCTCGGTGGTGGCCTCGTCCCGAACCTCGTTCTCCGCAGGCTCTTTCACGCCGCGCTCCCCGACTCTCTTGTTGGTTTTCCTAGATCGCCCCGGGCGCCTGCGCGGCGCCCTCGTAGGCGTCCACGATGCGCATGACGAGATCGCTGCGCACGATGTCGTCGCGCTGCAGGCGTACGAAGTCCACGCCGTCCACGCCGGTGAGCGTGCGGCGGGCGTCCTCCAGGCCGCTGGTGTTGCCTTTCGGGAGGTCCACCTGCGTGGCGTCCCCCGTTATCACCATCCTGGAGCCGAAGCCGAGCCGCGTCAGGAACATCTTCATCTGCTGCGGGGTGGTGTTCTGCGCCTCGTCCAGGATCACGAACGCGTCGTTGAGCGTACGTCCCCGCATAAAGGCCAGCGGCGCTATCTCGATGGTGCCGCGTTCGAGGTGCGCCTGGAACTTGGCCGGGTCGATCATCTCGTACAAAGCGTCGTAGAGCGGCCTGAAGTACGGGTCCACCTTCGCCATCACGTCCCCCGGCAAAAAGCCCAGCGACTCCCCCGCCTCGACCGCAGGCCTGGTCAGAATGATCCTGTTGACCTCCCCGCGGTTGAGGGCGTCTACCGCCAGCGCGACCGCGAGGTAGGTCTTCCCGGTCCCCGCCGGCCCGATGCCGAAGACGACCTGGTGCTTCCTGATGGCGTCGGTGTATGCCTTCTGGTTGCGGGTCTTGGGCGAGACGCGCCGGCCCCGATGCGTGAGGATCACGTCACCGAGCACCTCCTTGCCGCCGCCGCCCACGCCCATCCTGTACAGCCGCTCGGCCATCTCCGGCGTGGGGTGGTTGCCGTTCTCCGCGAGCTCCACGAGGCCGTCGAAGACCACCTCGGCCCTCTCTACCGTCGCCTCGTCGCCGCGCAGTACGATCTCGTTCCCCCGCACGATGACCTCGCACTTGACCAGCTCCTCGACCCGCCGCAATACGGAGTCGCGGTCCCCGAAAACCTCGTACTGCCGCCCCGGCGGTACGACGAGCTTCGCCTCCACCCGGTTTCCTGTCGTGATGTCCGTCTTTCCTCCTTTTTAGGCTTCAGGTTTCAAGTATCAACATTCGGCTTTTTGTGTCCGGCGAGACCGCCGGTGTCTCCGCGACGGTTCGCGCTCATCCTAACTTACTCCTTACCAGTTGAGAGAGCCTGCGTCCGTCCGCCCTCCCCTCGGCCATCGCGGTCGCCCTGCCCATCACCGCGCCCATTTCCCTCATGCTCGTGGCCCCGGTCTCGCTTATCGCTCTGTCCGCTATCTCCTCTAGCTCCGCGTCCGAGAGCGGGGCGGGGAGATAGGCGCGCACGACCTCGGCCTCGGCGGCCTCGCCGTCGGCCTGCTCCTCGCGCCCGGCGCTCCGGAACGCCTCCGCCGACTCCTCGCGCTGCTTGAGCTGACGCCGCAGCACCGCCTCCTCCTCCTCGCCGCTGAGGGGCTCGCCTTTGTCGATCTCGGCGTTCTGCAGGGCGGCGCTTAGCATGCGCAGGGCGCCGAGGTGCGATTTGTCGTGGGCGCGCATCGCCTCTTTGGTGTCGCGCGAGATGTCGTCCCGGACGCTCACGGCATGCTCAACCTTCGGCCGCCCATCACGTGCGCGTGCAGGTGGAAGACCTCCTGGCCCGAATCGGGACCGTTGTTGATCCTGAACGCGTACCCGGACTCGGCGACGCCCTTTTCCTCCGCGACCGCCTGCGCCACCTCGAAGAGGCGTTTCGTCACCCCGTCCGATAGCTTCTCCATCTGGGCTATCGAGGGGACGTGCTTTTTGGGGATCACGAGCACGTGAACCGGCGCCTTCCCGTCTATGTCCTCGAACGCGACCACGTCCTCGTCCTCGTGAAGGACCTCGGCGTCCATCTCCCCGCGCGCTATCTTACAGAATATGCAGTCGTTCTCGCTCATCCGTTCCTCGTCATATTTTTCGTCCTCTCCAGCACCGCCCCGGCCCGCGCTACCGCCACGACCCCGGCGGTCTCGCTCCGCAACCTGAACGGCCCGAGCGACGCGGGCCGCAGCCCCGCGTCCCCGGCAAGCGCCAACTCCCCATCGCCCCAACCGCCCTCCGGTCCCACGAACAAGCCCACCGGCCCCTCACCCACC
>Ga0126306_10000797_pt1 | contig 15774 bp, 11 predicted proteins | sample Plot27_FD_92592 | JGI IMG/M metagenome (GOLD analysis project Ga0126306, IMG submission 92592) | Serpentine soil microbial communities from UC McLaughlin Reserve, CA, USA - Plot27 | ecosystem: Environmental > Terrestrial > Soil > Grasslands | place: USA: UC McLaughlin Reserve, Lake County...
CCGTGCCCGCCGCAATCCCGGCTCCGACCGACGCAATGGCGACGGCGGAAACCGTGGTACCGCCGGAGTACCATAGCGATGGTACCGCCATTTCAAGCCAAAGTTCGGGAGTCACGGATCCACCCCCGCCGCCCGCTAAAACCGTCGTGGAAATCGCGGGGACCGAGTCGGCGCCAACGACCCCCGATGCCGATGTCCGCGAGGCCCCTCGCGAAGCCATAGCCGCCGCCGCCGCGGCGGAGCCGCCCCGACCGCCGAGCGAGAGCTTCCCGGTTTTGGGTAGGCCTCCGGCGAAAACCGAGCCAGGTGCGACGCCGATAGCGAGGGCCGATGGGACAAGATGGTACCGCGATAAAAATCTGCGGTACCAAATTCGGTTCACAATTGCGGAACAGTCCGCACCTATTGCCGGTGTTTTCCGGCGAGCGGCAAGGTCTTTCACCGGCAAGAAGCTCCGTCGTAATCGCCGGATGCCGCTACGTGAATTGGTACGCCAGGCGGTACCAGATCCGGGTGCGGATCTATCAGAAGCGGCAGTCACTTCCTGCTTGCAAGAGCCTCAGCAGTTGTGCGCAGACACCGACCGTCGTGAAGCGGTCCCCGACGGCGTGCAGAGGCGATTGCAGGCCGCGGTCGCCGAGGTCGTCGCAAAGGCTCTGGCGGAAGACCGTCGCTCGTTTGCTCTCGCGAACGAGCCGATCAAACATCGGACGTCCGACTGCGATCGCTCACGCCTGGGTGAATGTCCCGGGCGAGCGACCGGGAAGTCCCATTCGCAGTCAGCGCCGAACGAGGCCAATCGCTCAGCCGTGGACGCTTGGGGCGCGACGAGCAGCGGTGGCAGGGGCCGCGGGGGAGACTCGACCGCGAGTGGCCGTGGCGGCGGCTCGGTCTCGAGTGGTCGGGCCTCGGCCGCCAAAGCGCTCAAGACCACAAAGGTCGCCGGCGACATAGCCGCTGCCGCCGGCGGCGCGATCGCCCGGCGCGTCGGTGACGTTCGCCGGCGCGCCGGCGCGGCCCGCGCGCGGATCAGTCGCGCGCAACGCGAATACGCCGAGGGCGATACGAGGCTGCTGCTGCAGCTGGGCATCGTATTCAGCCTTCTCTACCTGGCGTTCGTCTCCGGCTGGATCTGGGTGACGAGACTGCGCCACACCCGACGCTTCTGATGGAAGCGGCGAGCGGATCACGGAGTACCGCGACGGACAGGGACGGCGCTCGTGAGCGGATGCAAGAGCGCCTTGAGCACGTCCAAGTCGCCAGGGCGTGGACGTACGAGTTCCGCCAACGGGAACGAAGTCGTAAGGCGGTAGCTGGCGAGCGCGGTCGCGCCGCCGGCGAGGAAGGACGCGCTCGCGGCCGCCGCCGCTCCGCTCGCCTCGTAGGGCGGGATCAGCAGGAGATCCAGGGCGAGGCCGACGACGAGTGAGACGAGCGGAGCGAGCGACGACAAGGCCGGCCGGGACGAGGCGACGAGTGCGTTCCCGAACACGTTCATGGCGCTGAAGCCAATCGCCCCGAGCAGCAGGACGAGGAACGGCACCGCCGACGCCTCGAACGCGTCGCCGAAGACGATGGGAAGGAGCGGCGGCACAGCCACGGCCGCCGCGGCGGAGCTCGCAAGGGTGGCGAGCGTCGTTGAGCGAAAGGCGCGGAGCGTGCGCTCCGCACGTCGTTCAGATTCGGCTCTCGCGACCAGCGGAAGGAGCGCGGTGGCGATCGCGCCCGGCAGGTACTGCAGGACCTCCGACACGCTCACGGCGACCGCGTAGATGCCGAGCGCCGCCTCTGACGCGAGTAGCGCGATCAGGATCTGGTCGATCCGGAAGTTAAGTGAGTCCGCGAGCGTCCCGACCCAGGCTCGTAGCCCGAACCGCATCGATTCACCGAGCAGCTTCCGGCTCGGTCTCCCGAAGCCGTTGTCGCGGCTGGCGACGAAGAAGAGAACCAGCGCGCGAAGGCCCTGCGTCCCGACCCAGATCAGCGCGGCGGTAAGAGCCGTCAAGCCGCCCACGCCCCAGACGACGGCCACGACGAGCGGATACAGCCACGAGGTTACGACGGTGGTGAGGGCGTGCGCTCGGAACCGGCTGCAGCCGAGTAGGAAGCGGTACCCGGAGTCCGCGAGCGCGGAGGCGACGATGCCGAGCGCGAGGACTGCAATGCCCGCGTTCCCGACACCGGGAGGCCGGGCCTCCGGCACGAATACGAGCGCGCCGGAAACGAGCAGCGCTCCGGCTAGGCCTGCTGCCGTGCCGAAGCCGAGGATGTTCGAGAGCAACACTGGCCGGGCGGCGGGTCGCCGTGCGGCGAAGACGACCGTCGCCTCGGTCACGCCGACGCGAGCAACCCACGCTGTCACGAGGGCAGTGACGCTGATGAACGCGACGGTTCCTCGCCCGCCCGGACCTAGGGCCCGCGTTACGAGCAGTAAGGCGACGAAGAGCCCCGCGTTGCCGATGACCTGCGCCCAGAAGAGAAACGCGGAGCCGCGCACGCCGGCGTCCGGCTCGCGCGACCCGCGGACGGCGCCTACCGGCCCCGACCGCGTAAACGCGCCGGTGCCGGTGACCATCCTGACGCGAGCCGCCGCGGCGTCGCGGCCGCCTCGATTAGGGACACGAACTTTTCGACGCCGTCTCTATGGCTTGCTCGAAGAAGATTCGCGTTCTCGGAGAACGCCGCGCTGTATCGCTCGTACGACGACGCAAGCTCGAGAATCGCCGTCGCCGTCCCGTCGGGGTGGGCGGACGGAACGCAGAATCGCGCAAGGGCGGGATGGAGGTAGTAGAGAGGTGCGTCGCCAACCCGCGTGCACACCACGGGCACGCCGCGCGACAGCGGCTCTAGGACGGCGAGCTGCGCTCCCTCCCGCCGGGATGTCGAGAGGCAGACGTGGGCTCGGCCCTGGATCTCCTGGATCGCCTCCCACGACCGTGGTCCGTGGATGGAGAGCCACGGCCGCGACCGCGCAAGCTCCTCGAGTTCGGTTGCGAGGATGCCTTCGCCGTACAGCTCGAGCGTTGCCGCACGGACGCGGCGCACGCGGTCCACTGCGACCACCGCCTGGACCGGATCCTTCTCCGGGTACAGCCTCCCCACCCATGCGATGCGCAGAGGCGACGCTCCGTCCGGACGTCGCGCTCGCTCGGCCGGAGGGAGTTCACGAAGCGGAAACGGCACGTGCGTCGCCTTCACGCCGTACCGGTTTCGCGCCCCGTCGACGCCCGCCCGCGAGACCGAGACCGGACGGGAGATGCGGACCGCGGGACGCGTCAGCGCCCACTCGAACAAGGAGCCGAGAAGACCGTGATAGAGCCAGGATCCCGTAAACGGCGCGCCCGAGCCGTGCAGGACGAACAGCACTTCCTTGCCCCGGAACCTGGCGGCAAAAGCCGCAAGGGGGGGAAGCGCGTGCCGCGTACCGTTGACCACGACGACGTCCGTGGCGCCGACCTCGCGCCAGAGCGTCCGCCAACCCCGGACGGGCAGCGGCCATCCGGCCGGCGGGAGAAACCACGTCGGAAGCGTCGCGTCCGCGTCGGTCCGGCCGCGTCGCAAGCGGCAGGCGAGAACGCGCACATTCCATCCGCGCCCGCGAAGAGCCTGTCGGAGCCTCGCGACGAAGTGCTCGACGCCCCCGGCGTGAGGAAGCACGAAGCTAGAGACGAGCAGGACGTTCACGACACGCCGAGAGCCGCGCGGGGGACGACGTCGAGAGAACCGGAGCTCACCTGGGCCGCAGAGACGCTCGATGCCGCGCGGTATCTCAACTCACTGCTTCGCAGCGGTGCGCTGATCGCCACCGTCGTCGTCGCCCTCACCGGCAGCGTCCTCCTCCTGTCATTTCTTCTCCCCAAGAGCTACCAAGCGACCGCGAGCATCGTTCTCGAGGAGCAACCCGGCGAGCTCACCTCCGGCGACGTCGAGCGGCGGCTGTTCACGATCAACACGCTCGTGACGACGCAGGGCGTGTTGGCGCGGGCGGCGCGACGGCTCCAGGCGGAAACGACGGAGTCCCTTCAGAGCAAGGTCAGTTCGTCCGTCGACGCCAGGGCGAACATCATCAAGGTGACGGCGACGGACACGAGGCCGGCCGGCGCCGCCGCGATCGCGAACGCGACCGCCAACGGGTTCCTGGCTCAGCAGCGCGCGGCGGAACGGCGTAGCGTTGCCCGGACCCGCGCGACGCTCATCCGCGCGATCGCGCGGCTGCGTGGGTCGCGGGCGGCGCGGAGCGAGATCGAAGTGCTTCGCGAGCGATTGAGCGAGCTCACGCTCCTGGAGGCGTCCTCCGGGACCGAACTCCAGCTCGCCGAGGCAGCACGTGCGCCGGCTACCCCGAGCTCGCCGCGACCGGTGCGCAATGCGCTCTTTGCCTTCGCCGCCGCCGTCTTCATTGCCGTCCTGGTCGCGGTGGGCCGAGAGCACCTGGCGCCGCGGGTCAGCAGTGCGACGGAGCTCGTTCAGCTGAGCGGCTTGCCGGTGCTCGCCCGACTCCCAGGCAGCCGCAGGCTCGCCTCGAAGACCCGCATGGCGGCGGTCGTGCGCGAGGCCTATCAGTCGCTTGCGGCACTCGTCACGCTGCAGCTTCCGCCGTCGCGGCAGTACGCCCTGCTCGTGACGAGTGCACACGCGGACGAGGGCAAGACCGAAGTCGCGGCGAACCTCGGCCCGGCCCTCGCTCAAGCCGGAGAGAACACCTTGCTCGTCTCGGGGGACCTGCGGCGCCCGGCGCTCGACGGGAGGCTCGGGATCGATCAGCGCTCGGGCCTCGCCGAGATCCTGTCGACGCGCGGCACGGATCCAGCGACAACAACTGCCAAGCTGACCAGAAGCCCCGAACATCCGAGGACCGCGGACCAGGAGAACGGCAGCCTCGTTGCTCTCGGGAGCGGACGCGGACCGGCGAATCCCGTACGCCTCCTTTCGCCCGGCCGGCTCGATGCCTTCTTCAAAGGACTCGCACGCACGAACTACCGCTATGTCGTCATCGAAGGCCCACCACTGCTCGGAGCCGTCGAATGCCGCTATTGGCTCGAGCGGGTGGACGCCGTTGTCGTCGTCTCCACACTCGAGCGGTTGTCGCCCGACGCCGTGAGAGAGGTCCGTCAGCTGCTCGAGCGGTATCCGGCGCCGGCACTGGGCCACGTCGTCATCGATGCGACCCGCGTCCTGTAGCGACCTCACCGGCCGCTCTCCCGCCCCAGCCGCCGCCGGCTCACAGTGCTTCCCGCCCAGATCAATGCCGCCGTCAGCCAGAGGTGACGCCAATGCAGCGTGTCGATGAAAAGGCTGTTCGCGAGCAGTCCCGACCACGCGGCGAGAAGGGCGGCGGAGCCGATGCCGTGCAAATCGCGGCCTCGGACCGCGCGCCGAGCGGCCGAGACGAGCGTCACCAGGAGGAGACCGACGAGGATCACGAGCCCCGGGGCACCCTGCTCGGCGGCGGCCCGGGCGTACGTACTGTGGGCCGCTATGCCTGCGGCCTGCTCGTACTGGCCGGGACCGATGCCCAACGGGTAGCGCTCGGCGGTCTCAAGGCTGACGAGCTGACCGCCGAACCTGCTCTCGTCGTAGGTCTGCACGCGCGCGCGCTCGCGGAAGAAGCCTCCGGATCCCGTTACTTCGACGACGGCGGTGACACCCGCGAAAGCTGTCAGGACTATCGCGACGACGCCGAAGGCGTATCGCCCGCCGCCACGGCGAAGCGCAAAGACGAGGACGAGGACGAGCACGCCGACGCCGTAGTTCAGCCACGCGGCCCGGGAGTACGAGACGAAGACCCCGAGGGTCAGCACGAGGAAGACTCCGAGCTTCACTGCGCGCGAAATCCTCAGCAGCCGCGGCGACAGCAGTTCCTCCATCACGATCAGCGCCGCGGGAACGAGGAAGGGGCCAAAGACGTTCGGATCCTTGAAAAGGCCGTGCGCGCGCGAGCCCTCCGTCAGGAGCTCACCGCCCGGGAGCAACCCGAACAACGCCAGCGTGGACGCGACCGCCGACGCGACGGCCCCCACGAGGTAGCACCGAACCACGAGGCGGGCACGCGCAGTCGTGTCGACGTAGACCGCCAGCCAGAGCGCAAAGACGGCCAGATAGAGCGTGATCGCGAAGAAGGTCGCGGCGCGTGCGCCGTCGACCACCTCGATGGACGAGAGCAGGTTGAGCGCGAGGAACGACCCCAGGAGGAAGGTCAGCCCCGGCCGCACGCGACGAAGCGCCACTCGCCCCCCTGCGACGGCCAGCGCAATCAGGACGCCGAAGACCAAGTCGGGGGGCGCGGGTTCCACCCAGGCGAGCGGGAGCAGCAAGAAGCCGACGGCCACCGCAGCCTCATAGCGGACGAGCGCGAGCGTGAGCGTGCCGATGACGCCGACGGCGAAGCCGACGGCGAGCGGGAGCGGAGGGGGTTGCCGGGAGAGCACGAGCGCCAGCACGAGCGCAAGCGCGGCGAGCGCGGCGGCGCCGGTGGCCGCCGCGAGCGCATTGATCATGCGCGGACGGGCGAGAGGGGCGAGATGGGCTCCGGCGACACTCATCGGCCGCCCACGTCCGGCGCCGCGACTCGGCCGACGAGTTCCAAATGAGCCGACCGCGACTCGTAATCGTCATCACGTTGGCGGAGACCGGAGGCGCGCAGCAGTACGTCGCCCAGCTCCTCCCCGCAGTGGGCGAGCACTTCGACCTGGTTGTCGCGGCTCACGGATCCGGCCCTCTCCGCGATGCGACGAACGAGGCCGGCGTCCGTTTCGTCCCACTACGGCACGTCCGGCGTTCAGTCAACCCCCTCCGCGACGTCGTCGGCCTACTGGAGCTGATCCGGCTGTTCCGCCGCGAATCGCCGCACATCGTCCACGCGAACAGCTCCAAGGCCGGGATCCTGGCGCGGCTGGCCGCGGTCGCTGCGGGTGTTCCGATCCGCATCTTCACCGTCCACGGCTGGGCCTTCAAGGCGCACACGGGCTTGGCCTCACGTGTGTACCTGTGGGCCGACCGGCTGGTCCGCCCACTGACGACCGCGACGATCTGTGTCTCGGAGAGTGAACGGTCTGCCGGGCTCGCCGCGCGAACGTGCCGTGCCCGGCGAGCTGTCGTGATCCCGAACGTCGTCGACGTCGACGCGGCGCCCCTCGCCAGGCAAGGCGGAGCACGCTCGCGCGTGATCAGCGTCGGGCGTCTGAAGGCTCCGAAGGACTTCATCACGCTTACGCGCGCGCTCGCACACGTATCGCCGTCGTCGTTCGAAGCCCAGTTTGTCGGCGAGGGACCGGACCGAGCCGCCGTCGAGTCCGAGGCCGGCGCGCTCGGGCTCGACGGACGCCTGCGGCTGCTGGGCGACCGCGCGGACGTGCCGGCGCTGCTCGCGTGCTCCGATGTGTTCGTCCTCTCGAGTACGTCCGAGGGGATGCCTGTCTCGGTCGCGGAGGCGATGGCGGCAGCACTGCCCGTCGTCGCGACTGCGGTGGGCGGGGTTGGAGAGCTCGTCGTCGACGGCGAGACGGGCTTCCTCGTACCGCCGGGAGACGCCTCGGCACTTGCCGCGGCGATCACGAGGTTGCTCGCCGATCCCGTCCTCCGCAGGAGGATGGGCTCGTCGGGCCGCTCTCGGGCCGAAGCGATCTTCGATCTCGGCCGCTTTCGAGCCGCCCACCTCGACCTCTATCGCGCGGAGCTCGCGCGCATCGGCTTGCGACTGCCCTCGCCGTAACGGAGGCGCCGGTAACGGTTGCGGAAGGGCAGCGGGGAGTCGTGCCCGCCGCAGACCTTCGCCCGGAAGTCGATCAGCCGGTCGTGGGCGTCGATCTGACGCCGACGGAGGGCAAAGCGTTCCGTAGTGCCGACGTTGACTCCGGGCTCACAGGAGACGGCGAAGCGGTAGCCCGCGGCCGCCGCCAGCCTTCGCTCGCGCTCGCCGAAGAGGCCGGCTGGATAACAGAACGCCTCGACAGTCCGCTCGAGCCGAGTCTCCAGCGCCAGCTTCGAGCCTTCGATCTCACGCTCGGCCAGCTCGTCATCGACGCTGAGTAGGTTTGGATGAGTCAGAGAGTGCGCCTCGAACCGCAGGGTCCCACCGCGATCGAGGTCAACGATGTCGTCCCAGGTCAAGAGCGGTGGTTGTCGCCGATACCACGGGAAAGACACGTCGCCGTCGATGACGGCAGTCGGGACGAAGACCGTCGCCCGAAAGCCGTGTCCCTCCACCAGAGGCAGAGCTTCCTCAGCAGTGTCGAGATAGCCGTCGTCGAAGTTGAGGCCGATCGTCTTCGGAGGGATCTCGCCGGCATCGAGAAGGTCGACGGCCGCCGCTACGTCGACGACGCTGTACCCCTCGGAGGCCAGGAAGTCGATCTGCTCGCGGAACCGGCGTCGAGGAACGGCCAGTGGATCGTGGTCGTCCGAAACCCGGTGGTAGAAGAGGATCCGCAACCCGCCGGTGGCCGGCTCGTCACGCGTAGTGACGCGCCACCATGCCGACCGCGCGAACGTGACCGCCGCCTTGACCGAACTCGGCAGCGTGGGCCCAATACCACGCGGGTTCGCCAGACGCCGGGTCACCGCAGAGTCTAGGGACCCGCGGCTCGGACACCGCTCGCTCTGAGCACGTCGCGTCGGCGGGCGAGCCGCCGGCGAGCGGGAGCGAGTCCATCGTAGAGCCGCCGCGCCGTTCTTCGGCGCCTGAGGTTCTCCCGCGCCGTGAGCCAGCCCACACGCGCGGCCACCACCGCGCGACCCGCCGGCGAACCGGCGAGGCCGATGCCGAGGTGGAGCGGCTCGCGCCGATCTGCGAACTCGCGCTTGTACCGCTCGGCGCCTCCGAGGAACTCGACGCGTGCGAGGCCTTCACCGGCGGCGACCTCGATCGCATCGAGCATGTTGACCAGGCCCGGCGAATAGCGTGCAAAGGCGGGGTCGAAGGCGATCCGGTGCAGGTACGCGCGGCCGGCGAGCGCGAAGTAGTAGAGGAACGCGATCGGGCGTCCGTCGAGCTGCAGCGAGACGATCCGCGCCACGTCGAGTTTGGCGAGTGCCGGCATCACAGCCCGATGGAACCGCAAGCCGGTCGGTGTTACGAAGCCCGATCCGTCGGGGCGGCCCTCCCAGCGCAGCGCATGCAGCCGGAACGCATGCTCCAGCGCCGGCTGTAGCTCGGCCTTGCTGCGGGCGACCGCAACGTCGATCTTCCCCAACGACGCGAGTTGACGCCGGCGTCGCGCGTGCAAGCTGCGCTTCTTTGTGTTCGTCTTGCGGCGGTAGACAGCCTCCCAGTCAGCGCTCAAATCGAGGACCGGAGCCTCGATTCGCTCGAAGAGGTACAGCCGGGGACGCCGGACAGCACCCGCAAGCAGGGAGCCACGCGGCAGCCCGAAGACGTCGACGTAGTCCTGACCTGATACCGCGCGCCTGACCAACTCCGTCGCGACCGCTGGATTTTCCCCCTCACCAAGCAGTACGTCGGCGAGCACGGATTGCCGCCCGCCCAAGAAGGTGGCGACCTCGAGGCCGCCGCGTCGATGGACGATCAGCGGCAGGGCGGCGATGAGTAGCGGGCCGCGGTACGCCGCCTCCACGACGAGCCGGCAACCATCGCCGTAGTGACGCCACCACTCGAGCAGCCAGCAATGCAGCAAGAACGGGCTCGGCCGGGGCATCGACCGCACCAGCCGGTCCCACCACCCGCCGAGCGCCCGGAACCCGGCCTCGGTCGAGATCGTCTCGTACCGAAGCTCATCCACAGCGCGCGGTCGAAAAACGGCGGGTCTTCGAGCGTTTTTGGGGGCGCCTGCCCTCACGATGGGTAGATACCCACCTGGAGGGGTGATGGTCGCCCAGGAAGGGGATTCGCTGCATGGCCTCGCTATTCGGTGTGGCACTGGTGGTGCTCACCGGCTGCCTGCTCGCGGCGCAGCTCGGCTGCTCGACCGAGCCCAGCGCCTCAGGCTCACCTCCAAGCGAGACAGTCTCGGCGACTGTGCTGGGAATCACGGCGAAGAGCCCGATCCGCCCTTCGACCTACCGGCTTCCGACGCACGGGATCAGGGTGAGATCGTCATCGCAGCTCGCTGCGGCGCTCAAACTCGAGCGACCGAGCAACATCATCCTTGCGCCGGGCGTCTACGACAGTCCCAGACCATTTTCGAACGGCTACGGCCATCACGTCTACTCGGCCAGCCTAGGGCGGGCGGTCCTGAGGGCAGGCATGGTTCTTGGCGGTCACGACGGACCAACCGGCGCCCTTATCCGGGGCCTCCGGTTCGACGTTGTGGATCCGACGAAGACGCTGCACGGCGACGTGATCCATGTCTGGGGCTCCGCACGGCGGGCGCGAGTGCTCGACACGACGCTCCACGGCAACCGGATCGTCTCCGCCGGCGTCGTCGTGCGGCAGCCGGAAGGGTTCGTCGCCCGGCGGCTCGTCATTTCAGGGTTTCGGAGCTTCGGCGCTGTCGTCGACCCGAACGACGGCGCCTACCGCGCGCGGGTCCCATACATCGTCGAAGATCTGCGCATCTCGCACGTCGCCCGTGGGGTTCCGGGCTCCTCGGACGGGACCGCCGAGGCCTGCCTTTGGCTCGGGAGCACCGGTCGCGTCCGGCGAATAGACGTCCGCCGCTGCAGCCTGATCGGCATCTGGACGGGATCGGCACACAGAAACTCCCTGATCGAGCACGTCCGGATCGACCGGACTCGCGTGGGTGTGTACGTCGAGCACTTCACGACCGCGTCCAGGCTCCAGAACCTCCGTATCGGGCCGAACGTCAGCCGGGGGATCAATGCTGAATGGGCCGACCCTGCTTGGGACCACAAGCCGGCCAGCGTCGACAACATCATCCAGGACAGCCACTTCGATACAACGGTCGTCGGTGTCTACCTCGACGAAGGGACCACGAGAACGGTCGTCCGGCGCAGCAGGTTCGTCAACCAGACCTGGGCTGGCATCGGTGACTACCGAGGTGTCGAGAACCGGTACTTCGGCAATGACTTCCGGGGCCTGCGCCCCGGGGCCGTCGCGGTCTCGCACGATCACGCGCTCGAAGCTCGCGAGTCCAAAACCAGTCCATGACCGCTCGCGTGATGATCACGGACGCCGAGGAGCGCGCCGTCCTGGGGACATGTCGAGGGCTGCAGAGCGCCGGCTACCGAGTCTCCGCCGTTGCGACGAAGCGGCCGGCCGCCGCCCACTGGTCGCGATCCTGCGCACGGCGCTTCGATGCTCCCGACCCACGTGAGGACGTCACGGCATTCGCCGCCCGCCTGGAGGAGCTACTTCGGGCCGGCGACCACGCCGTTCTGCTGCCCGGAAGCGATGTGTCGCTCTACGCAATCTCGGAGCATCGAGACCGGCTCGACCCGCTGACACGGGTTGGCCTACCGCCTCGCGAGGTCGTCCGGGAGAGCCTCGATAAGCTGGCACTGCTCGAGCTGGCGGCCGACGCCGGGCTGCATTCACCCGAGACCGTCCTCTGCGTCGACATCAGCGACGCGAGGGCTGCGGCGGCGCGCATCGGCTACCCCGTCGTCCTCAAACCGGCGCGTTCGTTTCTGGACGTGGGAACCGGGCTCCGCCAGCAACGGGTCGCCTTCACCGCAGACGAGTCGACGCTCGCAGCCGAGGCGCGAAACCTCGGAACGCCGTTTCTCGTTCAGCGGTACGAGCACGCGGGAGTCCTGTTCTCGTGCACGGGTGTGATCGCGGGTGGCGATCTGCTCGCACTCACCACCTCGCGGGTTCTGCGGATGTGGCCCCCGTTGGGCGGGATGCACACGTTGTCGGAGACCGTGCCCGTCCCGAGGACACTCGGCGCTCGGGTGCGAACGCTGCTCCGCACTCTTCGGTGGACGGGGATCTTTCAGCTCCAGATGCTCGAGTTCGACGACGGGCGGTACGCCGTGATCGACCTCAACCCGCGCGTCTTTGCATCGATCACCCTCGACGTCAGAGCCGGCGCGAACCTTGGAGCGATCTGGTGCGATTGGCTGCTCGGCCGTCAGCCTGCATCTGCGGTCGCGAAGCCTGGCTTCCGCTACCGCTGGGAGGAAGGTGAGCTGTTCCATCTCCTCTGGAGACTGCGCCGCGCCGAGCTTCGCGCCGCCGCGTCTGTTTTGCTGCCTCGGCGCCGTGTAGCCCACGCCTGGTTCCGGCTACGTGACCCCGCCCCAATCGCGGCACGTGCCTTCGGCCTCAGCAGACGAGTGGTCACGGGGAACGGCCACCGCCGAAAGGCCGGCAGCGGCGCCACTCGGTTCTCGCCGATGGAGAGCGACCAAGCGCGCTCCCCGAGGACCGCGCCATGAGCATCGCCGAGGCGAGACCGCCAAACCTGCGATTCGGTGACGCCATTGGCCGCCGCGTTCCCTTGTTCATGGAACGCGCAGGAAGCTCAGCGTGGCTCGTCGCCCTTGGGCGCGTCGCGCTGATTTGGCTTCCTGTTTACGTGCTGCTGGTCGACGAACTGCCAACCCTGATGGCGCTGGCGAGCACGTCCTTGGTGACCGGCGCATGGGTGCTCACTCTCCGGACGGCGCTCAGTAACTACTTCACGCTCGGTGCGACCACAGCGTCTGCCGTCGGCACTGGCACGGGGCTCGTCAGCGTTTCGGCCCTCGAGCTCTGGGCGCCAGGCGTGGACTTCGGCGCGCGTGCACTCGCTGCGACGGCCATCGCTGTCTTCGTCCTGTCAGCGGTCTGGGAACATGTCGTCCGCATCATTGCCAAGCGGCGGGTCTTGATCGTCGGAACGAGCGCGTGCGCCTCCGCCGTGGTCGAGGAGCTCGCTCGCAATGAGGAGGCGCCGTTCAGGGTTGTTGGGGTCGTGGACGAGGAGGCAGCGGATGGTGTCGAGCTGCCGCAGCTCGGTTCCGTCATCGAGCTCACCCGGATCGTCGAGGCGAAGAAGCCCGACATCGTCGTCCTCGCCGATGGCGGTAGCGCCGCGGCGCTCGACCGACTCCTCGAGACAACTCGGCCGCGGTTCCGGGTGGTCACCCTCCCCCACTTCTTCGAGCACGCGTCTGGGCGTGTGCCGCTCTCGTATCTCACGCCGGCGTGGTTCATGAGCATGCTCCACCTGCGTCAGAAGCCGTACACCAGAATCGCGAAGCGGTCGTTCGACGTCATCGTCGCGGGAGTCGGATTTGCCCTCGCAGCCCCGCTGCTCATCGTCCTCGCCCTGGCTGTGGCCGCGACCCCTGGCCCGATCATCTACCGCCAGACCAGAGTCGGGGAGGGCGGTCGCCTCTTCACCATTTACAAGCTGCGCACGATGTGCCAGGACGCCGAAGCCTCCGGCGAGGCACGGTTCGCCGAAGAGTGCGATCCGCGCACGACCCAGTTGGGTCGTATTCTTCGCCCACTCCATCTGGATGAGTTACCCCAGCTATGGAATGTGCTGAAGGGGGACATGTCGATCGTCGGTCCGCGACCGGAGCGACCTGAATTCGTGGCGATCCTCGAGAGCGTTGTGCCGTTCTGGACCCGTCGACTCACCGTTAGGCCTGGAATCACAGGCTGGGCGCAAATCTGCGGCGGCTATTCGTTCGATTCGGAGAGCGCAGCGGACAAGCTCTCCTACGACCTGTGGTACTTGCGCCATCGCGACATCGTGGTCGATATCGCAATTTGTGCGAAAACGTTCGCGACGCTCGTTCTGCGGCCGGGGCGGTGACGGTGAGCCGGAGTATGCTGCCTCACCGTGGCGGGCGACTCTCTGGAGCCCACAGCGGATGGCGGGCACGCCGCGGCCTTTGTCGACGCGGACGGCAACCCGACTGAGGACCCCGCGAAGGCGGTGGGCGGGGAGATCGTGGACTACGACGCGAACGCCGAGCCGAAGAGGCACACGTGGTTCCGCGTCGAGGAGGTCGAGAGTTCCTGGCTCCCTGTCAGCGAGTCTGCGTTCCTGCTGTGGGTACTCGTTCTACTGGCCCTTGTCTGGCTCGGGGTCGGCTTCGCGCTCGGCGTGTTCTAGGAGCTCGCGGTCCGGCCAGACGGCGGGCCGTGAGAGAGCCCGATAGGTAGTTTCGAGCGTTGAATCGAGTGCCATCGGTCCGCAAGCCGCGATAGGACGTCCTGACGTGTCGACTCGGGCGCGGCAAAAGACCGGGAACTCCCTCTCGGAGCGGCCCGTCCCGCTCTGCCAGGCTCGACGGGTGGGGTCGTCCTTGCGTGCCGCCAAGATTGTCGAGCCCCCGGTCGGGAGCTCCGGGTCGGCCACTGGCGCGAGGCGGGCTGTACGCTGCCCGTCTCGAGGAACTGCCTGTTCAGGCGACTTTCGACTGCCGGTTCTGCCGCACGCGCCTGGAAGGGCCGACAGATCGAGGAGAGTTGGGTAGCTGGGTCGACTGTCCGCCTGCGCGAGCCGGTGCACTCATGTGCTCGAGCGACGGCGGGCGGAGTCGAAGACGGACTCTTCGTGCCTAGGCAACGGCGAAACTCCGAAGGGAACCTGGTGAGTAGCAGGGGTTTTTGGCTAGACTTGACGCGAGTCAGATAGCCCCTGGCAACCGGGCGGCGGCCGCTCCTGCGGGGCACAGGAGACCGACTAGGAAGGAGGATTGGCCGGCCGCACAGCGCACCGCGTGTTCAGGCGCCGATCTTCGGCAGCCGAACCCTCCTTCCGGATACCTGGGGCCGTAACTGCCTCTCGGCGCACGAAGCCGGGGGCGCCGGGCGCCCGCAATGTGCGATGTCTCTCGCCGCGACCGCGACTACAACCGCGATTACAGTAGCCTCCGCGGCCGCCGCCGTCGGAACTTTCTTTGCCTACCTCTACTTCGTACGTCGCTCGGACGCGAACGCGGCTCGAGACGAAGCGATGGCGCTCGCGGAAACGCGTCGCGAGGTCATTGTCGACCTGCGGACGCGTCTGGGAATTCTCGAGCGCCAGCACCGGGACAGGACACGAGCCTTCGAGACGCGCGTGAGCTCGAAGCGTCACTCCAGAAGGCGGAAGCAGAAGCGCGTGAACAGGCGTACCGGTTTCAACGGTTCTATGCGGCCTCGCTCGCCGACCTCCTAGGCGGCGTTCAGGCGGATCTTGAGCAGGACCCGCCCAATGTTACGAGCGCGCTCGAACGAGTTCGCCGGCTGCTTGACGGCGAGCGACCTGCGGCGTAAGCGCGGCGGACTACCCAGTAATCCTTGCGGCTCGATCCCATTGGACCGAGGCCGCCTGGTAAGCCGGCCAGCGCATGACGATAGCCCGCTAGGGCAACGCGCGCGCGCAAATGCAGGGTTTCCGAAGACGTTTAGCGACCGGGCGGGGCGAGCCCGCCGGCGTCGCCCTCGTGAGCCTCATCGGCGGCCTCGACGTCCGTACTCTCAGTGTCCGGTTCGAGGTCGAGCGTTTCCTCCTCCGGCAACGGCGCCGGCTCCCGGGGCGGGAATCGAGCCTCCGCGTTGCTGGCTGTATCCGCAGCCTGCGCCGCGATCCCGCGGAGATCCTCAAGCAGCGCACGGCGCTGCTGCCGGATGCTCTCGGTGTCAACGTCGATCTCGCGCATCCGCGCCTCCGCCTCTTCCTGCACGGCCGCGACCTCGTCCTGCGAACGCTGGAGGCGCTCGGCCGCCTCCTCGCGCGCTTGAGCGGCGATCGTCTCCGCCTCGGCCTTCGAGTGGCCGAGGATCTCGTCCGCCTCGGCCTTCGCCGTGGCAACGATCTCCCGCGCCTCCGCGTTTGCGCGGGCGGTGCTCTCTTCCGCTTCCCGCCGCGCTCCGAGGGTGATCTCCTCCGCCGTTTGACCCGCCCGCTGGAGGAGGCCCCTCGTCTGTTC
>Ga0126306_10000798_pt1 | contig 15755 bp, 17 predicted proteins | sample Plot27_FD_92592 | JGI IMG/M metagenome (GOLD analysis project Ga0126306, IMG submission 92592) | Serpentine soil microbial communities from UC McLaughlin Reserve, CA, USA - Plot27 | ecosystem: Environmental > Terrestrial > Soil > Grasslands | place: USA: UC McLaughlin Reserve, Lake County...
AACTCGCGACCCCCAGTCCCCCAGACTGGTGCGCTAACCAAGCTGCGCCACGTCCCGAAGCGGGCCCGAAGGCCCGAAACGGCCGTCAGGATATCACGGCCACCGGCGCCTTCCCCGGGTCATGGCCGCCACGCCACCCGGTCAGCTCCCGCCGGTCCGCTCCCTGGTCCGGACGCGGACCACCAGCCGCACCGGCGTGCCCTCGAACCCGAACGTCCGGCGCAGGCCCCGCTCCAGGTAGCGGAGGTAGCTGGGGGTGAGCTGGCCGCTGGTGAACAGGACCACCTCGGGTGGGTCGACCCTGGCCTGGGTGGCGTAGCGGACCTTGACCGAGCGGCCCCGCGCCGGCGGCGGCGGCGTGCGCTCGGTCGCCTGCCCCAGCCACTGGTTGAGGGCCGCGGTCGGGATCCGCCGGGACCGCTCGGCCAGCACCTGGTCGACCAGGGCCCAGATCTTCTCGACCCCCCGCCCGGTGCGGGCCGAGATCCGCAGCATCGGCGCCCAGTCGACGAAGTAGAGCTTGCGCTCCAGGTCGACCCCGAACTGGCGCCGGGCCTCGTCGTCCATCAGGTCCCACTTGTTGGCCAGCAGGACCAGCCCGCAGCCGGCCTCGACCGCCCGGACGGCGACCTTCTGGTCCTGCTCGGCCACGCCGAGGGGCGCCTCGAGCACGAGCAGGGCGACGTCGGCCCGGTCGACCGCCTCCAGGCTGCGGACGAAGGCGAAGTAGTCGGCCCCCTCGGCCTGCTGGAAGGAGCGCCGCATGCCGGCGGTGTCGACCAGCCGGTAGCTCCGGCCGGCCCGCTCCACGATCGAGTCGACCGTGTCGCGGGTCGTGCCCGGGGTCGGGTCGACGATCGCCAGATCCTGGCCGGCCAGCCGGTTGAGCAGGCTGGACTTGCCGACGTTGGGCCGGCCGACGATGGCCAGCGCCGGCACCTGGGGCTCGCCGCCGGCCGCGGCCTGGCTGCCGAGCCGCTCGATGACCGCGTCGAGCAGGTCCCCCGACCCCCGGCCGTGCAGGCTGGACACGGCCAGCGGCTCGCCCAGGCCGAGCGACCACAGGTCGGCGACCTGCGGCTCGGCGGCGGCGCTGTCGACCTTGTTGGCGACCAGCAGGACCGGCACCTGGCCGCGGCGCAGGCGGGCGGCGACGGCGGCGTCCTCCTCGGTGATCCCGATGGTGGCGTCGACCACGAACAGGAGGAGGTCGGCGTCGGCCATGGCCCGCTCGGCCTGGGCGACGACGCTGGCCTGGAGGCCGGTCGCCTTCGGCTCCCAGCCGCCGGTGTCGACCAGCTCGAAGCGCCGGCCGGACCAGTCGGCCTGGTAGACGACCCGGTCCCTGGTCACGCCGGGGACCTCCTGGGTGATGGCCGCGCGCCGGCCCAGGATCCGGTTGACCAGGGTCGACTTGCCGACGTTGGGCCGGCCGACCACGGCCACCCTGGGCAGGCGGCCGGTCGGCTCGCCCTCCTGCTGCTCCATCGATGTATCGCTTTGTCTACTCATCACTTTGACTACTTATGGCTTGGGAGGTGGGAGTACCACCCGCGGTGACCAGGAAGGCTTGGAGGCGCCGGCGCAGGACCTCGCTGGCGGCTCGGCGACCGGCCCGGCCGATGGTCGACTGGGGCAGGTCGATCGCCGGGCCGATCACGATCCGGACCGGCGACGCGAACGGCAGCCAGCCGAACCGGCGCCGCACCCGCTCGGTCCCGAAGATCACCACCGGCAGCACCGGGCAGCGCTGCCGGACCACGATATAGGCAAGCCCGGGATGGACGGCCGCGAACCCCCCGTCCCCCCTGGTCCCCTCGGGGAACAGCCCGAGCATCGAGCCGCGGGCCAGCACCGCGTCCGTCCGCCGCAGGGCCTCCCGGTCGATGCCCCCCCGCCGGACCGGGAACTGCCCGATCCAGCGCATGATCCAGCCGAGCGGCCCCACGAACAGCTCGGCCTTGGCCATGAACGCCACCGGCCGCTTCAACGCCGAGGCGAGCAGCACCGGGTCCATGTTGCTCCGATGGTTCGAGGCCAGGATCACCGGCCCCTCCCTCGGCACATGCTCCCCACCCTCGACCCGGATCCGGAACCAGACCCGCATCAACGGCTTCACCACCACCCCCGCGATGACGAACCCACGGTCGGGGTTCCCCCTCCGCCCGGGCTCGTCCCGGCCCAGGTCGGGGGTCTCCGCGCCCGGGCCGGGGGCCTTCCGGGCCAGGTGGGGGGGCTCCGGGGCCAGCCGGGGGGTCTCGGGGGCCAGGTCGGGGGCCTTCCGGGCCAGGTCGGGGGTCTTGGGGGCCAGGTCGGGGTTCTCCCGGGCCAGATCGGGGGTCACCCGGCCCCGCTCGCGCTTGTCTCCGCTCTGGTCGGGCTCGTCTCCGACCCGCTCGCGCTTGTCTCCGCCAGACCGGCCCGGCGGGGTCCCACCACTGTCGCCGGCCGGGGCGCGGGGCGCCTCGCGGTGGGGGCCGCCGGTCATCGCGGGCGGGTGGCTCTGGCCGCCTCGATGAGCTGGAGGAGGTGGTCCACCACCTGGTCGATGGTGCGGGTGGTGGAGTCGATGACGAGGGCGTCGGCGGCGGCGCGGGTCGGGGAGGCGACCCGCCCACTGTCGAGGGCGTCGCGGCGGGCGAGGGTCTCGGCGGTCTCGCCGCCGCCCTCGGTGTCGTCGCTGCGCCGCCGGGCCCGCTCGTGCTCGGAGGCCGTCAGGAACACCTTGACGTCGGCGTCTGGCCAGACCACGGTCCCGATGTCCCGGCCCTCGACCACGATCCCGCCGACCCCGACCAGCGAGCGCTGCAGCCCGACCAGCAGCTCGCGGATCGCCGGCACGGCCGCGACCGCCGAGACCGTGGCGTTCACCTCGGGCGTGCGCAGCGCCAGGCCCGGCTCCACCCCGTCCAGCAGCACCCTGGCCGGACCCGCCCGTCCGGGCGGGAGCTCGAGGGTGAGGTCCACGGCCTTGGCCGCGTCGGCGACCGCCTCGGCGTCCTCGACCGGGATCCCCCGCCGCAGCAGGGCGAGGGTGAGGGCGCGGTAGGTCGCCCCCGTGTCCAGGTAGCGCAGGCCGGCCTCCTCGGCGACCCGCCGGGCGACGGTGCTCTTGCCCGACCCGGCCGGCCCGTCGATGGCGACGACGACGTCGGCGGTTCCCTCGACGGGCTCGTCCCCGCCCAACCCGACCACCTTCACCTGGCCTCCCTACTCGACCGGTGGACCACGCCCGCACACTGCCCGAACCGGAGACATCCGCAGCGCAGTCTACCCGCTACCCGTCCCCCGACCCTCCACCCGTGGCCTCGGGTCGAGCCACCGACTACCATGATGATAAATCTCTTGAGTGACTTATCGACTCATCGACAAATAGCCTCAGGGGGCGCCAGTGCCCTCGTGGGCGGGCCAGCCGGCCAGCTCCAGGGCGGCGATGGCCGTGGTGGAGGCGTCCCGGCCGGCGACCCAGATGCGCAGGGCGCCGCTCCCCCCTTGCAGCTCGTGGTCGATGGCCAGATCCTCCACGTTGACCCCGGCGGCGCCGAGGGCGTGGAACACCGCGGCCAGGCTGCCTGGGCGGTCGGCGATGTGGACCACCACCTCCCGCAGGGCGCGTGGGGAGGACCCCGGCTTGGTCGGGATGCGCAGGCGCGCCGCCCTTGCCGTGGCCAGCTCCTCGCGCAGGCCGACCCGGTCGCCCTCGGCGATGAGCTTGCGCAGCACCTCGAGCCGGCTGGTCAGCACGTCCAGCGCGGCCACGATGCTTGGCCCGTTGGTGGCGCAGATGTCGACCCAGAGATCGGGGTCGCTGGCCGCCACACGGGTGGTGTCGCGGAAGCCGCTGGCGACCAGGCGACGCAGGGCCGCCGGCGAATCCACCTGGGCCACCGCCCCCATGAGGGCGGTGGCGGCCAGCTGCGGCAGGTGGCTCGCGAACGCCGCCACCTGGTCGTGCAGCTCCGGGTCGAGCATGAGGGGCCGTCCGCCGAGGTCGCGCACGAACGAGGTCAGCCGCCGCAGCGCCTGGTGGTCGACGTGCGGCGACGGGGTCAGCACCCAGGCCGCACCATGGAACAGGTCGACCCGGGCGGCCATCGCCCCCCGCTCCTCCGACCCGGCCATCGGATGGCCGGGGATCACCCGCCGCAGGTTGGCCGACGAACGTTGAAGCTCAACTAGAAGGTGCAACTTTGTGCTGCCGACGTCGGTGAGGACGGCCTCCGGGTTCACCGCAAGGGCGCGGGCGAGCACACCGGCCAGCGACCGGACCGGCGTCGCGGCCACGATCAGGTCGGCCCCCTCGGCCGCCTCCTCGACCGAGCGGGCGCGGCTGGTGATCGCCTCCCGTTCGAGGGCGTCCCGTAGCTCCCGCCGGTCGTTGTCGGCCCCCACCACCTCGGCGACCCCGGCCGCGCGGGCGGCCAGCCCCACCGAGGCACCGAGCAGGCCGGTGCCAACGATGGCGAGCCGCCGCGGCCATTCGAGCGTCGACGTCATCGGCCGACTCTTGTCATCGGGCTCACTCCGAGAGGTCGTCGCGCAGGTGCTTGGCGCGGTGCAGGTAGACGTGGCGCAAGCTCGCCCTCGGCAGCGTCGAGTAGCAGTGAACCAGCACCCGGATCGTGTTCGGGTTGCCTCCCACGACGTCGAGCTCGCCGGCGCAGAGCAGGGGCACGTCGCCGAGGCCGAGCTCTCGGGCCGCCAGCGCCGGGAAGGCGCTGCGCAGGTCCTTGGTCGAGGTGAAGATGATCGACACCAGCTGGTCGGGGTCGACGTCGTTGCGCTCGAGCAGGGCCGACAGCAGCTCGCGGGTGCGGCCCATCACGGCCTCGGACGTGTCGGCGTCGACCGTGGTCGCCCCGCGCAGGGCGACCAGGCGCTCCTCCAGCCGTTGCTCGGTCATCGGCGTACCCTCAGCTGCCATCGACTCATCGATGAAGCGATAAGTAGACGAATCGATTGATTGAGGGATGTCTTCATAGCCCAGCTGCCTTGTAGAGGTTCCTGATCTCCTCGGGGCGCAAGGGACGGAACTCTCCCGGCGCCAGGCCGGTGAGACGGATCGGGCCGACCGCGGTACGCACCAGCCGCCGCACCGGGGCCCCGACCGCGTCCAGCAGGCGGCGCACCTCGCGGTTGCGCCCCTCGACCAGCATGACCTCGATCATGCGGCGCCGGCCGGACCCGGCCACCACCCTGACCCTGGTCGGCTTGGCGAAGCCGTCCTCCAGCTCGACCCCGTTGCGCAGCCGGCCCGGGGCGTCGGCCGGCAGTCGCTCGACCTCGGCCAGGTACCGCTTCTCGATCCCGTACCTGGCATGGGTCAGCCGGTAGGCCAGCGGCCCGTCGTTGGTGAGCAGCAGCAGCCCCTCGGTGTCCCGATCGAGCCGTCCGACCGGGAAGACCCGCGGCTGCTCGGGGACCATGCCGACCACCGTCGGCCGGCCCTCCGGGTCCGCCGCCGTGCTCACCACGCCCGCCGGCTTGTTGAGCAGCCAGTAGCGCCGCCGCTCGTCCAGCACCACCCGGGACCCGTCCACCTCGACCCGGTCGCTGACGGGATCGACCCGTCGGCCGAGGTCTTGCACCACCTCGCCCGCGACCGATACCCGTCCCGCCCGCACAAGCTCCTCCACCGCCCGCCTCGATCCCAGCCCAGCTCCACTCAACGCCTTGTTGAGCCGGACCGCCTCTCCCCCATCAGCCGCCGGCCCTTCGGCGACCGCCGTCCGGCCTGCCTTTGGCCGGGCTGCCTTCGAGGTCCCCGTCCCACCCCTGCCGCTCGCCCTGGCCGGTGCGGAGGGGCCCACCCCGCCGCGGGACGGTTCGAGTCGCCGGTCACGGGCCCCACGGGCTCTGGCCCCGCCGGGTCCCGCCTGCGCGGCGCTTCGAGCTCCGCGGTCGCCGGCCCGGGGTCCAGAGGAGGCTACCCGGGGAGCAGCTGCCCGATCGCGCGTCGCACGCCCGCCTGACCGGGTCGCCGTCGCGTCCCGTGACGACCGGCGACGCGACGGCCCTTGCGCATCCGCCGAGCCGGAGCGCCCGGTCGGCCGGTCATCGACGGCCCCCCGCGAACCCCGCGATCCGGCTGAGCGACCCGACGCTACGGTCCCGCGCCGGCCCGTCCGGCCAGCCTGCCCTCGACGAGAACGGCTCCCGCCCTCCTCTGGGTCGAAGCGAGCTTCCACGCCGGCACGGCGCCCCCCACGCTCCACTCGACCCTCCTCGTCGACACGACGGGAACGGTGTCTATCTCCCCCCCGCTCGTTGATACGACGGGAACGGGGCCCCGTTCCACCCTGATCGTCGGCCCGGCGGGACCGGCCCCGGCCCTCCTCATCGATACGGCGGGCCCCCCGCTCGCCTCGACCGCCCTCATCGACTCGGCGGGCCCCGCGCTCGCCTCGACCGCCCTCATCGGCACGGCGGGAACCTCGACCCGCTCGACCCTCCTGGTCGGCACGGCGGGAACCTCGACCCGCTCGACCCTCCTCGTCGGCACGGCGGGACCCGCGCCCTGCTGGATCCTCCCCATCGAGTCGGCGGGACCGGCGTTCGCCTCGACTCCCCTCGTCGACTCGGCGCGCTTGGCGATCTGCTCCACCCTGCTCGTCGGCACGGCGGGACCGGCTCGGCACCCGGCCAGCGGTTCCTCGGCGGGCTTGACCGCTGCCCGCTCGGCCTTCCGTGTCGGCGCGGCCGGAGCGGCCAGTGGCCCGAACCGCTGCATCGTTCCTGGAGCGGGGGCCGACGTCGGGCCGGGATCTGTCCGCGCCGTCAGGGCTCCGCCTGGCTGGGCGGGACGAGCGTGTGCGTGGCGTGGCGGATGGAGCTTCATCGCCGGCTGCTCGGCGTGACCTTGCGGTCGCGCGGTCGGGCTCCGAACCCCGGGATGGGCGGGACCGGGCGGGTTGCTGGCCGCCGGCCTGCCGGGGCGGGCCTGAGCGGGTCGGGCGGGACCGGTCGCCGCCGGTGGAGGGACGGGATGGGCCGGCGGGGGTCATGGCTGCTCCTGGAGGTCGAACAGCTCGACACCTTCGGGGAGGTAGTCCTTGATCGGTGGGAGCTGGTCGAGATCGTTCAGGCCGAGCTGCTCGAGGAACGCCGGGGTGGTGCCGTAGAGGATGGCCTGGCCGGGCCCGGGGTCGGTCCCGACCTCGTGGATCAGGCCGCGGGAGGCCAGGGTCCGGAACACCCCGTCCACGTTCACCCCTCGGACGGCCGCGACCTGGAAGCGGGTCACCGGCTGCCGGTAGGCGATCACCGCCAGGGTCTCGAGCGCCGCGCGGGTGAGGCGGCTCTGCTGGCCGGCGCGGAGGAACGCCTCGACGGCGGTCCGCGCGCCCGGGTTGGTGTAGAGCCGCCAGCCGCCGGCGATCGCCCGGAGCACGAACCCGCGGCCGTCGCGCGCATACTCCCCGGCCAGGTCGACCAGCAGCTCCTCCACCTCCGACAGCCGCGACCCCACGATCTCGGCGAGGACGCCCGCGGGCACCGGCTCGTCGGCGACCAGCAAGATCGCCTCCAGGTCGCGCCGGGTCCACCCTCGGTCGTCCAGGTCCACCCCCTCGAACGCCTCATCGGGCGGCCAGGCCGTCGGGTCCCCCTCGAACCCCACAGTCGGGTTCGGCTCCGGCTCGGGGTCCGAAGCCAACGCAGGACCAGGGTCGGGGATCGGATCCGGGGGTGGAGCCGAAGCCAACTCCGAGCTCGGGTCGGGAGCCGAGTTCGGGGCTGACGCGGAAGCGGAGGCAGGTATCGGGGCTGGGGCTGAGACTGAGGCCGGGTCCGAGGCCCCCGGGGAGTCCGATGTTGGGCGTGGGGTCGGATCAGGAGAAGGCGGACCCGAGGAGAGCTCTGCGGGGCGACCCTCAACTTTAGGTTCAGACTTTGCGGGCCAATTCTGGTGATCTGCGTCGCGACCCGCTGCACGACCTGGCCCAGGGGCTGGCGGGACCTGGGCCTCTGGGGGGATGGCGGAACTGACCGAGGGGCCCGAGGGAGGCGTGGCCGGCTCCGGCCCCGGGGTCGGGGCCTTGGGCGGCTGGGTGGGAGGGGTCGGGGTTGGGTCGGTCATGCGGGCTCCTCGACCGTCATGTCGATGGGGTCGACCAGGTCGCCGCCGGTCCAGCGGACGGCGATGTCGCCGAAGGTCGACGTCTGGTCGAGCTCGACCAACGATCGCTTGTACAGCTCCAGGACGGCAAGCAGGCCGATCACGACCTCGATGGGCACGGCCTGGCGGCCGACCAGCTCCTCGAAGCTGATGGAGCCCTGGTCCTGGAGGCGGCGGGCGAGGGAGGTGACCGCTTCGGCGACCGACAGCCGGGGCGGGGCGATGTGGGTGGTGGCGACCTGGGGGGGTGCCACCGGGGTGAGGGCGGCGGCCAGGCGGGCCAGCTCCTCGGGAGAGACCCCGGCCAGCAGCTCGGGGACGATCCGGCGCAGGAGGTCCTCGGCGCCGACCCGTCGGGGAACATAGGCCGTCTGCTCGGCCACGCGGGCGCCGAAGAGACCGGCCGCCTGCTTGTAGGCCCGGTACTGGAGCACGCGGGCGAAGAGCAGGTCACGCTCCTCGAGGACGGCCTCGATCTCGTCGGGGTCGGCGTCGGGGGCCGGGAGCAGCCGGGCCGCCTTCAGCTCCAGGAGGGTGGCCGCGACGACCAGGAACTCGGTCGCAACCTCCAGGTTGAGCTCCCGCATGCGGCGGATCTCGGCCAGGTAGTCCTCGGTGATGCGGGACAGCGAGACCTGCCAGAGGTCCACCCGCTGGCGCGCGATCAGGTGCAGGAGCAGGTCGAACGGCCCCTCGAACACCTCGGTCTTGACTACATAGTCCATATATCTACTTATCTATTCATCGTTGAATCAATGGATCAACGCGCTCGTGTGCGGCGGCGCCAGGGCGTTCGGCGCAGCCGGCCGATGGTAGCCAGCGCCCGGTGTCGGCGACAACGCGCCCCCGTCCCGCCGCGGCCCGGACGGCCGCCCGCCCGAAGACCGTCGGCCGCTCCCCTGGTCAGCCGATGGGCAGGCCGACCAGGCCGTAGAGCGCCCTGGTGATCGCCTGGAAGATCGGGGTGAGGAGGTTGGGGGCCAGGATCAGCAGGCCGAGCAGCAGGAAGATCCCGTACTGCTCGAGGAAGCGGACGATGTTCTGCCGCGAGGGCGGCAGCACGATCGACAGCAGGGTCGACCCGTCCAGCGGCGGGATCGGCAGGAGGTTGAACACGCCGAGGATGACGTTCACGGCGACCAGGGTGTAGAGGAGTCTCAAGCTGAAGGGGACATCGAAGGCGAGTCCGGCGGTCGGGTAGGCGATGCGGAGCCCGATCACCGAGACCAGGGCGACCACGAAGTTGGCGGCCGGGCCGGCGAGGCCGACCATGATGCCCCCGAACCGGCGGTTGCGCAGCGCCGTCGGGTTCACCGGAACCGGCCGGCCCCATCCGAATCCGGCGAGGATCAGGGCGATGGAGCCCAGCGGGTCCAGGTGCCTGATCGGGTTGAGGGTGAGGCGGCCCTGGGAGCGGGCCGTCTGGTCGCCCTGGAGGCTGGCCACCGCCGCATGGCTGAACTCGTGGAAGGTGATGCCGACGATCACCGCGATCACGAAGGCGACGAACAGCTGCGGTTCGTCACGGATCAGGAACAGCGGTGAGCCCATGCGTCAGCCTCGTTCGAACGGGGGCTCGGCGCCGGGACACGCCGATCGGCCGCCACCCTAGCACGGGTCCCAACCGGAGCAGGCGCCGGCCGGATCAGGCGCTCGGCCGGGCAGCTTCAGGCGCCGACGACCTGGTGGACAAGGGGCGGGGCCTCGACCGGCTGGTCGCTCCAGCCGAGGGTGGCCAGCAGGCCGTCGGCGGCGGCGCGGGCGGCGTCCTCGTCGCGGGCCAGGATGCGCCCGATCGGCTGCCCGGCCTCGACCTGGTCGCCGAGCTTGGCCGAGAGCTCGACGGCCACGGCCGGGTCGATGTCGTCGTCCTTGCGCTGGCGGCCGGCGCCCAGGGCGGCCGCCTCCCGGCCGACGGCCTCGGCGTCGACCGCCGCCAGCCAGCCGTCCTGGGGGGCCTCGACCTCGAGGGTGTGCGGCGCCTGGGGCAGGATGGACAGGTCGTCGGCGACCCGGGGGTCGCCGCCCTGGGCGGCCACGAACTCGCGGAACCGCTCCAGCCCGTCGCCCGCCTCCAGGGCCCGCTGGGCGTCGCGACGGCCCGACTCGGGGTCGGCGGCCGTGCCGGCGAGCGCGGCCATGTGGCCGGTAAGGGTCAGGCAGAGGTCGAGGAACCGGCCGGGGCGGTCGCCCCGGAGGGCCTCGACCGCCTCGCGGACCTCGACGGCGTTGCCGATCAGCTCCCCCAGCGGCTGGTCCATGTCGGTGACGAGGGCGGCGGTGCCGCGACCGGCGGCCCGCCCGAGGTCGACACAGATCCGGGCCAGCTCGACCGCCTCCCCGGTCTCGTGCATGAACGCCCCCGAGCCGGTCTTGACGTCGAGCAGGATGCTGGCGGCGCCGCCGGCCAGCTTCTTGCTCATCACGCTGGAGGCGATCAGGGAGACGTTGCCGACGGTGGCCGTCACGTCGCGGAGGGCATAGATCGACTTGTCGGCGGGGACCAGGTCGGCGGTCTGGGCGGCCACGGCCAGCCCGATCCGCTCCACCTGGTCGAGCAGCTCGTCGGCGCCGAGGCCGACCCGGAAGCCGGGGATCGACTCCAGCTTGTCGAGGGTCCCGCCGGTGTGACCCAGGCCGCGGCCGGACAGCTTGATGACCTGCATGCCCAGGGCGGCGGCGAGCGGCCCCACGACCAGGGTGGTGCCGTCGGCCACGCCGCCGGTGGAGTGCTTGTCGACCGTCGGGCCGCTGAGGCGGCCCAGGTCGAGCTGGTCACCGGAGGCGACCATGGCCTCGGTCAGGGCCTCGGTCTCGGAGCGGGTGAACCCGCGCAGGTACCCGGCCATCAGGAAGGCGGCCATCTGGTAGTCGGGCAGCTCCTCGCGGGCGTAGGCGAGCACGAAGTCCCGCAGCTGGTCCCCGGGGATCTCTCCCCCGTCGCGCTTGCCGGCGATCAGGTCGACCGCCCGCACGCGTGCCCCTCCGGTCATCTGGTGAGGCGTTTGACCAGGGGCGCCTCGGCGCCGTCGCGCTCGAGCTCGGAGAGGACCTGGGCGAGCGCCTCGCGGACGAGGCGGCCCCGGTCCACGGCGACGCCGTGCTGGCGGCGGAGCAGCAGGCGCGCGTTCTCGAGGTCCATCAGCTCGTCGGCGGTGCAGTAGAAGGTGACCTTCTCGTCGTGCCGCTGGCGCCCGCTCGGGACCCGCTCGGCCGGCTTGCGGTCGTCCCCCTGGGCCTCCTCGGCCGGCTGCTTGCCGCCCCGGCCCCGGCCCTTCTCGATCGAGGTGACGCGGAACAGCTCGTCGGCCCCAGGCAGGCTCGCCCGACCCTTCATGACGCCAGTACCTCCTTGGCCAGCTCGCGGTACGCGACCGCCCCCGCCGACGAGCCGGCATAGGTCAGGATGCTCTCGCCGGCCACCGGCGCCTCGGCGAACCGGATGGTCTTGGCGATGACGGTCCGGAAGACGCGACCCCCGAAGGCATCTTCGACCCTGCCGAGCACTTCGCGCCCGTGGACCGTCCGGGAATCGTACATGGTGGCGAGGATGCCGACGATCTCCAGGTCGGGGTTGAGGCGCTCCCGCACCTTCTCGATGGTGTTCATCAGCAGGGCCATGCCGCGGAGGGCGAAGTACTCGCATTCGAGCGGGACGAGCACGCCGTCGGCGGCGGTGAGGGCGTTGACGGTGAGCAGGCCGAGGCTGGGCGGGCAGTCGATCAGGACGTAGTCGTAGCGCTTGCGCAGGACCCGCAGGACCCGCGCCAGGGCCTGCTCGCGGGCCACCTCCCCGACCAGCAGGACCTCGGCCGCGGCCAGGTCGATGTTGGAGGGAAGCAGGTCGAGCCCTTCCTGCTTGGTCCGCTCGATGCTCTCGCCGGCGTCGGCCTTGGGGTCCATCAGCAGGTTGTAGACGGTGCGCTCGAGGGCCAGCGGGTTGAGGCCCAGCCCGACCGAGAGCGCCCCCTGCGGGTCCATGTCGACCAGGAGCACCTGGCGGCCCTGCTCGGCCAGGGCGGCGCCCAGGTTGATGGTGGTGGTGGTCTTGCCGACCCCGCCCTTCTGGTTCGCCAGGGCGATGACCTTCCCCATCTTCGGCACCTCCGGACCGGCAGCAGCGCCCTTTGTCGTCACATCGCTTGTCTACTAGGAAATTGGAGGTTAAGTGGCTATGCGGCTTGGCCGATAGGGCGACGAGTGGAGAAGTCGCCTCGTCGACAGGTTGGGGGCGGGCGCATCTTACCCACCCCGACCCGGCGGAGGAAGGGCCAGCTCGCGACCACGCTCCGCGTTCAACCACTCTCCGTGTTCAGCCGGGTGATGACCCATAATTCACCTCTTGGAGAGATGTGGATAAACGTTCGACTGGGAGGTCGGCATGGAGCACGGGCTGGTCGCGGGAATCCATCCGGCGGGGAGCGGGGAGCGCCTGCCCGGCGCGGGCGGGGACCGGCACAGCCATCCGTGGGACGAGCTGACCTACGTGCTCGAGGGGAGATGGAGTTCACCGTTGGCACCGACACCCGCGGCGGCGGGCCCGGCACCCTGGTCAGCCTGCCCAGGGGTGTGCCCCACACCCTCCGGGTCCCGGACGGCACGGCCCGGTTCCTGCTGCTGACCGCCGGCGCGCCCTCCCTGGGGTTCCTGCGGGAGGTGGGCGAGGTCTACGCCACCGGCCCGACCCTCGAGCGCCTGGTCGAGGTGGCCGGCCGCCACGGCGCCAGGCCGGCCTTCGACCTCCCGGGCGCCTGAACGCCCCGATGGCTCGGCGCGACCGCGCCGGAGGCGTCAGCGGAGGTCGCTGACCAAGGAGGCGCCGGGGCCGACCGGGGGCACGGCGAAGAGGTCGGCGATGGTGGTGCCGAGGTCGGCGAAGGTGGTGCGGTCGGCGAGCCGCCGGCCGGAGGTGCCGCCGGGGCTGTAGGCGACCAGGGGGGTGAACTCGCGGGTGTGGTCGGTGCCGGGGGCGGTGGGGTCGCAGCCGTGGTCGGCGGTGATGAAGAGCCAGTCGTCGGCGCCCAGCTCGGCCGTGACCTCGGGGAGGCGGGCGTCGAGGCGCTCGAGGCAACGGGCGTAGCCCTCGGCGTCGCGGCGGTGGCCGTAGACCATGTCGAAGTCGACCAGGTTGGTGAACACGAAGGTCGCCTCGCCGGCCTCGCGGAGGAAGCGGACGGTGGCGTCGATCGAGGTCTCGTTGTCGCCGGTGTGGTCGGAGCCGACCAGGCCGCGGCGGGAGAAGATGTCCTCGATCTTGCCGACCCCCATGGTGCGAACGCCGGCGGCCTCGAGGGCCTCGAGCACGGTCGGGCCGGCGGGCGGGAGGGCGAAGTCGCGCCGCTCCTTGGTGCGGGTGAACGACCCGGGGTCGCCGTCGAAGGGGCGGGCGATCACCCGGCCGACGGCGTGCTCGCCCTTCAGCAGGGCGCGGGCCTGCTCGCACCAGGCGTAGAGCTGGTCGAGCGGGACGACCCGCTTGTGGGTGGCGATCTGGAACACCGAGTCGGCCGAGGTGTAGACGATCGGCTTGCCGGTCTCCAGGTGCTCGGAGCCGAGCTCCTCGATGATCTCGGTGCCCGAGGCGGGCTTGTTGCCGAGGACGCCGCGGCCGATGGCGTCGGCGAAGGCCTCGATCACCTCGGGCGGGAAGCCGTCGGGGTAGGTCGGGAAGGGCTGGTCGAGGACGACGCCCATCATCTCCCAGTGGCCGGTGGTGGTGTCCTTGCCGGCCGACCGCTCGGCCATGCGGCCGACCACGGCGGCGGCCGGGTCGACCGGCTCGACCCCGGGGATCCTGGTCAGCCGCCCGAACCCCCACGACTCCAGCGTCGGCAGGGCCAGCCCGCCGACCGCGGCGGCGGCGTGGCCGGCGGTGTCGGCCCCCTCGTCGCCGTAGTCGCCGGCGTCCGGCGCCTCCCCCACCCCGAGCGAGTCGCAGACCAGCAGCACCACCTTGCCGGGTCGCGGAAGCCCCGCCCCGGGAGCGGGGTCGGTCACCGCGACCCCCGCTGACGCTTGCAGGTCATGCAGAGGCGGGCGGCCGGGAGGGCCTCGAGGCGCTCGTCGGCGATGGGCTGGCCGCAGCGTTCGCAGATGCCGTAGGTGCCGGCCTCCATGCGGTCCAGGGCCTGCTCGACGTCGCGGAGGGTGTCGCGGAGACTGCGGACCAGGGTGAGGAGGTTGGCGCGCTCGGCCGCGGCCTGGCCGGCGTCGGCGAAGCCCTCGTCCAGCTCCGGGTCCTCGATGCCCTCGGCGTCGCGGCGGGCCCCGAGGTCGTCGAGCTGGCGACGAACCTCGCCGCGCTCGGTCTCGAGCCGTTCCCGCAGCCGGTCAACGGTCTGCTGGTCCATCCCGGTCCTCCGTCGCGCTTCCCCGCCGCGGCCGGGGACGGCACGACGGTCGACTCTCGAGAGCAGGGGTTGCAGGCTACAGGATCAAACGGCCGCCGGGTGAGGTGCTCGTCGGGATGTCCTGCTTATTCGCTGGGGGTGGTGTGGCGGGCTCTCGGGTGGGCGCGCAGGTAGACCTCGCGCAGCCGGTCCTGGGTGATCCGGGTGTAGACCTGGGTGGTGGCCAGGCTGGCGTGGCCGAGCAGCTCCTGGACGCTGCGGATGTCGGCCCCGCCGGCCAGCAGGTGGGTGGCGAACGAGTGGCGCAGGACGTGCGGGGAGACCACGGCCTCGAGCCCGGCGTGCCCGGCGTGGCGGCGCAGGATCTTCCAGCAGCCCTGCCGGGTCAGCCTGCTGCCCTGGGCGTTCAGGAACAGGGCCGCTCCCGAGCGCGGCCCGGCCAGCAGCGGGCGGCCCCGGACCAGGTAGCCCTCCAGGGCCCGGCGGGCCGAGCGGCCGATCGGGACCAGGCGCTCCTTGGCCCCTTTGCCGAAGGCCCGCACCGTCCCGTCCTCCAGGTCGAGGTCGTCGACGTCGAGGGCGGTGGCCTCGCTCACCCGCAGGCCGGCCGCGTACAGGGTCTCGAGCAGGGCCCGGTCGCGCAGGGCCAGCTGATCGTGGCCGGCGACGGCGCCCAGCAGGGCCTCGACCTGCTCCACGGACAGGGCCTTGGGCAGGCTGGCCGGGACCTTGGGGGTGCCGAGGTCCCGTGAGGGGTCGGCCCCGGCCAGACGCTCACGGACCAGGAACCGGTGGAACCCGCGGACCGCGGCCAGGGCCCGGGCCACGCTGGAGGCCCGGTAGGGGGTGCCCTCGGGGGTGCTGCCGGCCCGCAGGGCGCCCAGGAAGGCGACCAGGTCGGGCTCGCCGGCCCGGGCCGGGTCGTCGATCCCGGCCGCGGCCAGCCAGCCGGCGTAGCGGTGCAGGTCGCGGCGGTAGGCGCTGAGGGTGTTGGCGGCCAGCCCCCGCTCCACGGCCAGGTAGTCGAGGTAGCGGCGCACCGCCGCCCCGGCCGCCGGCCCCACCGGCGCGGTGGGCACCCCGGCGGGCGGCGCGGAGGCGGGCATCGGCGGCTAGCCGGCGTCGGCCAGGGCCGGGACGACCTCGGCGAGCGGGCGCCAGTCGAGGCCGTGGGCCTCGGCGACCTGCTCGTAGGTGAGCTCGCCCCGGTAGACGTTGATTGCCTTGGCAAGGGGCGGGTCGGCGGCCACGGCCTCCTCCAGCCCGGCCGAGGCGATCTGGACCGTGTA
>Ga0126306_10000799_pt1 | contig 15753 bp, 15 predicted proteins | sample Plot27_FD_92592 | JGI IMG/M metagenome (GOLD analysis project Ga0126306, IMG submission 92592) | Serpentine soil microbial communities from UC McLaughlin Reserve, CA, USA - Plot27 | ecosystem: Environmental > Terrestrial > Soil > Grasslands | place: USA: UC McLaughlin Reserve, Lake County...
AATGCCGACGGAACGCTGACCGGCCTCACCGCCTACCCGACCGGCGGTGCCGGCGACGGCGTCCCGCACCTCACGTCACAGGGGTCCGTGATCCTGACGGGCGACGGCCGGCATCTGCTCGTCGCGAACGCCGCCAGCGACGATGTGAGCGTCTTCGCCGTCGCAGACGGCGGGCTCGAGCTCATCCACACGGTCCCGAGCGCAGGGAGGGCGCCGAAGAGCATTGCCGAGCACGACGGCCTCGTCTACGTCCTGAATACCGGTGGGCCGTCGCTGACGGGCTTCCGCGTGGGCGCGAACGGGCTCGAGTCCCTGGCGAGCTCCGAGCGCACGTTGTCGCCGGACGCCGATCCGGCGCAGGTCGGGTTTCGCCCCGACGGGTCTGCGCTCGTGGTCACCCAGCGCGGCACCGACTCGATCGTCACCTACGCAGTGGGCGCCGACGGCCTGCTCGGGACTGCGGCAGAGCATCCGTCCTCGGGTCCGACGCCCTATGGGTTCGCCTTTACGAGCCGCGGCACGCTGGTGGTCACGGAGGCATTCGGCGCGGAGACCGGCAAGGCGGCGGCCTCGTCGTACGTCACGGAGAACGGCTCGATTTCGGCCGTGACCAAATCTGTGGGGAACGGCCGCAGCGAGATCTGCTGGGCTGTCGTCTCCAAGGACGATCGGTTCGCGTTCACGACGAACTTCGCCGACGGCGCCGTCTCCCGCTACGCGATCAACGCGGACGGAAGCATCACGCTCGACGATGCCGTTGCCGCCACCGCGGTCGAAGGCGAGACGGGGCTGCGGGACGAGGGCCTCACGGCGGACGGCAACTTCCTCTATGCGATCGATGCCGACGCGGCGCGGATCTTCGGGTGGGCGGTCGGCGGCGACGGATCGCTCTCGCCGGTTGGGTCGTGGGAAGGCGTGCCCCCGACCGTCGCAGGACTCGCAGCGAGCTGACAATCGAGACCGTGTACCGGACCCGGTCACGCTGTCTTTATTCGCGAGCGCTGCTTAACGACGAGTTAATCGCAGGCAACCCGTTGGCAACATCGCGCTTGCTAGAAAAAGCTATGTGCTGAGACCTCCCCGCGCACTGAGTAGCGCGGCCCCGCTGCTCATCGCTGCAGTGGTGGGCGGCGGGGTCGCGCTGGCGGGTGCGGCGGCGACTGGTCTCCTCGACGACGAGCCGAACACGGTCGAGACCGTCGGGAGGGCAGAGTCGTCCGCGCCGGCGGCGTTTTCCGAAGGCGACCGGCTCAGCGTCGGCCAGATCTACCGGCGGAGCGGGCCTGGTGTCGTCCAGATCACGACGACCAGTACTCAGACAGTCGAGCCCGATCCGTTCCTGAACCCGTTCGGCTTCCCGGAGGAGCAACAGCAGAAGGCGCTCGGCTCGGGCTTCGTGATCGACAAGGCCGGCCGCATCATCACGAACTACCACGTCGTCCAGGGAGCGGACACGATCGAGGTCGGCTTCTCGAGCCGGGACACCGTCAAAGCGCGGGTCGTCGGCACGGATCCGTCTACCGACCTGGCGGTCCTCAAGGTGGACGTCGATGCGCGGGCGCTCACGCCGCTCCGCCTCGGCGACTCCGACCGGATCCGCGTCGGCGATTCCGTCGTTGCGATCGGTAATCCGCTCGGACTCGAGCGAAGTGTGACGGCCGGGATCGTGAGCGCCCTCCACCGCCCGCTGACGGCGCCCGACAACTTCACGATCGACGACGTCATCCAGACGGACGCCGCCATCAACAGCGGCAACTCCGGCGGGCCGCTGATCGCCGCCAACGGCCGCGTGATCGGTGTGAACACCGCGATCGCAACGGGCAACACCGGCGCCGGGGGAAACATCGGCATCGGCTTCGCGGTGCCGATCAACACCGTGCGCGACGTTACCTCGCAACTGATCGACCGTGGTCGCGCCGAGCACGCCTTCCTGGGCGTGGAAGCGCGCCCGATCGACGATGAGATCGCAGACCTGTTCAATCTGCCCGTCGAGCGAGGGCTCCTGGTCGTCCGCGTCTTCGACGACAGCGGCGCCGAGAAGGCGGGGCTGCGCGCCGGCACGACGGAGGACGTCGTCGCCGGAGAGAGCTACCGGCTCGGGGGCGACATCATCGTCGAGGTCGACGGCAAGCCGGTGCACACGACCGAAGATCTCCGCGAGGCGGTCTCCGCAAAGAAGCCCGGCGACAAGATTCGGATCGAGGCCTATCGTGGGGACGACAAGCGCAGCTTCGACGTCACGCTCGGGCGCCGGCCCGCTTCGCCGCAGCAGTAACAGCCTGCTCGGCTGCGGCCTTTACACCTTCGCCGAGGCTCGGGTAGGTATGGAGCACATTCGCCAGATCGTCGACGGTTGCCCCTAACTTCAGCGGCAGAGCGAGTCCCTGGACGATCTCGCTTGCACCGCGGTTGACGACGTGGACCCCGAGCACGCGGCGTGAGCCGGCCTCGAAGACGATCTTGTAGAGGCCGTGCTTCGAGTTGGTGTACTGCGCCCGCGTGACGCCGGCGAGCGGGTGCTTGACGACGTCGAACTCCAGCCCTTCGTCGCGCGCCTCGTCCTCCGTCATCCCAACGCCTCCGAGTTCGGGGTCGGTGAAGATCGCCGTGGGCAGGTTCGAGTAATCGGCCTCGGGCGCACTACCGTCGAACATGTCGGCGGCGGCGATCCGGGCCTGGTACTGGGCGACCGGAGTGAACTGAGCGAGACCCGTCACGTCTCCGGCAGCCCAGACGCCCTCGGCCGTCGTTCGCAGTCGGCCGTCGACGGCAATCCCCGTCTTCGTCTGCTCGATCCCAGCCTGCTCGAGCGCGAGCTCTTCGACGTTCGGCACCCGCCCCGCGGCGAGCAGGACGCGCGTTACGCGGAGCTCGCGCTCGTCGCCGCCGGCCCGCGGAGCGAGGGTGGCGATCACCTCGGCGCCGTCCTGTCTGACCGACTTCACGAACGTGTTGAGAACGATCTCGATGCCTTCCTCCTCAAGAGCAGCGGCCAGTTCTGCGGCACCTTCACGGTCGTCGCGGAACGCGATCCGGTCGACGGCGTCGACGATCGTGATCTTCGAGCCGTAGCGGGCGAACGCCTGGCCGAACTCGAGCCCGACGGCACCCCCGCCGATGACGAGCATCGACTCAGGCAGCTCGGTCAGCTCGAGCGCGGAGACGTGGTCGAGCCAGTTCACGCTGTCGATGCCGTCGACCGGCGGCACGGCCGTACGCGACCCGGTGGCGACGAGGACGCGCTCCGCCGCGAGGCGGCGGTCGCCGACCCGGACGGTGTGGGCGTCTTCAAACGAGGCGACGCCGTCGATGATCTCGTAGCCCGCGTCCTGTAGCCGCTCGCGCCACTGCTCCTGGGTCGAGCGAATCGAGTCCTTCCGCGCCTTGATCTGGGCGAGGTTCGCGCGGGCGGGTCCGACCTCGATGCCGAGGGTCGCCGCAAGCGTGTTGACATCGTGCATGAGCTCGGCAGCGACGAGATAGGCCTTGGTCGGGCGACACGCGACGTTGGGGCAGCTGCCGCCCCAGCGCGTCCGCTCGATCATTGCCACGCTGGCGCCGTACTCTTGCGACGCTTTCCGGGCGCCTTCCCGGGCTGCGGAGCCGGCACCGATCACGATCAGGTCGAACTCGTTCTTCATTGCGTAGCCTCCTCGAGAATTGCCGTTGCCGAAGTTCGTCCCCACCGGCCGGGAATCTCACGCAGCTCCAGGCGCGACATGCCGTCCGGAAGGAACGGGTCCGTGCGCAAGGCTTCGCCGTCTGGATCGAGCCCGAGCATCGTCCGTAGCAACGCAAACGGCGTGCCCGTCGCCCAGGCCTGCGGGCTCGAAGCGGTCGGGTACTCGACCGGAAAGCGGGTCACCTCCCGCGGATAGCCTGCAAATACCTCGGGCAGCCGGTAGTCGAAGTACGTCGCCGCCTCGAGGAGCGCCTTCGCGATCCGGGCGGCCTCCTCCCGGTAGCCATAGCGCGTGAGCCCGAGCGCGATCAAGGAGTTGTCGTGCGGCCAGACCGTGCCGTTGTGGTACCGGATCGGGTTGTAGCCGCCCTCGCCGACCGCCATCGTCCGCACCCCCCAGCCGGAGAAGATGGCGTCGTCCATCAGGTGGCGGACGACGGCCTCCGCCTTGGCTTCGTCCACGATTCCGGACCACAGGAGCTGCCCAATGTTCGAGGTGAGGCTGTCGACCTGACGCTTGTCGCCGTCGAGCGCGAGTGCGAAGAAGTCGCGTCGAGCGACCCAGAAATCCTCGTTGAAGCGGCCCTTCAGCGCTTCGGCCTCCTGCTCGAGCCGGTCCGCGAGCTCCTCGTCGCTCCAGATCTCACGCGCGAGCCGCGCGCAACGAGCCTTGGCGTCGTAGACGTAGCCCTGGATCTCGCAGCAAGCGCGGGGCAGCTTCGACATGGAGCCGTCGGCGAAGAGGATCGAGTCCCAGGAGTCTTTCCAGCACTGGTTCTCGAGCCCCGTGTCGGCATTGCGGCGCTCGTACTCGACGTAGCCGTCACCGTCGCGGTCGCCGTGCTCGTCGATCCAGTCGAGAGCGGCGCGGGCAGTCGGCTCCAATTCCCGGACGAACTTCGCGTCGCCCGACCACCGCTCGTACTCGTCGAGCAGGACGAGGAAGAGGGGCGTCGCGTCGACGGTGCCGAAGTAGGGGGAGTGCGGCCGCTCGTCGAAGTGGGTGAGCTCGCCGAAGCGGATCTCGTGGAGGATCTTCCCTGGCTCTTCGTCGCGAAAGTCGTCGAGCTTCGTGCCCTGGCGGGCGGCGAGCACGCGCAGAGTCGTCTGCGCGAGCTCCTGCGTCACCGGAAGCGCCTGAAAACTCGTGATCAGGCTGTCGCGGCCGAAGACGGTCATGAACCACGGGAGCCCGGCGGCCGGGAGTGACAGCTCGGGATAGAGAACGGAGTAGAAGCGGAGAGCGGCGAGATCGACGAGGCTGCGCTCGTAGGTATGAACGAGCGCGTCCCAGTCGGACACGAGCTCGGGCGCCTCCTCCAGCCACTTCTCGAGGGTCCGGCCGATGTTCGGCTTCGCGATGCTGGCGTCGCCGTGGCGGTGCTTGATCTCGATTTCACCCGAGCCGTCGACGGGCTGGACGAAGATGCAGGTACTCCACTCTCCGCCGGGCTCGAGGTGGATCCGGAAGGTGAGGCCCGCCTCGTCGCGCTCGGCGTCTTGGCTGCAGCGGATGCGCGTCTCCCGGACGAAGTCGTCGCGACGGTAGCCGAGGACGAGGGTCGTGTCCTCGATCCGGTGGTAGCGCTCGCCCTTCTTCTCGAGTCCGTCCTTGACCTCGAAGAGGTCGGCGAAGTCGGAATCGGCCTCGAGGCGGACAACGAGGTCGACCGGCTCGCGATCGTGGTTAATCAGCGTCAGGTCTTCGTGGAAGCCTCCGCCGACGGAGCGCTTCCGGAACACCGAGACGTACGGGGCCTTGTAGACCGTCCCCGTCCCCGGGACGAGGAAGAACTGTGTCTCGAAGTAGTTGCTCTCGTCGGTCGAGAGAATCTCCGGAGGGGTGTCGTTCAGCGTCAGCTTCCAGCGGGAGAGGAAGCGCGTGTCGCGGTAGAAGAAGCCGTGCGGCTCGTCGGGCGAGGAATCGAGATCGCCGCGCCGGTCGCCGACGATGAAGGTGCTGCCGTCGAGGATGCTGATCGCGTCTCTCGCCATTCCTCCTCTGTCTTGGGCGCGAGTGGGGCGTTACAGGATGTAATGATCGCGGTGGGGGGCGAGACGAGGCGCCATGGAGATCATCGATATCAGCGTCCCGATCCGCACAGGCATGATCACGTACCCCGGTGATCCCGACGTCCGGCTCGAGCGTGTCACCTCGATTGGGGCCGGGGCGCAGGCCAACATCAGCAAGCTCGACTTCGGCGTCCACACAGGGACACACGTCGATGCACCGCTGCACTTCATCGAAGGTGCGGCGGCGGCGGACGAGCTCCCGCTGGACGTGCTCAACGGACCATGTGAGGTCATCACCGTCGAGCAGTTGGATGCCGCCGCCGCCGAATCGATTCCCGAAGGGGTCGAGCGGGTGCTGTTCCGGACGCCGAACTCGGAGCTGTGGGCGCAGGACACCTTCCCCGATGAGTTCGAGCGGTTGAACGGGGCCGCGGCGGAGGCGCTCGTCGCCCGTGGTGTCAAGCTCGTCGGTGTCGATTACCTCTCGGTCGGCGACGAGGACGCGCACCACGTGCTGCTCGGCGCGGGCGTCGTTCCGATCGAGGGCCTCGACCTCCGCGGCGTTGCGGCCGGCCCGTATGAGCTCCACTGCCTGCCGCACAAGCTTGCCGGATCCGACGGGGCGCCGGCGCGGGCGATTCTGATCAGGCGGTAGGTTCAGGCCGTGGAGTTCGCGGCGTTCTTCGGGATCTCGGTCCTCGTCATCGTCACGCCGGGTCAGGATACGGCGCTGACGATCCGGAACTCGCTGCTCGGCGGAAGAGCTGATGGCATCCTCACCGCGTTCGGCGTCGCTTCGGGACAGGCCGTGTGGGCGCTGGCGACGAGTGTCGGGATCGCCGCGTTGATCGTCGCCTTCGAGCCGGCATTCATCGCACTCAAGCTGGTAGGTGCCGCCTTCATCGTCTACCTCGGCGCCCAAGCGCTGCTGAGCGCGGTTCGCGGCGCGACGCCGAAACCGTACAGCGCCAGGCGTCGTTCGCCCTTCCGGCAGGGGTTGATCAGCAATCTCGGCAATCCGAAGATGGCGATCTTCTTCACCAGCCTGCTGCCGCAGTTCGGAAGCTCGTTCTTCGCGCTGTTCGCGCTGGGGCTCGTGTTCTGCACCATGACCCTGGTCTGGCTGACCGCGTACGCGTTCGCAATCGCCAAGGCCGGCGATGTGCTCCGGCGTCCCTCGATCAGGCGCGCGTTCGACGCGCTTCTCGGGGCTGTGCTGGTCGCGCTCGGCTTGCGCCTCGCGACCGATCATCGCTAGCTAGAGCTCGACGATTGCCGGCCGGCCGTTCTGTAGCTCGCCCAGCTCGGGCGTCCTCGTGATCACTTCGACGCCCGCCTCGGTCACGAACGCTGTGTCCTCGCTCTTGCCGCCGCCGGTGATCGACGGGTTCCATGCCACCGCGCAGCCGTCTGGAAGCGGAGTCGCCTCGCTCGGCACCGCGAACACCTCGCGGCCCCAACGCTCGCGTTGGGGGCGGATGGCGATGCGCGCCCTGCCGCTCGTCGCCGGCGACGAGCAGTACCGGGGCCGTGAAACCCCGGCGCCCGCGCGTCCGCGCTCAGCCGCCCGGCGGCGGCGAGCCGGCTTCGACGGGTCGTCCGCGACCGCACAACAGCCACCGCACGTCCGCTGGCCGTGAGGTGACGAGCCGCCCACCCGCCGCCTCGAGGGCTAGCGCGCGCTCCCGCTCGGCCTCGGTCACGCCGCGACGACTGCGGCCGGCTGCTCACTCAGTGCGATCGCGGCCTGGATGATCCCCAGGTGCGAAAACGCCTGCGGGAAGTTGCCCAGCATCTCGCCCGAGTGCGGATCGATCTCCTCGCCGAGAAGGCCGACGTCGTTGCAGAACGAGAGCAGCCGTTCGAATAGCTCTCGCGCTCTGTCCACCTCACCGCCCCGCGCCAGGCACTCCACGAGCCAGAACGAGCAGATCGCGAAGGTCGCTTCGTCGCCTGAGAGTCCGTCGACGCCGTCCGTGACGTAGCGGTAGACGAAGCCGTCGGCGCTCAGCTCATCGGCGATCTTCGCAACGGTTGCCCGGGCCCGAGGATCGTCATGAGCAACGAAGCCGACGATCGGGATCATCAGGTTGGCGGCGTCGAGCTTCCCACCGTCGCCGAACGACTGCGTGAAGACCGAACCGTCGACGCCCTCGCGCTCGATCAGGTCGCGGATCTCATCGCGGGCCGCGCGCCACCCGTCCAGATCGCCTTCACGACGATCGAGCTCGGCCAATTTCACGAGTCGGTCGAGCGCCACCCAGGCCATCACCTTCGAGTAGACGAAGTGGCGCGGCTCGCCGCGGATCTCCCAGATGCCCTGGTCAGGCTCGGCCCAGAGATCCAGCACCGCGCCACCGACCCGGGTGAGGAACTCCCAGAAGATCTGGTCGACGTCGCCGCCGTGTTGCCGGTAGAGCCAAACCGTGTCGAGCAGCTCGCCGAAGACGTCGAGCTGAAATTGGGACGCAGCACCGTTGCCGATCCGCACCGGCCGAGAGCCGCGGTAGCCCTCGAGGTGGTCGAGCTCCACTTCGGGGAGGAAGCGCTCGCCGCCGACGCCGTACATGATCTGAAGCGCCTTCGCTCGACCGGCTGTCGTTCGCTTCAGCCAATCCATGTACGCGTGAGCCTCCTCGGTCAGGCCGAGCGCGAACAAGGCGTTCAGTGTGAGCGAGGAGTCGCGAAGCCACGAGAAGCGGTGGTCCCAATTGCGGACGCCCCCGATCTCCTCGGGCAGTGACGTCGTGGCGGCGGCGACGATTGCCCCGGTCGGGCCGTTGGTCAGTGCCTTCAGCACCAGAGCGCTGCGAACTACCTGCTCGCGATAGGGTCCGTTGTATTCACACAATTCCGACCACTCGCGCCAGAAGCGCTCGGTCTCGTCGAACTCCGTTTTGATCTGCTCGCGCGAGAGCCGGCGCGGCTCGAGCTCATGCGGGAGGCACCAGGTCAGGACGAGCCACGCTTCGTCGCCCACCCTGAGGGTCTGCGCCGTCTCGCAGGCGGAGATCTCCGCGGTGCCGATGCCCAGATCGGTTTGGAGGACGAGCGCGTCCGGGCCGCCGTAGGCGAGAACAAGATCATCCGCCACCTGCTCGAGCCGGGGTTCCGTCACGGCGTAGTCGAAGCGCGGCTCGAACTTCGCCTTCACCCGGACTTCACCCTGGTCGCAGCGCACATGTCGGGTGAGCCTGTGCTCGGGATGCCCCGTGCCGGTCTTGACCGAGAAGCAGTCCGTGAGCGTGATCACGCCGTCCGGCGTCTCGAACCGGGTCTCGAGCACGTTTGTCCCGGGCAAGTAACGCCTGGTCACCTCGTACTCGTCCATGGCCGGCGCGATCCGGAAGAACCCACCCTTGCCCCAGTCGAGCAGGCGGGCAAAGACGGGGCGCGCCTCGAACCGGTGGAACGTGCACCAGTCGATCGATCCGTCCTTCGAGACGAGCGCGCCGGAGTGGCAGTCCGAGAGCAGGGCGTAGTCGCCGATCGGTGGATAGGCCTGCGCTTTCATCGAGATCCATTCACCTCCACGTAGACCTTGATCGCGTCACGGTCCTCGGTCAGCGCATGGATCATCTCGTCGTAGCGCTCGAGGCCGCGGATCGGCGTCGTCAGCAGCTGGTCGAGCCAACCGGGATGGAGCGCCTGGGCCTTGATGAGGTCGTCGACGCCGCTCCGGAAGTCGGCCGGCGAGGCGTTGACCGTTCCGACCATCACCTTGTTTCCGAGCACGAAGCTTTGGTTGATCTTGTCCGAGTTGATCTCGGATTTGCGATCTCCCCCGGTGATGCTCGAGAGGACGAGGACGCCATTCTTGCCGAGTACCTCGGCGGCCTCCCAGACGATCGGACTGAAGCCGGTGGCGTCCATGATCAGGTCGAACGGCCCGCGCTCGGCGCTCACCTCCGCGAGCGTCTGCTCTTCGGAACTGACATAAACGCCGCCGAGCTCCTCGACGAGGTCGGCGTTCCGGTACGGCTTCCTCGGCAACGAAAGGACCGTCAACTCGAGACCGCGAAGGCGCGCGGCGAGCGCCATCAAGAGGCCGATCGTGCCCGAGCCGAGGATTGCGGCCCGCCGCGGCTCCCAGACCTTTAGCCGGCGCTGGATCTCATAGGCGTGGTTGATGCCCTTTTCGGCGACGGTCAGCGGTTCGAGCAGGACGCCGACGTTGCTCAGGGTCTGGGGCAGCGTGAAGACGAAGCGCGAATCCTCGACGTAGTACTCGGTTAGGTAGCCGTGCAGGAGATTGATCCCGCGCTCGTAGTAGACGTCGTCTGTGGTGAAGTCCTGCAGGCCGATCTTCCCGTAGATCGACGAACCGGGCCGCCGCACGCTCGCGACGACGTACGTTCCCGGCCGGATCGTGTCCGGGACGTTCGGGCCGACTTCCTCGACGATCCCGAAGTTCTCATGCCCGATGACGAGGTAGTCGTCGCCTTCGGGCGCGGCACCGTACTCGGCGGCGTTGATCTCCTTGTCCGTTCCGTCGACGCCGACGCGGAGCACCTTGACGAGCACGCCCAGGCCGTCGGCGATGTCGTCGACGCTCGGCTTCTCCACGTCGCGCAGATGGATGGAGTTGGGGGTTCCCGGTGTGACTGCGATGGCCTTCATGCCCGTTTTGTCCAGCCAGCGGGCTGTCCGTTACGCTCGCCGCATGTCGACCGTGGAGCTGCGCGAGCTCGACGCGCTTCGTTCCGGAGATGAAGAAGCGTTCATGGCGCTCGTCCGCCGGCACCAGGCGGCGATGATCCGGGTGGCGCAGATCTATGTCTCCCGCCGCGACGTGGCCGAGGAGGTCGTGCAGGAAGCGTGGCTGGGCGCGTTTCGGGGCCTCGAACGGTTCGAGGGGCGCTCGTCCTTCAAGACCTGGCTTTTCCGCATCGTTGCCAACCTCGCCAAGACGCGGGCGGTCCGCGAGGCCCGCACGATCCCGTTCTCCGCACTCAGGACGCCGGAGTCGGTTCCCGAGCCGGCCGTCGAACCCGAGCGTTTTCGCTCCTGGGACGATCCGCGCTGGCCCGGGCATTGGGCCTCGAAGCCGACGGAGTGGCCGGAACACCGACTGCTGCAGAGCGAGTCGCTCGCACACATCGACGACGCAATCGCGGCATTACCCGACAGCCAGCGCGCTGTAATCACCTTGCGTGACGTCGAGGGCTGGAGCGCGGAAGAAGTGTGTAACGCGCTCGAGCTTTCGGAGACCAATCAACGGGTACTGCTTCATCGAGCACGTTCGAAGGTCCGTGGCGCCCTGGAGAGGTATTTCGATGAGTGAATCGACCGTAGAAGCGCTGAGCTGTCAAGAACTCGTCGAGCTCGTGACCGCCTATCTCGAGGGAGCCCTGTCGGCGGAGGAACACGCTCGCTTCGAGGAACATCTCTCGGGCTGCGGCCCCTGTCAGGTCTACCTCGAACAGATGCGGACGACGATTCGTCTTGCCGGGCGGCTCACGGTGGATGCGATCCGGCCGGAGGCGGAGCAGGAACTGCTCGAGACGTTTCGCTCCTGGAAGCGCCGCTGAGCAGCACCAGCGCGGCGGAAGGAAACAACAGCACCGACGCGAGGCCCGCGGCGATCAAAGCGGCGCCGGTCGCGGCGCTGAGCAGTCCGAGCTCCATTCCGATCTGCCCGGCGACGACGAACGAGCCGAGCGACGTCGCTTGTAGGAGACCCGCCGCGACACTCTCGCGAAGACCGATCAGTCGACGGTAGAGCAACGCCGGAACGCCGCGCACGAGCAGGAGCGCAGCGAGGAAGATCGGCACCTTCGCCAGGGACGATCCGCCGGCGAGCAGGGCGTCGAGATCGAACTTGACGCCGCTGGTGACGAAGAAGAACGGCACGAAGATGCCGAAGCTGGCTCCTTCGAGCTTCTGCCGGAACTGCGGATGGGTCATCGCTCGGTCCCGGTCGACAAGATTGATGAGGGCGCCGGCGGCGAACGCGCCGAGAATCGCTTCGAGCCCGAAGCCTTCGGCGAACGCCACGAACAGCGCGAGCAGCACGAAGACCCCGCGGACGCGGATCTGGGCCGTCGTGTCCTGTAGGCGGACCAGCGTCTCCCCGAGCCGCATCCAGTGCTCGATTCCGATCAGGGTGAGCGCGAGGACAACCACTAAGAGGCCGAACGCGCCCACGAGGATGAGCTGTGCGCCGAGGTCGCTCGATTCGCCGGAGAAGAAGAGCGAAAGCAGGACGATCGACGCGAGATCCGCGATCGATGCGCCTGTGATGACGAGCAGGCCGACGGGTGAGCTCGAGCGCCCGCTGTCCTTCAGCACCGGGACGACGATCCCGAGTGAGGTCGCGGCCAGCATGATCGCGACCAGGAGCGGCGAGCGGACCAGACCGCCGATGTCGAGCATCAAGCCGACCCCGAGCGCGAGAGCGAGGGAGAGCGCGAAGGCGGCGCTCGTGAGGCCGAGCAGCCGGCCACGCAAGCGATCGAAGTCGATCTCGAGGCCGGCGATGAGCAGCAGGAAGGCGAGCCCGAGCAGCGAGAGCACTTCGAGCGCAGTGTCCGGCTCGACCCAGCCGAGCACGGACGGGCCGACGATTATCCCGCCCACCAGTTCGAGCACGACTGCCGGGATCCGAATTGCCGGTGCAAGCCCGAGCAGGAGCGGAGCCGAGAAGGCGACAGCGGCGACCACGAAGATGCCGGTCAACGACACGTCCTCCATGTGTGGTTTGTCTGCCGCGGCCTGCGCCTCGTTACGGTTCTGCGATGCCGATCGAGCAGCACTTCGGCGAAAGCCCACCGCTTTCGATCGGGGTGGAGGAGGAGGCGATGCTCCTCGACGGCGAGACGCTGGCGCCGGCTCCCGCGGTGAGGCAGCTCCTTGCCGACGCCGAGGGCACAGAGCTTCCCGGGCGGCTGAAGACCGAGCTGCACGCGTCGATCGTCGAGCTGAACACCGACGTCTGCAGCTCGGTCGACGAAGCGGTCGAGGCGCTGGCCGCGCTCCGGGCAACTGCCGCGGAGCTCCTGGAGCGGCGGGGTCTCCGCCTCGCAGCCGCCGGCTCCCATCCTTTTGCCGAGCCGGAGGAGCTGCAGATCGTCGACGAGAAGCGCTACCAGCAGTTCGTGGGCTACGCCGGGATCACCGCGCGGCGGCAGGGGGTAAGCGGGCTCCACGTCCACATCGGGATGCCTGGCCCGGACGAGTGTCTGGCGACGCTCGAGACGATCCTGCCGTGGATGCCCCTTGTCTTGGCGCTGTCGGTGAACTCGCCCTACCTGGCCGGAAAGGCGACCGGCCTCGCCTCCAACCGAGCCGAGGTCCTCGCGCAGCTGCCGCGAAGCGGTGCGCCACCGCTCTTCGAGACCTACGATGCGTGGGAACGCTGGATCGAGCGTTTCATCGCGACCGGTCTTGCCTCCGACTACACGCAGTTCTGGTGGGACGTCCGGCCACACCCGCGCTTCGGGACGCTGGAGATCCGCGTGCCCGACCAGCCGACGGCGCTCTCGGTCACCGCGGCGTTCGTCGCAGTGCTCCGTGATCTCTGCGAATGGGCTCTCAAGCAGCCGGCTACGGCGCCCGCCGACCGCGGCATCTACCAGCAGAACCGCTGGGCGGCGGCCCGCTTCGGGCCGGAGGCGAAGTTGATCCACGACGGACGGAGCGTCTCCGTGCAGCAGCTCGTCGGCGAGCTGCCTGTCGACGCGGCCGGTCTCGACCCGGGCGCGCCCGAAGCGGCACGGCAAGTCGCAGCAGGCGATCTTCGCGCGGTCTGCGCAGATATCGTGGCGCGCACATGGCCGTCGTAAATGAGACGTTCGACGTCACCGGAATCCGCTGCGAGCGCTGCGTCAACCGGCTCGCGGCGGCGCTGCGCGGCCACGACGGCCTCGAGTACGCCTCGGCGAACCTGATGGGTCAGGTGACCCTGCACTGGGACGACGAGCGCACGTCTCGCGACCGGCTGGTCGCCGCTCTCGACGGCGCCGGCTTCCAGCGGCGCGAGCAGGCCGAGGAATAGTCGGGCACAGCAGGTCGTTTCCCGTTGCGTAAGGCTGCTACGGTCGAGCCCGATGAGCGAAACGTCGCCCGAGAGCTCCCCGCGGCAGCTGGCAACAGATGCACGTGACCGCGTCCGCTTCGAAGAGGAGGCTCTTCAGCTGTCCGATCAGGTCTACCAGGTGGCGAGACGACTGGCCGGCTCACGGGAGGAGGCCGAGGATCTCGTGCAGGAGACCTATGCGCGGGCCTTCCGAGCGTGGCGTTCGTTCGAGCCGGGCACGAACCTCCGCGCCTGGCTCTTCCGGATCCTCACCAACCTGAACATCGACCGCGGGCGCCGCATCCAGCGCTCGCCCGATCTCCAGCCGCTCGAGGAGAACGATTACTTCCTCTACAACAAGCTCGAGGAGTCGACCGCCGAGCAGAACGTCGACGAGCGGCGCGTCGTCGAGCGCCTCTCTCAGAATGACGCCGTGTCGGCTCTCGCAGATCTCCCGCACGACTTTCGCGACGTCGTGCTGCTGGTCGACCTCGCCGACTTCACCTACAGCGACGCGGCCGAGATTCTCGACATCCCGATCGGCACCGTCATGTCACGTCTGCATCGTGGTCGGCGTATCCTGAAACAGTCGCTGGCGGAGTCGGCGGTCGAGGACGGCGGAGGATGAGCGGGTTCGCGTTCGATCCGTGCGAGAAGTGCGAGCAGATGATGCAGCCCTACCTCGACCGGGTTCTGACCGAGGAGGAGCGGATCGAGGCCGAGCTGCACCTCGAGGGCTGCTCGTACTGCCGGAAGCGCTATCGCTTCGAAGCGGAGTTCCGGCAGTTCGTTCGCTTGGCAGCGGCTGAGCCGATGCCGCCCGAGCTGAAGGCCAAGCTCCGGGCGCTCAGAACGCCGCTTTAGCCCAGCGCCTCTGGGAACTAGCGCTAGTCGCTTCAGCCGGCTTCTGCCGGCGAAACGTTGAAGCTGAACATCATTCCGCTCTCGTGATGCTCGGCGATATGGCAGTGCGCCATCCAGATGCCAGGGTTGGTCACATCGAGGAGGATGTCTACGGTCTCGCCGGTTCGCACCAGCACCGTGTCCTTCCAGACCAAGTTCTCCTCGATGGCGCCGTCACGCGCCAGGACCACGAAACGACCGGCCCCATGGATATGGAACGGATGGTGCATCGGATGGTCCGAATCCATCTCGTTAACGAGGCGCAACTTGACCTGATCGCCGACCCGGAAGCGCCAGTCGATCGCGTGGTTGACCGCGCCAGTTTCGCGGTCGACAAAGCTCCAATGCATGTTCGCCGGTGTCGTGATCCGGTTGACGTCGACCATGTCGTCTTCCCACTCGATGCCGCCAGCCTCGCCGTGCTGTTCGTGGCCCGGTTGGGCATGGCTCTTGCGGTGAGCGTGCTTCTGTTCGCCGTGGCCGTGGCCCTTGTGACTCGACTCGTTTACGTCGGCGTGGCCCTGGTGCTGAGCGTGCTCGGCGCCGTGCTTGCCGCGCTCATGACCTCCGTGCTGGCCCTGTCCGTGCTCCGGGCCGTGGCCGCCGTCGTGATCGTGCGCGCCGCGCCCAGGCGTCTGCGCGACGAGCGAAGCCGGCAGCAGCTTCATTCCGCACTTGGGACAGTGGCCGGCCTTGTCGCTGACCACGTCTGCGTGCATCGGGCAGACGTAGCCACTCGCCGAAGTCGCCAGGAGTTTCATCCCGCACTTGGGACAACCACCCGGCTCTTCGCTGACGACCTCGGGGTGCATCGGGCAGGCGTAGACGACCGGCCCCTCCGGCGCGCCCATGTCCATCTCGGCGACGAGGGCAAGCGTCTTGTCCGGCGGCGCGTCGAAGTACCGAGCCAGCCGCTCGCGCTCCGCCACCCACTCAGGGTTGTGGCGCAGGGAGTCGAACCCCACTACTAGCGACGTCGCCGCCGCCTCGGCGCTTACTTCGATCGTTGCCAGCGAATAGGTCCGATCGGGAGTTCGATGCTCAAAAGTCAGTTGCCCCGCCTGCTCGAAGAGCACGTCGAGGACGACCCGTTCCGATGGGGCGATAATCACCGACTCGACCAATTCCTCGCGCTCGT
>Ga0126306_10000800_pt1 | contig 15752 bp, 16 predicted proteins | sample Plot27_FD_92592 | JGI IMG/M metagenome (GOLD analysis project Ga0126306, IMG submission 92592) | Serpentine soil microbial communities from UC McLaughlin Reserve, CA, USA - Plot27 | ecosystem: Environmental > Terrestrial > Soil > Grasslands | place: USA: UC McLaughlin Reserve, Lake County...
ATCACCGGAATCGGCGCACACCTGCACATGTGGGCGCCGTTCGCAATCGCACGCGGGCGAACGGGAGCTGGTCGCGTTCGATCGTCGTCCTCGCGATCAAGATCGAGGCCGTGACGGCAGTCAACTACTTACCGAGCACAGGCTAGGCCGGCCTGCGGTGCCGGCGGCGGCGCTCCACGGCGGCGACGGCCAGTGGCGCCAGCGCCACGCCGCTGACCGTCCCCGCGATCGCATCTGAGGGATAGTGCACACCGGTGTGGACGCGCGAGTAGGCCACAAGCGACGCGAGCACGCTGAGAGGTATTCCAGCCTCTGGCCAGGCTGCGCCGACGCCGGTCGCGAACGCAAACGCCGACGCGGCATGCCCCGATGGCCACGAGGTCGAGCGCGGCATCGCCACGTGGCGGGCGACGGGGACGTCGAGCGTCTGCCGGTCCGGCCGGCGCCGGTTACTCAGCGGCTTGAGCACCAGATTGACGGCCGCCGATGTGAACGCGACCGACGCCAGCCCGTTCGCCGCAGCGCGACGCCCGCGCCCGCCGGCGAATGCGGTGAGCAGTCCGGAGCAGCCAAACCAAAGTCTGGAGTAATTGGCCGCGCTGGACAGCCGGCGAAGCGCGACGTCCATCTCCGGGGTCGGCGTCGCCGCGATCGCCGCGTATACCGCGACGTCCAGCCTGTCGAACTCCTCCCTCCATCGCAAGGGGCCCGGCGCAGCGCGGCTGTCCGGCTCGGTCACGGTCGCCCGATGCTAACCGTCGCACGCGCGGAATGATGGGATCACCGCGGACGCCGCCGCAGGACCATTGGGAGCGCGCCGGCGCGCCGGAGCGACCCGTGCTATTCATCAACCCGAGGTCCGGCGGCGGCAAGGCCGAGCGCACACGTCTTGACGAGGTGGCGCGCGAGCGGGGCATGCGGCCGGTGGTCTTGAAACCGGGCGACGATCTCAGTGCGCTGGTCGAGCGGGCCGTCGCCGCCGGCGCCGACGCTCTCGGGATGGCGGGCGGGGACGGATCGCTGGCAGTCGTGGCATCGGCGGCCCGCGCCCACGCGCTTCCGTTCGTCTGCGTTCCTGCTGGGACGCGCAACCACTTCGCGCGCGATCTGGGCGTGCCGCCTGACGACCTGATCGGCGCACTCGAGGCGTTCACCGATCCCCTGGAGCGCCGGATCGACCTCGGCGACGTGAACGGTCGTCTGTTTCTGAACAACGTCTCGCTCGGGATCTACGGAGCCGCGGTACAGCAGGCGAGCTACCGCAACGCGAAGCTGCGCACGTTGTTCGAGACCGCGGCAGCCGTACTCGGGCCGAGCGCGGAGCTGCCTGCCGTGCGACTCGTTGACGAGCTCGGCGTCACCCACTTGGATCCTGCCGTCGTGCTGGTATCCAACAACCCGTACGCGCTCGACCGTCCGCCGAAGCAGGGCGGGCGTCCGGCGCTCGACAGCGGTCGGCTCGGTGTCCTGGTTCTCTACAGGCCGGGCGACGTGCGACACGGCCCGGCCCACGGATGGGCGGCACGGGCTCTCCGGGTAGACGCCGCTGAGCCCGTGGCGGCGGGCGTGGACGGAGAGGCGCTCCGGCTCGCCCCGCCCCTTCACTTCACGGTCCAACCGGGAGCGCTGCGCGTGCGGATCGCGCGCAGGCATGCGCGGAGCCAGGGAGGCGACGCTCAACAGCTCCCGAGTTGAGCTGCGGGCGAGCACTCCCGGGCGCCTGAGCTGCTGCGAATCACACATAACGCGTGACGACAGATCACACGTGTTACGCCGAGCATCGCTCGCGACAACAACCAGACCTTGGAGGTCATCATGAGTGAGCACGTCGCAACACCGCAGTTCGAGGCGCCAGGCATTCCGTCGTTGCGCGAGAGCGCGCGTACGGTCACCGGCTACTGGTGGGTCTTGCTTGTAGCAGGGATAGCGTGGACTGCCGTGGCGCTGGTCATCCTCCAGTTCGACCAGGCGTCCGTGACCACGGTCGGCCTCCTCGTCGGGCTGATGTTTCTCGGCGTCGGTCTCGAGAACATCGCGCTGGCGAGCTTGGACGTGCCGATGCGCTGGGCGTGGGCGCTGTTCGGCGGCCTCTTCCTAGTTGCGGCCGTCGTCTGCTTCGCCAACCCGACGGACACCTTCGCCGGACTGGCCGACACGCTCGGGTTTCTTTTCCTGATCGCCGGCGTCTGGTGGATGGTTCGCGCGTTCCTCGAGCGCGCGCTCAACCCGCTCTGGTGGATCGGGCTGATCTCCGGGATCCTGATGACGGCGCTTGCGTTCTGGACCTCGGGCCAGTTCTTCATCGAGAAGGCCTATGTGCTGCTGGTCTTCGCCGGGATCTGGGCGCTCATGCACGGCATCACCACCATCGTGCGCGCATTCGCGATTCGCACGCTGCGCGAGGAGCTGTAGGCGGCGAGATCTGCGGCTCCGGGAGGCGGCAGCGCGTCTGCCGCCGCCCCGCCGTCCCGTGACGCGATCGAGCACATGAGCGACTTCAAACAAGAGGAACGGCTGTCGCGCCAACGGGCCGCCGAGCGGCTGATCGACATTGCCTACGCGCTCACGGCGGGCGGTCCGCTGGAGCTGCGCGCGGCCGGCCGCCGGATGACGGCGCCGGTCGGGAACGAGCTGCATCTGGAGCGCGCGCTGAAGTGGGAGGGCGATCGGGTCGAGCTCGTGCTCGGCCTGACCTGGTCGAGCCCGCAGGGCTCTCGCCGGCCTCAAGCGACGAAAGCCGGATGACGAACGCGGCCTCAGCCGCGCATTGCTCCGGGGCCGACAAGCCCGAGCTCGCGCGCGCGAACGACCGCCTCGCTGCGCGAGTGCACGTCGAGCTTGGCGTAGATGTGGCGCATGTGCGTGCGCACCGTATTGGCGGAAACGACCAGCTCGGACGCGATCTCGTAGGCGGTCAGGTTGCTCGGCAGGTACCTGGCGACGCGCAGCTCCGCGTCACTTAGCTCGTCGCGCAACGATGCCGCCGGTCCGCGCTGGGGAGCGGCGCGCCCGGCCAGCGTGTCGAGGATCGCCCGGATCAGCGTCGCGTGTGCGGTCCTATGGCTCGGCTGGCGCTCGAGCAGCTCGCGGCTCGGCCAGAGCAGGAAGGGCAGGATCAGACCTTCTGGCTCGGCGATCGCAAGCGCCGCCTCGAGCGACTGCTCGGCCGCCCGCCGGTCGCCGAGGCGATCGCGAGCCGTGGCGTCGAGCAGCAGTGCCTCGACGCGCGCCCAGCGCTCGTACAGCGCCGGCGCGGAACCGGCGATCACCGGCGCCAGCGCCTCAACCGCCTGCTCCGGGTTGTCCTGTTCGAGCTCCAGCGCCGCGAGCGCGATCCGCATCCCAGCGCGGCCCAGCTGCTCCGGGCTCAAACCAGCGAGCGCGAGCCGAGCGGACTCCGTGTCTCCCATCCGTACCCGTACCTGGAGAGCTCGGCCACGCACGTCGACCGTGAACACGTGCCGGGCGGCGAGCAGCCGCTCCAGGGCCTCCGCGCGCGCGAACTCCGCCAGCGCTGCGTCGAAGCGGCCGTCGCCGAAGCGCAGCATGCCACGGGCGTGGTGGAGCACGACCTCGGTCGCCGGGTCGGGCACCGCGCGTAGCGACTCTTCTGCGCGCGTGAGATGGCGCTCCGCTTCGGCGAAGCGCCCCATCCGCAGGAGCGCCATGCCGGCCATCGCGAAGGCGCCGGTCGTCATCGACTGGCTGGTCCAGCCATGCTCCTCGGCGATCGCGAGCGCCCGCTCGCTCAGCTTGAGCGCGAGCGGCAGCGGCTCTCCGGTGAGCGGCGCCACGATTGCGAGGTGCGCGAGGCAGCCGACCTCGATGAAAGGCCGCGAGATCCGGCGCGTGCGATTGAGCGCGTCCTCCAGGTGCTGCCGTGCGTCCTCGGGATGGCCGGCCCACAGTTCCGCGATGCCGAGGTTCATCAGCGTGAGTGCCGAGTAATCGGGACGCACGGGCAGCTCGTTTGTCGCCGGGGGAGCGGCGAGCGCTGCCTCAAGTCCGCGCACCGCTTCCCGAGCCTCGGCTAGATCGCTGCGCCGGCGGGCGAGCTCGACGTCGATGACGGCCAGGTAGACGTCGAAGAGGCGGCGTCTGTCCGACGGTGCCGCCGCCGCCAGTTGCCGAGCGACCTGCAGCTGGGCGGCTGCCTCGTCGAGCAGGCCGTGGAGGATGTTGTCGATCGCAAGCGCAGCCGCGAGATTTCCATCGCCGAGATGCGCAGCGGCCGGGAACACCCGGAGCAGCGCGTGGAGCGTCTCGCCGCGGCCGGCCATCGTCAGCGTGAGGTAGTTGTCCACAAGCAGTCGCGCCGCCGGTGCCCAATCGCCGGCCGCTTGGTGATGCCGGACGGCTTCGAGGACGTCGCCGTTCTGTTCGTGCCAGACGGCAGCGGCGTGGTGCAACGCTGGGATCGTCGCGGGCGCGACACGCCGCAATTCGAGGCGCAGCAGATCGGCGAACAGGTGGTGGTAGCGGAACCAGCTCCGGGCGGCATCGAGCGAGGTGACGAAAGCGTTCTGGTCCTCGAGCCGCTGCAGCGTCGCCTCGGCCCCGGTCCCACCGGTGAGTGCGTCAGCCAGCGGACCGCTGACGCGCTCGAGCAGCGACGTGCGCAAGAGCAGGTCGCGCACCCCCGGCGGCTGGCGCTCCAGCACCTCGGCGAGGAGGTAGGCCGCCACCGTCCGCTCGCTGCCGGAGAACTCCGACACAAACCGTTCGGGATCCGGGTGGCCGCTCAGCGAGATCGCCGCCAGGCGCAAACCGGCCGGCCATCCCTCCGTGCGTTGGTGCAGCGACGCCAGCCCGGCGTCGGACAACGTGATACCGCTGGCACGGAGCAGGGCGCGGGTCTCCTCGAGCGAGAAGCGCAGATCAGGACCGCGCAGCTCGGTCAGCTCGCCCCCGAGCCGCAGGCGATGCAGGCCGAGCGCCGGCTCCTCGCGGGTCGCAAGCACTACCCGCAGCTGCGCCGGCAGCCGCGCGAGCAGCAGCTCCAGCCAGGCGAGCGCTTCCTCGGAGTCGAGCTCATGCAGGTCGTCGACCACCAGCGCTAGCGGCTCGTCGAGCCGCTCGAGCTGGGCCAGGAGCCGCTCGACCACCACCGCGCCTGCGAACCGTGGCGCCGGGCTGACCCGCTCGACGAGCTCGTCGCCGGCGGCATCGGCCAGTGCGTCGATCAGGTGGAGCCAAAACCGCTGCGCGTCACGCTCGCCCCGCTCGACCGTGACCCAGGCGATGGCCTCGTCCGTCTCTGCGGCCCACGAGCGCAGCAGAACTGTCTTCCCGCTCCCCGCAGCCGCGCAGACAAGCGTCACCGTGCCCGGAGCGGCCGCCGACAGCCGCTCGAAGAGCACGGGTCGCGATACGAACCGATCGGCCCAGGATCGAAGCTTGTGGTGCGTCCGAGCCACTCCCCAAAGAGACTCCCAGAGATTGCGGCCGCGGCCAACCCATCCCGACCGCGCCACAAGCGGGCGGTCGAGTGGCCCAATCACACGAACTTTGTGATGACCGCTCACACACGTCGTTGGGAGCCTTGCGGCGTCACTGAACACCCAACGAAAGGTCTGTCCAATGAGTTCCAACTACTTCACACCCGACAACGTGCTGGTGGTCACCTTCGGCGACAACCCGGAGAACGACCGGAACGCCTACCAGGCGCTCACCGACCTCAAGCAGCTCGATTCGCAGGACCAGATCAGGATCGCCGGCGCTGCCGTCGTCACACGCGACGCCGACGGCCGGCTCGACCCCAAGAGCGAGGTCGGTGACGACCCCTTTGTCGGCACCGCGAGCGGCGGTGTGATCGGCCTGCTCGTCGGGATCATCGGCGGCCCGCTCGGCATGCTGCTCGGCGGCATGTACGGAGCGCTCGTCGGCTCGCTCTTCGACATCGACGAGGCCGATACGACCCAGTCGGTGCTCGCCGAGATCTCAAAGCAGGTCCAGCCAACGCGCAGCGCGCTGCTGGCCCAGGTAATGGAGCAGAGCCCCGAAGTAATCGACTCCGCGATGGCGCGGCTCGGTGGCGAGGTCATGCGCCGGCCCGCCGTCCATGTCGAGGAGGAGATCGCCGCGGCGCAGGAGGCGCAGCGCAACGCCGAGCGCGAGGCCCGCAAGGAGCTCCACAGGGCCCGCGTCGAGGAGACCAAGGCAGACGCACACGCCAAGGTCGAAGATCTGAAGTCGAAGCTCCATCGGACCAAGACCGGCACACCCGCCTAGGCCGAACCGCGATGCGCTGTCCGGTGCCGGCTCAGGCCCGGCGCCGGACAGCTGCAGCATGTCGCGATCGGAATCAGGGCGTTCCTCGGACGGGCGCCCGCTCGCCGTGCGGGACGAGCAGCAGCTGCCGACGTACGCGCGTTGGGGCGACGCTCTCTGTCCTCGTGGGGTAGCAACCGGCGGTAGCCGAGTCCGAGGTGCGTGTTGATGTAGAGGGCTCCAGGGTGGCTAGCGCCGCGGAGGCAGTGCTTGCAGAGCCCACAACTCGAAGGCGAGCTGGCGCACAAGCGGCAGCTCGCGCGCGACCGCCTCGAGCATCTCAAGGCTCCCCTGGTGCAAGCCGCCGCCTGAGGTCGGGCTCGTCGAGCAGCCGCTCGGCCCGTGCCGCCTGGGCCCGCAGCTCGCGCGCCTCGACCACCTTGTCGGCCGCATAGACCGCGTGCGCGTCGGCACCGGCGTCCGCGACCTGAGCGCGCAGGGCGGCCTTCCGCTCGCCGTAGTCAGCGATTGCCCGGTTCTCGGTCAGCTCCGCCACGATCCTGGCGACCCGATCGCCGAACCGCAGCCGGATGTCCTCGACCCCGGCACCGGTGTCCTCGACCGCGTCGTGCAGGAGGCCGGCGGCCACCACCTCATCGTCGAACCGGCGCCCGCTCAGTAATGCGCCGACCTCGAGCGGATGCAGGATGAAGGGCGCGTGGTCCATGTCACGAACCTGGCCCCCGTGGAGCTGGCGCGCCCACGCAAGCGCCGCCCGCGTCAACGGCCTTCCGGCCACGAACGGAGGATCGCTCGACACCGCCATTGACCAGAGACTCTCCCCGGCGCGGATGCCGCGCGTGAACAAGATGTAAGGCACGGCGGTCAAGTTCGTCCAAGACTGATCGCGCACGCCGGACCTTCCTGCCGCAGGGCGGCGGTCGCTCCTACCGGAGCCCGCGAGCTCACGCGGCTTGGACCGCCGGGTCGCCTCGTAATCTGAAAGGCCGTGACGGAGGTGCTCTACGCCCTCGACGCCGCCGAGCGAGAGCGTGTCGCCGCCCTGCGCGCCGAGGGGCGCTTCTTTTGGCTCGACGTCTCGCTCAGCGAGACGAGTCGCGAAGATCTGGTCGACGCGCTTGGTATTCACGAGCGTGCGCTAGGCGCTCTGCGGAGCACTCGCGACGGCCGCGCGTCGCGGGCCTTCCACGCTGACGGAGAGTCCGTCGTCTTTGCGCTTCGCTGCTATCTCGAGCTCGGGCCGGGGGACGAACAGGCCGGGTACCGCTTGCGGCCCATGGAGGTTCAGGTCCTCGTTACGAGCGCCTACCTGCTGACGCTGCACGACGAGCGAGTCTCGCTGCCAGCGGTGCTCGCCCCCGATCTTCCGCCGGGACGGAGCAAGGGATACGTCGTCTATTCGGTGCTCGACGCAATGCTCGCCACCACCTCCGCCGCGCTCGACGAGGTCGAACTGAGGCTGGACACCCTTGTCGCGGCATGGACGGAGGGGGGCGACGGAAGCGTGCCGAGGGCGACGCTGCGCCGGGCGGGTGCCAGGCTCGCGACCATGAGGCGGTGGGTCAGGAACGAGCAGCCCATCTTCGAACGTGTCGGCCTCGAAACCGGAGCGCTTCGAGACTTCGGCCCCATTGAGGAGCCCTACTACGACCGGCTCGAGGATGACGCCAACCGCCTGCTGACGGCGATCGACGCCGCAGCAAACGCGATGGCGATGGTGCTCGATCTCCAACTGAACGAGCGAGCGTATGTGGTCAGCGTCGTCGCCACGATCTTCGTCCCGCTCACGTTCATCACCGGCTTCTTCGGCATGAACTTCGGCTGGATGGTCGATCAGGTCGACAGCCCGGTCGCCTTCTGGCTGCTCGGGTTCCTCGTTCCGGTCGCGACAGCGGCGCTGTGCTGGCGTCTCCTCGTGCGGCCGTTCCTCTCAGGCGACCGGTAGCCGAGCCGTTGAGCACGAACGTAGGACCCGAAAGATCATCAAAAATGGCTGACGACCGGTCACTCAGACGTCCTCAATCTCCTGCGCGATGACCGGCAACAAAAGGAGGTTGCAGTGGCACTGTCGGACGACTTGACCAAGCTCGCCGCGCGAGCAAAGCAAGCGGAGGACCGCACTGCGGCAGCGCGCGACAAGGCCCGAGCAGACCTGGAACGGGAGGATCGTGCGGGTCGAGATGGAGACCAGCATTTCGCGGCGACGCGTCTCGCCGCCAGGGGACGCGGAAGCAGCGCCTCTCATCCCGGGCTTGATAGCGGCCACACCGGACGAAGGTCCACGTGTGGCCTCAGGCGCCGATTCGTCCTCGTCGACGATCGACCGCTCACAACGCACGACGCCGTCGCCCCAGCTGTAGATCGACGTCGAGCGCACGCGATCCACCGGGACGTCAGCGGCTTAGTCACGGATGAACCCGCCCGGGCATGGACCACTTCACGCTGCGCCTCGACTCACTGCAGCGCCTGAACGATCTGCTCGGCAGGCTCGAGGACGTGACCAACCGCGACGGCGGCCATCTGGCCCGCGATCCCGAAGGGGACGCGTTCGAGTTCTGCGCGTGCGATCCATGACGATTCTGAAACGCCACGCGAAGGCGCGTCGAGTTTCATCACGCGAGGCCTCCCGCGTGATGGAACTCCGCATAAATCCCGCCAATTCCGCCTAACTCCAGGGACTGGCCGATCCGGCCATTTCAGTGGGAAAGTCCTGCAAACAAGCGGAACTCGAGCGTTGTGGCCGCCTGGATCGCACCCAGGAGGTCGGGGGTTCGAGTCCCCCTGGCTCCATCGAAGTCCCTGCAGGCCGGGTAGTTCTGCGTCCTGAAGCTGGGCCTTTGAGGGCCAGCGCGGGCGTAGTCAAGTTGCGGTCAAGTGCGATGGCGCTCGAGCGCGCGCCGTCGCGCGGCGGATCGGCGGGCTGGCCGGCGGGCGATCACGACGACGTTGTCGGCCTCGTCAGCGTCCGGATGTCGCGGATCGCCGCAGCAGTCTTCGGCTGAACACGTCGCGCCGGGACGCCGTGACGCGCGCGTGAGAGCTGCGCGCGCACGTGGATGACGCCAGCGCCGAAGTCGACGTCGGCCCAGGTCAGCGCGAGCAGTTCCGAGATGCGCATGCCGGTGTAGAGCGCGGTGACGATCAGCAGCCGGTAGCGCGGCGCGCACGCCGCCAGCAGCCGGGCGATCTCATCCTGGCCGAGCGCGCGCCGCGCCCGCGGGGCCGGCCGTGGTCGTTCGCCGGTCTCGAGCCGGCGCAGCGGGTTGTCGGTGATGTAGCCGCGGCGCAGCGCGTAGCGCAGGATCGATCCGAGCGTCGCCAGCGCGCCGGCGATCGTGCGCGGGGCTCGACCCTCGCCGGCCAACGAGCGGATCAAAGCGGCGATTTCGTCGACGTTGATCGTCGCGATCCGCCGTCGCCCGAGCGCCGGAAGCAGGTGGCGGTCGAGGTGGTAGCGGTGGCTCTCCAACGTCCGTGGCCGCCGTTCGCCGATCGCAACCATCGCCTCGAAGCGCTCAAGCCAACGCGCCGCCACCGTTGCGAACGTCAAGCGCGGGCACGCGGGCAGCAGCCCCGCCTGGGCAGCGATCGCGAGCCGTGCACGGGCGCTGCGCGCCGCGTCGAGATCGCCGTCGACGGTGCGAAACCGCGGCCTGCCATCGAGCATGAAGCAGACCGCGTACTTGCCATTGGGCTGCCGATAGACGCCGCGCTCGACACGAACCCGGCCAACCGGGCGACCATCGTCTGATTTCCTCATCGAATGTCTCCTTCGACGCTCGGGGTGACCGCGACGGGCTACCGGCCGTCCGAGCGGCCCCGCCTGCGTACCGGTCGCTCACCGGGCGGATAGTCGGGCCACGAGCGCGGCTCGGCAGCGCTGACCGCGGCGACGAAGTGCTCGATCGCGTCGCTGATCGCAGCGGATGGTTCGAACGGGCTCGAGTGTCCGGCGCCGTCGATCCATACGAGGCGCGTGCCGGGGATCCCGCTCGCCACCCGCTGCGCCACTGCAGCTGGCAGCGCAGCGTCCTCCCTGCTGTGAATGACTCTCGCGGGCACGGAGATTCCGCGAGGCGCTCAATCACCGGGGGTGTCGAAAGGTTGATGCGCAGGCCCTCGGCTGACAACAGGATCGTGTGCCGCTCATAGTCCAGCCCCTTCGCGCGTGGCTACTAGCGGCGACTCTCCGCTTTGGCGGGCTTCGAATTCCTGGCGGCAGCCGGATGCGCAGAACCAGTAGTCGACTCCGTCGACGGTCGCGTGGGCGGCCGCGCGCTCGGGATCGACCTCCATGCCGCAGACGGGGTCGCGGACGAGAGCGCGTTTGCTCTTGAAGTCGCCGTCCTCGAGCCACAGGACGCGGTCGACGAACTCGCGGATGCGGTCGTCGTGGCTGACAATCAGCACGCTCTGGCCGTGGGCCTTGGCGAGTTCGCGTAGACGGCGCATCACCTCGCGGCCGATGCTGGAGTCGAGGTTGGCGGTCGGCTCGTCGGCGAGCACCAGGTCGGGCTCGTTGGCGAGCGCGCGGGCGATTGCGACGCGCTGCTTCTCGCCGCCGGAGATCTTTTCGGGCAGGAAGTCCAGCCGCTCGCCGAGGCCGAGCTCGTCCAGTAGCCGCGTGGCGCGCTCGTGCGCCTCGGCGCCGCGGACGCCGGCGACGTTGAGCGCGATCTCGACGTTCTCGCGCGCGGTCAGCGAGGGCATCAGGTTGAAGTCCTGGAAGATGAAGCCGATTCGGTTGGCTCGCAGCGCGGGCAGCTCGCGCTCGGTGAGCTCGTTCAGCGCTACGTCGGCGAGGCGCAGCTCGCCCTCGCTGGGGCGCAGCAGCGCGCCGAGCATCGACAGCAGCGTCGTCTTGCCGCTGCCGGATGGCCCCATGATCAGCACGATCTCGCCCGGGGCGAGCGTCAGGTCGACGCCTCGGACCGCCTCCACGATGGTCTGGCCCTCGCCGAAGCGCTTGCGCAGTCCGCGGACCTCGAGTATGTGGCGCTGGTCGGTCATCGTCATCTCCTGTAGACGCTGGCGGGGTCCACGCGCGCCACGCGGCGCGCGGGGACGAAGGCTGCCAGCAGCGCGATCAGGGCCGCTGCGCCCGCTGTGCGGGCGACGGAGCCGGCGCTGACGGCCACGTTGACCGAGGGCTCGAGCAGCGGCACGCCGACGGCCAGCACGGTGACGAGTGCGAGCGCGACGCCGAGGCCTGCGAGCACGGTGAGGAGGGACTGACGCGAGACGAGCGCGTACAGCGTGCGGTTCGGCATTCCGATCGCCTTGAGCACGGCGTACTCCCCGAGCCGCGCCACGGTGGCGGTGTAGATCGATACGGCGGCGACCGCGAGTCCGACGACGATCCCGATCATCAGCATGCCGCGGATCAGGCCGGTGCTCATGTCGGAGATGACCTGGCGCTCGTTGCCCGAGAACTGTTCGCGCGTCTGGACGGTCAGTTGGTGGTCGCGCTCGAGCGCGCGCGCGACGTCGCCAGCGTCGCCGCTACGGAGCCAGACGAGCACGTAGCTCGCCGAGCCGCGTGTTCCGGCGGCGCGGGCGAAGGTGTCATAGTCGACGAAGGCGAGCCCGGTGAGGACGCTCGCGGCGCCGCCCGCCAGCCCGACGACGCGCAGGTCGCTGCCCAGCACACCGACGCGCGAGCCGACCCGCAGCCCGAGCCGATTCGCGGTGCGCTCGTCGAGCACGATCTCGCCCGCACGCGGTCGGCCGCGCCCATCGACGATCTCCCACGGGCCGCCGCCGCCACGGAAGCCGATCACGTAGCTGACCGCCTGGCGCTCACGCCCCAAAAGCAGCGTCGAGTAGAGGATCGGCTCGGCGCGATCCACACGCGGGTCGCGCTGCAGCCGCTCGACCGCGCGCCGGGGGATCGTCGAGCTCGACATGTGCATCGTCGAGACGCCGCGCTGCGAGGCGATCAGCGGCGCGCCCTGGTTGTCCGGGTATGCGGTGACGCGGTCGAGGATCGCCGCGTAGATCCCGTCGAGCGCCAGGATCATCAGCAGCGCCATCCCGACGCCGCCCACGCTGAGTGCCAGCCGCAGGCGCTGCCGGCTGAGATTGCGCCAGGCGATCGGGACCGTGCCGCTCATCTCCGGAACACCTCCCCGGGGTCGAGCCGCGCCAGCACGCGGGCCGGCACTAGTGCTCCGACGAGCCCCATCACGAGCGCCGCGGCCACGACGAGCAGGTAGTGCGACGGCAGCGAGACGAACAGGAACTTCGGCCAGAGCGCCTCGATCGCGGCGGCCGCGGCCTGCCCCAGCGCCACGCCGGCAGCCAGCGCGAGCACCGCGATCGCGAGCGCCTGGCCGGACACGACCCGGTAGAGCCGCCCGTTGCGGGCGCCGATCGCCTTCAGCGAGCCGAACTCGCGCCGCCGCTCGGAGACGAAGCCGTACGTTGTGATCGCGATCACGAGCGCGCCGATCGCGAGCGCGATCAGAACCATCACGAGCAGCGGGGCGTTGAACGAGCGCGACATCAGGGCGCGGTCGTTGGCCGCCAGCTCGGCGCGCGTCATCACGTTCAGGTGCGGGAAGCGCTTCTGCAGCCCCGCGGCAAGACGGTCGGTCGAGCGGCCGTCGCCGCGCACCAGCACGAAGCCGGCCGACTCTGGCGCTCCCTGCATTGCCGCCGCGTCGCGCCGGGTCACGAACACCAGCGGCGTCATCCACGAGGCCGTCCTGTCGGTCAGGCCGACCACGCGCAGCCGGCGGCCGCGCAGCATAACGGTGCCGCCGGGCTCCAGCCCGTGCGCCTTTGCCATGACCCGGTCGACGGCGATCTCGCCCGATCGGGCCGGAGCCCGCCCGGCCGCCAGCTTCCATGGGCTACCGAGCCGGCCCGGCTCGAAGCCGACCAGCTGCGTCGCGACGCGCTGGTCGTGGAGCCGCAGGATCGCCTCAGAGGAGACGATCGGCCCCGTCTGCTCGACCCCGGGCTGACGCTCCAGCTCGCGGGCCAGTGACGCCGGAAGGGCGGGCGGCCCGCCGGTAACGAAGCTACGCGAGTCCCGCGGCGCCACGTAGACCTCCGCACCCGCGTTGTCCACAAACGTCGTCACCTGCTGGCGGATCCCCTCGCGCAGCCCGAACAACAGGCCCACAAGCGCGACCGCCAGCGTCACACCAGCCAACGCCAACCCCAACTTGAGCGGCTCATGCAGGAGCTGCCGCCGAGCCAGCGGAACGAGCCGACCGCCAGGCCGGCCCCCGAGCGCGTGCGTGCGAGCCGCCATTGCCCGACGCTACCTCGCCCCTTCGGGACGCGAATCCGCAGTCGCTACCCGACTCGCCAGGGCGAACTACGTAGTTTCACCCCAGCAGTCCGCGGCCAATAGCCGATGTGCCCCCGCGACCCCAGATCTACGGTCGGGTCGGCACGACGAAAGGAGCCACGATGAAGTCCTGGCACATGCTGGCCTGCGCGCTGCTTGTCGTCGTCGCGATCGTGCTGGTCGCGGCGGGGGCGGGAGCATTCGCGTTCATTGCCCCGCTCGGCTGCGTGCTGATGATGGGCATGATGATCTGGATGATGGTGCGGCCAGGCGGACACGGCGGCACGAAGGCATAGCCGCTAGGTCTCCGTTCAGCAGGCGTTCGGCCAGATATCCGTTCCTGGGCGCACGGTCGCAGCGGACCGCCCGGCCTTGTCGATGCGCACCTGCCCTCGATTCGCGCAGACGCCTGCGCGGCCGGTCGTTGGCCACGCTGTACCCGCGCACAGCTGCCGTATCGGTAGCTGTGCCCAGGATTGCGGTGTGCGGGTTCTCGGACGACGGCATGTGGAAAAACCCGCATGCCTTCGATACGGGACGGGGGTATGGTCTCGAGGAGCCGAGAAGGGACCAGATGATGACCCAGACGACCGAAGTGTTGACCTACTCCGTCCCCGGCGTCAGCTGCGGCCACTGCCGTGCGGCCATCACCGCGGAGGTCGAAAAGCTGGCGGGCGTGGCGTCCGTCGACGTCGACCTCGACGCCAAGCGCGTCAGCGTTGCCGGGGACCGCCTAGACGACGCGGCCATCCGCGCCGCGATTGACGAGGCCGGCTACGAGGTCGGCTAGCGAGCGCCGAGACGAATCGAAGCCATGAGTGTGATCCGCGACACCGAGCACGTGGAACTGCCCATCACGGGGATGACGTGCGCGTCGTGCGCGGACCGCGTCGAGCGCAAGCTCAACCGGCTCGACGGCGTGTCGGCGACGGTCAACTTCGCGACCGAGAAAGCGGCTGTCGACTACGACCCCGCGATCGCACAACCGGAGGACCTGCTCGGCGCGGTGGAGGCCGCCGGCTATCGGGCCGTGCCGCCGGCGCCTGCGCCGGCGCCCGACGGCGGCCACGAGCATCACGAGCCGACCGACGAGACGGCTGATGTGCGCCGCCGGCTCGTCGTCTCCGCCGTCCTGTCGTTTCCGGTCCTGCTGCTGGCGATGGTGCCGGCGCTGCAGTTCGACAACTGGCAGTGGCTGAGCCTGCAGCTCGCCACGCCGGTCGTGATCTGGGGTGCGTGGCCGTTTCACCGGGCGGCGTGGGAGAACGCCAAGCACGCGACGGCGACGATGGACACGCTCATCAGCGTCGGCGTGCTCGCGGCGTGGCTGTGGTCGCTGTACGCGCTGTTCGTCGGCGACGCGGGGATGACCGGCGTGCGGATGCCGTTCGAGCTCATCCCCGAGCGCGGCGCCGGGGCGACCGAGATCTACCTCGAGGTCGCCTCCGTCGTGACCACGCTCATCCTGCTCGGCCGCTTCTTCGAGGCGCGCGCCAAGCGCCGCGCCGGCGCTGCGCTGAGAGCGCTGCTCGAGCTCGGTGCCAAGGACGTCGCCGTCCTCGACGATCAAGGCCGCGAGACTCGCGTCCCGGTGGAGCAGCTGCGCGTCGGGCAGCGTTTCGTGGTGCGCCCGGGTGAGAAGGTCGCGACCGACGGCGTCGTCGAGGAAGGCGTCTCCGCAGTCGACATGTCCATGCTCACGGGCGAGTCGGTCCCTGTTGAGGTGGAGCCGCGCTCGGAGGTGGCCGGCGCGACCGTCAACGCCGGTGGACGCCTGGTCGTCCGCGCGACCAAGGTCGGCGCGGACACCGCGCTCGCGCAGATCGCCATGCTCGTGACCACGGCGCAGGCCGGCAAGGCGCCGGTCCAGCGCCTGGCCGACCGGGTGTCCGGCGTCTTCGTGCCGATCGTTATCGCGCTCGCCGTCGCGACGCTCGGGTTCTGGCTCGGCACAGGCGAGAGCGCGAGCTTCGCGTTCACTGCCGCGGTGGCGGTGCTCATCATCGCCTGCCCGTGCGCGCTCGGTCTCGCGACGCCGACCGCACTGATGGTCGGCACCGGCCGCGGCGCGCAGCTCGGGCTGCTCATCAAGGGCCCGGAGGTGCTGGAGTCAACTCGCCGTGTCGACACCATCTTGCTCGACAAGACCGGCACCGTCACGACCGGCAAGATGAGCGTCGCGGAGGTCGCCCTCGCCGAGGGCGTCGACCGCACCAAGGCG
>Ga0126306_10000801_pt1 | contig 15742 bp, 21 predicted proteins | sample Plot27_FD_92592 | JGI IMG/M metagenome (GOLD analysis project Ga0126306, IMG submission 92592) | Serpentine soil microbial communities from UC McLaughlin Reserve, CA, USA - Plot27 | ecosystem: Environmental > Terrestrial > Soil > Grasslands | place: USA: UC McLaughlin Reserve, Lake County...
GCCGCTGTCCGAGCTCACGCCGCGCGAGCTCGAGGTGCTCGCCGCGATCGCCGAGGGCAAGAGCAACGCGGCGATCTCGGAGGGCCTCGTGCTCACCAAGCGCGCTGTCGAGAAGCACATCAATTCGATCTTCCTCAAGCTCAACCTCTCGCATTCCCCGGGGGCCGAGGACGTGAGCCCGCGGGTCAAGGCGGCGCTGCAGTTCCTTTCGGAGTCGGACGTCATCCCGGCCCAGCTCGGCGGCACTCTGCACGGCGCGGCCGAGGGAAGCGCACACCCCTGAGCATCGGGGGGCGCGCGCCATTGCTGCGCTCCTGGGGCGGGACCTAGAGTCGCGTTCCGAGACTCACACCGGAGGCGCCGCGATGGCCCAGACACCATCCTCTTACGAAACGACCCGTCCGTCGGAGTGGGCCGGCTGGATCACCTTCGCCGCCGTGATCCTCGGCCTGATCGGCACCCTGAACGTGATCCAGGGCTTGATCGCCCTGTTCGACGACGGTTACTTCGTCGTGCGAGGGGAGGACGATCTCCTGCTCGTCGACTTCACCGTGTGGGGCGTGATCCTGCTCGCCTGGGGTGCGCTGCTGGTAGGGGCCGCACTCGGACTCGCGGCCGGCCGGGGCTGGGCACGCTGGTTCGCAATCGTCGCGGTGTCCATCAACGTGATCGCGCAGATCGGGTTCCTCGCCGCGTATCCGCTCTGGACCGCGATCATGATCGCGCTGGACGTCGTCGTGATCTTCGCGCTGACGGCGCGATGGGCCGAGGCCAGGGCGGCCATGTGAGCATGCCTGGGACGGACACTTCCCCGGCCTTGCGGCTCCAGGCGCCCGTGCGCGTCCTCACGGTCGACGACCAGGAACGGTTCCGGTGCGTGGCGCGCGACGTGATCGAGGCCACGCCCGGGTTCGAGGTCGCCGGCGAGGCCGGAAGCGGTGAGGAGGGGCTCCGCGCCGCCGACCGCCTGGCCCCCGCGCTCGTGCTGGTGGACGTCCGGATGCCAGGCCTCGACGGGATCGAGGTGGCGCGGCGGCTCAACGCATCCCATCCCGAGACGCTGGTGGTCCTCATCTCGATCGAGGATCCGATCGACATCCCGTCGGCGGCGCAGCTCGGTGCCGCCGTCCCGCTGGTGCGCAAGCAGGATTTCGGGCCGAGGCTCCTGCGGCGGCTGTGGGGCGAGCACCGCGGTCGCTCAGGCTTGTCTCATCTCTGACCGCTAGGTAGGCTCGGACCAACCCCCCGACGCGCTCCAGGTTGCTGAATCGCTGGGGCGAACAGGCGCCCTCATGAGCTCGAGATCCGAGTGGCTCGCAACCACCGCGACCACCGCCGCGGTGCTGGCCATGTGCGCCGTCACGGCCGCCGCGCGCCGGGGCCCCGAGGAGCTCCGCGATACGCTCGCCGAGGCGTTCGACGACCCGACGCTCGACGTCGTCTACCGGCTCGAGGAGCCGGAGGACCACTGGGCGGACGCGCACGGCCGCACGGTCGATCTCGCGTCGTTCGGGTCCGGCCGTTCGGTGACCGAGGCACGTGACGGCGAGCGGCTCGTCGCCGCATTCGTCCACGACCCTGCGCTCGGGGTCGATCAGGCGTTCGTGGACAGCGCCACCTCGTACGCCACAATCACGCTCGACAAGCATCGCCTGGAGGTGCAGACGTCGGCGCTGCTGCGCGAGGTGCGGGACTCGCGCGCACGCATCCAGGCTGCGGCGGACCACGAGCGGCGGCGCATCGAGCACGACCTCCACGACGGCGCGCAGCAGCGGCTCGTGGCGCTGCGCATCAAACTGGAGCTCGCAGCGGAGCAGGCAGCGGAGCGCAACGGCGGCGACGCCGAGACGCTGCGGGCGCTGGGCCGCGAGATCGACGAGGTGCGCTCGCTCGCACGCGGCATGTATCCAGGCCCGCTTGCGGCTCGCGGGCTCGTCGAGGCCCTGCGAGCGTCCGCGTTGCGAACGGCCCTGCGGACTTCCGTGCTGGCCGCCGGCGTCGGGCGATACTCGCGCGAGGTCGAGACCGCCGCGTACTTCTGCTGCCTGGAGGCGATGCAGAACGCCGACAAGCACGCCGTCGGAGCGACCGCGGCGGTGATCGAGCTCACCGACAACGGCGCCCTGACGCTGGAAGTGCGGGACGACGGCGCCGGATTCGACGTCCGGAAGACCGGCGCCGGCGTCGGGCTCGTCGGCATGCGGGACCGACTCGCGGCGGTCGGCGGGCGGCTCGAGATCGACTCGGGGCCCGCCCGCGGAACGCGCGTGCGGGCCGTCATACCGCTCGCCGTCGACGGCTCCGGCGCGGCCGGCGCGGCCGGCGCGGCCGACGGCGGGGGTGCGCCGGCGTGACCGCCGGCGCGCTCAGATGCCCAGGAGCTGCTTCTTCTTCATGCGGCTCTACACGTAAGGCCCGCCCCACGTGCTCCTCACCGTCGCCCGAGGATGCGGGCCTTCTGTTCCGCGAACTCCTCCTCGGTAAGGATGCCCTGGTCTGGTTTCTCCTTTCGGGTCAGGCCGCCGCCTCGGCGGCCTCGAGAGACGCGATCAGGTCCTGCGCAGGGATCCGCTGGAAATCGACCAACGTGCCGCCGTTGCGACGGACGGCAGCGGCGAACGGGGCCGCCCAGCGGTTCTCGAAGATGAGCATGACCGCCGCAGACCCCGGCTCGATCCCGTCCGCGGCCGTGGCCACGTCGTCCTCGCCGAGCAACCCGGAGGACGCGCCCTCGAAGACGGCGAGGTCGCCGACGCCCTTGCTGTCGAGATCGGTCGCCTCGAACCCCGAGTACGTCCCGTCGTTCTCCTTGATGACGAACATCGCGTCGAGTACGCGGATGATCCCGCGGTCTACCAGGTCCAGCAGCATCGGCACGGCCTCGCCGGTCATCGGCGCACCGGCCGGATAGCCAATGACGACGATGTCGACCGGCCCCAGTTCCTCGACGTGCGCTTCCATCGCTACCTCCTCGGGCGTCGCTGGATTTCCGGCGGTGGCTGCCGTGGGGAAACGATCCAACGTGCACTCGCGCCGGGCAAGGGTGTACGCCCCACGGCGCGTTGGGGGGCCCGCAGGTAGCTGCGCGCCGGATCATCCGATCGGGGCGATCGCCTGCTGGGTTGATGGGCCTGCGAAACGGGCCATCGTCGAGTGAGGCCTGTCCGTGTAGTGGGGAGGAGTTCGCTTCGGATGAGACTCGATGTGGTCTGGCACGACCTCGAGTGCAGCGCGTACGACGAGGACCTGCCGCTGTGGCGCGCGCTGGCCGGCGGGGCCGGCGGCCCTGTGCTCGACGTGGGCGCGGGCACCGGTCGCGTCAGCCTCGACCTCGCCGCCGGCGGTGTCGCCGTGGTCGCCTTGGATGCCGACGCCTCGTTGCTGGAGGCGCTGGAGCACCGCGCCGCGGGGCTGCCCGTCGAGACGGTCGTCGCCGACGCCCGTGACTTCGTACTGGGTCGCCGGTTCCCGCTGGTGCTCGTGCCGATGCAGACGCTGCAGCTCCTAGGCGGCCGCTCCGGGCGCGCGGCCTTCCTGCGCCGCGCGCTGGACCATCTCGAGCCCGGCGGTCTGCTGGCTGTCGCGTTGGCCGACGCGATGGACTGCTTCGACGACGAGCGTGAAATGCCGCCGCCGCCCGACGCGTGCGAGATCGCCGGCGTGCGTTACGCCAGCCAGCTGATCAAGGTGATGGACGAGGACGGTCGCGCGGCAATCCATCGACTGCGTGAGGTGATCGGGCCAGGGCGGCGCTACGAATCAATCGAAGCCGTCGTGCGGCTCGACCGGGTAGCAGCCGACGAGGTCGCGGCGGAAGCGGCCGAGCTCGGCTTCGCGACCGAGCAGTACCTGTTCATACCGGAGACCGAGGAGTACCTCGGATCGACGGTAGTCGTCCTTCGCGCGCCGATGCCGGCCCCGTAGAACGCGGCGATCGCTGGGCGGCGGCAGACTAGTCGGCAACGACGGGGCCGGAGCCAACGAAGGGGAACGGCATGGGTGCGCGCACCACCAACCGCATGCATGCCTCCCTTGTTGGCACTCACGGACGACGACGGGACGCTGTGACATCCTGTCGAAGAGCGGCATGACCGAGCGATCCACGGAGCCCCGGGACGTTGCGCTGGGAGCCGTCTTCGCGGCGGTTCACGTGGGCGCCGCCGCCGGGCGAGCAGCCTTGCTTCCCGGCCGCGTCGCGCTGCGCACCCCCGTGATCGGCCACTTCCTCCGCCGCGCGGGCGAAGACCTCGCCGCCGACGGGCGGCGGGCGCAGGCGTGGGCGCGCGCGCGGCTAGAGCAGGCGTCCGAGGCGATGCTCGCCGCGCCCGAGGTCGAGCGCACCCTCGATCACCTGCTCGCCGGGCAGCTGACCGACGCCGTGGCACGGTCGCTCACCGAGCATCGCGTCGTCGAGCGCGTGGCGGCCCAGATCGTCGCGACCGGCGACCTGGACCGCGTGGTGGCGTCGGTGCTCGACCACGAGCTGACCGAGCAGGCGCTGGAACGCGCGCTCGAGAGCCCGGGCCTCGAGCGACTGGTCGTCCGCGTGCTCGAGAGCCGGCTCGTCGACGGGCTCACCGAGCGCGTCCTGCAGAGCCCGGAGATGGACCGCGTCGTCGAGTACATCGCGTCGAGCCCGCAGGTCCTCGAGGCCGTCAGTCACCAGACGCAGACGCTCGCCGACGAGATGGTCGCCGATGTGCGCCGCCGCAGCCAGGGCGTCGACGACATCGCCGAGCGGACCGTGCGCGGGTGGCTGCGGCGGCCGCGGCCCAGCACGCCGTGACCCGGCCCGCGGTGCCGTACGCCGGGATCGCGACCCGCGCCGTCGCGCTCGCGATCGACGTCGCCATCGCCCAGGTCATCGTGTTGTCGGGCGGTGCGATCCTGGCGCTCGTGGGCTCGCTGGTCGGCGGCGTGAGGCTCGACACGTTGGGACGGATCCTCGCGGCCGCCGCTTGGGCCGCAGTGGTCGGCGCCTACTTCGTGCTGTTCTGGAGCACCGCCGGGCAGACGCCCGGCATGCGCCTGATGGCCCTGCGCGTGCTTACACCCGTGGGGACGCACCCCGGAGTGATCCGTTCGATCGTGCGGGTCGTCGCGCTCGGCCTGGCGATCGTCCCGCTGTTCGCCGGCTTCCTCCCGGTCCTGTTCGACGCGCGCCGCCGCGGGGTGCACGACATGGTCGCCGGAACCGTCGTGCTCTACGCGGGGAACGAGCCGCCGCCCGCGCCGGAGCCGGCCGCGGCGCCCGTGCTGGGCGATGTCCAGCCGTCGGGCTGACGGCGGCGTCCGCGGCGCTTTCGACCGCTGGCAGCGGCGGCACGCGGCGGCCGCGTTCCTGGTCGCCGTTGTGCGCAAGTTCCTCGACGACCGTGCCTCGCGGCTCGCCGCGCTGATCGCGTACTACGCGTTCTTCTCGCTCTTCCCGCTCCTGCTCGTGTTCGTCTCCGTCCTCGGCTTCGTGCTGGAGGACAATCCCGAGCTGCGCGAGGACGTGCTCGACTCCGCCCTGGCCCGGATCCCGGTCATCGGTGCGCAGTTGGCGGACGATGTCGATCCGTTGACCGGCAGCAGCGTCGCGCTCGTGATCGGCCTCGCCGGAGCGCTGTGGGCCGGCCTCGGCGTCACGGTCGCGCTCGGGAATGCGTTCGAGGAGATCTGGGACGTCCCACGGCTCGAGCGCCGCGGCGCCCTGCGCGCGCGCGCCCGCGGGCTCGTCGCGCTCTTCGCGCTCGGAGTCGCGCTGATCGCGGCCACCGCCGTCGCCGCCCTCTCGATCGGCGGAGGGATCGGGCCGACCGCCCAACGGCTAGGCGCCCTTGCGGTCTCGCTCGCCGTCAACGCGGCGATCTACCTCGCCGGCTTCTGGCTGCTCACGTCGCGCCCGCGACGCGTCCGCGAGCTGCTCCCGGGCGTCGCAGTGGCCGCGATCGGGTCGCTCGTTCTCCAGTCCGCCGGCGGCTGGTACGTCGATCGCACGGTGACTCAGGCGAGCGACACGTACGGCACGTTCGCCGTCGTCATCGGCCTGATGTCGTGGTTCTTCCTGCTCGCCCACCTGGTGCTGTTCGCGGCCGAGGTCAACGTGGTGCGCGCCCGCCGGCTCTGGCCGCGCTCGCTGACCGGTGCGCTGCAGCCCGCGGACCGCGTCGTGCTGCGCCGATCGGCCGAGGCGGCGCGCAGGGACGCGCGCCAGGAGATCCTCGTCCGCTTCAGCGACGGCGGCGACGGCCCGGGGGTGCCTGCCACCCCGTCCTCACACTGGACCGCCTCATTGCCCTCGGCCCGGGGCGACAGCAGGATTCGTCCTGACCTTGACCCTCCGACAAGGAGCGCAGACATGAGCACGCTCGTGACAATCGCCTATCCCGACAAGGAGACGGCCGAGCAGGCGCGCCAGGAGCTGATCCAGGCGACGAAGGAGCACCTTGTCCGGCTCGAGGACGCGGTGATCGTCGAGCACGGGTCGGACGGCAAGATCAAGCTGAACCAGGCCATGAGCACCACGGGCGCGGGCGCCGCGGGCGGCGCGCTGTGGGGCGGCCTGATCGGCCTGATCTTCCTCGCTCCGCTGTTCGGCATGGCCATCGGCGCGGCGACCGGCGCCCTGGCCGGAAAGGCGAGCGACGTCGGCGTGAACGACACCTTCATGAAGGAGCTCGGGAACAAGCTGCAGCCCGGATCCTCCGCGCTGATCGCGCTCGGCAGCACCGACGCGCGCGACAAGCTGATCGAGCGCCTGCGGCCCTACGGCGGCGAGATCATCCAGACCTCGCTCGGGACCGAGGAGGAGGAGCAGCTGAAGGCCGCCATGGGCCAGCCGGGCGCGACCGCCTGAGGAGGCACCTGACGAGCGACTGAAAGAGGCGTTGAGCTGATGGGACTTCTGCGAAACCGCGACAAAGACGCGGCCGTCGGCACGCGCTACCGGATGCGCCAGCGGCTCATCTCGATCGGCGACGACTACTGGATCGAGACCGAGGACGGCGCGCGCACGTTCCGCGTGGACGGCAAGGCGCTCCGTATCCGCACGACGCTCGTGCTAGAGGACGCTGCGGGCAACGAGGTCGCCAAGCTCCAGGAACGCAAGCTGAGCGTGCGCGACAGGATGGAGATCGAGCGCGACGGGCGCTCGGTGGCGACCGTCAAGAAGGCGCTGGTCGGGATCCGCGACCGCTTCTCGATCGAGGTCGAGGGCGGAGTCGACATGAACGCCAAGGGCAACCTCGTCGACCACGAGTACGAGATCGAGCGCAACGGCGAGACCGTCGCCGGCATCTCGAAGCGCTGGTTCGCGGTCCGCGACACATACGGCGTGGAGATCGCGCCGGGCGAGGACGACGCGCTCGTGCTCGCGATCACGGTCTGCATCGACACGATGAGTCATCCGGGGGACTGAGCGATGCAGATGTCGCCCTTCCGTCGCCAGCGAACCCGCCGCGAGGTCGTGGCCAAGCGCGCGCACGACCTGCTCGGGCGCGCTTACTGGCGCGTCACCTGCTGGTACGGCCGGCAGCTCAGGGCCGCGCTGCGGCCCAGCGCCGCGCGCTGGTCGGCCATCGCCGGCGGTGCCGGCGTCACGGCGGCGCTGGGGACCGTGGTGATCCGGCGGCATGCGCGGGCAGCGGCTGCTCCGCCGTCGGGAACACCCGGGCGCTGAACCGGCCGCGTGTGCGAGCATCCCGGGCGACCCACAAGACCGCACCCTTGAGCGCGCAACGGGCGTCGGTGAGTCTGGACGGCGCCCCCACCGGAGAGGAACTGTCATGACGTCCGCCCCCACGCGTCCGGGGCTGTTCGACGCCGAGCTCGCCGAGCTGCTGGACCTGCTCCAGGACGCCGACAGCGCCAGGGCCGCGGAGGCGACAGCGGCGTGACCGCCTGGAGCCCGGCAAGACCACGGCTGCGCCCCCTGCGCCTGCTGCTCGCGTGGATCTCGTCGGCGCTGGCGCTCCTGGTGGCAGCGGGGATCGTCCCGGGCGCGCACGTGAACGGGTTCTGGGGCGCGCTGGCGGTCGCCGCGATCGTCGCGGTGCTCAACGCCGTCCTGCCGCCGCTCGTGGCGGCGCTGCGGCTGCCGTTCAGCGTCGCGGCGGGGTTCCTGCTCGTGCTCGTGCTCGACGCCGTGATGCTGCGGATCGCTGCCGACATCGCGCCCGAGGCGCTGGATATCGACGAGTTCGGATCCGCGCTGCTGGTGGCGCTCCTCGCGTCCGCGGTCGGGACCGCGATCGCGGTCGTGGCGGGCGTCAACGACGACGACGAGTACACGCTGAGGGTCGCCCGCCGCGTCGCCCGGCGCAGCGGCCCGGTGGTCGAGACCGACGCGCCGGGCATCCTGTTCCTCGAGATCGACGGGCTGTCGGTGCCGGTGCTGCGGCGCGCGGTGCGGGACGGCACAACGCCGGCCATGGCGCGCTGGCTCGCGGAGGGCAGCCACGAGCTGCTCGAGTGGGAGACCGACCTGTCGTCGCAGACCGGCGCGAGTCAAGCCGGCATCCTGCTCGGCTCGAACGAGAACATCCCCGCGTTCCGCTGGGTGGAGAAGGAGTCCGCGCGGCTGATGACGTGCTCGGACCCGGACGACTGCGCCGAGATCGAGCGGCGGCACGCGACCGGGATCGGGCTCGTGGCCGGCGGCACGAGCCGCGGCAACCTGCTTTCCGGTGAGGCCGACGGGGCGATCCTGACCGTGAGCCGGCTGGCCGAGGAGAGGGCGCCCAATCCGGGCTATCGGGCGTACCTCGCGAACAGCTCCAACGTGACGCGCACGGTCGTGCTCTTCGTCTCGGAGGTCGTGCTGGAGCTGATCGCCGCCGCACGCCAGCGCCGGCGTGACGTGCAGCCGCGCGGCCACCGCGGCGGCGCCTACCCGTTCATCCGCGCCGTGATGTGCGTGTTCGTGCGCGACCTCGTCGTGTTCGCCGTATTGCAGGACATGTTCCGCGGCGTGCCGGCCGTCTACGCGACGTTCGCTAGCTACGACGAGGTCGCCCACCACTCCGGGCTCGAGCGGCCGGACACGCTCGAGGCGCTGCACAAGCTCGACCAGCGCTTCGCCATGCTCGAGCGCGCACGGCAGTACGCGCCGCGTCCGTACGAGATCGTCGTGCTGTCCGACCACGGTCAGACGCAGGGCGCCACGTTCCGCCAGCGCAACGGCTATGGCCTCGACGAGCTCGTCGAGCGGTCGCTGGCGTCCGGGAAGGTCGATGCCGTCGCTGCGGGCGACGAGCACGTCGCGCAGGTCGGGCAGGCCGTCGACGAGGCGACCGGGCGGACGACCCAGCAGCGCAAGCGCAAGCCCAGGAGCGACGTCTCCGGCCGCGACGTGGTCGTGCTGGGCTCCGGCAACCTGGGGCTCATCTACCTGATGGAGCAGCCGCGCCGGATGACGCTCGAAGAGATCGAGGAGCGTCACCCGCAGCTGCTCGCGACGCTCCGCAGCCATCCGCACGTCGGCCTGGTGCTCGTGCGGTCCGAAAGCCACGGACCGGTCGCGCTCGGCGCCCGCGGCATGCGCAGGCTCGCCGACGGGACCGTCGAAGGCGAGGACCCGCTTGCGGCGTTCCCCCCGGGCGCCGCTCGGCACCTGCTGCGCACGGACGGCTTCGCGCACGTCGCCGACATCATGGTCAACAGCTTCTACGACCCTGTGACCGAGGAGGGCTGCGCGTTCGAGGAGCTGATCTCGTTCCACGGCGGGCTCGGCGGCCCGCAGACGCGCCCGTTCATCCTCTATCCCGGGCATCTGCCCACGCCGGCCGAGCCGCTCGTCGGGGCCGCGGCGGTCAACGAGCTGCTGCGGGCCTGGCGGGAGGCGGTGACCGGAGCGGACGGCGCGGAGCGCGCCCAGCCGCGCGCGAGCCGTGACCGCGTCGGCGCCTGAGTCGGCGCCGCCGCCACGGCGCCTCGGCGACCGGCTCGAGCAGGCGCTCGACCACCGCGCCGACGTCGAGGGCGAGATCGAGCGCGGCGCGGCCGAGCAGCCGGCTCGGCCCGCGCTCGTCCGCACGCTCGTCATGCTCGCCGTCTGCGGCGTGTCGCTCTACCTGGTGGCGCCGGGCATGCTGGAGCTGCTCGCCTCGTGGCGCGACCTGGACGAGGTCGCGCCGGCGTGGCTGCTGGCGATGACGCTCCTCCAGGCTGCGGCGCTGGTGTGCCTGTGGGCGCTGCAGCGCGTCGCGCTGCACACGCGCGACTGGTACGCGGTCGCGACCTCGCAACTGGCCGGCGGTGCGATCTCCAAGGTCGCGCCGGGCGGCGGCGCCGTCGGCGCGGCGCTGCAGTACAAGATGCTCACGCAGGCCGGCCTGGCGAAGGCCAGCGCGGTCACGGGCCTGACCGCGGCGAACCTGCTGACGCTCGCGATCGTGCTGGCGCTACCCGTGCTGGCCCTGCCGACGCTCGTGCGCGGCGGCGTGGACCGCACGCTCGTCGAGGCGACGGTCGTCGGGGTGGCCCTGTTCGCCGTGCTGTTTGTTGCGGGCGCGCTGATGCTCGTGCTCGACCGCCCGCTCGCGTGGACCGGCCGGACGATCCAGCGCGTGCGCAATCGCCTGCGCCGCGGCAGCGAGCCGCTGACCGGGCTGCCCGCCCGGCTGCTGCGCGAGCGCGACCGGATCGTCGGCACGGTGGGCCCGCGCTGGAAGCTGGCCCTCGCCGCAGGCATCGGCCGCTGGCTGTTCGACTACGGCTCGCTGTACGTCGCGCTGACCGCCGTCGGCTCCGCGCCCCGTCCGGCGCTCATCCTGCTCGCGTTCTGCGCGGCGCAGCTGCTCGCGCAGATACCGGTGACGCCCGGCGGGCTCGGCTTCGTCGAGGCGGGTCTGACGGCGATGCTCGCGCTCTGCGGCGTCCCGGCGGGCGAAGCGGTCCTGGCCACGTTCGCGTACCGCCTGTTCACGTACTGGCTGCCGTTGCCACTCGGGCTCGCCGCGGGCGTCCTGTTCCGCCGCCGCTACGCTGTCACTCCGGCACGAGCACGATCAGCGCGCCCGGACGAACGCTGAGGATCGTGTCGCACACGCGCTCTGTCTGCGCGCTCGGCCTGCCACAGAGGAAGACCGCCGTCGGACCAGGGAGCGCGAAGCCGTCCGACGGCGCGGAGCCGGGCGACTCGTACGGATCGGGCGGTGGCAGCTGCGGCGGCATGTGAGGCTCTGGTACCGGTTATCGGCAGCTCCCTCGCCGGCCCTCAGTGCTTCAGCGCACGGCGATCTCCGCCGTCAGAGCGAGCGCCGGCGGAAGCGGCCAGTCAGCCACTGTCTCGATCCCCTGTATCAGCCGGTCCTCGTGGTGGCGCTCGATCGCGCGCGGCTGCGCGACTGGCTCGCCGAGGCTGCACCGGACGGTAGCGCGGCTAGTGCGCCAGAGCCTTGAGCGCGATCACGAAGCCGCCGATCAGCCCCACTGCGACCGCCTGGAACAGCGCCCTGGCGACCGTCGCCCCGGCTAGCCGCGCGGCGCAGAAGCCGTAGAAGCCGATCAGGAACAGGCCGGTCCACTTCGCGAGCGTGAACGCGCGCTCGACCTCGAACGCCCCGACCGCCGCGAGCAGGAAGAACACCGCGGGAAAGCTGATCCCGAACGCGACGGCGCCGGCGTCTGCGAGCAGCTCGGACAGGTGCTCGCGCGAGATCCGCCTCCGCGTGCGCACCTCGGTGCCGATCACGTCGCTGTAGACCTCCGCGAGCGCGACGGCGAGCGCCGTGCCGAGCAACGTCGCCACGACCGCCCCGGACGCGGGCGGATGGAGCTCGAGCGCGAGCACCAGGGCGAGGCCGATGATCGCGCCGTAGATGATCCGCGCCACGTTGTGCGCCTGCAGATGGGCTGCGATCGCCTCGCGCACTTCAGATCAGCCGCAGGGCGCGGGCTCGTGCGACCGCCGCGCGCCGGCTGCCTACATCGAGCTTGCGGTAGATGCTCTTGACGTGGGTCTTCACGGTGTTGGCGGCCACGAACAGCTCCGCGCCGATCTCGGGGTACGAGAGCAGAGTCGGCAGCAGGCGCAGCAAGCGTCCGGCGAGGCGGATGCGGCCGAGTCGCAGGTCCGGGTCGAAGCGGGCGGCGGCGACGACGCTGATCGGGCCGTCGTCGACGAGGTCGCGCAGCGCCGCCAGGCCGCCGCCTCGCAGCAGATGGACGTCGTCGAGTACGAGCGCGGGCGTCTCGGCCGGCGCTGCGCGCAACGCCTCTTCGACATCCGCGAGCAGCCCGGCCGCGTCCGAGTGGCGCGGCGCGACGGTCAGCCATGCGGCGCCGCTGGTCGCGGCCCAGGCCGCGAGCAGCACCGTCTTGCCCCAGCCCGCGCGTGCGCTGATCAGGGTGAGCGGGCGCTCGCAGGACGCGTCGAGCGTCTCGCTCAGGCGCGCACGCTGGATCGTGGCCGGCGGAAGCACAGGGGCATGCGGGCGCAGGTCCAGCGCGGTCACAACCGGAAGGTTCCAGGACCGCCGCGCGCGGGCAATGGAGTGCGCCTCTCGGCGGCGGGGGAGGCGGGCACCCCTGAGCCGGCGCGTCAGGGCAGCCGGCGCAGCTCGAGCAGCTCGAGCCCCAGCGCCTGCACGATGTCGAGTACCCCGTGCAGTCCTGCCTGGTCGCCGACCGGCCCCTCGAGCACGGTCTCCGCAGCGACCGATCGGGCATCGAGCCCCTCGAACGAGGTGAGCGCGGCGTCGCTCAGACGGCCGCGCAGGCGGATCTCGTACCGCAGTTCCTCGTGCGGGCGCGCCACTCCGCTCATGACCGCGCCCGCGCCCACGTCGACGGCACGTCGCCGCCGCCTTCTTCCGCCACCCGGGCGCCCATGCGCAGCAGCGCCGCGTGCGACGAGACTTGCCCGCCACCAGCGCCTCGCCGAGCCGGAAGCCCGACGCTAATCGTCGACTCGGCCTGGGTCTCGGTCATCGCGGACCCTCCTCGGCGGGGATACGCGCAGATCCTCGCAACCGCCGGGGTTGGCGCCGCATCACCCGGCCCGGGTGAGGTGGCCCCGCGCGCCGGGCGCGATGATGCGCTCGTGCGCGCAGCCGTCGCCTCCGCGATCCTGATCGGACGCCGGTCGCTGTCCCGGTTCGTCGAGCTTCAGGGCATGGACCGGTCGATGGCGCTCGCGGGCCAGGCGTTCGCCGCGCTGATGCCGCTGCTGATCGTGGTGGGCGCGGCCACCCCGGCGGGCGGCGAGGATCTCGTCGAGGGCATCATCAAGCGCGTGGACCTGAGCGGCGACGCCGCCGAGACGCTGCGCGCCGCGGTGGCGGCGCCGGCTGAGGTATACGACAGCGTGAGCGTGACGGGCGCCCTGCTGCTGGTGATCTCAGCGCTCTCGTTCACCCGTGCGCTCCAGCGTCTCTACATCCTCGCCTGGCGCTTGCAGCCGCTCGGCATGCGCGGCAACAAGTGGGGGCTCGCGTGGCTGGCCGCCTTCTCCGTCGTCTGCTCGCTTCAACCTGGCGTCGTCTCCCTGTTCAACGGCGCGCTCGCCGTCGCGGTCACGATCGCGCTGTCGTGCGCGCTCTGGCTCTTCACGCCGTGGATCCTCGTCGGCAAGGCGATCCCGTGGCGGCGACTGGTGCCACAGGCCGTGCTCACCTCGTTCGGGCTCGGAGTGCTGACCGTGGCCTCGGCAATCTACCTGCCACGCGCCCTCGCGTCGGCGGCGAGCCAGTTCGGCTTCATCGGCGTCGGGTTCGCGATGCTCTCGTGGCTCTTCCTCGTCAGCTTCGTGCTGGTCGCCGCGGCCGCGCTCGGGGCGACACTCGCCGAGCCCGCCGGCGATGCCGGTCAGTAGCTGCCGAGCGCGTCGGCGATCTGCGGCGCGGCGGCGACCGCCCGCGTCCGCGGCGGGACGTTCGCGATGGGCTCGGAGGACTTCTATCCCGAGGAGCGGCCTGTGCGGACCGTCGCGGTCGACGGCCTGTGGATCGACGAGCACCCGGTCACGAACCTCGAGTTCGGTCGCTTCGTGAAGCAGACGGGCTACGTGACCGTGGCCGAGCGATCGCCCGATCCAGCCGACTTCCCCGGCGCCGACCCGGACATGCTGGTGCCGGGGTCGCTTGTGTTCCAGCCCAGCGCCGGACCCGTCGACCTGAGCGACTTCCGCAACTGGTGGGCGTACATCCCCGGCACCTACTGGCGCCGGCCCGAAGGGCCGGGGTCGAACCTCGGCGGCCGCGAGCGTCACCGGTCGTGCACGTCGCGCACGAGGACGCCGAGGCGTACGCCGCTTGGGCGGGCAAGGCCCTGCCGACCGAGCCCGAGTGGGAGCACGCCGCGCGCGGCGGCCTCGCCGGCGCCGTCTACGCGCGGGGCGACGAGTTCGCCCCCGGCGGCCGCGTGATGGCGAACACGAGGCAGGGCGAGTTCCCGTGGCAGAACCTGGTCGCCGACGGCTACGCCGGCACCTCGCCGGTCGGTCCTACCGCCCGAACGGCTACGGGCTGCTCGATATGACCGGCAACGTCTCGGAGTGGACGTGCGACGACTTCGCGCCGGACTCAGGCAGCGCCCCGCGACCCCGCGGCGGCGGGCGAGTCGGCGCCGCGCAAGGTCATCAAGGGCGGCTCGCACCTGTGCGCCCCGAGCTACTGCCTGCGCTACCGCCCGGCGGTGCGCCAGTCCGAGACGGTCGAAAGGGCACGAGCCACATCGGCTTCCGCTGCGTCCTGCGCGAGTGAGCGGCGTCGCAGTCACCTGGTTGGGCCATGCCACAGTGCTGCTCGAGCTCGCCGGTACCCGCCTCCTCACCGATTCCTTGCTGCGCGGGCGGGTGGCCCATCTGCGCCGGCGCGTTCCCCCGCCCGCGCCGCCCGGGCGGCTCGACGCGGTGCTGGTCTCGCACCTGCATCGCGACCACCTCGACCTGCCGTCGCTGCGGGGGCTCGACGCCGGCGTCGTGATCGTGCCGCGCGGCGGCGCCCGCGTCGTGCGCGGCCTCAGCCACGAGATCGTCGAGCTCGCCGCCGGCGACGAGCTGGCCGTGCGGGGCGTCAGCGTGCGTGCGGTCGAGGCCCTCCACGACGGTCGCCGATCGCCGGTCGGGCGGCCGGCCGACACGATCGGCTTCATCGTCGCGCAGAGTCTGCGGATCTACTTCGCCGGCGACACGGAGCTCTTCGACGCGATGGCGGGCTTCGCGCCGCTCGACGTCGCGCTGCTGCCCGTCGCCGGCTGGGGCCCGAGGCTCGGGCCGGGTCACATGGATGCCGAGCAGGCGGCCGCGGCGGCCGCGCTGCTGCGTCCCGACCTCGCGGTCCCGATCCACTGGGGCACGCTGGCGGCTCCGGCGCTGCGTCGCGGCGACCCGGACGAGCCCCCGCGCCGCTTCCGGGCACGTTGCGCCGTGCTGGCGCCCACAACCCGCGTCGAGCTGCTGCGCCCGGGGGAGTCGCTGGCGCTCGCGTGAGCGCGACGGCCTACCACTTCAACTCGATCTCGAGCTCACCTCGTCTTCCTCGACCTCGAGCTTGTGCGCGCAGAGGATGCAGACGATGGCGCGAAATAGCGGACGGGTGACGACTGTCACGATCCTGCAGGCGCCGCGGCAGCGCGCGGGATCGCGGCGCGCCCCGGCAGCCGGCGGGTGAACCACAGTGCGAGCAGGGCGAGAACGGCGACGGCGCCGATCGCTCGCTTGAGGCCATGGAGCTGCGCGTCGCCGTAGTCGCCGGCGATCGCGCTCGCCTGCTCGGCGGGGACGCCGGCGTCGAGCGCCGCCTGTTCGACGTCGTCC
>Ga0126306_10000802_pt1 | contig 15736 bp, 20 predicted proteins | sample Plot27_FD_92592 | JGI IMG/M metagenome (GOLD analysis project Ga0126306, IMG submission 92592) | Serpentine soil microbial communities from UC McLaughlin Reserve, CA, USA - Plot27 | ecosystem: Environmental > Terrestrial > Soil > Grasslands | place: USA: UC McLaughlin Reserve, Lake County...
CAAAGTGCGCAGAAGTTCAAATCGAGGTACGCGACGTTCGGCTTCAGCGACAAGGCGAATCTCGACGAAGGCGCCATGTGGCCGACCTCCTTCGCGCTGAAGGAGTTGACCGCCGCCGAGGAGGCAAGGATCGGCGCGCTCGTGAAGAAAGCGGTGAGCTGAGGGGAGATAGAGCTGTCGCGTCGAAGGTCCCCCACGGGGAGACTCGACTTACGACCGCGGCACGGACGCGCTCAATCCGACCTGGCAGCTGCTGGATCGCACACCGACCGGCCGCGTCCTGCCCGACGACTTTCCGGTGCGGCGTGTGCCGATCGGGTGACCGGCATCGTCAGTACTCGCCGACGCTCGCGAGGCCCGCTGCCCAGGTGACCTCGATGTCTGCGCCGGCATCGTGGCGGATGGTTCTCGCCGCCGTGCAGGTGTGTGACGATCGGGACCGGATCTTCCGGCATAACGGGGCCCATGAGGGTCGGGTCGGGTCCTTGGGGCGCCGTCGCGTCGTCGCTCAGAACGCGCGCGCGTGCGAGAGCGCAGGATCAGAGCCCGAACCAGCGCGCTCGCCTGCCCGCGCCGAACTCCTCCTTCTCGACGGCGAACTCGCGCGACGGTTCGAATCGCTGGGCCGCCGCCCCGGGGCCGCTGAGGAAGTTGACCTCGACCTTGCCGGCGAGCCGGTCGCCGAACTCGGCGTAGCAGACGCCCGACCCTCCGTACGGCGCCGGTGGCTCCCCGCCGGCGATCGAGGCCGCGATGTCGTCGGCCACGACGAGCGCGGCCGACTCGGCGAAGATCCCGGCCTTGGGGACGGTGCGGGGACCGGTGCAGACGTCGCCAAGGGCGTAGACCTGAGGGGAACTGGGTCCTGAGGTTGGTCTGGTCGACGGGTACCCAGCCCTTGACGGCGAGGCCCGAGGCTGCGAGCGGGTCCGGCGCCCGATGGATCGGGATGCCGACGAAGAGGTCGTAGGGCAGCGTGCCGCCGTTCGCAAGCTGCGCCGTGCGCGTGGCCGGATCGATGCTCGTGACCAGGTCGCACGCAAGCCGTCGGACGCGCGGGCGCCGCTGCGGGACGCGTTCGAGATCGCCAGCCACCGCGGTGCGCAGCCGCTGGCCGAGCATGCCCGGAACGAGCTGTACGCCGCGGGTGGCCGCCCGCGGCGCCAGGCGCTCAGCGGCCCGGAGTCGCTGACGCCGAGCGAGCGGCGGGTCGCGGGGATGGCGGCCGCCGGCCAGAGCAACCGCGACATCGCCCGCGCGCTCTACGTGACCCCGAAGACGGTCGAGGTCCATCTGACGAGCGTGTACCGCAAGCTGGGGATCCGGCGCCGCGCGGGTCTTTCCAACGCTCTCTAGGGGGGTCAAGCCCCCGGCCACTGGGGTCAAGTCAGGGGGTTGCCACGATGTGCGGGCGTGCATGGCAACGGATGCTCTGCCTCATGAGCGTCCAGACCAGGCATATCGCGATCGACCTCCACCTCGACGGGGACGAGATCAGCGGCCGAGTCGGTGACGGCACCGAGCAGCCCAAGGCGTTCCAGGGCTGGCTGGGATTGCTGGCGGCGCTCGACGGACTGCTCGGCAACACCGATGAAGAGCCGGCCGCTCTTCGCTAGGAGGACGTCATGGGCTCAGCTTCGGCCAGCGCATCTCCGGTCTGACGGCAGACGGCGCCGAACTGCAGGCGGCGGTGTTCGACGAGAACCAGGTCCGCGCCGCCGCGGGCGTGACGATGGTCCTGGGAGCGGCGGCCTTCAGCTACGCCTACTTCGCCGCGCAGTACATTCCGCTGCAGGCCGTTTCGACGCTGTTCTTCGTCGAGTTCCTCGCCCGGCTCACCTTCGGTCTCCGGTACAGCCCGATCGGCGTGCTCGCGCGGGCATGACGCTCCGCCAGGCCCCGGACTGGGTCTCGGCCAAGCCCAAGCAGTTCGCGTGGACGCTGGGTCTCGGGATGGCCTTCTCGATGATGCTCATCACCAACAGCGGCGTACGCGGCATGCTGCCTCGGACGATCTGCGCCATCTGCCTGACGTTGATGTGGTTTGAGTCGGTCCTCGGCCTGTGCCTGGGATGCAAGATCCACGCCCTGTTGGTGCGACGCGGGTGGGCGACCAAGGACCCCGCCTTCGAGGTCTGCGCTCACGGCGAGTGCGAGCTGGCGTGATGGCGACGCTGCTCGAGAGGCACGCTCCGCCCGGACTGCGTCAGGCGGAAGCCGCCTTCCTCAAGGCGAATCCGTCCTTCCACGAGACGTCGATCCTCGACGAGCTCCGCGCCACCGAGTACGGACGCCTCGACGCCGCCGGCGACGTCTACCTCGACTACACCGGCGGGAGCCTGTACGCGGAGTCTCAGGTCGAGGAGCACGTCCGGATGCTGCGCGACGGCGTCTATGGCAACCCGCACTCCGCCAACCCCACCTCGTCCGCCGCAACAGCGCTGGTCGAGCAGACGCGCGCGGCAGTGCTGCGCTACTTCAACGCGCCCGAGAGCGAGTACGCGTGCATCTTCACGCCGAATGCCACCGGCGCGCTGCGGCTCGTAGGTGAGGCCTACCCGTTCCGACGGTTCCTCGCCACCGTCGACAACCACAACTCGGTCAACGGCATCCGCCGGTTCGCCCGCGCGAAGGGAGCCGCGACGGCGTACGTGCCGGTCGAGGCGACCGATCTTCGTGTGGCCCGGCTCGCGGATCACCTTCACGAGGCCGACGGCCCCAGCCTCTTCGCCTATCCCGCGCAGTCCAACTTCTCGGGCGTCAAGCACCCGCTGGAGTGGATCGACCTGGCCCACGAGCGGGGCTGGGATGTGCTCCTGGACTGCGCCGCATTCGCGCCGACGAGCCGACTCGCCCTGTCGATCTGGCAGCCGGACTTCGTCGCGGTGTCGTTCTACAAGATGTTCGGCTACCCGACCGGCCTGGGCGCGCTGATCGCACGGCGCCGGACGCTCGAGCGCCTGCAGCGCCCCTGGTTCAGCGGCGGCACCGTCGTCGCCGCGAACGTCCGGGGCGACATGGTCGTGCCGCACTCCGGCCATGCGGAATTCGAGGACGGCACGGTGGACTACCTCGGGATCCCGGCGGTGGAGATCGGCGTCCGCCACATCGAACGGATCGGCATAGACACGATCGCGCAGCGAGTGGAGGCCCTGGGCGGCTGGCTGCTCGAGAGGCTGCAGCGGCTGGAGCACTCGGACGGAGGTCCCGCGATCCGTGTCTACGGGCCGGCCACGTGGGACCGTCGCGGGGGCACGATCGCGTTCAACTTCCTGCACCCGGACGGCCGCGTGGTCGACGAGCGCCTGGTCGACCTCGTCGCCTCGGCGCACAACATCTCCCTCCGGACGGGATGCTTCTGCAACCCCGGCGCCGGCGAGGTCGCGTTCTCGATCCCGAAGGAGAGACTGACGGAGCCGTTCGAGGAGGGGATGATCCTCGACGACTACATCGGGCGCCTCGGGATGCCGACGAGCGGCGCGGTCCGGGTCTCGCTGGGTATCGCGACCAACTTTGCGGACGTCTTCCGGTTCATGGCCTTCGCGACGGAGTTCGCCGACCTGACCCACGTGCCGACCGACCTCCCGCCGAGGCTTGCCTGCTAGCAGCGAGTGCGCGTAGACGACCTCGGCCGTGACCTGCACGGTCCGTCTGGGTCGGCGTAGGACCCGGGCTCGTCGAAGCGGGCGGGCCCGTCGAACGCGTAAGGAAGTCGAGCCGCAGCGGCTCGCCCGCGGCCTCCACCATCGCGTAGAGGGGTGGATCTCGACACGCACGAGCCGGCCGCCGGACCGCAGCGTGCGGCGGCGCAGTGCATCCAGGCGCCGATGTCCTCGATCCAGCAGATCGCCCCGACGCGAGGGGGAGCTGGGACAGGGCATGCGCCGCCTCGACGAGGCAACCGCGGCGGCGCTCGGTGGTGAGGCGAAGCTCTTGGTCTGCGTCGCCTGGGCCTGCTGCTACGACGTCATCGAGCGGTTTGCGAGACTCTCGCAACCAACGATCGTCCACCCAACTGGGGTGAGATGTCCCAACCGCTCATTTACATCGACACATCGAATGTCCGTGAGGGAGCGCTTGAGGAGTTGAAGAGCGCCATCGGCGACCTGGCTGACTTCGTCGAGAGCCACGAGCCGCGGCTCGTCTCGTACAACGTCTATTTCACGGACGACGGCAGCCAGATGACCGTCGTGCACGTGCACGCCGATTCGGCCTCGCTTGACTACCACATGGACGTTGCCGGGCCCCGCTTTGGGAGGTTCGCGGACCTCCTGACGCTGTCATCGATTCACATCCTCGGCGCGCCGAGCGAGAAGGCGATCAAGCAGTTGGAGGACAAGGTGCGGCTGCTTGGAACCGGTGAGGTGACCGTGCACCCGCCGCATGCCGGATTTGGCCGCTTCGACCTTCGCTGAGCAGGCCTGCCGAATCGGGAGGTCGCCCTGCGACGCCCGCAAGGAAGTCGGGCATTCCCGGGATGAGCAGCAGTAGCGCCGAGTCCGCCACTAGGTCTCTCGCCTGCGGGCGATCACGAGCAGGTACTCGTAGCGGTATTCCGCGGGGCCGGTGGGATCGCCGGTGTCCGCGCGTGTGGCGAACTCGAGGCAGTCGCGGTCGAAGGCCGCGGCGCGCAGTGGCTCGTCTGCGAGGGCGCTGCGGATGGCGACGGCAGGTCCGAAGGTCTGGGTGAAGAGCTCGACGTAGTCGCGTGGCGAGGCGGCCCGCTCGACGTAGGTGTCGCGCGTCATCTCGAGAGTGGCGGCGCGGTCGCCGAACAGGTTGCGGACGTGGTCCTCGCTTCCCCACTGAAGGGGTGGGAGCGCTCCGGGCGGCGGTGGCGGCATGTATGGCGCGAGCGTGCCGAAGAAGTCGCCGGCAAGGCCCTCGGCTGTGGAGTTGAGCATGCCGATCGTGCCGCCGGGGCGGCAGACGCGCAGCAGTTCGTCGGCCACGCGCTGGTGGTCGGGGGCGAAGATCGCTCCGAGCGAGGAGGTGACGACGTCGAACTGGCCATCGGTGAAGGGCAGGTTTTCGGCGTCGGCTTCGACCCAGTCGAGCTGTACTCGATGTTGGCGTGCTTCCTCCCGCCCGGCCTTGAAGTGCTCGGGCGTGAGGTCCGAGGCGATGACGCGGGCGCCAGCTTCGGCGGCGCGGATGGCGACGTTGCCGGTTCCGCACGCGACGTCGAGGACGTGCTGGCCGGCGGTGATGCCAGTGGCCTCTACCAGGCGCGGCCCGAGTCCCCAGACGGTTTCGGTCGCGAAGCGGTGGTAGTCACCGGCGGCCCACATCGCGCGCGCCGCGGACTTGATCTCGGCTGTGGTCATCGTGGTTCTCCCGTCTGGTCGCGCATCGGCGGGCGCGAGCTCGTCGATCCGCGCGAGCGCCGCAGCCTGGGCGATGAGCCTCATCGGTGCGGGCAGGTGCCTCATGTGCTCGCACCGTACGCGTGCTGCGCGGCGCCGACTTCGCCAGGACCGGCCATCTTCAGCGGCGGTCGGGGTGGCCAAGTCTGGCGACGTGGCGGGTCGGTTCGAGCAGGCCGTGGCGCACGGCGTGTGCCGCCGCCGCGGTCCGCGACGGGAGGCCGAGGTTGCGCAGGATGTTGGTCACGTGGCGGTGCACGGTGTGCTCGCTGATGACCAGCCGTTCGGCGATCTCGCGATTCGTCAGCCCGGCCGCGAGCAGGGACAGCACCTCTCGCTCTCGTGGAGTGACCGATGCGAGCGCCACGCCGCGAACGCGCCTGGAGGCGCTGAGCAGGCGCCGCGCGCGCTCGGCGTCGGGGACGGCACTGAGGTCGCGCAGTGAGGCCTCGGCGGCGGATGCTTCCGAGGATGCGTCGTCGCTGCGTCCGAGCGCGTAGAGGCTGGTCGCGAGCTCGATCCTCGCGCGCGCCGCATCGTAGCGCCCGCCGGCCCGCTCGAAGCGGTCGACGGCGTCCTCGAACAGCGTCCGGGCAGCCTCGTGCTCACCGCTTGCGGCCGCGACGAGTCCCTCGGCGAGATCGGCCGATGCGCGCAGGGGCGCGGTGCCGACGAGCCGGTCGATCTCGCGAAGCGATTCCAGCGTGGCGTGCGCCTCGTCGAGCTCTCCGCGAGCGACCCGCGCGCAGACCAGCAACTCCAGGGCCGGCGCCCGATCCAGGCGGCGGTGCTCCGGCAGCTGGCGAAGCACCCGCTCGACCAGCTCGACCGCGCGAAGCGTTCGTCCTCCGTCGAGCGCGAGCCGCGCGTGGCATAGCTGTGACGATGGCGACGCGCCGGCCTGTCGGAGCAGGCTCAAAGCTTCCTCGGAACGTCCCTGGCGCCGCCGCAGCTCGGCCAGGGCCGCCAGCGGACCGCCGACCATCGCGGGTCGCGATCGGGAGAAGTCCTCGACCGACGCCTCGAGCACGTCCTCCGCGGCGTGCCAGCTGCCGCGCCAGAGATGGACCCCGCCGTATTCGGCCCGGCAGAACGCGAGCATGTACCGGCTTCCGTAGCGGTCGGCGAACTCCGCGATGCGGTCACACCACTCCGACGCGCGCGCGTAGTCCCGCACAGCCGAGCACGCCGTGACCAAGAAGCAGCACGCCCAGGCGCCCGCGATCGCAACGTCTGCCTCTCCCTCGAGCGCCGCCGCGGTCGCCTCGTCGAGCCGGCGCATGCCCTCGTCGACGTGAGCGCACGCCACCAGCGTGGCGCCCTCGAGCGCCAGGCCGAGCATCTCAAGGTCCGGCACCTCGAGGCGGCGGCCGATCGCTGCCGCCTGCTCGGCGAGCTCCATCGCCAGGTCGCTGTTGCCCGCGCCGCTTGCGATGTAGCCCTCGAAGAACGCCAGCCAGCCGTGCTCCGGGCCCGGCTCGAGCTCGCCGAGCAGGCGCCGGGCCCGGCCGAGCCAGCCGCTCGCCACCGCGAATGCGCCGTGGAAGTCGAGCTCGTCGCACGCCAGCCACGTCGCCATGCGCGCCGCTGCCGCCCGGTCGCCACGCTGCTTGTAGAGACGATACGCGCGGTCGCGCGCCGCGAACACGACGTCGGCGTCGTCTAGCCACCACGCCGCCCAGCTCAACCCCTCGTGAGCCTCGGGAGTCTCCTTCGAGACCACGGCGCGTTCGAAGCATGCGAGTGCTGCAGTCCAGCGGCCGCCCGCGAGGTCGGCCCAGCCAGCGTCGAGCGCAGAGGCATCCGGGTTCTCGCGCGTCGCCTCGGCCACCAGCCCATTGTGACGGCGACGCTCAACCGCTCGCGCGCTCCCAGAGCGCTCGCAGTGCTCTCGCCGTGCGCTCGGGTTCGATCCGGTGCGGAGGATCGAAGTGGTGGCGCTCCGCGAAGACTTCGAGCGTCATGTCGGGGAAGATCGAGACCGCGCGCTCCGCCATCCGGCCGTAGTACTCGGGGTTGCTCTCGCCGCCGAGCGCGAACAGGACGGGCTTGTCGAACGCGCGCAGCCGGTCGAGGTCGAGGCTGCCGGTGCGGAACGTCTCGATCAAGGTTCGCAGCCCGGCCGGGCGGCTCGCCATCCAAGATGGCTGCGCGCCGGGATGCGGCGGTGGCGGCTCGACGCCGGTGGCGAGCTGATTGGCGACGAAGGCGGGCAGCATCTGCTCGGGCGGAAGGGTCGCGATGCGGTCGAACTTGCGCCAGATGGTGCGCTCCTCGGCGCTGAGCTCGTCGTTTCCCATCCAGGCGGGCTCGATGAGCGCGAGGCTCATCAGCCGCTCGGGATGTCGGGCGGCGAACGCCAGGCTCGAGGCGCCGCCGCCCGAGTAGCCGACGAGGTGAAATCGGTCGAAGCCGGCTGAGTCCGCGGTCCGCAGGATCCCGTCGATCTCGTGCTGGAGCGTGTACTCGGCGGGCGGTGTTGCGTCGGCGTAGATCTCGAGCTCCTTCGCAACCGCGTGCACGTCGTCGCCGAGCGCAGCGAGAAGGGCGCCGTACGCAAGTTCGGCTGGCATGAGGCCGCCGGGAAGTAGGATCGCCTGGGGCGTCACGACTGCCCGAGGGGGCGAACGCCGTCGACCGTCACGTTGGCGGGTGTTGCTGTCGTGGTCATGGGCTGACGCTACATCCGCGACGGCCCCGTGTCATCGGGAGAATCCCCCATGCTGCGCGCGGCGGTCATTCGACCAGGCCGTGCCGCATCGCGAACAGCGCGGCGCCGACCCCGTGCACGCGCGCGGGTAACTGCTGACCGTGCGGCCGATGTACTTCTGGCCCGGGCGAGATCCCTAGCGCGGTGCGTCCGACGTCCTCGACCGCGATCCCGGCGAGCCTGCGCTCGCCGATCGGCAAGCTGAGCACGACGCTGCCGTCCTGGCCGCGGTAGGTCCGAAGCCACGGGCGAAGTTTTCCCAGTTGAAGGAGGTCCGCAGGTACGTCGTGGGGACGCCGAGCTGCTCGAACAGTGCGTCCGCCTCGGCCTTGGCGTCGAAGTGCGGCACCGTGTAGCCGGCCAGGGTCGGGTAGCGGGCCCGCGTCGACAATCAGCATCAGCGCGTGCTTTGCTTGCGGATCGCCTTGGCGACGTACTCGTCCGCGCGCTCCGAGACGTTGGCGGGGCCGCCCTCGCCGATGGCGAGGAACGCGAGCGCTCCGGGCTCGGACTCAGGTGGGAGCTGGGGCTCGATCGGCAAGCCTGGCGCGTGCGAGCGTGCCCGCTGGCGGCTCAACGATAGACCGAGCGGTAGTTGCGGACAGTGAACGGGATGCCGATCAGGCCCAGCGCGAGGATGACCGCCGCGGCAATGCCGACGTGTGGCCAGTCGTAGCCGGAGAGCATCAGCTCGCGCATCGGGCGCAGGACGTGCTCGGCGGGGTTGGCATCGACGATAATGCGCATCACCGGGCTGTCGATCTGCTCGGGCTGTTGGTAGGCCGAGGTGAGGAAGATCAGCAGGTAGGCCATCGGCAGAATCGCCTGCACGGCGGCGGCGTCCTTGGTGCGCAGCGCGAGGTTCGCGGTGAGCACGCCGAACGTGACGATGCCGAGCAGCGTCCCGAGCAGGATCATCAGCGCGGCGCCGGGGATGCCGGTCTCGACGTGCGCGCCGAGCGCGATCGCGAGCAACAGAACGGCCACCGCCTGCGCGCACAGGCGCACGCCGTCGCCGAGCAGCCGGCCGAGCACGATCGAGCCGATCGAGATCGGCGCGCTCAGGAGCTTGTAGACGTAGCGGCTCTGGAAGTCCGAGGCGAGCGCGACCGCGGCGTTGCCGATTCCTGGGACGGTCGTGAGCAGGATCGCCGTCGGCGCCAGGTACTCGAAGTAGTTGTCGGTCGGGAAGCCCGGAAGGCGGGTGACGCCCTCGAATAGCGCACCGAAGACCAGGAACATCATCAGCACCGGTGCGAAGGAGAAGCCGAGCAGGATCGGGTTGCGCGGGAACTGCACGATCGTCCGCCTCGCGAGCAGCAGGACGCTCATGCCGCAGTCTCCAAGGCGACCAGGGCGCCGTCGGTGGGTGCGAACGTGTGCCCGGTGTAGTGCAGGTAGACATGCTCGAGCGTGTCGCCGCCGACTGTCGCCTTGAGCTCGGCGGGCGTGCCCTCGGCCACGATGCTGCCGCGGTCGATGATCCCGAGCCTGTCGCACAGGCGATCGGCCTCGTCCATGTAGTGGGTCGTCAGCACGATGGTGACGCCGAGCTGCGTTCGCAGGCGCTCCAGCGCGTCCCAGATCGCGACGCGTGCGCGCGGGTCGAGGCCCTCGGTCGGTTCGTCCAGGAAGAGGACCGCGGGGAGGTGCATCAGCGCGGCGGCGAGGTCGACGCGCCGCTGCATACCGCCGGAGAATTCACCCAGACGCTTGCCCGCCACCGCGGAGAGATCGACCATGGCCAGCAGCAGCTCCGCGCGGTGCGCTGAGTCGGCGCGCCGCAGCCCGTGCAAGCGGCCCTGCAGGACGAGCAGCTCGCGCGCGGTCGCGAACGCGTCGACGCCGACCTCCTGCATCGCGAAGCCGATCCGGCGGCGCACCTCGCGCGGTTGTGCGACGACGTCGAAACCGGCCACGCTCGCAAGCCCGGACGTCGGCCGCACGAGCGTGCCGAGCATGCCGACGGTCGTCGACTTGCCCGCTCCGTTCGGGCCCAGCAGCCCGAAGCACTCACCCGCGGCGACGCGAAAGGTCACGCGCCGCACCGCGTCGGTGCCGTCGGCGTACGTCTTGGCGAGGCGCTCCACGACGATCGCATCGGTTCCCACATCCGGGGCGTCGAGCCCAGGGGCCAGCTGCACGAGCTCATCGAGCACGCGCTCGAGTCCATCTAGCATCGGTAACTCCTTCGGTCTTTTGGCGGTCCGTCAGGTCGCCGCGCGGCAGCGCTCGCACGATCCGCGGCGCGCCTGGTAGTCGGTGATGCCGCCACGGCGGTCGAGTTCGACGTGGCAGCAGTCGAGCAGCAGCGTTCGTAGCTGCGTGCGGCCACGTTGCACACGCGCCTTGGCGCCCGACACCGAGAGGCCTAGCCGGCGCGCGGCCTCGGTCTGGGTCAGTCCCTCGACCTCCGTCAGCACCAGCGCTTCGCGAAGCTTCTGGGGCAGCTTGTCCATCAGCGGGCGCAGGCAGGCGGCCAGCTCTCGCCGCAGCGCCTCGGACGCCGGCTCCTCAGGCGATCCGTCCGCGCGCTCTTCGAAGTCCTCTGCGGCGCCGGCCGGCAGCTCCGGCCGCGCAGCGCGTCGGCGGTAGTGATCGACAATCGCGTTACGGGCGATCCGATGCACCCACGCAACGACCCGGTCGGCGCTCGCCAGCTCATCGCTGTGGCGGTGTATGCGCAGCATGACCTCCTGCAGCACGTCCTCGGAGTCCTGCGGATCGGCCACCCGCCGCGCGATGAACCCGGCCAGCGGGCCGCGCAGCTCGTCCCAGACGACAACGGGGTCAGCGACCGCCATCAGCCGCAGCACCCGCCACCCGGCGCACCGGCATCGTTGGCCGCGAGCACGCGCACCGGGTTGTCGGGCAGCTCATACACCGCCGCCGGCGAGTCGGCGCGCCTCTCACCGCCATACAGCTCCGAGAGGATCGCGTCGACGATCAGCTCGACCGGCGCCTCGGTGTACTCACGCCCGCCATAGCGCCAGAGCCGGCATGAGGCGCCGGGCGCGCAGCTGCACGCGTCCGGGCCGCACTCGCTCTCGAGCGTCTCCGGCGCGACGTCGCGGCCGTTGAGGCGGATCGTCGGCGAGCTCACGAACTCGAGCTCGCGCGCCTGCTCGACCGAGCGCACGTGGATCCTGCGCAGCTCGACGCGCGCTCCGGTCGTGCGCAGCACTCCCTCGACCGCGGCCAGCGCCGTCTCGATGTTGGCGCCCGTGCCCGAGCAGCGCTCGCATGTCGACAGATCCAGGAACAGGAAGTCGATCGCCACCGCGCGGCGCACCTCCGAAGACGGCGGCGCTGCATCCATGGTGCTCATCATGCTCCTCTCCGTCGTGCGTTTCAGGTGACCTGCCTCTGTAGACGCACGACGCCGAGGAAGGACGCATTCCAAGCCTCAGGCAGGGCGATGACCGGGCTCGACCAGAGGGGCGAAGCGCGAGTGGTGCGGGTTCCCGTGGGTGGCGACGTGCGCGTTCCCCAGGGCAGCGTGCCGGCCGCGCCCTAGCTACCTGAGGACGAACGCCGCTGGCAGGTGATCGTCGTGCCGCGCGCGATCGTGATCTTCGAGGCGTCGCCGCAGCCCGGGAGACTCTGCCGCCAGCCGAGGAAGCTCGGAATCCGCAGCCGGGCGTGCCTCGAGCCTCACTACGGTGCCGACCGGGAAGAAATCGTTGGAGAAGTGGAAGGGCTCCCAGACGGTGATCACCGCGTGCCTCGTGATCCCTCCCGCCGTCCCGAGGATGATCGCGGACCGGGCATTCGTGACGTTGTTCGTGGTCACGGCGAACGTCGTGCTCGCCGACCCGGCCGGGACGGTGGCGCTGGGCGGCACCGTCGCGGCGGCGGGATTGTCGCTGGAGAGCGACACGAGGAAGCCAACGGACAGCTGGCCGGCGCGCAACGACCAGGTGTACCCCGGCACGCCTACGTCCGCGAACAGGTTGCCGCAGCAGTAGAACTGCCCCGACCGTGCCCGGCGATCGAGCGTCGCTCGCGGTGGCTTTCCCGGCCCGCTGCTCGCTCCTGTCACCAGCGCGACCCGGCCCTCCAACCGCCGAGCGGCGTCCATGTACGTGCTCCTCCCGTGTGACCGGACGCGACGAGTGTCGCACGCCGGTCGCGCGCTCTGCGCCCGAGGCCCGCCGAACGATCCCCGTGCGAACGCGCGAAGGCGGGGAACGCGCCCACGCGGGAGTGGCCCCAGATCGGAGCGCCGCAGCGGCCCAGCTGGTCCCGCGAGCTATGCTCGAGCGAATGCTCGCTTCCTCCGACGCCGTGGCAGCGGCCGGACGGGCACAGGAGCTACTCGCCTTGTCGGATTGGAGGCGGCGCGTCAACGATCTGTACCGCCACGTCCGCGCGGCTTCCAATCCGGCCGAGGCGTGGCGAATCTGGCGCGCCGGGCGCGATGACCTCTTCGCACGCCACCCTCAATCCCCGCTCCCCGAGTGCGAGCGCGAGTCCTTCCGCAGCCTCCCTTGCTTCGACCACGAACCGTCGGCGCGAGTGCTAGCGACGGTCGTGCCGGTCGAGCCGGTGACGCTGGAGATTCCCACGAGCCAGAGCAGCGCCTACCGCTTCACGTGCTTCGCCAACGCCACGTTCGAGCTAGCGCGCAAGCGCCTCGCGCTCGAGGTCTACTGGCTCGAGGGTTACGGCGGTGGGATCTACGTCCCGTTCGCCGACGCGACAAGCGGCACGACCAGCTTCGGCGGCGGCAGATACCTGCTCGACACCGTCAAGGGCGCCGACCTCGGCAGCCAGGGCGATCGGCTCGTGCTCGACTTCAACTTCGCCTACAACCCATCGTGCGCCTACGACCCGCGCTGGATCTGCCCGCTCGCCCCGCCCGCCAACCGGCTGCCGATCGAGATCCGCGCCGGCGAACGCATCGGTTGAAGCCCAGCGCGAGCACCGGCGTGCTGGCCGCAGAGGCTGCCGGTGCCCGGAATGCGAAGTGAGGCGGGCAGCGCGCCCTGGTTGCGGCCTGCGAGCGAGCTGCCGGGCACCGGTGGCAGTCGTGGTGTCTGCGGTTCGAGCGGACGCACGACCACACGACGCGCGTTCACCGCGCGTCGGCACTCCAGGAGTTACGCGGGGTTACCAGCGTTTCAGCCGGCCGTCCCCTCTCATCCCCTTGTTGAGGATCGCGCTTGGTACGCCGGAACAGCGAGATCCAGGCATTCACCGGGTCTTGCGGGCGATGGCGAGACCCGGACTCGAACCGGGGACACTACGATTTCAGACAGACGGCCCGAGCACTCGAACACCTGCGGAAAGGCCCGCAAACAACGCAGTTCTGGGACGGCCGCGCAGAGCCTCGGTGTCGCGCAAATAGCGCGAGGTTGTAGCGCCGATTAGGACACGAGCCATTGACTCGTGTCCTAATGGACTTCTCCTCAGTCCTGCGCTGACACCCGCCCTTGGAAGTCACCGATGCGGGCCCACATCGCCGGAGGGTTGGAGTACATGGGGAAGTGCCCGCATTGCGGGATCTCGGCGAGCTCGACGCCGGCCGCGGCAAGCTGCGGGAGGTAGGACAGGTGGGCGTTCTGCTCGCCGTACATGAACATCTTGGGGCACGGCAGGCCCCGGAACGTGGTCATGAGGTCGCCGTGATCTGACAGGTCGACCATCGACTCGAAGATCCCGCGGACCGCGCCGGCGCGGACCTTGTGGCGCAGGCTCGAGGCGAACAGCGGGCTGGCGTACGCCGGCGAGCGCCGGTTGCGGTCGATGAAATCCTGGATGAACGCCTCATCGTCGTCGGCCGGGTGGGAGACGATCTGGCGGCTGAGAAGCAGTCCTCGGGCGCGACGTTGCCCTCGATGTCGACGAAGCTGAGCGCGCGCTCGTGCTGCCGGGAGGCCAGCATCAGGGCAGTGAGCCCGCCCATCGAGTGCCCGACGAGGTGGAAGCGCCCAACGCCGAGGCCGTCGAGCATCGCCAGCGCGGTGTGGACGAGGAACGGGATCGAGATCGCGGCCAGGTCGGCGCACGCCGTCTCACCGCAGCCCGGGGCGTCATACGCCACGACGGAGTGTCCGTCGAACACGCCGTGGCGCGTGATGTCGGCGTAGTCATCCTCCTTGGTCGAGCCGAAGCCGTGCAGGAAGAGGATGGGGTGCTTGGTCCCTTCGCGGTGCATGGTCGCGACGTCGAGTGCTACACCGTCGACGGTCAACCCGTGATGCGTCCAAGTGAATGGGTCCATGGTGAGTTGTCTCCTACGCCGTTGGCTGAAGCGCGTGACGAGGCGGGTGATGGCGGGTGTTGAGCGTGGCGTAGCTGACGGCGAAGCACCGGCGCAGGTGGCCCGGGGGCGTCGTAGGCTTCGCCGGGGACTACGGCGACGTCGGCGGTGTCGAGCAGCCATGCGGCGAGCTCGGCACTGGTGGACCAGCAGCCGCTTCCGTCGCCAACCAGCCCGGCCACCGACGGGAAGGCGAACATGCCTCCCGGCGGGAGCGGGCACTCGACTCCGGGCAGCGCGTTGAGAGCCGAGACCAGGCGGTCTCGGTTGGTGCGGTAGCGCAGGTAGGCGTCCTGCTGCGGGCCCTGGTCGCCGGTGAGCGCCTCGAGCGCGGCGGCCTGCGTGACGCGTGGCACGTGGGTGATCGTCTGTGCGACCTGTCGGCGCGCGGCCCCGGTGATACGTCGACCAGCCGCCCTCCGGCAGCGCTGACCGCTCCGCCGCCGCGGTGATGTGTGCGGGCGTGGCGGTGTCGGGCTCGCTGGCAGCCAGGCTCACCTGCCTGCGGCTGCGTCAACGCTTCGACCTGGTCGAGCTCTCGATCGTGCGGCGCGCAGCTGACCCCGGGCCGCTCGTCGAGCAGTTCCTGCGGTGCGCGCTCGGTGGCTAGAGGAGAAGGTCCATGTCGCGGCGGCCCGTGGCGATGTCATGCGCCGTCTCGGCCAGCGCTCGGCGAACGGCGACGACGGCGGGCGCGTCGGATCTTTCGAGAGCAATCGCGACCGCCGCCGCTCCGTGCGAGTGTGGAGCCGCAGGGAAGCCACGGCCGGGTTGGCCGACCCGGCTTGCCGCGGGGCGCTCGCGTGCGCGCGCTGCGAAGCGCCGCTCGCGCCGGCGCGCCCCGGTGTCGCCGGCGGAGTTGATCACGTGCGGTCGTGGCCGCACCCCGGGGCGGCGCGCGAGTTCTTCCCGCTCGGGCACCCACGCATCCGGCGCGCGTGGTGGTGTGCGTCTACGCCGCCCAGCGGAAGCCGGTCGCCTCAGGCCGCGGCGCAAGCGGGCAGGCCGGCAGCAGGCCCGGCGGGTCATCCTCGTTGTAGGCGCTCGGCGCCACGTCGTTGGGCGCGTCGGCATGGAACAGCGCGGCGAGCAGTTCGATCTGCCCGCGGCCGACGCCCAGCTCGCCCATGCCGCCGCCGTACATCGGCCGCCGCTCCCGCGCGCAGCGCGCGTAGATCTCGAACAGCGCGCGCAGGCTGCCGATCCGTGACGGCTTGACGTTCACTACGCGCGCGGCCAGCGGCGTCGCACCGATATCCTCGGCGCTGCGGATCGGCGAGTCGTAGGACACCCGCTCGAGGTGATCGCCGAGCCGCTGCGCGATCTCGGGCAGGTCGTGCGGGTCCTCCAGGTAGGCGTCCGGGAACGCGGCGAGCACGTGGTCGTACAGCGCAC
>Ga0126306_10000803_pt1 | contig 15732 bp, 14 predicted proteins | sample Plot27_FD_92592 | JGI IMG/M metagenome (GOLD analysis project Ga0126306, IMG submission 92592) | Serpentine soil microbial communities from UC McLaughlin Reserve, CA, USA - Plot27 | ecosystem: Environmental > Terrestrial > Soil > Grasslands | place: USA: UC McLaughlin Reserve, Lake County...
GCCGGCCACCGAGCCGGTGTCCGTCTACCCGGTCCGCGTGGAGGGGGAGGACGTGTACGTCGATGTCGCCATCGACGACGAACTCCCCGCCGCGGCCAGCAACTGAGGAGCGAAGTGTCCGTTCTCGAGATCCGCGACCTGCACGTGAGCGTGGGGGAGGGTGACGACGCGAAGGAGATCCTCCGCGGCGTCGACCTGATCGTCCGCTCCGGCGAGACCCACGCGATCATGGGCCCCAACGGGTCGGGCAAGTCCACACTCGCGTACTCGATCGCCGGCCACCCCAAGTACACGATCACCCGCGGCACGGTGACCCTCGACGGCGAGGACGTCCTCGCGATGACCGTCGACGAGCGCGCCCGCGCCGGCCTGTTCCTGGCGATGCAGTATCCGGTCGAGGTGCCCGGCGTCTCCGTCTCGAACTTCCTGCGCACCGCGGCCACCGCCATCCGGGGCGAGGCGCCGAAGCTGCGCACCTGGGTCAAGGACGTCAAGGCCGAGATGTCCGGCCTGGAGATGGACCCGGCGTTCGCCGAGCGCAACGTCAACGAGGGCTTCTCCGGCGGGGAGAAGAAGCGCCACGAGATCCTGCAGATGCGCCTGCTCAAGCCGCGCATCGCGATCCTCGACGAGACCGACTCCGGCCTCGACGTCGACGCCCTGCGGGTCGTCTCCGAGGGCGTGAACAAGAGCCGCGAGGACAGCGACATCGGCGTCCTGCTGATCACGCACTACACGCGGATCCTGCGCTACATCAAGCCCGACTTCGTGCACGTCTTCGTCGCCGGCCGGATCGCCGAGGAGGGCGGCCCGGAGCTGGCCGAGAAGCTCGAGGACGAGGGCTACGCCGCGTACGTCAAGGACTCGGCCGAGCAGGCCAGCGCCGAGAAGGCCGCACTGGAGGTCGGATCAGCGTGACCGAGCTTGCGAGGTCCGCCATGGACAGAGCGACCCGGGGCATTGCCTCGACGAGCGCCAGCGAGGAGATGCAATGACTCAGCTCGCCGCGCGTCCCGCTGCCGGGGCGCAGGAGCCCCTTCCGCTGGGCGTCGAGGCGATCCGGGCGGACTTCCCGATCCTGTCCCGAACCGTGCGGGACGGGAAGCGGCTGGTCTACCTCGACTCCGGCGCCACCGCGCAGAAGCCCCGCCAGGTGCTCGACGCCGAGCGCTGGTTCTACGAGAACGTCAACGCCGCGCCGCACCGGGGGGCCCACCAGCTCGCCGAGGAGGCCACCGGCGCATACGAGGCCGCCCGCGCGACCATCGGCGCGTTCATCGGTGCGCCGGAGCGGGAGATCGTCTTCACCCGCAACAGCACCGAGGGCATCAACCTGGTGGCCTACGCGCTGTCCAACGCCGCGACGGCGAAGGAGCCGGAGTTCCGCCGGTACGCCGTCGGGCAGGGCGACGAGATCGTCGTCACCGAGATGGAGCACCACGCCAACCTGCTGCCCTGGCAGCAGCTGTGCGAGCGCACCGGGGCGACCCTGCGCTGGCTCGGGCTCACCGACGGCGGCCGGCTCGACCTCTCCGACCTGACGACGGTGATCAACGAGCGCACCAAGCTGGTCGCGGTCACCCAGCAGTCGAACATCCTCGGCACGATCAACCCGCTGGGCGAGATCACCGCCCGCGCCCGCGAGGTCGGCGCCCTGGTGCTGGTCGACGGCGCGCAGTCGGTGCCGCACTCGCCGATCGACGTCGCCGAGCTCGGCGCCGACTTCCTGGTGTTCTCCGGGCACAAGATGCTGGGTCCGACCGGCGTCGGCGTGCTCTGGGGGCGCTACGAGGTGCTCGACGCGCTGCCGCCGTTCCTCACCGGCGGCTCGATGATCGAGGTCGTGCGCATGGAGGGCAGCACGTTCGCCGCCCCGCCGCAGCGGTTCGAGGCGGGCGTCCCGATGACCGCGCAGGTGATCGGCCTGGCCGCGGCCGTGGAGTACCTGCAGGCCCTGGGCATGGACAAGGTGGAGGCGCACGAGAAGGCCCTCACCGGCTACGCGCTGGAGAAGCTGGCCGAGATCCCCGGCGTCACCGTCGTCGGCCCGCCCGACACCGTGGCCCGAGGGGGCGCGATCTCGTTCACCGTCGAGGGCATCCACCCCCACGACGTGGGCCAGGTCCTCGACGACCACGGCATCGCCGTCCGGGTGGGGCACCACTGCGCGTGGCCCGTCGTCCGCCGCTACGGCGTCCCGGCGACGACCCGCGCGACGTTCTACGTGCACACCGGCTACGACGACATCGACGCCCTGGCCGACGGAATTCGCGCGGCCCAGAAGTTCTTCGGAACTGTGTGATGCAGCTCGAGTCGATGTACCAGGAGATCATCCTGGACCACTACAAGAACCCGCACGGCCGCGGCCTGCGCGAGCCCTTCGAGGCCGAGGTGCACCACGTCAACCCGACCTGCGGGGACGAGGTGACCCTGCGGGTGCACCTAGGAACGGACGCGGCGGGCGATCCGATTCTGTCGGACGTGTCCTACGAGGGTATGGGCTGCTCGATCAGCCAGGCCTCGGTGTCGGCGATGTACGACCTGGTGATCGGCAAGAGCGTGCCGCAGGCGCTGGAGACCGGTGAGCACTTCATGACGCTCATGCAGGCCAAGGGCGACCCGGCGGTGGCCGAGAAGCTCGAGGACGAGCTGGAGGACGCCGTCGCGTTCGCCGGCGTCTCGAAGTACCCGGCGCGGATCAAGTGCGCGCTGATGAGCTGGATGGCCCTCAAGGACGCCAGCGCCCGAGCCCTGTCGACGGCTGGAGGCCAGTCATGAGCGAGACCACCGAGAACCCGACCACCGACGAGACCCCCGGCGAGCTGCCCGCCTTCAAGTCGGCGCTGCTCGAGGACCTCGAGGAGGCCATGCGCGACGTCGTCGACCCCGAGCTGGGCGTCAACGTCGTCGACCTGGGACTCGTGTACGGCATCGACGTGGACGAGTCGAACGTGGCCATCCTCGACATGACGCTGACCTCGGCGGCCTGCCCGCTGACCGATGTCATCGAGGACCAGGCCCGTCAGGCGCTGACCGGCGGCCCCGGCCCCGGGCTGGTCGACGACATCCGGATCAACTGGGTCTGGATGCCGCCGTGGGGCCCCGACAAGATCACCGACGACGGTCGCGAGCAGCTGCGCGCACTCGGCTTCCGCGTCTGACCCCTCACCCCCTCGCTTCCGGGCTGTTCTTCCCGCTTTCCGGGTCTTGCAGGACCCCGACAGCGCGAGGAACACCCCGGAAGCGCGTCGGGGGACCTACCGCAGGTCGGCGACCCGGCGGCCGAACCCGGCGACGGGACGCCGCTCCAGCACCCGGGTCAGCGCATGTGCGCGACCCAGGCGACGGCCTCCCGGGCCTGCTGGCGACGTCGCTCGTAGGTGGCGCCGACCACCAGGAGCAGCAGCCCGGCGGTGCCGAGGGTCAGCCAGCGGGGGAGGAGCGGCGCGTACGGCGCGAGCCGGCCGACGGTGACGAACAGCAGCGCCCCGGCGCCCAGGAGGAACGGCGCCTTCCGGTGGAGCAGCGTCCCGGCGACGGTCAGTGCCGTGGTCGCGGCGACGACCAGGGCCAGGCGCAGCGCGGTCGGGTCCGCGACGACGACCAGCGCCGACGGCACGACGGCGACATCCACCGCGGGCCCCTCCGCGGCCCAGGAGGTGACACCGGCCCGCCACGCGGGCACGGCCAGCGCCAGCAGGCCCACGGCCGCGGGCAGGGTGTAGGCCTCCGGGGTCTCGACGCCGGCGCCCGCGACCGCGATCCATGACGCGATGACGAGGTCGGCCACGGCGAGGCCGGCGACCCAGCGGCGCCCGGCGACGATCGCGTAGCAGGCGGCCGCGACGCCGGCGATCGCCAGCTGCACGGCCACCTGGCCCCAGACCTCGACCGTTCCTGTGGTCAGCCCGGCGGTGACCCCGGCGATCGAGCCGGCGGCGGCACAGACGAACTTCTCGGGACGCCGCACGCGCCATCCCGCCAGGGCGAACGCCGCGGCCGCCAGCAGGGCGAGCAGGAGCCCGGCGACCGGCGCGGACAGGACGCCGTCGACGTGGGCCAGTCCGATCGCGGCCCACGGCGCCAGCAGCGCCGCTCCGGTCGCGGGAATGCGCAGCAGCGGGAGGCGGACGGCGGCCAGCGCGGCCGGCACGGTCGCCGCGAGGAGGACGACGGCGAGCTCGCCGTAGCGGCGGTCCTCGGCCAGCAGCACCGCGTGCGCGCCCGCGAGCGCGGTTCCGCCGGCGACCAGGAACGCGGTCGGTGCGACGCGGGGGGCCATCGGCACGGCCGCGGTGAGCAGCGCCAACCCGAGGGCGGACGCGATCCACCAGGCCGGCTCGCCGACCGTGCGCAGCGAGAGGGCCAGCGCCAGCCCGACCACCCCGCCCACGGCACCGGGCAGGACCTCGGGGAAGCGGGGAGGTGCGGCGGCCCGCCTCGCGACCAGGATCGCCGCCGCGCCGGCGACCGCGAGGACGCCGGTCGCCGTCCGGGAGTCGCCGGCGTCGGAACCGGCCGCCGTCGCCAGGCCGCCGAGCACTCCCACCGATGTGGCGAACCCGCCGAGCACCTGCGGCACCGGCACGAGCGGACGGCGGATCCGCGCCGCCACCGCCAGGTCGGCGCCCGCCAGGCCGAGGGCGACGGCGACCCCGGCCGGTCCGGTCAGCAGCTCGCCGGTCAGCAGCAGGAAGGGCAGCGGCTGCAGCGCCAGCAGGGCCACCAGCGGCCAGGTCGCCGTGCTGCGGGTCAGCCGCCCGAGCGCGACGCCGAGGACGACGACCGTCGCGCAGGAGACCGCCCACCAGAGGCGCAGCGACACGTCCTCCAGGCGGAACAGCCCGAGGGCACGGGCGGCACCGAGGTCGACCGCCAGCAGGGCGGCCCCCGCTGCGGCCAGCGCCTCCTCGGTGGCGCGCAGCCCCTTCCGGGCGGTCCAGGCGAAGGCGGCGCACAGCAGGGTGGTGACCGTCAGCATGACGCCGGCCTGGAAGACCAGCCCGAACCGGGTCCAGGCGACGGCGACGAAGGTGATCGCCGCCGCCACGACCAGCAGGGCGCCCAGGCCGAGCAGTACCTCCTGCGGGCTGAGGCGCCGGCGGGGACGCGACGGCGCAGCGGGCGCGAACGGTGGGGGAGCAGCAACCTGCGGCGGTACCGCCCGCGGTGGCGTCCACGGCGGGGGAGCGCTCGAGGCTGCCGCGCCCGGAGCGGCCGCCCGCAGCGTGGCCAGCAGGGCGTCGCGGTCACGGCTCAGGTCGGCCAGCGTCACCCCGATCCGGGCCACCACCTCCGCCGCCCGGGCGGCCGCCGGCAGCCCGCAGGACGGGCACGGACCTGCGCCGATGTCGCCGACCGGCCGGCCGCAGACGGGACACGGAAGGCCCCAGGCACCCCCGGATGGGTTCATGCGCGCATCCTGGCGTCTCGACCTGCGGTACGGGGCGGTTCCGGCGATCAACACGCCTGAGCGGGTGATGCCGCCCACGTCACGCGTCCGGCGTCCGGGGTATCCACCCGCGAGCGCCTATCCTGGGCTCAGTGATCACGACGACCGGCCTCGAGCTTCGCGCCGGCGCCCGCATCCTCATCAGCGACGCCAACCTGCGCGTCCAGCCCGGCGACCGGATCGGCCTCGTGGGCCGCAACGGCGCCGGCAAGACCACCACCCTGACCACGCTGGCCGGTGAGCGGGTGCCGCACGCCGGCAAGGTCGAGGTGAGCGGAGAGATCGGGTACCTGCCGCAGGACCCCCGCAGCGGCGACCTCGACATCACCGCCAGCGACCGCGTGCTGTCCGGCCGCGGCCTCGACGTCCTGCGCAACCAGCTGACCAAGGCGCAGGTCGCGATGGCCGAGCCGGCCGACGACGACGAGCGCGACAGGGCGGTGCGCCGGTACGGCCGGCTGGAGGACCAGTTCGCGGCGATGGGCGGGTACGCCGCCGAGAGCGACGCGGCCCGCATCTGCACCAATCTCGGCCTGCCCGACCGGGTCCTGGCCCAGCCGCTGCGCACGCTCTCCGGCGGGCAGCGCCGCCGGGTCGAGCTGGCCCGCATCCTGTTCTCCGACGCCGAGACCCTGCTGCTCGACGAGCCCACCAACCACCTCGACGCCGACTCGATCACCTGGCTGCGCGGCTTCCTGACCAGCCACCGCGGCGGGCTGATCGTCATCAGCCACGACGTCGAGCTGCTGGAGGCGGTCGTCAACAAGGTGTGGCACCTCGACGCGAACCGGGCCGAGGTCGACGTCTACAACCTGGGCTGGAAGCGGTACCTGCAGCAGCGGGAGACCGACGAGCGGCGGCGCAAGCAGGAGCGCGCCAACACCGAGCGCAAGATCGACACCCTGAACGCCCAGGCCGACAAGATGCGCGCCAAGGCGACCAAGGCGAAGGCCGCCAAGAGCATGGACAAGCGCGCCGAGCGGCTGGCCGCCGGGCTGGCCGACGTCCGGGTGCAGGACAAGGTCGCCAAGCTGCGGTTCCCGACGCCGGTGCCCTGTGGCAAGACCCCGCTCATGGCCGAGGGCCTGTCGAAGAGCTACGGGTCGCTGGAGATCTTCACCGACGTCGACCTCGCGGTCGACCGCGGCACCCGGGTCGTCGTCCTCGGGCTCAACGGCGCCGGGAAGACGACGCTGCTCCGCCTGCTCGCGGGCACCGAGCTGCCCGACACCGGTGAGATCAAGGCCGGCCACGGGCTGCGGGTGGGCTACTACGCCCAGGAGCACGAGACGATCGACATGGACCGCACCCTGCTCGAGGTGATGCGGGCCGCGGCGCCGGACAGCACCGACACCGAGCTGCGGCGCATTCTCGGTGCCTTCCTCTTCTCCGGCGAGACGGTCGACCAGCGGGCCGGCACGCTGTCCGGTGGCGAGCGGACCCGGCTGGCGATGGCGACCCTGGTCGTCTCGGGGGCGAACGTGCTGCTGCTCGACGAGCCGACCAACAACCTCGATCCGGCCAGCCGCGAGCAGGTGCTGGAAGCCCTGCGCACCTACGCCGGTGCCATCGTGCTGGTCACCCACGACGAGGGCGCGGTGCTCGCGCTCAACCCGGACAAGGTCATCCTCCTGCCCGACGGCACCGAGGACACCTGGAGCGAGGACTTCGCCGACCTGGTCTCGCTGGCCTGACAGACCGGTCTCCACGAGGAACGGCTGCGGGGCTCGGCGCGGCGGGGGAACGGCACCTGGCCGCGGTGCGGTCCGGAGGACCGCGAAGTCTCTGTTCGCGTGGCCGGGATCACGGTCGTGGGTGATCATGACTCCGGGACGTCGCGGTCAGCGGGACGGCGGCGCCCGAGGGGACGGACTGCCATCACCGGGGCGGCACGCGGCCGGCTCCGCCCGGTGCTGACGTGGGCCGGCGGCTGACACGGAGGGGAGTCATGGCCGACTCGAAGACTGCGGATCTGGGCAAGGGCAAGCGCATCACCGGAGGGGACAGGTCCTCGCTCGCCGACGACCTGCGCTCGCGCTACGACGGAGGCGAGAGCATCCGCTCGCTGGCCACCTCGACGAACCGCTCCTACGGGTTCGTGCACCGGCTGCTGTCGGAGTCGGGGGCCACGTTGCGCAGCCGCGGTGGGGCCAACCGCAACAGCAAGAAGTCTTGACGACGGTCGGCGAGCAGGCCTCCGCCGACACGGGCTGGGTTCGGACGAGCCGCGACGGCGCCGTCCTCACGGTCACCCTCGACCGAGCGGACCAGCTGAACGCGCAGACCCCGGTCACCTGGACGACGCTGGCCGGCATCGGCCGCGCGCTGGACGACGACGTGCGGGTCGTCGTCGTCCGCGGTGAGGGGAGGGCCTTCTCGGCCGGCCTGGACCGCAGCCTGTTCAACCCCGACCCCGGCACGACCGGGGGCCTGGGCGACGTCGGCCGGATGGACGCGGCGAAGGCGCAGGAGCGCATCCGCGGGTACCAGGCCGGCTTCCGCTGGCTGCGCTCGCCCGGGATCGTGTCCGTGGCCGCCGTGCAGGGCCACGCCATCGGTGCCGGTGCACAGCTCGCGCTCGCCTGCGACTTCCGGGTGTTCACCGAGGACGCGCAGCTGCGGCTGCCCGAGGCCACCCTCGGGCTGGTGCCCGACCTCACCGGCACCAGCACGCTGGTGGAGCTGGTCGGCTACTCCCGCGCGCTGGAGATCTGCCTGACCGGGCGGCCGGTGACGGCCGCGGAGGCGCGGGCGATCGGCCTGGCGAACGCCGTCGTCCCGGCCGCCGAGCTGGACGCCGCCGTCAGTGAGCTCGCCGCGGCCCTGACGGCACCGCCGGTGGCCGCCAGCCGAGCGACGGCGGCGCTGGTGCGCTCCGCCGTCCGCAACTCACCGGAGGACCAGGACGCCGCCGAACGGGCCGCCCAGGTCCTGCGGCTGCAGGAGCTCGCCTCCCGATTCTGACAGGGGTCGCTGCCAGACTGCCTTCCGGAACAGGCCGGCCCGCCTCGGTGTTGGCCGGTCGACGAGAGGAGGCGGTGTGGACGTGGGCCATCCCATGACCTCCATGGCGGCGATGCGGTCGTTCCGGCGGGATCCGTCGGTCACCGCCCGCGAGCTGCCGAAGGGCACGGTGCGCCGGATCCTCGGCGTGGCCCGGCCCTACCGGCGCGAGCTGACGTTCTTCCTGCTGCTCGTGGTCGGCTCGTCGGTCATCGGCGTGATCACGCCACTGCTGGCCGGCGACATCATCAACCGGATCGCGGGGCTGGACGGCACCGCCGGCGGGATCGTGCGGATCGCCCTGATCATCGCCGGTCTCGCGGTGCTCGACGCCGCCATCTCGCTGTGCACCCGCTGGTTCTCCTCGCGCATCGGTGAGGGCGTCATCTACGACCTGCGCAGCCGGGTGTTCGAGCACGTCCAGCGCATGCCGGTCGCGTTCTTCACCCGCACCCAGACCGGCGCCCTGGTCAGCAGGCTGAACAACGACGTGATCGGCGCGCAGCAGGCGTTCACGTCCACGCTGTCCGGCGTCGTCTCCAATGTGATCGGCCTGGTGCTGACGGCGGGCGTGATGCTGACCCTGTCGTGGCAGATCACCCTGCTGTCCCTGGTCCTCGTGCCGCTGTTCGTCCTGCCGGCCCGCCGGATCGGCAAGCGGTTGCAGGAGATCACCCGGGAGTCCTACGGGCTCAACGCCTCCATGAACGCGACGATGACCGAGCGGTTCAACGTCGCCGGCGCGCTGCTGGTCAAACTGTTCGGACGGCCCTCGGCGGAGGCCGAGTCGTTCCGCGGGCGGGCCGCCCGCGTGCGCGACATCGGCGTGCTGTCGGCGATGTACGGGCGCACCTTCTTCACGGCCCTCACCCTGGTGGCCGCGCTGGCGACGGCGCTGGTCTACGGGCTGGGCGGCTGGTTCGCCTTCAACGGCACGCTGAGCGCTGGCGACGTCGTCGCGCTCGCCCTGCTGCTGTCCCGCCTCTACGGCCCCCTGACCGCGCTGGCCAACGTCCGGGTCGACGTCATGAGCGCGATGGTCAGCTTCGACCGGGTCTTCGAGGTGCTCGACCTGCAGCCGATGATCCGCGAGGCCCCCGACGCGGTGCCCGTCCCGGCGGGCGACCGGTCCATCGAGTTCGACCACGTCTCCTTCAGCTACCCCTCGGCGCAGGACGTCTCGCTGCCGTCGCTGGAGGAGGTCTCCCTGCCCGAGCACGGCGGCCCCACCGCCGTCCTGCACGACGTCTCGTTCCGCGTCGAGCCGGGCCACCTCGTGGCGCTCGTCGGGCACTCCGGCGCCGGAAAGTCGACGATCGCCAACCTCGTGCCGCGGCTGTACGACGTCACCGCCGGTGCGGTGCGGGTCGGCGGCATCGACGTCCGGCGGGCCACCCTGGACTCGCTGCGCGACTCGATCGGCGTCGTCAGCCAGGACGCCCACCTCTTCCACGACACCATCCGCGCCAACTTGGTCTACGCCCGTCCGGAGGCCACCGAGCAGGAGCTCTGGACGGCGCTGGAGGGCGCGCGGATCGCCACGCTCGTCCGCTCGCTGCCCGAGGGGCTGGACACGGTGGTGGGCGACCGCGGCTACCGCATGTCCGGCGGCGAGAAGCAGCGGCTGGCGATCGCCCGCGTGCTGCTCAAGGGGCCCGGCATCGTGATCCTCGACGAGGCCACCGCGCACCTGGACAGCGAGTCGGAGGTGGCCGTGCAGCACGCGCTGGACACCGCGCTCACCGGCCGGACGAGCCTGGTCATCGCGCACCGGCTCTCCACGATCCGCAGCGCCGACCAGATCCTGGTGGTCGACGACGGCCGCATCACCGAGTCGGGTACCCACGAGGAGCTGCTGGCCCTCGGCGGCCGGTACGCCGACCTCTACCGCACTCAGTTCGCCGAGGGCGATCGCCGCGCGGTCGAGGTCGCCTGAGGGTCCGTTCCGGAGCGCCCGTCGCCGCGCGGAGGCGGTCCGGCACGCAGCGTCGGGGGCACTCGGACAGCCCGGCGGCGCCGGTGCCGCCACCTGATGCCTGGACGGCGGGGGTCGGACGGTCGGCCGCACGCGGGCACTACCGTTCCTCCTGCCCCGGTACTCAGGAGGAAGACAGCGTGACTGCAGCGCACCCGCACGACGCCCAGATCCAGGCGCTCTACGCCTCGTTCCTGGACGGCTGGAACCGGCGGAGCGGAGCGGCGGTCGCGGCGGCATTCGCCGACAACGGGGACATCATCGGCTTCGACGGCACCCACCACCGCGGCCGGCTGTCCATCGCCGCCGACCTGCGCGCCATCTTCGGCAGTCACCAGACGCCGTCCTACGTCGCGGTCGTCCGCTCGGTGCGCGCGATCGCCGACGGCGTCGCCCTCCTCATCGCCAACGCCGGGATGATCCCGCCCGGGGGCAACGACCTCGACCCCGACCTCCACACGGTCCACACGCTGGTCGCCGTCGACGAGGGCCGCGGCCGCTGGCGCATCTCGCTGTTCCAGGCCACCCCGGCCGCATGGCACGGCCACGAGCACCTGCGCGACGAGCTCACCGAGGAACTGCGCGGCCTGCTGACACCGCAGTGAGCCCGCGTCGGGGCGGCCGGCCGCACCGAGATGCGCCTGGCGGCGGCCATCCCGTCGTCGGTGACCGCCCTCCGATGCATCTCGGCGGAGGTGCGCGGTGAGCGTGCTGATCCCGGCCGAGGAGTTGCTCGCCCGTCGCGGGCGGACCGTGCTCCTGGACGTACGGTGGGCGCTCGGTGATCCGGAGGGCCGGGAGGAGTACCTGGCCGGCCACCTGCCCGGCGCGGTGTTCGTCGACCTCGAGACCGAGCTGGCCGACCCGCCGTCGGCCGCCGAGGGCCGGCACCCGCTCCCGTCGTTACAGCGCCTGCAAGCAGCGGCCCGTCGCTGGGGGATCCGCGCCGGCGACCCGGTCGTCGCCTACGACGCCACGGGCGGACTCGCCGCCGCCCGCGCGTGGTGGCTGCTCCGCTGGGGTGGGCTGGCCGACGTCCGGCTGCTGGACGGCGGGCTCGATGCGTGGCGCCGGGCCGGGGGACCGGTCGAGGACGGCGACGTCGTCCCGGAGCCGGGTGATGTGACGCTGACCGGCGGGGGCATGCCGGTGCTGACCATCGACGACGCCGCGGTCCTGCCGTCGTCGGGCGGCGTCCTTCTCGACGCCCGCGCGGGCGAGCGGTACCGCGGCGAAGTCGAACCGATCGACCCGCGGGCCGGCCACGTGCCGGGCGCGGTGAGCGCGCCGACCACCGAGAACCTCGACGGAGACGGTCACTTCCGGCCCGCCGACCAGCTGGCCGAGCGGTTCACCGCCCTCGGTGCAGTGCCGGGCGCGACGGTCGGGGTCTACTGCGGCTCCGGCGTGACCGCGGCGCACGAGGTGGCGGCCCTGGCCGAGGCGGGCATCGACGCAGCACTCTGGCCGGGCTCCTGGTCGCAGTGGGCATCCGATCCGGGGCGTGCCGCGGCCACCGGCGCCGATCCGGGGTGATCCCGGGCCATACTGCGGCCATGGCCACGCCGGAGCCCGCCGTCCGCACCCGGCCCGGTTGGCCGGTGCTCCTGGTCGCCGCGCTGTCCGGGGTCGCGCTCCTGCTCGTCGGCTTCCTCTACCTCGTGTCCGGACTCGCCGTGCCGGGATACGCGCTGATCCCGCTCTGGATCTGGTGGTTCGTCCAGGCGTGGTACCTCGTGCGGCTGGCCGCACGAGGGTCCTGGTGGACACCGCTGGTGCCGGTCGTCGCGTTGGTCTCGTGGTGGGCGGTGCTGATGATCGGCGGGAACCTGCTGAACTGGACAGCCTGATCAGACCGGTGTCTCCTGCAGCGCAGCGTCGTAGCGGTCGAGGAGGACGGCGGCGATCCGCTCGTCGGGCAGCAGGGGAGCGGTGACCGTGTCGGCACCGGCACTGGCGAGCTTGTCGTGGAAGTGCCCGGGCGCCAGCAGGTAGGACGCCACGACCACCCGCTCGGCACCGCCGCGGCGCGCGGCCAGCACGGCGTCGGGCACCGCCGGGGTGGCGGCGGACCCGTAGCCGGTCGTCACCGGTCCGGCCCACGACCGCTGCAGCAGGTCCGCGGTGTCCTCGACGTCGGCGACCGATCGCGGGTCGCTCGACCCGGCCGCGGCGAGGACGACGGCGGTGAGGGGGTCGCGGGGATCCGCCCCGGCCTGCAGGAGCCGGTCGTGCAGCACCTCGACCAGGCGCGCGTCCGGTCCGAGCGGCCGGGCCGCGACGGCGGAGTCGGCGGAGGCCACGGCGCCGGCGATGTCGACGTGCACGTGATAGCCGCCCGACAGCAGCAGCGGGACGACGACCGCCGCCTGGCCGGAGGCGGCGAGCCCCGCTACGACGTCGACCACCGTGGGGGGCTGCACGTCGACGAAGGCGGCCGTCGTCACGAGGCCGGGGCGCTGGGCCCGGGCGGCGAGCGCCAGTTCGGCGATCAGCCGCCGCCCGGTCGGGTTGCGGGTCCCGTGCGCGCAGGCGACCAGGACCGGCGCGCTCACAGTGAGCGGAGCCGGCCGCCGTCGACGGCGATCATCGTCCCGGTCAGGTAGGACGCGGCGGGGGAGAGGGCGAACGCGGCTACCCGGCCGAACTCCTCCGGACGGCCGATCCGCCGCAGCGGGATGGCCGCCTCCGTGCGGGCCCGGGCGCCCTGCGGGTCCCCGGACGCGGCCTCGATCTCGGCGATGCGGTCGGTGGCGATCGTGCCCGGCATCAGTCCGAACACCCGGATCCCCTGCGGTCCGAGCTCGTCGGCGAGCGCCTTGGCCGTCATCGCCAGCCCGGGGCGGAGCCCGTTGGAGATGGCCAGCGGTCCGAGCGGCTCCCGCACGGACGTGGAGAGGACGAAGCCGATCGCGCCGCCCTCGCCCAGGTGTGGCACCAGCGCCTTGACCAGCCGCAACGGGCCGAGCAGGACGCTCTCCACGGCCTCGCGCCAGTGGTCCTCGGCGACCTCGAGCGCGGTGCCGGGCGCGGGGCCGCCGACGGAGATCAGCGCGCCGTGCACCTCCCCGAGCCGCTCCCGGGCCTCGGCGACCAGCCGCTCGGCCGCCTCCGGATCGGCCAGGTCGGCGGCCACCCCGAAGGCTCCCGGCTGGCCGCCGAGCTCCTGGGCCGCGGTGGTGACCCCGTTGGCGGAGCGGGAGCTGACCAGAACCCGGGCGCCGTCGTCGACCAGGGCGCGGGCGGTCGCGAACCCCAGCCCCCGGCTCGCGCCGGTGAGCAGGTAGCCGCGACCGCCCAGGCCCAGATCCATCAGGCGGCGGAACCCCGCAGGGACCGCAGCACGTACTGCATGATCCCGCCGTTGCGGTAGTAGTTCGCCTCGCCGGGGGTGTCGATGCGGACCCGGGCGTCGAACTCGACGTCCCCGGCCTTGACCTTCACGGTGCGCGGCGCCTCGCCGTCGTTGAGCGCGGTGATCCCGGTGATCGTGAACTCCTCGTCACCGGTGAGGCCCAGCGACTCGCGGTTCTGCCCCTCCGGGTACTGCAGCGGCAGCACGCCCATGCCGATCAGGTTGGAGCGGTGGATGCGCTCGTAGCTCTCGGCGATGACCGCCTTGACCCCGAGCAGCGCCGTCCCCTTGGCCGCCCAGTCGCGCGAGGAACCGGACCCGTACTCCTTGCCGGCCAGGACGACCAGCGGGATACCCGCCTCCTGGTAGGCCTGGGAGGCCTCGTAGATCGTCGTCGTCTCGCCGGTCAGGTGGTTCTTGGTGACGCCGCCCTCGGTGCCGGGCACCAGCTGGTTGCGCAGCCGGATGTTGGCGAACGTGCCGCGGATCATCACCTCGTGGTTCCCGCGCCGGGAGCCGTAGGAGTTGAAGTCGCGGCGGTCCACGCCGTGCTCGCGGAGGTACTTGCCCGCGGGGCTGTCGGCCTTGATGGAGCCGGCCGGCGAGATGTGGTCGGTGGTCACCGAGTCACCCAGCACCGCCAGGGTGCGGGCGCCGGTGATGTCCTGGACCGGGGCCGGCTCGGCCGGCATGCCGTCGAAGTACGGAGGACGCCGCACGTAGGTGCTCTGCGCGTCCCACTCGAAGGTGTTCCCGGTCGGCGTGGGCAGGTTCTGCCACTGCTCGGTGCCGGCGAAGACGTCGGCGTAGTCCTTGCTGAACATCTCCGCGGACACGGCGTGGTCGATGACCCGCTGGACCTCTTGCGGCGAGGGCCAGATGTCGTGCAGGAAGACGTCGTTGCCGTCGGGGTCCTGGCCGAGGGGGTCGTTGTTCAGGTCGACGTCCATGGACCCGGCCAGGGCGTAGGCGATGACCAGCGGCGGCGACGCCAGGTAGTTCATCTTGACGTCGGGGTTGATCCGGCCCTCGAAGTTGCGGTTGCCCGACAGCACCGAGACGACGGCGAGGTCCGCCTCGTTGACCGCCTTGCTGACCGGCTCGGGGAGCGGACCGGAGTTGCCGATGCAGGTCGTGCAGCCGTAGCCGACCAGGTAGAAGCCCAGCTTCTCCAGGTACGGCGTGAGCTCGGCCTTCTCGTAGTAGTCCATGACCACCTTGGACCCCGGCGCCATGGTGGTCTTCACCCACGGCTTGGAGGTCAGGCCGCGCTCGACGGCGTTCTTGGCGAGCAGAGCCGCGCCGATCATCACCTGCGGGTTCGAGGTGTTGGTGCACGAGGTGATCGCCGCGATCACCACGTGGCCGTGGTCGACCTCGGTCTCGGTGCCGTCCTCCATGACGACCTTCGTCGGCCTGCTCGGCCGGTCGACCCCGCCACCGCCGTCGAAGTGGTGCGGATGACCGTCCTCGTCACCGTTGCCGTGAGCGAAGGGGCTGGCGGGGTCGGATGCGGGGAAGGACTCGGCCGAGGCCTCGTCCGCCGCCGACACGACACCGTAGGGCTTCTCCTGCGACGGGACGCCGGGCTGGCGGTCGTCCCCGCCGGTCTGGTCGGCCTGCACGTAGTCGGCCAGGGCCGCACGGAACGAGGGCTTGGCGTCGGTGATGGCCACGCGGTCCTGCGGGCGCTTCGGGCCGGCGATCGACGGGACGACCGTCGACAGGTCGAGCTCGAGGTACTCGGAGAAGGCCGGCTCCCGCGAGGCGTCGTGCCAGAGGCCCTGCTCCTTGGCGTAGGCCTCGACGAGCGCGACCTGCTCCTTGGGGCGTCCGGTCAGCTCCAGGTAGGTGATCGTCTCCTCGTCGATGGGGAACATGGCGGCCGTCGAGCCGAACTCGGGGCTCATGTTGCCGATCGTGGCGCGGTTGGCCAGCGGCACCGCC
>Ga0126306_10000804_pt1 | contig 15732 bp, 13 predicted proteins | sample Plot27_FD_92592 | JGI IMG/M metagenome (GOLD analysis project Ga0126306, IMG submission 92592) | Serpentine soil microbial communities from UC McLaughlin Reserve, CA, USA - Plot27 | ecosystem: Environmental > Terrestrial > Soil > Grasslands | place: USA: UC McLaughlin Reserve, Lake County...
AAAGTAGATTTGTTAATCCAAAAGCTGGACACAGATAATGGGAAAAAATTGATTCAAGAGTTAGACAAAAAATATCCTAGAAAGCCCTAGATCTTGACAGACCTGTATTCATGGCTTGAATGCCATTCTGGGTTTACACATTCTACTCATCCCTCATCCACTCTTCCTATATAGGTCAAGATTAGCACCAATTAGGTGGAATGTGAGAGTCAGAATTGACTATATTTTACAACTTAGATTGAATAGACCTTATTTTCTATCTATTTTTCAGTTTAATCTATTAGTTCCTAAATGAACCATTGATGCATCATAGTGATGTAGATAATGACTATTGAAAAACAGCAGCAAAGAGTTCATAACAAAGTGATAATAATGAGTAAAGAGGAGTTTGAATATGCTTTGCCTGAAGAATAGAATTATTACCTTTTATCGAAATGTTAACTGATGTCAAGGAATTGAAGAATACTATAAGGCAGCTAATACCAAAAAGTGAATCTTAATCCACAGTATCCTTGTTATTGGATATATATTTGGATAGCAAAATATTTTTTCCTTGTCCAATATATTAATCTTTAATGATGAGAATTAGATTTATAACATGAATTTTGAGTTTTTTATGCGTCCATAACGAATAACCAATAAAATAGCATAGCAATCAATAGAATCTAGCATTGTTGTTATTCACATATAATTAAATGCCTCCACATATGATAACCTAAAATAATCTTGAAGTCTGATTTTGACTATGTCCTCTGAGGAAGAACAACAGCAAAACATTGAAAGGATGGCATCAGCTATTGAAGATCTTCTTTATATGGGAGCTATAAAATTTGGCGATGCAGATCAAGAGAGTGAAAAGGCAATCCTATCAAATCAATTCTCTATTATCGTATCAAACGTAATGAGTAATATGAAGAATTTCAAAGAAGATGACGATAATGAGGTTATGAAGTTGATGTACTATTCTCTTTTGATATACTTAAATGAACATCTGAAATTGCCAAAATCATTGACAATGGCTTTCGGTAATGATCTTGAAAAACGGCGAGAAGAGATGCAGTCTGGAGAATTGATCTCAAACTACGTAGCTGTATTACACAGTATATTTTCAAAGCAAAGCAAAGATATGAAAAAGATGTAACAATCACTTATCATAAAATGATAAATTATTTTGAATTATAATCCAAGTTTTATTCCCCTGTGAATTCTTATATGATATAGTAAGAAATGCGAAATAGAATGTAGAAATTGAATTTATTATAGAACAAACCGATACATCGACTTGATATAAAACTCAATTAAGTCTGCAAAGAACAAAGTATTCATGTAAGGACTTTGAAGTAGAAGAAGAAGAAGATTATGATATAACAAAGACAAAGATGATGATTATTAAAGGAGCCTAAGTCTAAACTAATGTTAAATTCCAAGAGAATCAATCTGATTATTGAGGAAATCCTCAATATTTTTACTTCTTGTCAATGACTACATTTTCTTATTTGTATATTCAATATCTATTCAATACACATTACCATATATACCATTGTATAACATATTAGTTTACATAGAGATACTCTAGCTATTTCTTTAATGTTTCGTGCTAATCAACAGATTGTCTATGATGTTCTAATTAACTATATACAATACAATAATTAGCAAGAAATCGATTTTTATCTTTAAGTTGAATTTTAGAAATAAATGCTCTGAATGCATTTTAAAATATGATAGATTGCGATTGCTATAGCTGTATGAAAAGTATACTATCAAATATATATTAAAAGGTCCTATCTCCCAAGACCTTTTTTCATTCTTTTTCTAAATCATCAGCAGATAAGGTGATTTGCAATATTCGCATCTTTCACTAGATTGTGTGCTCGATCTTTTACCACAAGTGTTGCACACCAATACTCTAGACATGAGACGGAAGAAGGGTAGGTCTGCTGCAGATTCTATTGCATTCTTTACTTCTTCATCAGAGTAAAGCTCGCTTACATCCAAAGTTAACGAAAGCCCGCCATTGAGTATATTATCTATTGATATACATTCCTTAATTACAGAATTATGTTTATTATTGTCAGACAATAACAACTCTCTAGCATTTAATGTTAACCCTTGTGAATAAGTAACTGTTTTTTGTTGATTTGATGTTAGAAGAGAGATCTTACCATATTTATCAGAATCTAGAGTTGCAAATCTTGTAGCACTATCATCATGTATCATGGCAATTCCTATAGAGTCTTCTCCAAGCTGTTTACCATATTCTGCAGCCACATCTACAGCAGTCTTCAAAACTTTTTGCAAAATCTCTGCTCCATCATTAGAAGCGTCATGACCTAAAATTTTATATACCGATTCTTCTATGCCCGTAAGATTAATTATAACATTAGTAGTTCCAAGCTGTATGAATTGTGCGCTGTTAGCAATCACAGGAATCATTTGTTTCCTTATAAGATCAGCAATAGCCTTCTTCCTCATCGACATCGCAGATAATGCAGGCTTTATCATGAGAGCAAGCCTTGCCCTGAAATAAGTTTCATCCTTATTCGATTGATATGCCAGTCTTGGAAGATTAATAGAAAGTGATTGTAAAGTCATAACTGTACCAGAACCCTTGCCTCCTATATTTTTACGAACACCATTATTACTTCTAGATCCATTTTGTAAAATGGAAATGATGCCACCAGTGCGTACTATTGACGCAATAGCATCAGTATAATCCTTTAGTTTGTCATTATTGATTAGGCATATTCCTATTCTAGGAACAGGAGTAGAAGCAATGTAACTTCTATAACCAGACAATACTGCGTCAATTGATTTTTTATCAAATTTATCTAATTGAACGGTTATTGTAGTAACAGGAAGTCCAGCTGGAGAATAAGATGGGGCTACAGAGGATGCTATCAAAATATTCTCAAATCGTGATGCAATCTCATTTGGTTCTCTTAGCTGATCTTCTAATAATAAGGGAATAATTCCATCAAGTACAATTTCTGTTGAAACCTCTCGACTTAGAAGCGAAATCAATATAGGCAGAGCAATTCCAAGGTCATCTGAATTCTTTATCGCAGGTATTCTAGAGACATTTAAGAATTTGCCTTTTAAGTCTAGACCGACTTCAGCAAAATCAGTAATATTTAGAAATACAGTATCAGGGAGCAAGCTCCAAATTCCACTGTTAGAGATACTTATTTCACCATTCAAGTGCATATCTGCTATATCTTTTGGAAGTATATTGAGCATGAGATGTTCTGAGAATACAGACTGAGAAGCCTTTGACATTATACTATCAGCTCCGTTCTTCACTTTGTCTATATTATTTAATATCTCTACAATATCAGAAGCAGGTAACCCTAACCTGGCCAACTTGTTTCTATATTCTTCATGTCCATGTTCAATCAACACTGAATTCACCGTTTCTCTAATTAATGATGAAGTAAGATAGGAAGTCTGGAATTTGTATATCTTGTTTTCAACCTCTTCTGTAATTTTGTTTGCCTGTTCAAGGGGCATGTTGGCCTCTCTTACTAATGACTGGATTATCTTATGGGAATTAAACTCTTCAATTGAATGTCTAGTGGTCCTAACGTACATTTTACCACTTTCAATTATTGATCTTTCCTCTATTTGTCTGGCAAGACTCAATACCAATTTACCCAAGTTAGTAATAGTGTAACGTCGTTCTGCCTTGTTAAGAGCAACAAGTGATTGTCTTAGCAGTTTTCGTAAATGATATGCAAATTTTCCAGACTCCTTTTTAGATTTGAATCCAGCAAGAGACTTTAATTCCGAATAAGTCAGAGGTCCTTTAGAATTTAAAATACGCAGAATATCAATTCTATTAGGGCTAGCCATAACAGAAAAAATCATTCTAACTCGTTTTGAAGCAGATTCTAAAACTCCATCCCGCCTAGTTTCTGTTTGATATGAATAGTCGTGACTCAACTGTTCCATTGCACCCGTTATTCGTATAAATGATTAAAACTACTTTGTAAATATTTATTAACTAATCATATAATGGGCCCTACTCCTATCAATTGATTAGCAGGTCAACAGATTTAACTTTCAATCATCATACGATTATCTTTAACTGTGACTTCCCCAACATCTCTACCTATTCTAACCGCCTGAATAGTAGTTGGAACTTCAGGTAATCGCAACTTTGCTTCGTCTTCAAGTATTCCTTCGACTTCATTCAATATTGAAAGCGCGTCAGAATCCATAGAAGTTGGAATCTTGCCTACCTCTGACTTGATATTGGTGTTTAGTAGAATGTCCGATGTCATCGACGTCATCTCTGATAACAAGTGGTTTGTTGTTGGAACTGCCCTCGAAATATCATTTTGAATATCCTTTATCATTTCAATAGTTGGATTAATGGTATCAAGCACCATGGCAAATTCATTGATAGTACTAAAGCGTATTACTACTACTTCTAGTGCAAGGCTCATGTTTTGTGTAGTCCGCTGAATTCGATGTATATTTGATAGCTCTATTGCAAGAGCTCTTGCCCTAGCATTGTTACCAGCCTTTATGTTAGCAGCTATTTTATAACGCAAGTCCTTATCCATTATAGTGAACTTTTTATCAAGCATATTCAATCGAGTGAGTTGGTTATGAACTACTGTGCTAGCGGTTAAAATATCACTCATGAATTGTTGATGCTTGTCCATCTTCTTTTTCTATCCAAAGGTGATTATTTAAAAATGTTAAAACTAAATGTTAATGTATGTATACAAATAGCTGTTACAAAGCTAAGCTACAAATCCAAGTTGACATGAGCTGTGGGTGAACCTAAACCTAGTTTCATCTATACATCATCAATAGATCATTAATAGAATTTAGGCAATTGCAAATTATTGAAAGTGCATTTAATTACATTTGGAAAAGTAATGCGACGATTCCCAGCAGCTACAAAAGTCAAGAAGATAGCAACTTGATCTACTCAGCTTTTACATATATTGTTTAATCATCATGGTGTGGTGATGTATTGTTCTCTTATCCACCAAAGTACTACATCTAAAGCTTTTGTAACAAAAGACCATGTTTTGGATCAAAGCCGGTTACTTTGACTGTTGTTCCTATAGGTAGATCTTTGGGGGTTGCAATCCTAGGAAGAAACCCAGATGCTCTAAATGGCGCATTATCTACCTTGAAAACGACCCAAGCATATGAGCCGGCATCTTCAAATCCTTCTGGCGCTACAGCTTGGATCGTATAAGTGACCACCTTGCCAATTCCTTCCAGTTCAATAGTTTCAAATTTGCTACCAAAGCATTTTTCACAATAGTTTACTGTCTCTAGCATTGTATGTCCGCAATAGGAACATTTGTTGGCAAGAATTTTATTTTTTTTAGCCGATGCGATAAACTTCTCTCGTGCACTCATAGCTGCTGTTACCTGTTAGTACCAGACAGTGTTATTTTACTGTACCTTTCTAAAAATATGAACAGCAGCACTTGCACCAGTCGCGCCAAAATTATGTGTAAGAGCGGTTTCTGCGTTCTTAACAGTTCTTTCTCCTGCTTTACCGGTAAACTGCTCAAAAACTTCTACGACCTGACCTACGCCTGTTGCACCGATTGGATGTCCCTTTGATTTCAAACCACCAGACGGATTGATCGGAATTTCGCCGTTTCTTCGAGTTGCTCCTTCTGTTACAGCATGAGCAGCAGTTCCTTTTGGAAAGAAACCAAGATCTTCAATATCAATGATTTCTGCTATTGTAAAGCAGTCATGCACTTCTGCAAAATCAATATCTTTTGGAGTAATACCAGCCATTTTGTATGCTTGCTTTGCAGCAGATATTGTGCTTGGAATAGTAGTAATATCTTCACGAGCTTGAACTGCCGCAGGTGATGCTCCTCTGCCTGAACCTATAACTTCAACATATGGTTTTTGGCTTTTCTTGGCAAACTCTTCATTACAAAGTATGACAGCTGATGCCCCATCTGAAAACGGGCAGCAGTCATAAAGTTTCAAAGGTGAAGCCACGACAGGAGATTTCATTACATCATCAACTGTGATTTTTTTTCGAACATGAGCCTTTGGATTGAGGATTCCATTTTCATGGTTCTTTACAGCTACGTAAGCAAGGTCTTCTTCATTAGCTTTGTGTGTAGTCATATATACTCTTGCTATTGATGCAAATAATCCAGGAAATGATGCTCCATTTCCTCCTTCATAAAAGAAATCAGAACAGTAAGAAAATAAAGTAGTACTCTGAGTAGTTCCTGTATGTGTTATTTTCTCGACGCCTAATGCCAAAACACAATCATAAAATCCTGCAGCTATGTTAGCGTATGCCTCTCTGAACATAACAGAACCTGAACCACATGCAGACTCAATGGTAAGTCCTGGAACGTTGGGAATTCCTAAGTTACTCATAATAACGGGTGCCATATGTACCTGCTTGTCAACCACTCCAAAAACATTTGAGATATAGCCTGCCTGAATATCCTTTGGTGTAATACCTGCAGACTCTATCGCATCTTTTGATGCATTTAATGCTATTTCAATAATACTTTCATTTAATTTACCATATTTAGTACTGCCCGCACCAAGAACACAGACCTTATTTGTCATGTGTTTAGAAGTACTTTTTTGCATATATATATAAATTGTTAAACATCAATCTATATAATAATAACATTCATATTTATTCTATTTAATGTAATTCATGCCTGATATAAAGGATGAGCCATTTATCCTTGTTATCTGTGAAAAACCTCATGCCGCACAAAGGATAGCACAGGCACTTGGGACCAAGAGTTTTAAAAGATCCATATCATCAGATGGTGTTCCATTTTTTTATGCAGTTTCAAATAATTATAATAATAATCATTTTATGATATTCTCTTCTATAGGTCATCTATATGGCTTGGTTGATGTCACAAAAAATCGAGAGATATATCCTGTATTTGATTTAGAATGGATGCCACTTCTCTCCAACTCACGTAGGCTAAATAGAGTGGAGCAAATTATAAAATCAATATCAGAGGTCTCAAAAAGAGCTACTCGATTTATCCATGCCTGCGACTATGATCAAGAAGGTGAGGTTATTGGTTACAATATCCTTCAATATGCTTGTAAATTTAAGTATGACAAATCGCTACGTGCTAAATTCTCAACACTTACAGATCAGGAAATAAGAGAATCATTTGGTAATTTGCTAAAACCTAACAGGGGCTTGGCTGAAGCTGGTAGATCTAGACATATACTTGATTTCATATATGGAGTGAATCTTTCAAGAGCTCTTTCACAATCGTTTAAAGTAGGTAATAATGGTAAGCGATACCATAACTTGTCCATTGGCAGAGTACAGGGACCTACTCTAGCTTTTGTAGTAGACAAAGAGATTGATATTAGAAAGCATATTCCAGATCCGTATTGGGGCATAATAGCAGATTTTGAAAAAAATGGGCACATAATTCAAGCATTTTATGAAAAAGACAAGGTACAGACATTATTAGAAACTAATTCAATAATTAATGCTTGTAATGGCAAAGATGGATTAGTCAGTCAAATTAAAGTTCAAAAAATTTTACTCCATCCTCCTACTCCATTCAATCTAGGCGACTTACAAAAGGAGGCATATAGACTATTCAAATTTTCTCCTACTTACACGCTTTCAATTGCAGAAAGGCTTTATCTTAATGCAATGATTTCTTATCCACGAACATCAAGTCAGAAGCTGCCGTTATCTATAGAGTATAAGAAAATTATTGCGCGTCTATCTAAAGTTAATAGCAGTTACGGAAGCTTAACCGGCGCATTACTTTCCAAGGATCGTCTTTTACCTAATGATGGAATTAAAACAGATCCGGCACATCCAGCCATATATCCAACTGGAGAAAAACCGAAGCGACAACTAGATCCAATGCATTGTAAAATCTATGATCTTATTGTCAGGAGGTTCTTGGCGACTTTCGGAGATCCAGCGATAAATCAGCATACAACAGCATCAATTGATATCAATGGCCGTTATGTTTTCAAATCTGAAGGAAAATCAAAAATACGTGAAGGATGGATACATTTTTACGAACCGTATTTTATATTTCACGAAGTAGAACTCCCAAAATTGAATCAAGGCGATATTTTGAGAAATGCCGTAGTTATTTCTAAAGAGAAATTCACGCAACCGCCATTTCGATTTAACCAGGCTAGTTTATTGGAAAAGATGGAAAAAGAACAGATTGGGACAAAGGCTACAAGAGCACAAATCATAAGTACTTTGTTCAACCGAAATTATATTGTCACGAGTCAAAAATTTTTTGGAATTGAAGCCACAGATCTCGGATTTGCTGTAATAGAAACAATGAAAAAATATGTACCAACTATTGTTTCTACAGATTTTACCAGAGCAATGGAAAAAGATTTAGAAAATATTGAAATATGTAAGAGCAAGAGCTTTTCGGTTATAGAATTTGCCGTAGATAATCTAATCGAGTGGCTCACTAGATTTAAAGAAAAAGAGGTTGATCGAGGAGATAAGATAACGGATGTGGCAGATATTACTTTGACCAAAGAGATAACTGCTGGAACTTGTCCTTTGTGTCAAAAAGGAGAATTAAGAATTATAATATCTCGCACATCAAAGAAGAGATTCGTTGGTTGTTCTAATTACTCTGCTGGATGTAAAGCAACTGCTCCGCTCCCCCAGAAAGGCTCAATAAAAACTACGACCAAAAGATGTAATGTATGTAACTGGCCAATCATCAATATTGTATTTTCGCGTCGACTAAGATATCCGTGGAAAATGTGTATAAATATGCTCTGTCCGTCAAAGAATAAAACGTAGCTAACTAAATACGCTGATATTATTGCCATAGACATCAGTTCGGCGGTTTTTCAAAAGTGGAAGCAGTTCTCTTACCTTCTGGACTCTGGATTTATCAATCTCAACTACTTCCATTCCTTCTCTATTTCCCATATCTAACAGTACGACACCAAACGGATCTACAGCCATGCTTCTGCCAGAGAAAATGTTGCCAACTTGATCTGGCGCAATTATATATAAACCATTTTCAATTGCTCTAGCTTTAAGTAATGTCTGCCAGTGTTCTTCTTTCATAACGCCATGAACCCATGCGGAAGGCAAGATCAAAACATTGGCACCCTTTACCGTCAAAATTCTAGACATTTCAGGAAAACGAATATCATAACAAATCATCAATCCTATGTTTCCTACCAATGTCTTGACAGGCTTTTCTATCATATTGCCAGCCATCATCCTATCAGATTCTTTAAAGCCTAGCGCATCATAAAGATGTAATTTGCGGTAAACTGAAGATATTCCACCCTTATTGTCTATAAGAACTACTGTATCATAGACACGATTATCAAACCCCCTATTAGTCTTTTCATAAATTGTTGATATGATACTAATCTTGTTTACTTTGGCAGCTTTACGCAGAGTAGTAATGAAATTGCCATCATTCACAGATTCGGCTATTTCTGATAATTGATTTGCTGACTGGCTCACTGGTGAATAAGCCATCTGGAATTCTGGAAAACATATCAGGTTTGATTTCTTCTTTGCAGCTTCTCTGATAAAGCCGACTGATAATTCCAGATTTTCCATCTTGTCTTCTGAGGACCTCATTTGTACTATGGCGACGAGAGGAAACTTTGGCATTTTTCAGTCTAATAATGGTCATCTAAGCATAAAATAAAATAGTTTGCTACTATTAAAGGCGCTTTCCTGAAATATACCAATTCTCCTTAGATTTTTCATCATATACAACAATTATATGTTCAGCTTTCGCCTTTAAAATTTCTATAGCCGCTTCAGTTATTGCCTTTGCAAATTCTTCTTTCTGTTCTTTAGTTCTCCCAGGATACAGTGAGACGGAAATTAGAGGCATATACGAAAATAAATTCATGGGACAATTAAATCCTCTGCAATGATGAAGAGTCAAAGAAAATCATTCTATATCAACAGACGAATTATACTCATTCTTCTTTATACTAGCGAGCTAATTATTATCTCAATTAATACATATTCATTCATATATAACTATGAAGTTGGCTGATATAGCAGCTCCTATTATTGCGCTAATAAAATTAACCGCATTATTGTTAATTATCGATATCCCCTTTTCCTGAATTGTAGGAAAACTACAATGTATAGATCTTTTTTCTAGATATTTTCTACAATTTATGCATCTGTATTTAGCTTGAATAGTCGCTCCAAAAATACTGTCGGCATTTGTTGATATCATTCCACCGACAATGGCTGCTGAAAGTATAATAAGTATACGCAATGATATATTTTCTGATATTAATAGTCCATATACTGTTCCTATTAAAAGTGAGCCTATAAGTGCAGCGATCTCCCCTTGAATTGTGACTCCTCCTGATTGACCTTTGTCAATTTGCTTGCCTGTCAATAGCGAACGTGGTTTTACTTTACTTAGTAAGCCTACTTCAGTTGCAACGGTATCTGAAAGCGCAAAACTGATTGAACCAACAAAACACAACATAAAAATAGGATTATTATGTGATATGTAATAAAGGATAGCAATAGCTGCTAATGGTCCTCCATTTGCTAATACATTTCTCCATCCCCGTGCACCGTTATTTTCCTCAGCTAGCCCCATCATCTGTTTCTGTTTGTATTTATACTTGGTAAAGAGTGATGAAATCAGGAAAAATAATAGCAAGACAATAAACCATGAAGTAGCACCAAAGTATAATATAATAAAACCTATTGGAACAGCAGCTAATGCACCATATTTATCGATAACATTTATCTTGTAAGCAAAAATAGTCATGGCAATAATACCAGTTAGCCATACAATGGCTTGTTCTATAAAAAACACATCTATTATAACTCAAATTTTGTTATTAATATCTATTGTTTAAATAAAAAATTACAGCTTATGACGCTGATTATACCCCATAAATACTTCTATGATATTCTTTGTGCTAGTTTGTAGAACAAAGATTAGCTATCTTTTGATGAATGCAACTAATAAGGATATTTGAACCCTTTCATAATCACTCAGAACTAACAGAATCATATTCAATTTGTTTACCACGGACAAGTGCTCTATTCCAAATTTATTTCTTAATATCTGTACTTTCTGTGTATAATTACCATTTATCAGACTCAAGAAAGCTGTTTAACGTAATTGTTGGTAATAATTGAAGATATTTTGTATTTATGCAAAAATCGAAGAAAATACTAAAAGAAGTATAAAAGACTTCTTGATTTTGTTATAATACGTAGGATACATACAGTAATATGCTAGTTTGATAGTTGTTCCTAGGAACTATAACTAAGATATTATTTTTACTAACTATTTATTCTTTCACAAGTTCTAAATAGATAATAGAGTTTGTTTATGCTAGTCATCTATGTCATTGAAAGATGCATGTTTCGAATAGATGAATGAGAAGTTGCTATTTTGCATTAATTAAAATAATATAGTACTCTCTGGGCATGATATTAGTGATATTTTAAATTTATTATCAAATAACAGCAGTCCCTGTTTGAAGCCTTAATATGCCTTAGATTCAATAGCATGAGATTACTAGAGCTATGAATTCATCAGAAGAATCCTCGCTGCATAGGATTAATGAAACAGTAATACAATGCAAATTGTGTCCTCGTTTGTCAAACTACATTCAAGAAATTGGCAAATCCAAAGTAAAAAGATTTATAAATGAAGATTATTGGGCAAAGCCTCTGCCGGGTTTTGGTGATGTAGAAGCTAAGTTATTGATTATTGGCTTGGCACCTGCTGCTCACGGTGGAAATAGAACGGGTAGAATGTTTACAGGCGACAGTTCGGGTGATTGGGTTGCAAAAGCACTATTTCAAACAGGATTTGCGAACATATCTACAAGCCAGTTTAGAAATGACGGACTAATTTTAAAAGATGCTTATATTGTTGCAGCTGTGAGATGTGCTCCCCCTAATAACAGACCAAGCCCTTTTGAAATATCTAATTGTTCACAATATCTTTTGGCAGAATTAAACATTTTAGATTGTAAAACTAAAGTCATTCTAGCACTTGGAAAAATTGCTTTTAATGCATATTGTAAGGCTAATAATTTAAAAGGATTAACTTTTGGCCATGGCGCTCATTACTGTATGGGGAAAGATAAGACTCTCCTTGCTTCCTATCATCCGAGCAGACAGAATACAAACACTCATAAGCTAACATGGCAAATGTGGATAAATATTTTCAAAACTGCAAGATCACTAATATCAGATAGATAAATACATGCGTACATATTATATAGTATTAAGATAATTCACAAGTATCTTTAATACAACCTATAATAATCCGTAGGTATGTCATAGGTCATTACTCTTACAATATTGTGTTAATAGAAAGAAAAGAAACAGCACATATTAGAAGCAATAAAGTCTCACATTCCAAGAGAAGTGATAGCAAAAAGTCTACGAAGATTCTGAAGCTTCATCAAGGCATATGCCAACATTGGTTTTCATTTTTCTATTGTTATAATACTTATCGGATTATTTGATTGTATATTTGTTATTTGACATCAATTATTGTTGGTCTTCAAGAATGTTTAAGTTCTATTAACGCAATGCCTTTTTCACGATGAAATCATGCTGCATTATAGACAACACAATGAGAAGAGAAGCTGCAAAATCAATAGTTTTAAGTTTGGGATTTATCGTAATACTGTCAATAATTTATCATGATAATAAATCGCCAGTATTCGCACAATATCTTGCTGATAATAATCATGACTTTAATTTTCTGACCAACACGACCTTTATAAATAATAAAACTACGACAGACTCCGCTAATATCACTACTCTTATCAGCGATGACTTTAATATAGAAGGAACAATAAATAGTCAGGTTAGTGCAAAACCAGAAGAGGTAGGAATAAAAAAGAATAATTTGGCTAAATTAGCCACTAATGTACCATCGCAGATATACCTTTTAGATGGCAGATGGAGACTTGATGTGGCTGGGAGAAATGTGACATATTTCAAGTCAAATATAACAATGATAACAATTACAGGTACGGAGATCCATGATCATCTAATTGTTTTCAAGCCTTATACTTCAGAGATGGGATTATTAACTAATAACACTCTATCGGCACACAATATAAGTATAACAACAGCAGCCAATAATAATTCTATATCACAAAATGCTTATAATAATATAATATTCTCAGGTGCAGCCGACATAACATCAAATGGAGTAATGCAGTGGAGAGATGTACCAATATCTGTCTCTATATTAAATGATAAAGTTATCAGTATTGCACTGGATTCAAATAGAATTGATAATCATTTCTTTGGTGCTCCAATCTATGGTCTAGTAGGTTCAATTGAACCACTTGTATCACCTTAGAGAAATAGTAGATGATTTAGTCTTGCCAGAGACATAATAATGCTATTAGAGTTTACACACATTAAATAAATAAAACGATATTTATATGGGGATAAAGAATGAGTAATTATAAATAACATAACTTTACTTGATTTAGATAATAAATTTTTAACACATAAAGATATAAAATTCAAAATTTTTACCTGTTATCTATTAATTTTTAATATTATTAATAATATAACTTTATATTTTAACCGTCATTTAATATAATCAATTTTTAACATTAATAGTTTATCCTATTTTTCGGAGGTTTTCATCTATAGATAGAGAGATACGGCAACATAAGAGCATACATTTCTTCTTAATTGATAGTTGACTTATAGGACCCATATATACTAAAATTCCTTTTACAAGGTCTTGGAATATTACTAATATTCTGCTCTAAAATATTTAATCCAACTTCAGAGCTTTATAAACTATATTATAAGTTACATTTACAGTTTTATGCTCTTTCTTTTCTATATTTATTGATCTTCTTGTAAATAATTATTGAGAGGAAGTATTAAAGCTTAGTATTATACATGAGAAGATCTATTTGCAGACATCATCCTCATCACCTTATTTCTATTCTTGGAGTAAATTCGGAAGAGAAGCTGAATTTGTTGTTACGCTCTATCTTAAATTAAGAGGATGGAACATACAGCTTTCAAGAGGAAGTAGAGGACCAGCAGACATTATCGCTACTCGTGATTTTATAAAATGGATGATCCAAGTAAAATCAAGCACCAAGATAGCGAGGTTGAAAGGCTATGAGGTAAAGCGACTTCAGGAAATGGCTCAAAGAGATGGAGGACAAGCTGTAATTGCTACTTTGCAGCCCATTGAAACTGCGATTATAAGATCGATGACAGAAGAACAAAATGCGCTAGGATTATATACAAAAGACCCAGCAGTATTGCAATTTGGAAATTATGCCATGTCTTTCTATTCGCTTATAGATTGGAAAACACTAAAACCTTAACACATTGATCCAATAATCTATGATTATGCGAGAGAAGCGTACATTTCTTTGAGATCATATTGAAAATAAAAGATTCATCTTTGTAATAATACATTGAATAATAGTATTTTGTTTTTCCTCACAACAATTATTTAATATTGTCTAAAATTAGAAGGTAGCCAAGTCTCAACCAATATTAGGTTATTTTACTAAATTTCTATTTTCGGAATTATTTCTGCAGCCGATTGTTCAGTCTCTACCTATTTTGAATCTATAAGATCTTGCACTTCTAGAACTTTTTCTCTACTGCTAACCTGAATTGACGTCGTTTATATAGAACAATTTTCGCTAATCGTTATAGGACATACTTCTGCAAATAATTTACAATGACATCACATGAAGGACCCACGATATTATGGAATATGCTTAAGGGGAAGAAAGTGAAAAGCAATGATGGAAAGGATGTCGGTGAAATCAAAGAAATATCTTTGAATTTCTTACGGTTAGAAAAGGGTACAATAAGTAAAGACAAATTTTGGATCCCAAAATATATTGCTGATGCTTTTGATGGAAAGACATTATGGCTTTTAGTAAGTGAAGAGGAACTCCTTGGTAAATACCTCTATGGAAGTGAACCATCAGCAGATCAATATTCAAAAGATTTTGAAGCATTTAAGACAACATCATATGGACAAAAAATAACATTTCTTTCAGACTTGGATCAAAATGTGAGAGTAATAGAAGAAAAAGCTGCTGGTGTTGAGAGTAAAGCCGAAAAAGGAACAGATTATAAAAACATTCGAGATTTGGAATAAAAGAGATTTGAAATCTTTAATAGTAAAAGGATAATAAAAACTATTTTCTATATATACAAAATATCTAAATGATGCAATATCAATATCATTTATTCTATCTGTAGTCCCTACCAAAATATATTGTCACATATCAGAACATCATATTTTTTCATCTGAAATGCCTTTCATTACCTGCCAGAGTTAAATTTGTTAGTCAAGATTAATAATTGACTAATGAAAATGTCCCATCTATGGGTCAGCAACAAATCGTTCCTCAGACAATGTTGTGGTTATCCTTTGCTTCACTCGTTCTCCTGTATAGTGTTATGTTAATAGGAGTTTACATTAGTGCTTCTAACCTGGGTTTATTTTGTACTGAATGGCCACTGTGTCCTAATGGATTTGATTTTCCACCTCCAAAATATTTCTTTGAACATTATCATAGAGCTTTTGTCATGATCACAGGAATTTTCATTTATGCTACTACGGCATATGCTATTAAAAAGGCTAGAAACACGCAAAAGTATGCCGTAGTATCAAGCATTATCATTTCATTTCAAATTTTATTGGGTATGCTAGTGGTCAATACAAAATTGCAACCTTTGCTTGTGGCAAT
>Ga0126306_10000805_pt1 | contig 15729 bp, 18 predicted proteins | sample Plot27_FD_92592 | JGI IMG/M metagenome (GOLD analysis project Ga0126306, IMG submission 92592) | Serpentine soil microbial communities from UC McLaughlin Reserve, CA, USA - Plot27 | ecosystem: Environmental > Terrestrial > Soil > Grasslands | place: USA: UC McLaughlin Reserve, Lake County...
GACCCGCGGTGGTGGGCGCGGCATCGCGGTCGCGCTTGGTGAGGCCGGCGCGACGGTGTACGCCACGGGGCGCAGCACCCGGGAGCGCCGCTCTGAGATCGACCGGCCGGAGACGATCGAGGAGACCGCCGAGCTGGTGACCGCGGCCGGCGGTGAGGGGATCGCCGTGGCGGTCGATCACCTCGATCACGGGCAGGTCGGCGCCCTGATCGAGCGCATCGACGCCGAGCACGGTCGCCTCGACGTGCTCGTGAACGACGACTGGGGCGCCGAGCATCTCTTCGACTGGGACACGCCGGTGTGGGAGCACGACCCCGACCGCGGCCTTCGACTGATGCGTCTTGCGGTCGACACCCACCTGATCACGAGCCATCACGCGCTCCGGCTGCTGGTACGTCGCCCCGGCGGACTGGTCGTGGAGGTGACCGACGGCACCGCCGACTACAACGCCGACCATTACCGGGTCTCGATGTTCTACGACCTCGCAAAGACGGCGGTGATCCGCATGGCCTGGGCGTTGGGGGAGGAGCTCCGCTCCCACGAGGGCAGCGCCGTAGCGCTGACTCCCGGATGGATGCGCTCGGAGCAGATGCTCGAGAACCACAGCGTGAGCGAGGAGAACTGGCGGGAGGCAAACGAGCGCACGCCGCACTTCTGCATCTCCGAGTCCCCGCTGTACCTCGGCCGGGCGGTCGCCGCACTCGCGGGCGATCCGGAGCGGTCGCGCTGGAACGGACAGTCGCTGTCCAGCGGTGGGCTCGCCCAGGTCTACGGCTTCACCGACGTCGACGGCACCCGGCCTGACTGCTGGCGCTACATGGTCGAGGTGGTCGAGCGCCCCGGTGCGCCCGCCGGCGATACCGGGTACCGCTGAGGATGGCCGGTTCGATCAAGCCCCGGGCCGGGCTCGACCGTATCGTCGGGTCATGGAGCGCAGCCGCCTGCCGGGTGACGTGCGGGCCCTCTTCGACGGCCCCAGCTACGCGCACATGGCGATCTCGGTGACCGCCCACGACCGGCCGTTCGCGATGGCCGGCGTCCGCGGCCGCGTGGTGGAGCGGCTGGAGGGTGACCTGACCCGGCGATGAAGACCGCTCAGCTCGGCCCCTTCGCGATCAGCCGCCTCGGGCTCGGCACGGCGCGGATGGGCGGCGCGACCCCGCGCGCGGAGGCCCACCGCATGCTGGACCGCTTCGGCGGAAGCGGGCGGCACCCTCGTCGACACCGCCGACACCTCCCTTGACGGCGGGTCCGAGGAGACCCTTGCACCGTGGCTCGCCTCGCACCGCGACGAGGTCGTGGTCGCCACCAAGGTGCGCTTGCCGGTCTCGGACCCCGGCGGCGAAGGCCTCTCCCCGAACCGGATCCGCAAGGCCTGCGACGCCAGCCTGCGGCGCCTCGGCATCGACGAGATCGATCTCTACCAGGTCAACGCGCCCGATCCCGACGTGCCGCTCGAGGACACATTGGAGGCGCTGGAGGGTCTCGTGCGTGCCGGCAAGGTGCGGGCGCTCGGCTGCTCGAACTTTCCCGCCTACCTCCTGGCGTGGGCGGTGGCCATCCAGGACCGCGAGGGCTGGTCGCCGTTCATCAGCCTGCAGCCCCAGTACTCGCTGGTCGAGCGCTCGATCGAGCTGGAGCTGTTGCCGTTCTGCCGGGCGGCGGGGCTGGCGGTCCTGCCCTGGGGGCCGCTTGGCGCCGGCTTCCTCGCCGGCCGGTACCGGCAGGGCGAGCCACCGCCGCCGGGCACGCGCATGGCCGATTCCCCCGACGACTGGGAGGAGGCCCCGCACCGCCGCGCCGTCGACCGCAGCTTCCGCGTGCTGGCCGAGGCGTCCGCGATCGCGGACGCGCACGGGGCCACGGTCGCCGAGGTGGCGCTCGCATGGCTGCTGGGCACCGAGGGCGTGACCGCGCCGATCGTCGGTCCGCGCACGCCCCAGCAGCTCGACGGCCTGCTGAGCGCCACTGAGCTCACGCTGAGCGCCGATGAGCGGGCCAGGCTGGAGGCGCACGCCGCGCCTCCAGAGGTCTATCCCCAGCGCATGCTGCGCGAGCAGGCGGGTATTGACGACCCGGTCGAGCTCAGCCGGCCTGCGCGCCGGACGGCCCGCTAGCCGGCGGCGAGGGATCGCTCGGCGGCTCAAGGAGATCTGCCGCCGCTGCCCGCTTTCGCGCGTCCTTCTTGGCCTTCTTCTCCAGCCTCCGCTCGAGAAGCCGGCGCTCACGGTTGAGCTTCGCCATCGTGGTCTTTCGCTTGCCACTTGAGGCCATGCCTGTCCTCCGATGTTCGAGCCCGCGTCGGACGTGCGGGCGAGAACGACGGAAGGCCCGCGTACGAGCCCTCCGTCGCCGGTCGAAGTCCGCGGACTAGAGCGGCTGGACGTTCGCCGCGGCCGGGCCCTTGGGGCCCTGCTCGGCGTCGAAGCTCACCTTCGCGCCCTCGGTCAGCGACTTGAAGCCGCTGCCCTGGATCGCGTTGTGGTGCACGAACAGGTCCTTGCCGGGGTCATCCGGCGTGATGAAGCCGAAGCCCTTGTCGTCGCTGAACCACTTCACTGTTCCTGTAGCCATCGTTTTCCCCTCCGGGGTATGTGCACTGCGAAACGCGGAGGGTGCTCGAAGGCAACAACTGCGGAGACGCGGGGCAACACTTTGGTCGAACGGGTGTCCGACCCGTACGACCAGTCTAGCCCGTGGGCCGGCCTACGCCGCGTGAACCTCGAACTCCGTCAGCGTCAGCGGGCCGAACGACGTGATCAGCGCGACGTCGACGGCGTCCCGGCCGCGCCCGACGACCACGCGGCCGCGGGATGTAGCCGCACACGTAGCGCGACGGGATGTTCAACGCGCGACAGAACGTGATCGCAAGATGAGCGAAGTCGCGGCACACGCCCTGACCGGCGCGGTATGCGTCGACCGCAGTGGTCCATGGGTTCGACGCGCCGGGCACCCACTCGAGGTGGCCGTGCACGAAGTCGACGATCGCCTGGACGCGCTCCCAGCCCGGCGCCAAGTCCCCGAACCGCTGCCACGCTTCGTGGCCAAGCTCGTCGGGGAGGCAGAAGCGGCTCGGCATGACGAACGCGATGTGTTCGTCTGGGAGCGTCATGATCGGCGTCTCGGGTGTCCCAGCGGCGATCGAGTCGCCCGGCGACGACAGGACGACCTCCGCCTCGTAACGGTGAGGGCCGGCGGCTCGTCGTCGTCAACGTCCGAGCGACGATACTGCGCTCGGCATGTCTCGCGAGAACGTGGAAGTCGTGCGCAGGCTGTTCGACACGTACAACCGTGGCGACTACGAGGAGGCCGTGGCCTGCCTGGCTCCGGACGTCGTCTACGGGGTCGGTCAGGAGGTGCCGGCGTCAGGGCGGAACGAGGTGCGTGCGATGTGGGATCGCTGGGAGACGGCGTGGGAGTACATCCGGACGGTCCCCGAGGAGTTCATCGACGCCGGAGACCACGTAGTCGTGACGGTGCGCTACTCGGGTCGCGGTCGCGGCAGCGGAATCGGGTACGACGACCGCCTGTTCGACGTCTACACGCTCCACGACGGCCTGTGCGTGCGCAAGCTCGAGTTCAGGGAGCGCTCAGACGCCCTCGAGGCGGCCGGTTTGCGCTAGGCCGGCGGGATGTTCTGATTGCGGCGCAGGACGTTGTCCGGGTCATAGCGGCGCTTCAGCGCCTGAAGGCGCTCGAAGGCCTTGTCGCCGAACGCGGCCCGCACGCGCTCGATCGGTTCGTCCGCCTGCATGTAGTTCACGTACCCGCCGCTGACCGACCACGGCTCGATCGCCGCCGCCGTATCGCGCGCCCAGCCGATGTAGGCCTGGTCGAGGGCGGCGTCCTGCCAGGTCGCCATCGCGCTGAGGTTGAATGCGGCCGTGCGAAATCCGAGCGCGCCGGCCTCCCCGTCCCGGTCCTTGGGCGCCCCGTGCAGCGACTCGATCAGGAGCTGTCCGGGCGGTCGCTCCAGCGCGACCATCTGCCGGAGCAGGTCGTCGAGCAGCTCGTCCGGGAGCTCCCCCACGAAGGTGCTCTTCCAGTAATTGCGGTCCTCGCCATAGGGCGGGTTGAAGACGTGCTGCTGGCCGATGAAGGCGTGCCGGCGCACGCCGTCGTCCATCAGCCCCGGTGCCGAGCGGAGCTCGCGCAGGGCCTCGGGGTCCCCGTCCGAGCCCGTGTAGCACGGTGCGATCACGAGGACCGGCTGGAGCGAGTCGTCGACCGCAAGCACCGCGCCGCAGCTGAGGTCGCGGGGGCCACGGGCGACGACGTCGCGGAAACGTCGCAGGGCGTCGGAGACGCCACTCCCGGCGTAGACGAGGCGCCCGCCGACCACGCGTTCGAGCGGATGTAGGCGGAACTCGAGCCGCGTCGCGACCCCGAAGTTCCCGCCGCCGCCGCGGAGTCCCCAGAGCAGCTCGTCGTCCCCATCCCCACCTGCGCGCACCACCGTGCCCGCGGGAGTGACGATCTCGGCGCCGAGCAGGTTGTCGCAGGTCAGGCCGTGCTGTGCCGTGAGGTGGCCGATGCCGCCGCCGAAGGTCAGGCCGGCGACGCCGGTCGTGCCGACGACGCCGCCGGGCGTGACGAGGCCGAGCGCCTGAGTGGCCGAATCGAAGTCGAGCCAGGTCGCGCCGCCGGCGGCGCGGGCGATCCGAGCGTCGCCGTCCACGTTGACCTGGCGCATCAGCGAGAGATCGATGACAAGCCCGCCGTCCACGACGCAGTGTCCGGCGGGATTGTGTCCGGCTCCGCGCACGGCCACCTCCAGCCCCTGCGAGAGCGCGAACTGGAAGGCCGTGGCCACGTCGTCGGCGTTGAGGCACCGCACGATCACTGACGGCCGGCGGTCGACAAGGGCGTTGAAGCAGCGGCGCGCCCCGTCGTACCCGGCGTCGGTCGGCGCCACAACCGCGCCGGCCACGGCCCCCCGCAGCTCCGCGAGGCTCGTGTCGGCGAGCATGTCGCTACGACGCTGACTTCATGACGCCCACCACATGACCCTCGGGGTCGTTGAAGAGCCCGATCACGAGCCCCTCCATCACCTCGTCGGGGCCCATCATCCGGGTTCCGCCGAGACTCTCAGCCTGAGCGAGCGCGGCCTCCACGTCCGGCACCTCGACGTAGAACGTCACGTGGCCCGAGTAGCCCGCCGGCCCCGGTCCGATGCCGCCGCCGATGCCGACGCCGTCGGGGTTCGTGTTCGCTTCGCGCTGCACGATCCCGTAGCCCATCGGGTTGTCGGCGTCGATCTCCCACCCGAACAGGTCGGCGTAGTAGCGCTGCAGCTTCTCGCCGTCCTGCCCGACGATCTCGAAGTGGACTACCGGCTGTCCCATGCTCGCTCCTCTCCGCCGCTCGGCGGGATGTTGTGGATGAGGCCGAACAGATTGCCAGGATCGTAGGTCCGCTTGAGCTCCCGCAGCCGCCGGTGGCTCCGCGGCGTGTACGCGGTGTGAGTCCTTGCGCTGTCGTGCAGGAAATTCAGGAACGAGCCGCCCGTCGTGTGGCGCGCGAGCGATGCCGCGGCCGAGGCGAGCCGTCGACGGTGACCGAGAACGGCACGTCGCGGTGGCCCACGGGGCCGGCGTCGGCGGTGGGCCGGACGATCGCCCCGCCCCAGTGCCGGACCTCAACGGCGGCCGCCGGGGCTTCATCCCGGCCCGCGGTGGCCACGATCGTGTCGATCACCGGATCTGAGTGGTCCTCGAGCAGCTCGCCACCGCCGTTGCGATCGGCGCGGCGCCGGCGCCGCCGGCGCCGGCGGGGTGGTCGACGGCGTCGGCCCCGCCGCGGCGTTCGTGCTCGCGGGCGGCGCCGGGGCCGTCGCGCTGCTCACCGCGATCCTCCGCTCGAGTACCCTCGCGAGCCCGGCCGAGCCCGCTGGCTCAGTCGCCGCCCAGGCCACCGCCTGAGGCAGCCGCTCCGCCCCAGGTGGCAGTCTCCGAGCGCTCGGCGCGCCGCAGCAGCTCGGCCGAGCGGACCGCCGCCGCCACCTGGTTGGCGAGGATGCAGAGGAGCTGGGCGTCGTCGTCGTCGAAGGCGTCCTCCACGAGCTCCTCGAGGTTGATCGCCCCCCAAGTCGCTCCCTCCACGAGCAGGGGCACCACCAGCTCCGAGCGGACGTCGGCCGTCTCCGGCGTGGCCTCGTAGGCGGGCTCCGCGCGGACGTCGTTGACGACCACTGGGGCGCGCTCGCGCAGGCAGCGCCCGATCAGCCCCACGCTCACGGGCTGGCTCCACTCGCGAAGCCTCAGGTCGATGAACAGCGAGCCGCGGACCGCCACCGCGTCCACACGGTCGTCGTCACGAACACGGATCACCGCGCACAGGTGGTAGCCGAAGGCGCGGTGGAGCTCCTCGACCGTCGCCTCGGCGATCTCGCCAATCTCAGTCATGCCGGCAAGCCGCGTGCCGAGCGCGTTGGCCAGGGCCAGCTGGCGCGAGCGCTTGGCGAGCTGCGCGGCCACCGGCGAGTCGTCCTTCCGCGCCGTCGCGCCGGTGGCGGCAAGCTGCCAGCCGTCTCGCCCGGCGGACTTGGCCGCGTACATGGCGTGGTCGCCATAGCGCAGTGCCCGGGCGGCGTTGGCGCCCGCACCGCCGGTGAGCGTGACAACGCCGATGCTGGCGCTCACGTGGCGGACAGCCCCCTGGGGCGTTGGCACCACGTCCTCGCGCAACCGGGCCGCCAGCGCCTCCGCCACCCGCTCCGCCTCGCCCTGGTCGGCGCGCGGCAGGAGCACCGCGAACTCGTCTCCCGCCAGCCGGGCGACGACGTCGGTGGAGCGGAGCCGCTCCTGCATGGCCCGCGCGGCGTTCACGAGCACACGGTCGCCGCCAGCATGGCCGAGGGTGTCGTTGACCTGCTTGAAGTGATCGAGGTCCAGAACGAGGAGCGCCCCGCGGGCGTCCTCGCGGCGACGCGAGGCGAGGTGGTCGTCGAGCGTGGCGAGGAACGCTCGCCGGTTGGGGAGGCCGGTCAGCTCGTCGATCTCGGCCAGCCGGCGAAGGTGCGCCTCGTAATCACGACGCTCCGTCACGTCGCGGAATCGCACGACCACCGCCGCCGGCCCACCTCCAGCGCCGATCGGCGTGGCGGTCACGGAGAGCCAGCGCACCTGCCCGTTCCCGCGGTGTAGGCCGAGCAGGACGTCGCGGGCCGGGGCGCCGGTGTCAAGGGCCACGGCGTGTGGATACGCCTCCGACGGGAGGAGGGCGCCGTCCTCGCGGATCACGCTGAGATCGAGGTTGCGCGGGCTGCGTCCGACGACGTCGTGCTCGGGCTGGCCGAGGATCGTGGCCGCCGCGTGATTGCACGCGAGGACGTTGCCGTCGTCCTCCATGACAACGACGCCGTCGTCGAGGGCGTCGATCACGATCTGCCAGTCCGCGGCGGACAGCACGAGTCGCTCCTGACGTTGAGCCATCTCTCATTCCTCGACCGAATCGCCGCGGTGCTATATGGGTACTCTCGGTACAGAGCGCTCGTGCCATTCGTTGCCTACGTCCACGCGGAGGATCCGTCCCCCGGACCGGGTGAGCGTCCGGCATGGGAGCCGAACTGGCGCATCTGGCGCTGGGTCGTGGTGGCGCTGCCGGCCGCGTACGCCGCTACGAGCGCGCAGGGCGTGGTCGAGGCCGTGCTGGTGCTGATCGTCTTCGCCCTCGTGTGCCGCGCCGCGCTGGAGGCGCTGCCAGACGGCGACGGCCTGCGCGAGTACCGCCAGTAGCCGCTACTCGGGCCAGAAGTCCTCGAGCTGCTCCAGCTCCGCCCCCGGGTCGTCGGACTTTGTCGAGCACATGATCAGGACCGCGTCCTCCGGACCCTCGTTCCAGACCGACCGCCAGACGTGCGCCGGAATCCGCACGACCGTGCCCGCCTCCACGTCGATCACGTCGTCCTCGAGCTTGAATTGCAGCGTGCCGGACGCGACGAAGTAGATCTCCTCCTGCGTCTTGTGACGGTGCCCGTAGCTGCCCTTGCCGCCCGTCTGGGGAGGCATGCGCCGCCACGTGAACGAGACCTGCTCGTTGCCGAGGTCGCTCGCCGACGTCATCCGCATCTCGCCCGGATAGTCGCCGAGCACGTCCGGGATCTCCTCGAGCTGCTTGATCGCATAGTCCGCCATCTGACTACCTCCCCTCGTGTTTGGTGGCGCTCGCCAGCTTGGCGGCGGCGGGAATCGCATAGCCGCCGTCTCGGCGCAGCCCTTCGAGCAACCTGCCGAACTCCGCACGGATGCGCTGCCTCGTGCGCTCCCCCTGGGCCTCCACCAGAGCGGCTCCACGCACGCTCCCGCCCAGCAGGCCGCGCCAGAGCTCTTCCGGGCCGCCGCCCTCATGGACGACGTCGATCGTCTCCACGCGCACGTGCGCGAGACCGGCGCCGCGCAGCAGCGCGTCCAGCTCGTCCTCGTCCGCGAAGCGAAAGGAGTCCGGTCCCCGTGGCACCTCGCCCGCCGGCTCAACGCCGGCCGCTCGCGTGGCCTCGCCCAGGAGCGTGATCAGGCGCGAGCGCGGGGGCCGCTCCCAGACCGTGAAGGCGGCCCTTCCGCCCGGGGTGAGCACGCGCGCGACCTCACGCATGGCCACCTCCGGCCGGGTCAGGTGATTGAGCAGGAAGGCGCCGACGACCGCGTCGAAGGAGGCGTCCGCGAATGGAAGCTCCTCGGCATCGGCACGCAGGAAGGTGGGCTCCGGGTGGGTCCGCGCGGCTCGTTCCAGCATCCCTTCCGCGATGTCGATCCCGGTGACCCCTGCTCCGCGCGACGCGGCGGCGCCGGCCAGGTGGCCCGGGCCGGTCGCGAGGTCGAGCACACGCGTGCCGGATCGGGCGGCCACGGCATCGAGCAGCGGCTCGACGAAGTGGGCGGTGACCTGCCCCGTGAGTAGGTCATAGGTGCGCGCCTTGGCCCCCCAACGCTCGGCCTCGAACGACTTGAACGCCTCGGCGTCCATGCGCGGACCTTAGTCCCCATACGGTCACATCCCTTCGTCGTGGCGTGTCATGCCGGTTAAATGAGCGCGCTCATGAACCCAAACGAGATCAGCGCCGAGGCATTCGTCGACAGGTTGACCACCTTGGCGTCGGGTGGTGCACGGGTGCGGATGGGCCAGGTGTTCGCCCTCGCCAAGGAGCTCATCGAGATGGAACCCGACGAGATCGAGAAGCTGCTCGATGCTCCAACTCACGAGGCGAGGGTGGGCGCCGTCAGCATCATGGGCCAGCAGGCCACCCGCAAGGCGACGCCTGAGACCCGCAGGAAGGAGCTCGTCGATCTCTATCTGCGGCGCACCGACAGGATCGATACCTGGGATCTCGTCGAGTCAGCGCGCATCACGTGATCGGCGGCTACCTGTTCGACAAGCCTCGGGACGTCCTCTACGAGCTGGCCCGCTCGCAGAACTGGTGGGAGCGCCGCATCGCGATGTTCAGCACCTTGCACTTCATCCGCAAGGGCGATCTGGATGACACGTTCGCGATCGCCGAGGTTCTGGTCGACGACGACCACGAGATGGTTCAGACGGTCACCGGAGGGATGCTCCGCGAGGCGGGCAAGCATGATCGGGCGCGGCTCCTGGAGTTCCTGGACCGACACGCGGCGACGATGCCGCGGCGTGGTCTGCGTGACGCGATCGAGCACCTCGACAAGGACCTGCGTTCCCATTACCGAGGCCTGCGGGAGGCCGGGTAGGCGTGCAGGGTCGCCACGGAGGGCGTCGAAGCACGTCGCCGTGGCCGAGGTCGATCGCCAGGCGCTGCTCACGATGCTCACGACGGAGCACTTCGGCCTGCAGGGCTCGCGCGCGTCGACCGTCAGCGAGAGCGCCGCGCGGGCCGCGCTCTACATGGGTTCCGTGTCGAGCACCCTGATCGCGCTGGGCTTCATCGCGCAGGTGTCAAACGAGGCCTTCGACCTGTTCGCCCTCGCTGTCCTGCCCACCCTCTTCGCCCTCGGCGTCTTCACGTTCGTGCGCACGGTGGAGAGCTCCGTGGAGGACATCCTCTACGGGCGCGCGATCAACCGCATTCGGGCCTACTACCTCGAGATGGCCGGTGCGGAGTCGCGCTGGTTCGTGATGTCCGGCCACGACGACCCTCCCGGCGTGCTCGCCAACATGGGCCTGAGGCCGTCGCGCTACCAGCTGCTCTTCACGGCGTCGATGATGGTGGGCACCGTGAACAGCGTGGTCGCGGGCGCGGGCGTGGCCCTGCTCGTGGCCACCATCTTCGATCCGCCGATCGGCATCGCCGCCGCCGCGGGAGGACTCGCGGCGATCGCGTCCTTCGCGCTGCACCGGCGCTGGGACCGCCTCCTGCACCAGCGCGGCGCCGGGAACGTGGACGTGCTGTTCCCCTCGCCGCCGTCCCCGGCCTAGGACCAGCTGTCCCAGGCTTCGAGCGAGGGCAGCGGATCGAAGGGCTTCCCGCCGTCGTACCAGCCGGGGCCGGTCCAGAGCTCGAAGTGGAGGTGGCAGCCGCGAGCGTTGCCGGTCTCCCCGACGGAGCCGATGCGCTGGCCGGTGTAGACCCGGTCGCCCGGCTGGAACGGGGTGGGCTCGGCCAGGTGCATGTACGCATAGTCCACGTCGGTGCCGGCCCCGTCGATCACCACGTAGTTGCCGGCGGCCTGATGGAACTGCTTGAACTGGACCGTGCCGCCGCGGGCGGCCACCATCGGCGTGCCGCACTCGGCGAACACGTCCTGGCCCTGGTGCGAGTGCCCCGCCCGGCCTGAGCCGAAGCGGGCACCGGCCTCGCCGAAGTCGTGCTTGCCGCGCACCGGGAAGAAGTTGTCGTAGAGGTCGAACGCATCGCGCTGCACCTCGCCGGTCTGCGCGGTGCGGACCTCCGCGCCGGCGGCGGTCGCGGCGCTGAGCCGGAACGAGTAGCGCCCGGGCTTGGCGGCCGCGCTCCCGATGCGCCCGTCCCAGGTGACGCTCTGAATCTCGCCCGACGGGGCGGGCGGGAGGGCCCACGTCTTGACGGGCACGCCGTCCGTGGCTCGCACGAGCTCCACGCTCGGTCCCGAGGCAAGCGCACCGGTCACGCGGAAGGAGAACGTCACGGCCCGGCGCGCCCCGACGAAAGCCTTCGTCCGGCTGGTGCCGGTCTCGATCTGGAGCGTGTTCGCTTCGCCCACGCCTGGCACCGGAGTGAGCACGGGGTTGGGCGTGGGCGGAGGCGGTGGCAGGATCGCGACCGGGGCCGAGGGCCGCGACTTGGCGCCCACCTTGGTGGTCACGGTCACCGGGCCGGTGACCGCGCCGATCGGCACCTGCGCGTCGAGCTGCGTGTCGCCGCTCGGATCCACGATCGCCGAGACGTCGTCACCCTTGCCGAAGCTCCCGTTGAAGACGACGGTGCTCACCGAGCCGAGCCCCGAGCCGGTGATCCTCAGGGTGCTGCCGCCGCGTGCCCGTCCACGCGTGGCGCAGCGGCGTACGCAGCTGACCTTCGAGACCTTGGGCTTGGCGACGTACATCCCACCGCCGCCGCCCGATCCCATCTCTGCCGCGGCAGCCGGCGCGAGGGCGCCGAGGCAGAGCGCCAGCACGCCGGCGCAACGCCCCGCGGCAAGATGGGTGTATCGCAACTCCTTGGGCCTCTCTCTTCTTGTCGCCTACGGGGTTAGCTGACGGGCTCGCACCTGAAGAGCGGCGCTACCACCGGGACAATCCGGTCGATTCGCCCCCTCGAAGACCGGTTCGACGGTCTCCGAACGGTTCCCCCGTTCCCCTCCGGCCACGGCGATCGCCGGCGAGGATTCGGCAGGCTTGTGAACGGCGGGCACTATATACCCGCTGGCGGCCGATGCGTGCGGGCGGGGATCTCTACACTGTTCGCGCTGGCCGCCCGCGAAGGCGGCCCCCTTTTTCTCATGAAGACGTACGTGGCTACACCCGCTTCCCGCGAGCGCAACTGGCTCGTGGTCGATGCGAGCGGCAAGACGCTCGGCCGGCTCGCGACCCAGATTGCGGACGCCCTCCGCGGCAAGCGCAAGCCGGAGTACACGCCGCACGTGGACGTCGGCGACTTCGTGATCGTCGTGAACGCGGAGAAGATCTCGGTGTCCGGGAACAAGCGGACCGAGAAGCGCTACTACCGCCACTCCGGCTATCCCGGCGGCCTGCGGAGCCGCACGCTCGGGGAGATGCTCGAGCGCCGGCCGGAGGAGGTGCTCCGGCTCGCCGTGAAGGGAATGCTGCCCCGCAACCGGCTCGGCCGTGCCCAGCTCCGCAAGCTGAAGATCTACGCGGGCGCCGATCATCCCCACGCCGCGCAGCAGCCCGAGCCGATGGAGGTTTCCTTCTGATGTTCTCCGAAGAGCGCGACGACCTGCCGCAGGATCCCGAGGCCGGCGAGGAGGGCGGCATCCCCGAGGGCGCTCCCGGCGAGCCCGGGGAGTCCACGCCGTCGGAGACCGCGCCGGAGCCCGCCGCGCCTGAAGGAGATGCTCCTGAGGGAGACGCTCCGGAGGGCGGCGCCATAGGTCCCGAGATCGAGGGGGCGGAGGAGCTCGTCGCGCAGGAGGCCGAGGAGCCCGCGGCCGAGGAGCCTGCGGAGCCGCCCGCCGAGGAGGCCGCGGAGCAGGCCGGCGAGCCGGCCGCCGAGGGCGAGCAGCCCGAGGCCCCACGCGAGCGCCCCCAGCGAGGCGGTCGTCGCCAGGACCAGTCGGAGGAGGAGGTCATCCCGGGCATGCACCTCGAGCCGGATCTCGTGCTCGAGGAGCAGCCGCGTGAGGAGAGCGAGTTCGGCCAGTACGCCGACGGCGAGGACGAATTCGCGCCGGACGAAACCGGCGAGGAGGTCACGGAGGAGGCATCGGCCGAGCCGGCGCCGGTTCCGCACACGCCGCTCGACCTCGCCGCCGACGCCCGCTACGGTGCCACCGGCAAGCGCAAGAGCGCCGTCGCACGCGTGATCCTCAAGCCGGGCGAGGGCACCTACAGCGTCAACGGCCGCCACCTCGACGAGTACTTCCCGCGCGTGAAGCTCCAGCGCGTTGCCCGCCAGCCGCTGGAGGCGGCCGGCTACCAGTCCCGCATGGACGTGGTTGCCCGCATCCACGGCGGCGGTGTGTCCGCCCAGGCCGTGGCGCTCCGGCACGGCGTGGCCAGGGCACTCGTGGAGGCCGACCCCGCGCTCCGCGGTGAGCTCAAGCGCCGCGGATACCTCACGCGCGACCCGCGCGTGAAGGAGCGCAAGAAGGCCGGTCTCAAGAAGGCCCGCAAGCGGCCGCAGTTCTCCAAGCGCTAACCAGCCTGTGGAGGGCCGCGGTGTCGAGGGGGCCACTGCCCCCCGCAAGCTGTTCGGGACCGATGGCGTGCGCGGCGTGGCCGGCGAGTTCCTCACCGCCGAGCTCGCCACCGCGCTCGGCCGGGCGGCCGCGCGGATCTCGGCCGTCGACGCCCCGCAGGTCCTGATCGTCCGCGACACGCGTGAGTCGGGAGAGATGCTGGAGGCCGCGCTCGCCGCCGGCGTCGCGGCCGGCGGCGGTCACGCGCTGCTCGGCGGCGTGCTGCCGACGCCGGGCGCGTCGCTGCTCGTGCGGCGCTACGGGTTCGATCTCGCGGCCGTGGTGTCCGCCTCCCACAACCCCTACGAGGACAACGGGATCAAGTTCTTCGGCCCCCAGGGGACGAAGCTGGACGATGCTCAGGAGGCCGAGATCGAACGCCTCCTCGGCGAGCAGGCGGCGGGCCGGATGGGGCGCGTGAGGGAGCTCCACGGCGCCCCCGGCGATTACCTCCGCGAGCTCGAGGCCAGGTTCGCCGACCTGCGCCTCGAGGGCGTGCGGGTGCTGCTCGACTGCGCCAACGGCGCAACCCACCGCGTGGCGCCAGAGATCTTCCGCCGGCTCGGGGCCGACGTGGACGCCGTGGCGGTCGAGCCCGACGGCCGCAACATCAACCGCGAGTGCGGCTCAACGCACGTGGAGCGGCTCGCCGCGCGGATGGAGGAGCACGACCTCGGGTTCGCGTTCGACGGCGACGGCGATCGCGTCCTCGCCATGGACCGCAACGGCGTGGTCGTGGACGGCGACGAGCTGATGGCCCTGGCGGCGCTCCACCTGCGCGCCAACGACCGCCTGCCGGGGCAGGGCGTGGCGGTCACGGTCATGACCAACTACGGCTTCCACCGCTCGATGCGCGAGCACGGGGTCGAGGTGGCCACCACGCCGGTGGGGGACCGCCACGTGCTGGCCGAGCTGCTCGCGCGCGGCTGGTCGCTGGGCGGCGAGCAGTCCGGCCACATCATCGACACCGCGTTCGTGCCCGCGGGCGACGGCATCGCCTCCGCGCTGCTTGCCCTCGAGGCGCTCGGTGGCCGCGACCTCGCGGCCCGGGACGCGATGAAGAAGCTGCCTCAGCGGCTGGTGAACGTCCGCGTGGCCGATCGCGACGCGCTCGACGGGGCCGACGAGGTCTGGGCCGCAGTCGAGGAGGCCGGCGCCCGGCTCGAGGGGCGCGGCCGGGTGCTCGTGCGCTCTTCAGGGACAGAGCCACTCGTCCGAGTAATGGTCGAAGCACCCCGTGAGGAGGAGTGCCAGGAGATCGTTGATCGTCTGGCGAACATTGTCGAGACGAGGTTAGGCTGAGTTCATGTGCGGGATCATCGGATACGTAGGGCCGCGCGAGTGCCGCGACCTGCTGCTGGAGGGCCTCCGGCGGCTCGAGTACCGCGGGTATGACTCGGCGGGTCTCTCGCTGATCAAGAACGGCTCGATCGGCAGCGTCCACGCGGTGGGCAACCTCGAGCGCCTGCGCGACGCGTTGGCCACCAGCAACGGCCACCTGCACGGCTCCACGGGCATCGGGCATACGCGCTGGGCCACCCACGGGCGCGTGACGGAGGCGAACGCCCACCCGCACTGGGACACCACGGGCCGGGTCCACATCGTGCTGAACGGCATCGTCGAGAACTGGACCGAGTTGCGCGAGCGGCTGCAGGCCGAGGGCTGCGAGTTCACCTCGGACACGGACGCCGAGGTGGTGGCACACCTCATCGCATCCCATCTCGACGGTGACCTGACCGAGGCCGTGCGCCGGGCCTACCTCGAGCTGCGAGGCCACTACGCCTTCGTGGCGATGTCGGCCGACTACCCGGGCGTCCTGGTCGGCGCCCGCAAGGAGTGCCCGCTCGTGGTGGGTCTCGGCGAGGGCGAGAGCTTCATCGCCTCCGCGATCCCGGCCTTCCTCGCGGAGACGCGCCAGGTGCAGCTCGTGAAGGACGGGGAGATCGTGGAGATCAGCCCCGGGGGATCGCGCTTCGTGGAGCCCTCCAACGGGGAGCCGATCGACCGCGAGATCGACGACGTCGACTGGGACGACGAGGCCGCCGAGAAGGGCGGCTACGAGACCTTCATGCTCAAGGAGATCCACGAGCAGGCCGACGCGGTCGCCGAGACGCTGGCCGGCCGCCTCGTCCCCGGCGGCGTGGACCTCGGCGACATCGGCATCTCGGACGACTTCCTCCGCAGCCTGCGGCGGGTCGTCATCGTCGCCTGCGGCACCTCCTACCACGCCGGCCTGGTGGGCCGCTACTCGATCGAGACGTGGTCGCGGGTGCCGGTCGAGATGGACATCGCGTCGGAGTTCCGCTACCGCAACCCGGTGCTGGACGAGCACGACCTCGTGATCGGCATCTCCCAGTCGGGCGAGACCGCGGACACACTGGCCGCGATGCGGCTGGCGCGCGAGCGCGGCTCGAAGGTGCTC
>Ga0126306_10000806_pt1 | contig 15719 bp, 10 predicted proteins | sample Plot27_FD_92592 | JGI IMG/M metagenome (GOLD analysis project Ga0126306, IMG submission 92592) | Serpentine soil microbial communities from UC McLaughlin Reserve, CA, USA - Plot27 | ecosystem: Environmental > Terrestrial > Soil > Grasslands | place: USA: UC McLaughlin Reserve, Lake County...
AATGATGAGTGATTTTAATAATAAAAATTTTATATTAAATCAAGCACTATGGCTAGGCATATCTCTAGCTATTAGTATTGCTATTTCTCTTGTAGTACCATTCCCCTACTCATTACCCATTATAATTGGAGTTTTCCTTCTTCTAAGCTTTTATATCAGACAGCGCCAGTTCAAGAAACTAGGATTGTCTAGTGCTACAATGTTTGGTAACAGTTCTGTAAACTACTATTGTATGAATTGTGGAGCTAAACATAACCAACTATCATGTCCTCGCTGTGGCTCAAAAATGAAAAGAGTTGGCGCTTAAATTTTTTTATACTTAATTAAAATAAAATTCTGAAATCACTATTGTTCAAAACCTTCACATAGTTCTATCAGTTTATCTTGCCACGCCTCTGACTTTATTAATCCGCTTGCCAAAAGTATCCCTTTTGATCCAAGATTTATTGCACTTTGGACATCGGTCTTATCTACTATTCCAGCTCCACAAATTACTTTTATGTTTTCAGAATGTCTGCCTGCTTCTTTAACAGAATTAGTAATTATTGATGGGTTGACTTTACTAACTGCTTTTCCAGTTCCTATTAGTTCTGGAGGTTCAATAGCAATCATATTAGGATGTAATCTAGCCAATTCTCCAATTTCCTTGGATGTTGCCGCACAAACTATTGAAGTCATATTTAATTGTCTCAATCTTTCTACAAGGTTTTGAATATGTGTATGTTCAATTCTGTGTTCGCTATGATTTATCAAAGAACCAGCTGCTCCATAAGATTTTGCTAATTCAGGAATAATAAAACCAGTACTAGCACCTATTTTTTCGTCATCTATATGTTGACAAATGAGAGGAAGTTTAATGGATTGTGATAAGTAAAATAAACAACTTTGTGGAGGTGCTAACATTATTTGTACATTGGTACTACTTGAAATATCTTTTGCAATTTCTGAGAGTTGTAAGATTTTCTCTCCAGCCACTTCTAGGTAATTCTTGCAGTTAATTATAATAAGTCCTTTCAAATTATTATTCCTTTGGTACTAAAGATTATTTTTTGTTATTCTCGTTTAGAGGATTTTTATGTTTCTTTATTGCTAACCCTTGATGTAAATTTCTGATTCAATTTATCCATTCTTGCCTCATATCCTTTATTATATTCTAATTCATCAGGTACTAAAGTTGCAGGATGAATAAATCCTTGATTTCTCATAATCATTGCTCTTTCAGATGCCCATGTCCTTTGTAAGTCCCAATCGGATGTTCCAAATCCATCAAGGGGACCCGTTAGTCTGCCTTCGTGCATACTAAATACTAAGCATTCTACAATTGGTATTGAATAATTTAGGCTAGCTGGTGAATTCAGTTTTACTGGCATCAAAGGCAAATGATGACTACCTCTTGTATTACCTGATACATAATGCGGATTATTAAAAGCACTACCGACTTCTTCTGTTGCTGGAAAATCCTTTTGTGTTCTAACTATTGCTATTGGATCATCCTTACCAACATAAGTTCCAGCTATGTTATGTAATCTATCAGTTGATGCAGAAAGAATTTGATCCCCTTCTGATGAATATACTGAATGAATAACGTATCTACCAGGAAACATTAAAGCAGCTTCTAACTCTGGTTTATCCTCCCACATTTTTAAATCTGCAACATTACCCGTCATGACATCCATAACCTTAAAGGTTACTCCACTTGCCAATTTTTCATTTATTAACAGCCCTGTATTACTTCCAGCATCTACAAACATTCTCCAAAATGGAAAATTAAATGCACCAGGCTCTGTTTTATCAGCAGCAAAAATACAGAATACTTCACTTTGTCTTTCTTCCATTTCTATTTCTGCAACACCAGGACCCATTCCTCTAACATTTCCAGAAAAAGAATCTTTTAACAAATCTTGTCCAGCTCCATACAAGCCTTGGCTTTTAGCTGTTTTAGTTCCTTCACTAAATGCATCCCATGCTAATTTATGAATTTTTTCATTATCTATTCCGAATTTATGCGTCATGATAATGTGAATATCATCTCCGCTATATCCAATATAGTGGTCTATGATGAGTTCATTTCCCATTTTCCCAATATAGTTTTTAACAACATCAAGTAATTCATCACTAGGTCTGGTATGCCCGCCAATTGCACCTATATCTGCTTTTATTGCTGAAACTGTTATACGCATAATTTGATTGGATTAAATATTGTTTATATCTTTTCTGCTATGTATTTTATTTTAACCATCTAAAAGAAATCTCATTTATTGCATTTGGAACTATGTTTTTGATTATAAAAGTTAAATATAAGAAAGTGAATGAAAGATATCAAAATCCATAATTTGAATGTCATTTCAAAAGATAAAAAAAAATATTCCCTTGTAATATGTGAAAAACCAAATGTTGCTAATAGAATTGCTATTGCTTTAGGAACATCTGAAATTAAAAAAACAAAAATAAAAGGTAATACCGTTTTTGATGTACTTGCTAAAGATAATACACGTTATGTAATTCTATCCTCTAAAGGACATCTGTATGGTCTAAAAGATACTAATAAGAGGGGTAAAATCTTTCCTATTTTTGATATATATTGGGCACCAATATCCAATCCCCACAATAAAAATTCAAAAAACCTCATAGAGTTAATAAGTCGATTTGCTAAGGATACTGATAATTTTATCCATGCATGCGATTATGATCAAGAAGGTGAATTAATTGGATATAATATATTAGAATTGGTATGCAAAAAAGCTTATGGTAACTCTCATAGAGCAAAATTGTCAACTTTGACTTCTGATGATATAAATAAATCTTTTATTACATTAGAAAAATCTAATAGAAATATGGCTTATGCTGGTATGTTTAGACACTTATTAGATTATATATATGGAATAAATTTTTCTATGGCTATTTCACATGCTATAAAAATAAAAAATAGATATTCTTATCTAACTGTGGGAAGAGTTCAAACTCCTACTCTAAAATTTATAGTAGATAGAGATCTGCAAATAAATTACTTTATACCAATTCCTTTTTGGAGCATAAAAGCTCATTTTAAAAAAGATGATACAGTTTTCGTTTTTTTCTTTGAAAAAAAACGAATAGACACATTAAAACAAGTAAATTATATTATAGATCAGTGTAATGGTAAAAATGGTATTGTAAATAATATAAATATTTATAAAGAATATATAAAACCATTACATCCCTTTAACATAGGAGACCTTCAAAAGGAATCATTTAGATTGTTTAAATATTCTCCAATCTATACGCTTTCAATTGCTGAAAGTCTTTACCTAAAAGCATTGATTTCCTATCCAAGGACTAACAGTCAAATTCTTCCAGTTTCAATTAACTATAGAAAAATATTAAATGATTTGGAAAAAATTTCAGAATCATACAAAAGATATGTTACTATATTGTTAAATCAGAATAAGCTTTATCCAAATAATGGAATAAAAAATGATCCGGCTCATCCTGCTATCTATCCCACTGGAATAAAACCAATAAATCTAAATTCTGCCGAATTAAAAGTTTATGATCTTATAGTAAAAAGGTTTTTTACTACATTTGGTGAAACTGCAATTTTTAAAAAAATTAAAATTGATATTCTAGTAGATGATAATTTTTTATTTACTAAAGAAGGAAAAAATATACTTTTAAAAGGGTGGATTGAATTTTATAATTCATTTTATAATTATAACGAGAATTCTATTGACTACTCAGATCTTAAAATAGGAGATACCTTGACTAACATAGATATTATAAAAGATTCGAAATTGACTGACCCTCCAGTCTATTTCAATTATTCATCTTTATTATCTAAAATGGAATTGGAAGAAATAGGCACAAAATCTACAAGAGGGAATATTATAGAATTATTAATACGAAGAAATTATGTAACTGTAAATAATTATAAAAATATAAAATCAAATGATCTTGGAATATTTTTAATAGATTTTATGGAAAAAAACCTTCCAATGATAATTTCTACAGATTTGACCAGAGCTTTAGAACATTATTTAGAAGATATTGAAAGAGGAATTACAGATCGAATATTTATACTCAATAGTATAATTACTGATCTAATTGATTCTATGTATCGTATTCAAAAAATAGAATATATATCGCCAATTGAATCTCAACCGGTTAGAAGCAATAATTTGATATTGATAGGATCTTGTCCTGTTTGTCAAAAAGGAAAGTTTCAAATTATAAGATCTAAAAAAACCAAAAAACGATTTATTTCGTGCTCTGGTTACTTTTCCGATGGTTGCACTGCATCTGCCCCAATTCCGCAACAGGGTTCCATAAAGAATACAAATAAAACCTGTAAAGATTGCAATTGGCCAATACTAAATGTGTTTTATCCAATTAAAAGATACAGTAAAAACTTTTGTACAAATATTAATTGCCCTACAAGATTAATTTAAGATATTAATATTATAAATGTCAGTCCTTCGATTCTTTAATAAAGGTAATGTCTTTCTGACTTCGTCTAGTCTTTCTCTTTGAATCTCCACAATTTCGATTCCTGTCTTATCACCTAAATCAGTAAGAACAGACCCCAAAGGATCTACTATCATACTTCTTCCACAAAATATATTTCCTACTTGATTTGGTGCTATTACATATACTCCATTTTCTATAGCTCTCGCTTTAAGCATGGTAATCCAATGTTCTTCCTTCATTATCCCATTAACCCATCCAGATGGTATTACTATTATATCTGCACCATTAACAGTAAGTATTCTAGAGAGTTCGGGAAATCTTATATCATAACAAATCATCAAACCCATTTTACCTATTGTAGTTATGACGAGTTTTGGAATTTCATCTCCTCTATCAAACTTTAAAGACTCTTTAAAACCAAAGGCATCGTAAAGATGCAATTTTCTATAAACTGAAATGATTTTTCCATTTTTATCAGTACTAAAAGCGGTATCAAAAACTTTTTTATCTGTTTTATAAGGATTTTTTTCAAAGAATGTACCTACTATTCCTATCTTATATTTTTTAGAATATTGACATAATTTCTTTATAAATTTACTATTTGCTAACGGTTCTGCAGTATTATAGAGTTCATCCAGTGTTTGAGTATTTGAGGAAAAAACCATCTGAAATTCTGGGAAAAAAATATAATCTGCTTGTCTAGCTACTGCTTCTTTGATATATTTTAGTGATTCTAGTAAATTATCTTGTTTGTTAATTGAAGATTTCATCTGTACAATAGCAGCCCTGAATTTTTTCTTTTTCAACTATGTGTTCTTTAATAAGAAACTTTAATATATTTTCCTATGTTCAAACTAAAATTATAGTAATTCAAATATGTAGACTTTATGTGTTATAATAATAATAAAAAATACTCTTGAGTATTCTATACATGATTTCTTGATATTCCCTCATACCATACCAAAATTACTATATCCTCAATCTACAAAAGATCCTTTTTACATTTTCATTCTAGATGTGTATTTTATTTCATTTCCCGTTTTCATTTTATTATTCCAGTAAAGATATTATTAAATTCTATTCAAATGAAAATGATAAAAGTATTTATAAAGAACATAGAATTGTGAGGTTTTCTCTAGATCTAAATACTATTCGAGTTTATTAAATGATAGTTATGATAAGTTACAAAATTTGGTTTCTCTGCTTTTCATTTATTAGAAAAACGAATACACTAAAATAGCCATTTTACAATTTGCAAATACATATTATGAGTTTGAAAGTTCTTTCAACAATATTTGCACTCTCAATATACTTTGTCATTTTTTCTTCATTGTATTCCGATAGCAATTTATTTTCTGTAGAGGCACAACCCTCCACTATAAGCGATCATGAATTTCATGGTTATTTAGAACAAATGATAGGACATTTAGATGCTTCAATTCTAAATATTCAAAATAATAATAGTGTATTAGCTGTTGCCCACGCATTACATCCTATCGAAGAAATTCTAGATGTAATAAATAGTAGACTTATTCAGACAAATGAAACATTAGCAAAAGATTTCTCAAGCAAACTAAACAAGTATGTTCAAACTGTAAGATCGGATAATCTAAATAAAATTATTATAGAGAAAAGAAATTTAGAGAAATTGCTTAGCAATGCATTAGATCAATCTATATCTTTAGAAAAAAGAACTAATCGAGATCATATACTCAATGTTACTGCAGAATTAATAACTACTGCATCTGAGGAATATACAGAATCAATGAGTCAGGGAAATATCATTAATTTCCTAGAATATCAAGATGGTCAACAGTTTTTTAAAAGAGCTATAATTCTTTTAAATAAGTCACAAGCATACTTATCAGAAAATGATAAGAATTACCTTACAGGCTTAAACAAGCTGAAAAAAGGTATGGATTCCAAAATAGATCCAAGTGAAATAGATATGAATGTAAAAGACATGCTTTGTGAGATAAAAAAAGAGCTTTATTGTTAGCTCATTTTATCTATTAATTGAAGACTGGTATATTCCTGTATGGAATTTGATACAAATATTGAATTCATGTCATCTACAAAAGTAAATAATCTGTATATTTGTTGTAATTGAAACTATTATTAAAATTAGAAAAGTCACTACTGATTATGGATCAATTGAAAACTCTTGAGATCTGCACTTGGTATTAAATTTAGATAAAAAATATGCTTGTAGAGAGATTTTCAAGTTATTGATAAATATTGTAGCCATATGGTTTACACAGATGTTGATACTTGGTATGTACGAGCATCTTCGAAACATAGGATATTTTATTACTCTGGAAAAAAGTTTAATTGAAAGAGATATAGTATTTTAAGGGTAGAACATAATGCTTAGTGGATGACTATCCCATACTAAAAATAAATTGGAACTATAAGATTTATGCACTATGTTAAAATTATTTGTATATTTCTATGATTCAAAAATTGAAATAAAATGCTAGTTATCAAAGAAGGAGGTAAAGTAACTTAACAGCATCTTTAATAGTAACTCTATAACAATATCTTAGTTATATAGAATTATCCATTACAAGGAACAGCATAGGTGAAATTGATCTCTAAACCATTAGGGTCTTTAACATAATCATTGTTTTTATCATCAAAGAAACGAAGTGTATAGATATCTGGTAAAAGACCGTCTGCTATAGTATAATCATTAAATCCTCCTGTAGAATTAGTATCAAAATATCCATAATAATCCATCATACCTTTAGAATTAATGAATTCCCAGTATACATTCCCATTCTTATTAAAACCATGTACAGTCATGTTAATTCTATGGTCTTTTAATAATCCACAATTGGGGTCTATATCTGCTATTACTTGGCTTGTTGGATAAATAGAGTGATGATTAGAAAGATTGATGAATATTAAAAAAATTATTAGAAATGACGAAAAAAAGGAATAATCATATTTTTTCACTATATTAATATAAAAAATATTATTATATGAATTTTCTTATAATAATTATTCTCTCTAGGTTTTGGATTCGTTTGCATATAGATCTATATTATCCCATTCCATTTTTTCTTTAGCAATCACAAAACCAACCCCGCATCTCTGAAGAGCTTCCCAAGCCTGACTTTCAAAATATCCAGAAGGTAATATACGATCTCCATATTTCAAATCCCTCGTAATATACGAAAGATAATTTTTTCCATACCTCGTACAAAACTTGTCATTGGAGATCCTATATCTTTAGGATTTTATCTATTAGATAACAATTAGAATCTAGAGTTAATAAGCTAATAAAAAAACTAATGAGATAAAGGAAATTTAGTTTAATTTAAAAAAAATTTTTTTAAAGATAGCTTTGTAGATATCCCCACATAAGATACTATATTTTAAAAACTTTTTCCTACAAAATTTTGTATGCTAATTAGTATAGCCTCACAGAATCATAATACTAGAAACATTTATGACTGTCATAACATAAGTTATTTTCTTAAAAATATGTATTATTTTTAGTAAGAAGATTCAGCATTTTTTATTATACTTTCTTGCATTACTTCGTTCGATTCTTGATAACTTGCAAGCCTCCTATTTTCTGACAGATCTATTAGAGACATTACTTTTCATTTATACTATCTACAATGTTTTTTTTCCATTTCTAGGCATAAGACTATCGGCATCCAGGGAGTATCCGTTAAAAGCTAAATGATTATTAATAATTTTAGATAAATAAAATAGAACTTATTGAGACTAAAAAGGAATAGATTGTTGAAGCCTCGTCAAATCTAAAAGTAATGGTAATCTGAAAAATGAATTCAAAATTAGAAATTTATTATAACCTTCAAAAGAGATAAATAAGAACTAATAAAGATGTAACAATTAAAATATAAAATCATCTATTACAACAGCAATTAGAATATAAATTAAAGGTAAATATAGAAACAGAACGAAGCTAAAATATTAGGATCTAATTTATTTAATGATAATGATTCGATTATTTTAGATATTCTATTAGTTAGAAATATTCTATATATTTAAATATAGCTAAATAGTTAGGTAAACCTAATATATACTGCATTATCCGAGGAAAAATTCAAATGGGAAATAAAATAAATTCAAAAATAAAAACAATCAACTTATATTATATATTTTCATTTATAGGATTGTTTTTAATTACGCTTACATTCCTCAATAATGGATATTCACAAAGTGATTCTATAACTGAGGATTTAGATTCTCAGATAGATATCAAAAAAAAATTTATTATATATATTAATCTTGAAAGAACAAATTCTCAATTAGCGCTTAGTGAAAATAATATAGTATCAAACAATCTGGATAAAGCATTTTCCCATGCTTATATTATACATACGAATATTTTTCCTAATGTAAAATCTGATTTGCAAGCATTTGCTCCAGAATTATCTTCTAAATTAGAGAAACTTTTGACTGATTTGCCTATTTATCTAAAGGATGTTAAAACTAAACCTATAGAAGAAATTAAGCAAACCATCGATGAAATAAGAAATACAAATTATTTACTAAATAATAAAATAATAGGAAATAATACTCTGAGTGACAAGAATTTTTTAATTCAAAGCTCAATCCAGCTATTACAAGATGCATATAACTTTATAAGTATTTCTAATCAGTCCCAAGATCAGGAACAAAAAAATCTTGAATATGATAATATAAAAGGAATATTAGAAAGATCAAAATATCAAATCAATCAAATTCCAACTAATGAATTTGATGAAAGAGAAAATAACCAAATAATGTTAATGTATTCAAAAGTACATCAAAATTGGAATCAAAACAATTTTAATGATTTATCTTCATCTATTATTTCTCTTCAAAGCTATTTGAAAGAATTATTAAAATCCAATAATTTATCAAATCTTCCCGATGAATACCAAAATTACTTTTCAACTATTCACACATTACTAAATAATGTGGTTGTTGAAATAAGAGAAAACAATGATTACAGACAAGCTGATAAGCATGCCATGTCTGCTTATTTGGATAATTATGAATACCTAGAAGCTTCTATTGAAAAAAATGATCCAAATATGATGGTTGATATAGAAGTTGACATGAGAGAAGATCTCCGAAAACTTATTAAAAATAAAGAAAAATTAGGAGTTATTGAACCATTTATTACTCAAATAAAAACTAAACTAGATAATGCTAAATTAATTTTAGAAAATGATCCATCAATAGTAAATAATAATAATAATAACAATAGTATTTCAGCAGAATTAATTTCTTCAGGAAATAACCTTGCCAATATTGAAGGACTTAGTAAAGGTTTTGGGTCCTTTCAAGGGGATCGTAAAGAGATGGGTGAATCTACTGATCCTCAAAAACAAGGTGTTAGAAATGATATAGATCAAATTAGACTAAATCTTCAAAAGGTATTGGATTTATATAAAGAAAATAAGTATGATGAAGCATTAGTAGTGGCACGTTCTGCTTATCTGGATAGTTATGAGAATATAGAACTACCACTTAGACCAATCGATCCAGATTTTACATTAGATATGGAAATTAAATTTGCTGAACTACGAAATATGTTAGAACAACAATCAGGCTATGAAAATATTGTAAAAAAGATCGGTGAAATTCAAAAAGGATTGGATGAATCTGAAAGGCTAGTTTCAGGAATTGGTACAATAGCTCCAGGTATTGCATTTACATCGTCCTTTTCTATTATATTTAGAGAAGGATTAGAATCTGCATTAATCATAGGAGCAATAATTACATATTTAGAAGCTTCAAGAAATGAGCGATTCAAAAAACATGTATATTATGGTATAATTCTTGCTGCCAGTGCAACTGCTCTTACATGGATGATTGCAGAATTCTTTATCGAGCTCTCTGGTGCAAGTAGAGAACTTATCGAAGCTATAGCTGGAATTTCTGCTGTAGCGGTATTATTCTGGGTTAGTTTTTGGGTTCTTAACAAAATAGAGACAAAAAAATGGATAGAATTCGTTAAGTCAAAGGTTTGGAAAGCAACTACAACTGGCAGTATGATGGTATTTGTCTTGCTCTCATTTTTTACAGTATATAGAGAAGGATTTGAAACTGTCTTGTTTTATCAGGCAATGTTGTCTTACGCTAAACACATGGAGTTTTTTGTTATTTTGGGAATGATTATAGGTCTTGCAGTAATAATAGGTATAGCAGTTTTAGTTCGAAAACTGGGAAAGAAGTTACCATTAAGAGTTCTATTTGGATTGACCATGGGGATAGGCGCATATATGTCTATAACCTTTTTGGGAAATGCTATTCGTGAGTTTCAAGAAGTTGGATACATAACAACTACACATTTATTCGGAATAATTCCACGGTTAGATGTTAATCTAGCAACTATGACTGGTATTCATCCCACACTCGAAACTGTTGTTGCTCAACTAATTCTATTATCTGTATATCTTGTTGGTTCAGTCTATATTCTTGTTATTCAGCCACGGAAAAAGAAACTTATCGAATCATCTCGCAAATCTATGTCTGATTTTAAAAAATAATTGTTATTAGATTGGTAAGGCTACATTTATAAGTTAGTCTAACCTAATTAGTTTAGCCTAATATGTATAGCTTAACTGAAATAAAGAATAATTGTGTTATGGATAAAAATGAAACGATTTCGTTTTTAAATAATATCCTCGAAAATGATACATATAAAATTATTTTATCAGTTATAGAAAATTCTAAAACAGTTTATCAAATTCATAAAGAAATATCTCTTCCTTTAAGTTCAATTTATAAAAGAATAAAAAAGCTAGAAGATCTAGGTATAATATCAATCGAGAAAATTACTATTAATAATAAAGGACGCAAATTAATTTTTTATAAAAGTAAAATAAAAAACTTAACATTCAAGCTTAATGAAAAGGATGTAAGTCTTTTAATAACTTAAAATTTTTAAATACACTAATTATATTCTAAACGAATAAAAATTCTTGAGTATTAGCAAACTCCTATATATATTAAGAATACATATAAAGAATCTATTGATTGGAAAAAGATTAATATGAAATTATTATATTTTAAGATTATTACGCTTTTTACGACTTCTATTCAATTAGGCAATTATAAAAAATCATTTAGCCTGTATTACTATGACTTAGTTCGTACGTTATTTGTTACACTTGCTTTCACAGGAATACTCTCGACCGGTTGGTTCGGAATTCCATTAGCCCCTCGCTATTTTACTGATGTACCAATAAATAATTTAGATATAATATTTGCAATTTTTAGTTCTTTAGGAAGTATTTGGGGTATAATGGCATATAGAGAATTTACAAAAACCAGAGATAATATTTTGTTAGTTAGAGATCTCTGCAAAAAAATAGATCCACTTATTGGCGATTATGAATATTCAACTTTTAATCCTATCACTAAAAAAAATGAGTTAGGTTATTTTCCGATAGGACCAACAGATTTCTGGGACCGAGAAACTGTTGTTCCTGAATGGCTAGATAAAGGAAAATATTGGCATATTATGCTGAGATTGCAAATTAAAAACAAAGAAATACTTCTTAAAGTTGTTAAAGACAATGATCTACCTTTTTTTTCTGGCAAAAGAAACGTTGCAACAACTTCAAGAGAAAACTTAAAAACTGATAGTAAGTTTAAAAAAAAATATCGTTATGTTGTTTGTGTTCCACAATGGTTAGTAATGAATACTGAACTGAGCAATTTTTCCAGAAGTGAACTAAATGTGAATGATTCTGATTTTGGTTTATTAATGAATGCTATTAATAAACCACTTGGTTTAGCATCCAATGACATTACACAACATGAAAAACAGAGAATTAAATATTCTTGGAAATTTAGTTCCTTACCAATTTACTTAATAAAGAGTTTACCAATTCAAATTATTTACAAAGAAATTTTTACTAAAACCGCTAAATATATACCTGCACAAAAAAAACATATTATTGAAGAAACTAATATTAATTTGGCATATTTAAGTAATGATGAATTAATTGAATCTTTACTAGTTCTTGCAAGAATTAAGAATATACGTTCGAAAAGTATAGCAAAAATTAATATTATTTTACAATTTCTTAAAAATGAATATCAAAAATTAGGCTTAGGTGATGGTTCTAAAAGATATCATAATCTTCACCATAGTCTTGAGGTAGCATATGTTAGCTTGCAGATATTACCTGAAGAGTTACATGGCTATTATTTTTTAGAAGAAGATTATGAGTATATCTTAGTAGCAAGCTTATTACATGATTATGATCCTTATCAATATAATTATAAAACCAGTATAGGATTATATCGATTCGAAGGTCCTAAAGTTGAAAATACAATCGGAGAACTCTTGAAAATTAGGATAATAGATGCTTATTTTAGTATGAATGAAATAGAGTTCAAAAATTATTTCCGTTACTATCAATATCCCTTATTACCACCAGTTGATTATGTTACTACCCATCCTGAATTTGTGAAATCTAACAAACCTCTCCAAAGTTTAATAATTGAAACCTTGATCTGGCGAACCGATTACCCATTTACAAAAAAAACTCACGCTCAAAGAAATTATTACGCACTAATTGATAAAATTTCTCATTTAATTGGATTATCCGAAAAATATATACTATTATCTGAAGTTTTATCTTTAGCAGATTTATCAGTAACATACATGAGTTCGGATCCGATTAATGCCTGGTACAGAGTAACAAGTCTATATGAAGAATTAAACCTTCCACGATCGGAGGCTATTTCTAGAACTGATCAATTTTTCTCTGAAATCATGAAAATTGAGTTATTTCAAGAATTATTAAATAATCGTAATTTTTCTGGAGTTTTTAAGCAACGATGGAATTTGGTTTATCAGTTTTATCATGAGGGTAATCCATCAACTCAAATAAACAGGACAATAGAAAATGCTGAAATTTCATATTCAAAAATTAACTTACAAATTGGTGTCCAAACTGGGGATGTTTTGTACCATATAGCATTAGAGCATAAAGATGAATATTTTATAGGTATAAGTACTAATGAAGATGCTGTTCTCCATATTAAAGATAAATTTGCCAATTTGAAGCAACAAAATGTATCTTGTTTTTGGGGTGATGCCAAAAAACTGCTACCTAATCTTCAGAGTATGTCTATTGATAATATTTTATTTATATTAAATAATTTCCCTAATTTTAACAATCATAATGGGCAAGATTCAGAACTATTGTTATTATTTAAAGGAGTTTCAATATCTCTTAAATCCCATGGCACATTTCAAATTCTTACTAATATAAATGAAAATAGTGAGAAGGAAAAAGAAATAATAAAAATTGCATCAAAGTATGGATTTCAACTATTGAAAAGTAACGATGATCATAAAATATATTTCCCTCAATCATATATTCCAAAAGAGTTTTTTCCCACTGATTCATTATCATTATTAGTATTTCATCTTTACATTAATTCTACTATTGTAGGATAATATTTGCTAAGCGTTCCTTTCCCAGAGTCTTCTTAAAAGTATATAAATAAATGAAAAAGTAGACTATTAAAGCGCAATGACAAAAAAAATCCGAGTTGCAATCGCTGGGGTGGGAAATTGTGCTTCAGCACTAATTCAAGGAATCGATTATTACAAATCTGTACATGAGCAGGATTCTATTGGTTTGACTGCATATGAGTTGGATGGTTATACCCCTGTAGATATTGAATTTGTAGCAGCTTTTGATGTTTCAGATTCAAAAGTTGGCTTAGATCTTTCTGAGGCAATTTTTTCTACTCCTAATAATGCTAAAAAAATCACCAATGTTAATAATTTGGATGTTAAAGTAAATAAAGGAGAAGTTTTAGATGGCGTAGGTAGACATCTTGCAGAAAAAATAAACATATCAAATTCTCCTACATCCAATATATCAGAAATATTGAAAGATTCCAAAACAGATATTCTTTTGAATTATTTGCCCGTTGGAAGTCGTGAAGCAACAAAATTCTATGCAGAACAGTGCTTAGCAGCAGGCGTTTCATTTATCAATGCAATTCCTGTTTTTATTACATCTGAGCCTAAATGGCAACAATCATTTAAAAATAAGAATGTTCTCTGTGCAGGTGACGATGTTATGAGTCAAGTAGGAGCCACAGTTGTACATAAAACATTAATAAAATTATTTATTGATAGAGGTGTTAAAGTGGATGAAACATACCAATTGAACATAGGTGGTGATATGGATTTTTATAATATGCTAGATGAAGAACGATTAGAGGATAAACGAATAAGTAAAACCAGTGCAATTGAAGCAATGTCCCCCTATTCTATTCCTATGAGGATAGGTCCATCTGATTTTGTTGAATCCTTGAAAAATGATAAAGTTTGTTATATTAATATTCGTGGGAAAAAATTTGGAAATATTCCAATAGAACTAGATTTAAAACTCCGAGTAGCTGATGCATATAATAGTGCTGGAATAATGATCGATGCAATACGTGCAACCAAAATAGGACTAGATAGAGGATTATCAGGAGCATTAGAAAGTGTTTCGGCATATTGTTTTAAACATCCTCCAATTCAAATGTCGTATACTCAAGCAAAAGAAAAATTTCTACAATTTATTAATGGAGAACGAGACACGTAATTATTAATATAAAAATTATTTTGTTCGTTTATATTTTTTATCTCTTAATCAAAAAAATTGTGTGACAAACTCCAAACTCAAGATCTTCTTCATTTTTTAAATTCAGTAGGGCTAGTTTCGTCATTGTTTGCCAAAATGCTGTGAATTATATAAAATAAAAAGTTATCTGATCTAATGTATTATAGATAATTTATTATTGCAAAGTCATATTCATTTAAATGTCAGTGGTTGTTCGTAGCATCATTCCACAAATAGTTAAAATAATCTTTTGCATATCCTGCTAGCCCTGGATGTTCTGCCCAGATTGCAATGGGTTCAGATTTACCCTTCCTATTGCCTTCTTCTCCTAATAAAATTAAAACTTGAGTATCATCTCCGATAACTCCTCCACCAAACATATTCTCTTTGATTCTTACATCTGCAATTCTTGAAATAGTTTTTATAATTTCTGTACTCGTTTCTTCTGAAACAAGAACTACAATTCTTATACCTTTGTCATGTAAACTTCGTAGCATAGGTTGTAATGGTTTAGCTATTTCCTGTGCTATTTGTGGTAACGCTATTAACAATTCTCTTTGGCTATTCTGAATGATCTCGCTTACTTTACCTGCAATGTTATAAAACCCTCTTACTACCCATATTTCTGGTTTTTCTTTTATTCCACTTTTTTCATAAATAGGC